>Ga0335085_10003273_pt1 | contig 28361 bp, 29 predicted proteins | sample Lox_Sample_45_FD_206712 | JGI IMG/M metagenome (GOLD analysis project Ga0335085, IMG submission 206712) | Soil microbial communities from Loxahatchee National Wildlife Refuge, Florida, United States - Lox_Sample_4.5 | ecosystem: Environmental > Terrestrial > Soil > Wetlands | place: USA... | reverse complement strand
CCGCCCAGCTCACCATCAGATCACCTTGCCGATCGCTCTCCCGACCCATCGTCATCCCGATTAGCTCCGAACTGTCCCCCGATCCTCACGGAATCAGCGAAGTCCGACTTCGTCAACGGGCTGGTAACGCATCATATGGAAATCCAACCCGCGGCCGTGAAGCAGTGCCCGCTGTCTCTGCTGATTGCGGCGCGGGCGCCGTACCACGGTGGTACGCATCCCAAAAACAGATCAGTCGATTAGGCCGATCAATCCCAGTAAGCTATTTCGCGTAAAACAGCGTGAAACGCAGGAACTCGCGTTGCGTAACTTTGAACGCCGCCTAATTCCGAAAACCACTGATACAAGAGGGGATCGTGCTGACCGATTTCAAAAGCTCGCTTCAGGCTTACAGAGTATTGTCATATCCTTGGCGGCTTTAATTGGTGGCGGTTGGACCCTTTATAGCTTTGTGACCACAAAAGCTGCCGAAACGGCATATTATAATCTTCAAATCGCTCAACGAACCGCCGAACGTCGAGGATTTATTGCTACCACTATCACAGCGACCCCGCTTCCCGCGGTTACGTTGGGGCGATATGCAATATCGATTAGCGTCATCGTTGCGAACAACGGTGATTACTTCATACCAATACGTTTAGACAATCCGAATCCGATGCGGGTAAGCCACCTCCACTCAAATGCCGGCGAATTATATGGGGACAAGCAATATTTCCCGCTGCCGTATAATAATTATTTGCCCGCAGGTCAGAATAACGGATACATGGAAAGCTTGATGTTGTGGCCACACAGCAATCGCAATATAAATTATTATTGTGAAGTGGAAAAAACTGGCATATATAATTTAAGTTTTTATTTTAAAGCTGGCGGCTCGTTTCTGAAAGACACGGAAAAACGAGAAATTTCTGAACTATTTTCAATGCCGCCATCCGCTACTTTACATGGGCAGTGGGTCGGCACACACACTTTCGTTTCGATCCCATTTTCCGCACCCGCGCAGAACGAAATCCTACAAAACCCAATCAACAAATCCAATTGAACGCGCGTATATTGGATAATGTCCTTTATCGGTGATATTCTGCTGACCGATCCAAGGTTAATCTAAATAAACTACCTTTCCTGTCGTATCCATAAATCGCCGATTCTCGACTATTTGCATATTTGCTTGATCAATCCATTTGGCCTCCAATGGCAACTCCTTTACGGTCTCGTTCCCAGAATAGTCCATTATAGAAATCATAAATTTGCTCACTCGCGCTAGGTCAGAAACGTCCCGAATGTCAAGCACATACGCTGCACTCGCCGCCAGCACCCCGCCAGGCAGAAGAATCTTATGTTCACCTATCTCTTCGCGCAAATTCTTCCAATTCATGAGAATTATATTTGCCGGGCCAACCTTCACTATAATAGAATTGACATCAGCCTTGTCGGGAGGGCGTATAATTCCTGTCTGCAATACGTGAGAATCTGAAATAAAGGTCTTCCCGTCAAGCTCGTAACGAAGAATGACCTCTTTAATCGTAACATTTTCATGGAGTGAATTTACGATCCGTAAATTGTAAAATAATAATCCAAGTTTCCCGCTATTGCTGTTCCCTTTGAGCAGAAATCGAGCAGCGCTGGTGTTTGGTACGTCTATAACGAGTGTGTGTTGTGTCTTGAGTTCACCGTTGGGATTTGAACTACGACGCGGAGCGCCCTCGTCGAGTAAAAGCATTTCAAAAAAAAACGCCGCGGCTGCATCAGCCGCCTTCCGCTGCCAGCCGAGCTTATCGGTCTTGGCCTTACCCTTCAGGAGGTCCGAAATTCCTCGGACGACAACTGCGCGGCAGCCGGACTCGATATGCGCCGCTTCAAGGAAGCCGCGGCCTTCCATTTCTACGGCGAGCACGTCGCTGTAGTGCTTCCTGAGCAAGGTTGCGATCCTGCCGGCGACGGCGGCGAGAACGGCTTCACCCGCCGCGATGGGTTCGATATAGACGCGCGGCTTGCGATCCGACCAAAGTGCGTCGTCGAGCCTTCTTTGCCACATCGTATCGGAGCGGAGCACCCGGGCTCGCTGCTCAAGTTCGTGATGTGACTTCTGGACATCAGGGCGAGGAGAAAAGCCATCGGGCGTCTCCTTACCGGATTCATAGCCGTAGACTTTCGTCGCGATCACGACATCGCCGAGGGCAACGTCTTTGACTCCACCAGCGACCCCAACAAAAGCGGCGATATGGGGTTTGAAATAAGCGAGCGCGCGGGTCGCGATCGTCGCGGCCGAGGCGTTACCTGGACCGGCCTCGGCGACTGCAATTGTCCAACCCTCGAACTGACCTGTGTGAAACCAGGTGTCGGATACACGCTGACGGCGCCTATCGGCGAGGTGGCGGAGCACGGCCTGCGTCTCGGCTTCGATGGCGGTCAGAACAACCGCTACCGGCAGTGCCATCGGGTCGGAACTTGCTGAAGCGCGCCCGGGTCCTTCGGATTTTCCAGACTTAGGTTCGTCGAGCGCAGCCGTGATACCTGGCGGCGCTGGCATCAATTGCTCGATGTCGGTACGCAAAAACGTGACGCCAAAGGCCTGTAGGTGGACCCTCTGATTGATCCAGGTCTCGAAGTCCCCAGTCTCCCAATTTTGACTGAGAGCCGCCCGGCCTTCGGCCCACCAAAATTCAATTGGAATATCGACATTATCACGCACCTGGCTGTCACGAACAAACCGCCGTGCTCGCGCCTTAATCAAGCCGGCATGGGCACGTTTGCATATAGTCTGCATACGGTTGCCATGCCGCCACGTGCCGAGCAGCGTGAGCGCGGCTTTGGCAGTGATCCATTCCTCTTTTTCGTGCCCTTGAGAGCCGTTGCGTAATTGTTCGAACCGCTCCCAACCTTCAAAGGTTAGGCGATAGCCCGCAGTCCCAGGGTTATGGGGATCAGGACGGCTTTCATCCTCAATGAGGCCCTTGTTCTTTAAATTCTTGACCACGAACACAAATCCGCCAGTTTCGCCGCGGGTTGGATCGTCGGCAGTGCCGAGGAGTCCAGTCAGACGCTGGGGATCGCAGCGAACCCAATGGCCGGACGGGACATCGGCCGCGCCGAGGTATTTGACAAAGGTGTCGGCCTGCTGCTGTGGGCTCGGCAGCTTTTCCAGCCGCCGAACCGTATCTAGCCACGCTATTGTAACCTTATGCGGGGTGTCGGCTGAAAACATCCGCCGAATGGCGTGACTAGTAATAGCCCAGCGAAGGCCACCCCGAAGATCGGTTGCAAGCACCCGCTCGGCTTCGAATGTAAGAAGGTACAAGCCGCAACGTGGGCAATTAATGGTCCAGGTACGCGTATCCGGCGCCTTCGTCGGGGATGAAAGCCGCGCCTTGCATACCGGACACTCGGAGCTGTTCATTCAGATTCTTCCAACACAAAGAGACGAGTTAATACGTCGCAAAAAAACTTGCCGCCTTCTCAGGGTTGTAACCACGTCGGTCATATAGTTTCGTTGTGCTGGGATCACGATGGCCCGCGGCTTTCTGCACATCTTCTAGTTGGGCACCATTTTCGAGCGCGGTCGTAATGAAAGTCGCCCGCATCGAGTGCGCGGAGTAGCCGCGATCGAGGCCAAGCGCGGCAGCGTATTTGCGCACCACGCGGTCGATCGCGTCGGGGTCCATGCGCCGGCGTTCTTCCTGCCGCTTGCCGTTGTGCTTGAGCGGCCTAAACATCGGCCCCTCAGCGTCGGCGCCGTGACCGGCGATTTCGAGATAGGCACGGAGGCGCGCTGCGGTTTGCGGATTGATCGCCAGCGCGTCGCGCCGTCCGCCCTTGCGCGTCACGCGCAGCGAGTCATAGCCGCGGTTCTGGTGCAGGTCGCCGACCTTGAGCGCGGCGATCTCGGCGCGGCGCAAGCCGACCTGTAAGCCAACCGAGAGGATGGCGCGGTCACGCAATCCGGCGATTGTGTCCTCGGCCGGCAGGTCGAGTAGCTTCCTCGCCTGACCTTTCGAAAACGCCAGTGTCGCGCCTTCCTGACGGTTGATTGCCGGACGTGCCACCTCACGCGCCGGATTGCGCGCCGCACCGCCATAGTCGATCAGGTGTCGGAACAGCGAAGAGAGCGCGGCAAGCCGCCGGCGGATCGTCGACGATGCGGCGTGCTCCGTCTCACGCATGTAGCGCTCCCAAGCGATCACCGCCTTGTGGTCGGCCTGGCGCAGCTCGTCGATCGAGCTGATGTGCAGCGTCGCCATAAAGTGCCGCACGTCGAGCCGGTAGGCGCGCCGCGTGCGCGCGCTCTTCTGCTTTTGCAGCCAGATTTCTTCTTCGGGAATTTGCGCTAGCTGCGCGACGGTCGAAACACGGGGCGGCGTGACTGCCGCGCCGACCGAAACCGGCAAGTTGCCGCCGTCGCTCATCGCGGCGCGTCTGGCTGGCCAGCCTCATTTTCCTGCGCTGCAATCTCGGCGGTCACGTCAGCGACGTTGCCGGCGAGAAATTCGCATTGGCGGGCGAGCATGAGGAGATGGTTTCGGGTTCGTGGCGTCGTCGCATCTTCCGCCAGCCGGCGCCAGCGGGCCGCGAGGCGGCCGTACTCTCCCGGTGATACCCGTCCCACACCGTCCATGGCGCGCCCCGTGCTTCTTGTTCGCTCTTTGTACCAGAGGAACGAATCGCTGTCCAGCACGTGATAAACCGGATTATCACGTAGAAGGAGGCCGGCGGCTCGGCTTCCCAAAATTGTCATTTTGAACATTTTGTCCGATTTTGCGATCTCAGCCCAGGATTGCCGGACATTTCGCGGGTGGCCACTCATCGACCGTATGTTGGACACGCGGGCGAACCGCCCCTGATCGGCGGCCGGCTCGCGCCAGATAATGCTCAAAATTTTGCGCCACTTAAATGTTCAAAATGACACCCCGGCCCTGACAGTCGACCTTCGCGGTCCGGTATTCTAGAAAACGCGCTCGCGATCAGCTCAGATACGCTCTCGCTAGCCCCAAAAATTCACGGGGCGGCTTAAAGAGGGCGGCGGGAGCGGTATAAGCCGTTGGATTCGTGTATGATTACGGTTGTTCAGGCCAAATCATCTGAAGCAACGGAGTTCGCGCCCGCCATGGCGGAAGGTATGGGGATTCTACCGGGTTTGCCAGCCGTTGCCGGCAAGCCGGTGCATGTCAGTTTCGACGGCGGACGGCTCACCTCGGACGCCGGCATTCTGTTGCTGTCGGCCGTCGAGCAGCGGCTCAAAATCGCCGAACGCTTGGCCGCCTGCCTTGAAGACCCGCGCGATCCCGCACGGGTTTGGCGCGAACTTGCCGAGATGATCCGGTACCGTGCCCTGCTGATCGCGGCGGGCTATCCCGACGGCAACGACTGTGATGCGCTCAAATCCGACCCCGCCTTCAAGATGGCGGTCGGGCGGTTGCCGGAGAGCGGTAAGGATTTGTGTTCGCAGCCGACTATCAGCCGTCTGGAAAACCTGCCCGGCGCGACTGCGCTCAAGCGCATGATGGCGGCGATGGTCGATCTGTTCTGTGACAGCTTTGACCAGGTGCCCCGCCGCATCCTGCTCGATATCGACGACACCGAAGACCGGGTGCACGGCGGACAGCAGTTGGCACTGTGGAACGCGCACTACGACAGCCGGTGTTTTCTGCCGATCCATATTTACGAGGCGACGACCGGCAAGCCTGTCGTCGCCATCCTTCGCCCCGGCAAGACCCCGGACGGGGCCGAGGTGGCGCAGGTATTGCGCCATGTCATTGGCCATATCCGTGCCCGCTGGCCGGCGGTCGAGATCATCGTCCGGGGTGACAGCCATTACGGGCGGCCCGAGGCGATGGCGTGGTGCGAGCGCCAACGCATCGGCTACATCTTCGGCCTGGCCGGCAACAAAGTACTGCTGCGCCAGGTCGGTCCGCTGGCCGAGGACGCCGCCTTGGGCCGCCTCGCCGGCGAAGGCGAGAAGGTCCGCCGCTATGGCGATTTCCGCTACGCCGCCAAAAGCTGGACCGTTGAGCGCCGCGTCATCGCTCGCGTCGAGGCCGGTCCACAAGGAGCTGACAGCCGCTTCATCGTCACCAATCTGCCGGGCCTACCGAAATCGCTCTACGACAAAGTCTATTGCGGGCGCGGGCAGGCCGAAAATCTGATCAAGGCGCACAAGCTGCACCTCGCCTCCGACCGCACGTCCTGCCGCAAGGCAACCGCCAACCAGTTCCGGCTGTTAATCCATACCGCCGCCTACTGGCTGATGCTGACCCTGCGTGGCCTGGCTCCCAGGACCTCGTTCTGGCGCGACGCCCAATTCGACACGATCCGCCTGAACTTGATCAAGGTCGCCGCTCGCGTCACCGAGATGGTCACCCGCATCAAGGTGGCCCTGCCAAGTTCTTTTCCCTGCCAAGCAGGCTTCGCCAACCTCGCCAGTCGTATCGCGACGCTACCGCCGTGAGTGACGGGGCCGGATGCCCCAGCACAAACCCCTCGGTGTAAACTCAAGCCCCAATACCAGCGTCTTTGACGCCACGGGAAACCACGCCCCGGTCGGCGGCATCACGCGGCCGAACGGCACCCCGCTGAATGATCCGGGCTAGTGCCAAGGCCAAACCCTAAACTAACATTCCAACCAGACCACCAATTCGGGGCTGGTAGGAGGCGCAAAATGATGGCGCGGCCGTTATCGATCCTAATCGCTATCGTTATCACTTTGATATATGGGGGGGCATCTTGTTTATACGCCGACGACAACAAATCTGCTCCAGATTTCAGTTCAATCAAAAAAATAGAAAAACAAGCAGAAAACGGAGTGCTATCTGCACAAATAATCATGGCAAGTATTTATATTTCTCATAAAGATTATAGTAACGCCTATATTTGGGCACACAAAGCAGCCGATCAGGGAAGCGCGGAGGGCCAAACGCTCGTTGGTGAATCTTATATCAACGGCTATGGAGTAGCCCAAAGCTATGTAGACGCCAGGAAGTGGTTGCTCAAAGCGGCCGAACAGAATTTTGCAACCGCCGAATATGAGCTTGCTATCATGTATTCGGAGGGTAAAGGGGGCGAGACGGATTACGCGGAATCCTTCAAATGGTACTCCCGCGCTGCAGGCCAAGGCTATGTTGGCGCTGAGAACGCTCTTGGGGTCATGTACAATGAAGGTCACGGTGTTCAGCAGAATTTCGCTGAGGCAGTGACGTGGTTTCGCAAGGCCGCTGTTAAGGGTGACGCAAACGCCGAAAGCAATCTTGGAGAAATGTACGCCGCAGGCCACAGCGTGCAACGCGACTTCGTCGAAGCGGTAAAGTGGTATCGTAAAGCTGCTGACCAGGGTCATGCCGTGGCGCAGACCGACCTCGCTGAATTGTACGAAATCGGGCGGGGCGGGTTGCCGAAGTCCGACGTTGAAGCGGTTCGACTCTACCAGTTGGCGGTGGCCCAGGGATACGCTGAGGCCGAGCTCAATCTCGGCCAGATGTATGTTTATGGCCGCGGCGGATTAACCAGGTCCGACACAGAAGCGGCACGGCTTTTCCGCCTTGCTGCGGACCAGGGCGATGCCGTGGCACAGACCAACCTCGGGATCATGTACGAAGCTGGCCGGGGCGGATTAACCAGGTCCGACACAGAAACGGCACGGCTTTTCCGCCTTGCTGCGGACCAGGGTTATGCTCAAGCGCAATACAATCTCGGCGTAATGTATGCTTTTGGCCTCGGTGGGCTACAAAAATCCGATGCTAATGCTGCACACCTTTTCCGCCTTGCTGCGGACCAGCAGTACGCCTCGGCCCAATATAATCTTGGTGTGTTTTATGACACTGGTCGAGGTGTCCCCAGAGACCATCATCAGGCAATGATCTATATGCGTTTAGCGGCAACCGGCGGCAGCCAATCCGCCCGAAAATACCTAGCCCCCAGCCACCGGCAGCGCATCATATATCTTGAGCGACAAGAAACTCAGCAAAGTCGGTCAATTAAAAATAACTGCTCCTTACTTGATTGGTCTCTAGCATCGCATGGTGGGATAATAGGCGGTATGTGGGCGGGGGGTGGCTGCAATTGATCGAATGTTTACTCGATCGTTATGGCAGGTGGCAGCGTCCATCTAACTACAAGAATCACGGCATGGTGATCAGCACTCTCTCAACAAATGCTCTTCTTTCTGACGTTGTGAGTTGGTAAATTAAATTACAGTAGTCAGTAGCAAGAGAATTGACCCTTATATTCGACCACTACCTCGTTAACTCTATGAGGTACGTCTATTATAGATCGAGCGAATCGGTTTACCCACATCCCAATAATCACTGTCGAAGCGTCATACTTTCTTTCTGTCGCCGAAGGCGTGCTTCCGGGATTAGGTCGTCCCGGAAGCACATCGTATCTGTAGGTGATCAGACCCTCATTAGCGTAGAATTCCGTCCAATCATAAACTACGTGTGCAGGCGGATTGTTTCCCGGCAGAATAAGAAAGTTCTTAGCAAAAAGAAGCCCTGTGGTCGGTTGTCCTAGTATCACACTCGCCTGTTGACGGTTCATCCCCATGCTCAAATGACCAAATCTGGTTTGAGGATTAGGGATACCTACAATCTGACCATTTTGTATCCATAGCTGCGCTAAACGTGGGTCAGCGTACCAGAGGCGAGGATTCGCGGGGCTCTCGAATGAGTTGCCTAGATCCAATTCTTGGCATCGCGTGTATGGTCGCTGGGCAGAAGATTGACGATTAATCGACCGGTGGCTCCCTTGCGGCGGCATTGGTGTCGATGCGGGCTGGTATCCACAAAGCGATGAAAGGCTAAGCACAGTCACCACTGTTCGGCTTCGGCAAAGCATCCGGTCGATCCTTCAATCCGGCAGATCACCTGCAACTAGCCGCATCCGATCCCAACATCTCGCGGCATGCGTTTGGGTTAGCCCGCATATATTGATATGCTGCGGTCGCTACGCCCGATAGCGTCTGTTGCGGTACATCTGAGTCACCACACAAGGCCAACGCGGCATTTGCTACGAAGTCTACTAATCCATGGTGATCAAGGAAAATTTGATCCCGTTTGGCATGGGTCCGGTCGATATCCAACAGAATTTTGTACAAGAAAACGTAGAGATTTTTGCAGTCTTTCATGTGTCGAATATCATGGCCGCTTGCATTCTCTGAAAAGCATTTTTTAAAAATGGGTTCCACCACAACGCATGGCGTTGTTGTAGTTAGACGTTGCGCGAGAGTTGGTGTAATCATTAACATGAACATAATCAATGATTTCCAAAAAACATCGATGGTTTTATTGTGCATATTAAATCTTCCGTTTTGGGTATTGTTTAGCTGATCGGTAATCTATCGCTGAATGCTCGGAAACAATTCGTCGGTGCGTGATCGATTCGTCTGCTCCGTTTTCTTGGCGGGAGAGTTCGCATGCTCTTTCATAAAATTTTCGTTCCTGATCGTAATCGTCTAGCGCTCGTGCGATCCCCGCTAAACGCCAGAGCGAGTTAACCTCGCCCGATATCCAGCCTGCTCGTCGATAGAGTAGTCGGGCCTTTATATACAATTTGCGCGCGGTATCATAATCGTCTCCAAACCATGACATTTCGGCTAGGCCCCAGAGGCAGTGGGCCTCACCGATCAGTTCGCCCGTACGCCGGTAAAGCGCCCGCGACGCGTGATAGAGCTCACGTGCATGATCGTCCTCCTCCCGCGTGCGCGCGATCACGGCGAGGCTATAGAGGCTATCTGCCTCACCACTCGCCCCACCCACTCGGCGATATAATTCGCGTGCCGTTTCATAGAGCTCCCCTGCCTTGGCGTACTCGGCAGAAACCCGGGCAATGTTCGCAAGGCCCAAAAGACAGTCAGCCTCCCCAGTAATTGCGCCGCAGCGATGATGAAGCGCTCGCGCCACTTCGTAGAGCTCTGCTGCTCTACCGTACTTCGCCTGCAGCCACGCGACGTGGGCAAGGCCCGAAACACAGTTAGCCTCCCCACCTAACCAGCCCACGCGCTGATATAGCGTCCGAGCTGCGACAAAGAAGTCTCGCGCCTTGTCACGCTCATCTTGTTCCACCGCAAGCCAAGCCATACCCGAGAAGCAGTCAGCCTCCCCAGCCGTTCCACTTCCGAGTCGGAAAAGTGAGCCCGCCGCCGTATAGAGCTCTTTTGCGGTCTCGTAATTGCGCCTGCTCCGAAAAATATTAGCTAGACCCCACAGGCAGTTGGCTTCTCCATTTGGCCGATCCACCCGTTGGTAAAGTACTCGTGCTGCATTATATCGCTCAATAGCCTCATCGACTTGTTCCCGAACCCGTGCGATATCCGCCAAGCCCCAGAAACAGTCGGCTTGGCCGCCGAGGTCGCCTATATCTTGATAGAGCGCCTGCGCGTCTGCGTAAAACTTGCTTGCCTTCTCATGCTCGGCTCGCATTCGGGCAGTGCCCGCCATTCCAAGCAGACATATTGCTTCGCCAATACGGTTATTAGTCGCGATGCAGCGATTCCTCAGGAGCAACAGCACAGTATCCGCAGATTGACCTTTATACCGCAGCACACGCGTGTAGCCTTCGACAGCGGCAACTGCGGCATCCGTACCCCCTGGGACCGCAGCAGAGGCAAGCATCGCTGCACCGATATTCACTATTTCTGCTGCTGTAATGGATGCTGCCCTACCGTCCGTGCCAGGCCGCCGCCCCCTGAGGTCGTATGCGAGTGTCAGGTAATCTGTTACCCATGCGCCTCTGCCCTCTCCATCACAACTTTCTATATCACTGCCTGACCGAGGCAGGCGCCTGTCTCCGTGTTGCTGGGATTTTGCCGAACCCTCACTGAGGTGCACCGACGGCTTGTCGTGACCCGCGCCGGTTCCGATAATTCCCGCAAGAAAGACCCCTCGCACGGAGCCTTTTTGGCTCATTCCATCGAGCCCGATTTTGGTGCCGTATTTTCGTACAATGCGATCAACTACATCGGGATGCAGGCGGCGATATTTGTCCTGACTTTTTCCGTTATGCTTGAGCGGGCGAAACAGTGGAACATCGCCATTGCCATGGTTCCCGACCGCGTTCAGATATGCGTGCAATCGCGCAGCAACCGCCGAGCTGATCACTATTACGTCTTGATGGCTCCCTTTGCGCGATGTTCGCAACAACGGATCGCCGCGACTGTTCTGTAAATCAGAGATTTTAAGTGCAACGATTTCAGATCGTCGCAATCCATAATGCAGACCGAGAGACAAAATCGCGCGGTCTCGCAGGCCGGCAACCGTGTTCTCAGGTGGTGCTTCAAGCAGTTTATTCGCTTGCGCTCTGGAGAAGGCTACCCTGGGAATGGGGCCCTGGTCGATTGTCGGCCGCTCGACCTCATCAACTGGGTTGATCCCTACATGACCCTGACGAATGAGATGCGTGAAGAGCGATGAGACGCTCGCGAGCCGTCGCCGAATCGTCGATGTCGCCGCATGGTCGACCTCCCGCATGAATCGTTCCCAGGCGATAATCGCATGATGGTCGACCACACACAGTTCCGTCGCTGTCGCGATCATCAGCGTTCGGAAGAAGTGCTGTACGTCACGACGATACGCGCTGCGGGTCCTGGCGTTTTTATATTGGCGGAGCCAGATTTCTTCGTCGGGAATATCGGTGAATTGCTCCACTGTCGGCGCCGGGTTGCTAGCGCCAATCGACGTAAGCGGGGCAAAAGCACGAGTCACCGTCGTACCCTCTTCGTTCGCTATTTCCCCCAACCAGAACTCGATTATCACGTGCACAAATGGATTACATCCAGGCTCAGTGTGGTCACGTGATCGTAGGACGATAAAAGAATGCCGGCGACCGCGACGCTCGCGCGGACGACAAGCGACCGGGTAGCAAATGCCCTAGAGATTACTCGCGGTCGTGCGCACAACCTTTATCTCATCCACGATCCTCCCAAGACGCAGGACAGAGATACGAGCGTCGCGTCTCAATTAATCGATCAAGGCGTGGCTTTTCTCGCGTCGGATCAGCCACGGAAAGCTCTTGATGCCGCCGACCAAGCCATCAGCATCGATGAAACCTTAGTGGCTGCATACGGCATCCGGGCCGACGCGCTTCTCCAGGAGGATCGCCTCGCGGAAGCAATCGAGGCATGCGACCAAGCCTTGCGGCTTGATCGGGATTTTGCCATCGCGCATAGCATCCGGGGCCACGTCCTTCTTCTGGAAGGGCGTTTCGCTGAAGCGATCGAAGCATGTAATCAGGCCACCCAACGGGATGACAATGACGCCCTTGCTCACGGCATTCGGGGTGATGCCCTTCTGGAACAGGGGCGCTACGCCGAAGCGATCGAGGCATGCAGTGAGGCTATCAGGCTTGATCCGCGATACGCCTATGCGTACGCCATCCGGGGCCATGCCCTTCTCGAAGAAGCTCGTATCGCCGAAGCTGAACAGGCGTGCAGCCAAGCCATTAGGCTTGATCACGACTGCGTCTATGCATACGCGATCCTAGGAAACGCTCTTCTCGAAGAGGGGCGTTACGCCGAAGCGATCGAATCGTGCGATCGGGCCATCCAGCTCTTTAACGAATATGCTTACCCACACGCGATCCGCGGCGAGGCGCTGCTTCATCTGTGTCAACGAATTCCGTCCGATCACGAAGTGGGGTTGGTTGCCTTACGAGATGAGGCAATCAAAGCCTGCGACGAGGCGCTCCGGCTGGGTTCAAATTATCCGCGCCTCCATGTGGCCCGAGGCGAGGCTCTCCTCGAAAATGACCGGTTCAGCGAGGCTGTTGAATCCTGCGATCATGCTATCAGCTCTGCCCCAAATTATGGACGGGCGCATGGCATCCGTGGAATAGCATTATTACAGTTAAATCGCCTAAAAGAAGCACTACACGCATTTAACCGTGCAGTTTCACTTGGTCCAAACCCCGAATGGGAAAACAAACTGCACACTGTTATTGAAAACCTGTCACTAGATACTAGAGATATATCACTATACACTCCTCATATTATGGACACGACGACACGATTTCATCGCGTCGCCCAGGCCGAAGGTTTATCCGATAGTGAATTAAGAGAAGCTATCGAAACCTGGAAGGCGGCGAAGGCAAAAATTACGCGGCGCGAGAGCGCGCCGCGCTCGGCTACTCCTGAAACCCACGCTCGGACCGCGAGAAGCGCGCAAGAGCTGTTCGGAGTGTCCGCGTCAACGCCAGCGCGACGCTATCACAAGTCGGCCGGGCCGGAGTTTTCGGACGTAGAGCTGGCTGATCGCATGTTGCTCGCCGCAGCCGACGCGACCCGCAATGAGATGAGCAACCGGGTGAAAAACCGTGAAGTTCTAAGTCCTGAGGAACGCGCACGCTGGAAAGTAGCCGGACGTTTCGCGTATCACGCCCGGCAGAAACGGAAAGCGGCTGACTGCTAATTTTTAATTTTTTAGCTTTTTGATTTTTTGCTTGACGCCACTGTCTCACTCTCGCTCAATAGCGTCGTGGTGACGGGTTAGCTCAGCGTCGCCGACCCGGCAGGCGCAGGCTCTCCGTCACTCACGGAGGGCATGACATGTGGCTTCCCTGGCTTATCGATGTCGCCGGCGACATCGCTCTCGGCTTCTTCCTGGCGACGGCGCTGATGGGGCCGGCCAAACCGGCGATGCCGGCTAGTGAGCAACCAACACACATTGCGATGTCGGGATCGCCGACGGTCAGCGATACGAGCGGCGGCCAGGTCAAAATCGTCGCGAAAATCACCGCCGGCAACCGCTGCATGGTGCCGCACGTCTACGTCGGCGAGCGGGGGCCGTTTACGATGATGGCCGACAGCGGCGCTCCTGACCCGTGGTTCACGGAAGCCGATTTACCCAAGCTCGGAATCAAAAAATCGAGCCTCGATTTCCACGAGATGAAAGGCGAGGGACCGGTTGCGTGGGTCACGCTGCCGGAAGTCCGGATCGGCAATTTCGTCGCGCGCAACATCGATGCCGCGATCACCAAGCGGCATGATCCAGACTTCCCGCTGCTCGGCATGTCCGTCTTGAAGCAGGGGCACGTTGAGGTCGCCGGCGACACCTGCACCCTCACGTTCCCACGCAATGCGACGCAGCTTGCCGCCCGCATCAAGCCCGGCCGGCCGCAATGAAACGGCTAATCGGGTTGATCGCCCGCATCACGCTGATGCGCTGGGTGTGGCTTGCCGCCGTGGCCGCGCTGCTGTGGTTCCGGGTGCGCCCGCCGACCGAGTGGTCGCCGGCCGTCATCGATCTGCTGCGCGGTATTTGCTGCGCCTGCCTTGTTGTGCGCCTGACGCGGTACGCGGTCGTTGTGCGTTCGGCACCTCGGCCGTGGTCTGGCTCCTGGTGGGCCACAGCGATGCTCCGAATTCGTCACCCGCAGGCCGGGGGGACGCAGCCATGACAAAAGTCTTCGGCCGGTCGCTCGGTGCAACGGCATCAGTGTTGTTGGTGTCAGGCTGCGCCGTGGCACCCCCGCCGAGCGTTTACCCCCCATATCAGGAGCCGCCGCCGCCGGTATCTCTGCGGCGACAGCCGGTCGCGCCGGACTGGCCCGACAGGAGTCTCGAAGTCGCGCCACCGAGCGCGGAGCTAGAGCCAGAGCCGCTGCGGCCACAGCCGATTCCGGCCGCCCCTCGGCTGGATCGCCGAGTCTTCGTGCCGCCGCCTCGACCGTCTTCGCCGCTCCTCCCCCCAGCCGCGCCCCCGCCGAGCATCATGAGCGATCCACCGCGCCCTGCGGAGCCGGACGATTGCGCCCGCCGATGGTGGAGCCCTTGTCATTTCCTTTAACCCGAGAGGAGCAACGACGATGAACAGTTTTCGAGACAGGCTCGGTGCCTACGGAGCCGAGTTGCAGGTTGGTGTCGTACGCGGGGGGTGGCTCAGCCTGGCTATCGCGGGTGGCTGGGTCATATTTCCGTTCGCGCTGCAAACCGTGGTGCATCCCTCCGACGTGATGCGCCTGCAATCCGCCTTGCAGGGCCTACCGCGGCCCTCCTCCTTCACGTCCCAGCAATTGGCGGTCGGCTTCATCGAGGCCGTTGTAGCGCTCGCCGTTTTCGTCCTGATCCAGCTCGTCGCCACGGTGATGTTTTACCGCCGCGCACAGGTGATGGGCGCCGCCATCGCCACCCCAGTGCTGTGGCCGTTGGCCGCGATCCTGCCCGGCATCCTTGGCAACGCCGCCTGGTACGTCGCCACCGGATATTTCGATCTCGGCGGCTGCCTGATCGGCTTTGGCTCACTGGTGCTGACCGTCCTTTGCGAAACCGTCTGCGAGGGCCTCGGCCGCGATTTCGTGCTCGGCCAGGCGCAAGGCTGGCATCCCTGAACAAGCTTCACGGTTGAAAAGGAGTAAGGAAAAATGGGCTTCTTCAACAGCTTTCATAAACACCGCGCTCGGCTCAGTGTGCCGGAGACGGTCGCCACGCTCTCCGAGATGGAGACGTTCTTTCAGAACGGCGCGAACTGGACGCAAAACGAGTATCACGCCGCAAATGGCACCAAGTGCCTCGTCGGCGCCGCTGATCATGTGCGCATCTCACCAGTCGATGACGCAAAATACTGGCTGCGTCAGGCGATTGCCGAAAGCGCCCCGGAAATCAAGAGCATCGAGCGGTTCAATGACTCGCGGCGATCGTACGGTGAAGTCGCCGCGGTGATCGCCCGTGCCAAACAGCTGGCGGCCTCGGCACTCTTGCCGGTGCCGGCGCCCGCTGCGCCCGACGCCTTGCCTTGGCCCAAAAGCCCGGAGGTGGTCGAGACGCCGCTATACGCGCCGGCGCGGAGTCGCACCCAACGCCGCAGCCTCATGGACTGGCTCGACTAGAGGACCAGCGGGGCGGGCATGGTTGAATGGCTCGTCCCGCTGCTGCTGGTGCCGCTGGCAGTGGCACATCACCGCCTGCGGGGCAGGCGCGGGAATGTCCCGCCGCCTGCCTCGCCGCGCGACGACAATCTATCGGAATCACTTGTGCGGCTTTGCGAGGAACAGCAAGCCCGTATTGCGGCACTGACCGAGGAGGTCGGACAACTGCGCGCCGTGATCGGATTTCCCGGCTCGATGCGCGCGCTTGAAAGGGCACTGCATCCCGACACCGCAAGCGGCGGCGATGCGCAAGCGCGCACCGAGATTTTTCAAACCCTGATGGCGGTTCGTGACCGCATCGCGAGGCAGGAATGACCGAAATTCACGGTCCGCTATCGGTCATCGGGGCGGCGGCCGGCGAGGCAATCACCGCGCATAGCAGTCTGACACCCGATCAGAAAACCGCGCATTATGTGTCCTACAGCGCCGGTGCCTTGGGCTGGTGTTTCTATCTGGCGCCGCGCGCATTCGCCGACACAACGTCGACAATGATCTGGGCGGCGGTCGGCACGGTCGCGCTGTTATCGCTGATCGCCGCGCTGCGAGCCGCAAGCGGGCAACGCTCGCCGCTGGCGATGCTGTGGCGACTATTGTTCGGCGGCGGCTGCGCGGCCTTGCTCTGGTATCGCGTCTATCCCGATTGGGGTGCCGCCGCCGTGTTTCTCCTCAAGGGCTGTTACATCGGCTGGCTGGCGATGAATGCCGCGCGTTTTGTGCTAGCGACGGGCCTCGGCCAAGGCAATGCGCGGCGGATCATCGAGCGCGAACTTCGCCGGCAAAACGCGCCGCTGCGGCGCGCCCGCCCGCACAACCCTAACCTGTGGTGAGAGACCGATGGTTGCGTTTCACTTCGGCGTCCAATGGGACGCCGCAACCGGGCTGACCGGCGCGCCGGTCGTCTGCGATCTTGAAAGCAACTGCGAGATCATCGCGCCCCCCGGTGCCGGCAAAGGGGCCTGCCTTGAGATTCCGAATTTGCTGCTCGGGCTGCGCGGCAATGTCAGCAACATTTCGCTAGACCCATCCGGGCAGAACGCGGCCGTGTGCGCCGAAGCAAGGCGCAGCGCGGCGCACAACGAAGTGCTGTGCCTCAACCCGTTCGGGCTGCATGTCGAGCGCTATCCCGATCTTGCCAGCGTCGGCTGTAACCCGCTCGCCAACATCGATCCGCACTCGACGCTATTCTTTCAGGAATGCCAGGCGGTCGCCGACGCGCTGATCAAAATTGACAGCAAAGACCCGCATTGGACGGAAAGCGCGCGCGGCCTGATCACCGGCATCGTCATGTGGGAGGTTCTGAAAGCCTCGCGGGGCGAGGAATAGGGCCCATGCGGACAACAAGAACCCCGCGCCCGCCCCTGCTCGAAAACGTGCGCCGCATGTTGTGCGAACCCGAATTAAAAAACGACGACGGCACGTTGCGGGCCGGGTTGCGCTATCACGCCGCCGCTATGATCGACAGCGGCCACCCGCAGATCGCCGAACTCGCCGGGCGCTACGTCAAGGAAGGCTCGCGCGAGATCGACAGCATCGTGTCGACCGCGCGCACCCAATTGGAATGGCTGTTGTCGGAGCCGATGCGCGCCGATTTGCGCCGCGACGGCGTCAACTGGGCACAGCTCGCCGAGGTACCAACCACGGTTTTTGTCATCGTGCCGGCGGAATATCTCGAAACCCAGGAGGGCAGCGTCTGGCTGCGCCTGATCGTGATGGCGGCAGGGCGCGCCTTCTATGGCCGCGCCGGTCACGGCATGCGCTGCGAAGTGCTGTTCCTGCTCTCGGAATTTCCGTCTTTGAAAAAATTGACGGCGGCTGAATCGCTGCGGGCACAAGGACGCAAATACAACCTGCGAGCACTGTTCGTGACACAAGACATCCACCAATTACGCGACATCTACGGACCACACGGCGCGGAATCTTTCGCCGGCCAATGCGATGCGATGTTCGCCTTCGCGCCGGGCGAATGGGAAAGCGCCGAATGGATGTCGCGCCGCTCGGGCGACGAATTGTCCGTCGCGGTGAGCGTCAGCCAGAGCAGCGACCGGCAGGGGGTCAATCGCAATTACAGCCTGCAGCGGCAACGCGCCTGGCCGCCCGAGCGGATTTTGAGCCTGCCCAAATATCACGGCCTGGTGTGGTTTCAGGGGCGGGCGCCGGCGGTGCCGGTCTATGCCGCGCCGTACTGGCAAATTCCCGCCGCTCGCCGTCTGGCACGGCCCGATCCATACCACGACGCCGACGGCGCGGCGGGCCGTCCATTCGTCCCCCCGCCCCGGCCCGTGTTTTCTCAACCGCAAAGCGCGCCGCCGCTCTCGCTCGAAGATCGCGCACGCCGGCTGCTCGCCCTGCGTTAGCTCATTCTTCGGCTTGCTCGTCAGCCTCGTCGGCGCCGCTACCAGGCCGGTGCGGCGTCGCGACGGCCAGCGGCGGCGGCTCTTTGCCGACTGGCACAAAATGCACGTAGCCCGTCCATCCGCCGAGTGGCGTGCGGTCGAGATAGGCGGTAAAGCTACCGTCCTCACCACACCGCCCGGTGCCGATTTCGAGCCAGCGCCGGTAGCGCATGCGCGGGCCCTCGCGCTTCAGCGCAAAGGCGGTGTGCGTCGGCGGCTTGGGTTTTTTGTCCTCGTCGGCCATTTAAAACAGGTCTAGCAAGTCTCACGGCCGCAAGGAAGGCTCCTCTCCCGGCTGAATTCCTTCTATTCCTGCACCATTACTGTCGGCCTCCAGACTAAAATCCCAAAAAGGATTGCCTGCATCGAGTGGTGCCGCCGCGGGTATCTCGTAGTCGGCAAACACGTTCATCGCACGCGCGACGATTACCTTACCCGCCTTACCGAATACCGCGCGAATGTTTCCGGCGGCAGTCGTGATCCGGGACGCGTGCCGCATGAGCCGCGACGCCAATCGGAAACCGCCGGTGCTGCCAGCTTGCTCCCACCGAGCTGGGACCGGCTCGGCATCTTGACCGCGCCGCGTTGCCCATCGGGCAAGAGCGGCCCACAGATGTTTGAGGCTCGCCCCGCTTTTCCCGCCGCTTCGTGTCGCCGGTTGCGCCGTTCCGGGTCCAGTGGCGCAACCGCTATCGTTCTCGCTCGCGACCCCAATCCCGCTCCTCACCGCGTTCGGCATCGTCCTTGGCGATTTGTCGTAACAACTTGTCAAGGCTGCTCGACACGTCCGGCGTCCCGAGACGCTCGCTAATTCCCTGCTCGGCCTGCTGCTGGCTGCGCTGCTCCTCGAAGGCCTGCCAGTCGGCGGCGGTTGCGCGCTGCCGGTATGCTGCCGCATCGGCGCGTTCCTGCGCCTTCTCCTCGGCCGCCTGCTCGGCCAGCTGGGCCTGCGCCGGAGTCAATGGCGGCGGCGAAAACAGGTCGGCCAGGAACTCAAAGGCGCTCGCGATAATCTTCGCGACGCCGCCAAGAATACGGCCGCCGGCTCGCTCCGTGGCGTCGATCGTCGCGCCGCCGCCGTCGAGGACGGTGTCGATGTCGCGGATGATCGCGGTCACCGCTTCGCGCTGCGCCTGCGTATCGGCCCGTTCGGCCGCGCGTTCGGTAATCTCAGCCCGGTGCTGCGTCCACAGCTCGCCGATCTGCTCGCGTTCGGCAGCAAAGACGGCGCGGGCGTCGGTGACGCTGCCGTTAAAGAGCTGGGCCTCAAGCCTCTCAGGATCGAGCCGATAGGGGTTGAGCCGGTACACCTCGCCGGACCGGGTGACGGCGGCCAGGTCGCCTGCTTCCAGCCTGTCAAAATGTTGCGCCTGGCGGTGTTGGACGTTCTTGGCCATCTGCCGGGCCAACTCTTCGTCGCTCAGCAAGACATCAAGCGCCTGCACGTCGGCGTCCGTCACCCGCACCACGGCAATCCCGGCCTGGTCGAGGAGCGCACTGACCGCTCGCATACCGTAAACCCGCTCGCGTTCGACCTCGCGCTCGTCCTCCGGCTTGAAACGGTCGGCCAAGGCCTCGACCGCCGATACCGGCGTGCCGTCACGGCCACGCAGGATATCGGCGCCGACGCGGCGCGCCTGTTCCCCGCAATCGATGATTTTTTGTTCGATAAAGCTCGTCGGCCGTGCCTTGTCGCGCGCCGCCTGCTGCTGCTCGGCCCAGGCCGCGCGGTTGCGCTCGCGCATGATGTCGCGCGCGTCGGCCACGCCGACGAGGTCGCGCGGTTCGATGCCGCCCAGCCGCTTCTGTATCTCTTCCCACTGGTCGCCGGTCACCCGCTGGTCGATGCGGGTGACATTGCCCCGGCTGTCCACCACGCCAAAGCCCTCGCGCACGGCGCGGTGCTGCCGATTGATCGCCTTGGCAAAGGCCTGCGCGCGTTGCGTGGCCTCGGCTTCGTCCCGGCTCACATAAACGAGCTTGAGGCCGCGCCGCTCGATCTCCTGCACGAATTGCTCCGCCGTCCTGGTCAATTGCCAGGCGAGGCGGATTTCCCCGGCGGTCTTACCGAGCGGCTTGATCTCGGGCTGCAAGGCGTCGGAAGGCGCCATCCCCTGCCCCGCCCTATCGGCCCCCCGCCCGTGTTTCATCCCATGCGCTGCCTCGCGCGCCACTCGCTCGGCCTGCATCTCCTTCGCGGTCGCCACACTCATCAGCGTGCTGCGGTCGAGGTCGGCGAAGCGCTGGCGGATTTCCGCCAAGGTCATGCCGGTCAGTTTCTTGGTGAGCGCGTGCTGCCCGCCGTGCTCGTCCACCAGCACGAACACGTCGCGACGGTCGCCATTCGCCAGCTCGAACCCCTTGGCCCGGATCGCCGCCGCAAACGCCCGGCCACTGTCGGATTTCTCAAAGCAATCGAGGATCGCCGTGCGGGTCGCGTTGATGTCGGTGCCGAGGCGGCGCGCCTCCTCAAACTCGTCGCGGCCGGCCGCCTTTGCCCGGTGATCCGGCCGCCGGCTGCTGGTCAGCTCGCGCAGCGCATACGCTCGCTCGCTTTCGCGCGAAAGCTGGTTGAGCTTGTTCTTGTACAGGCCGGGATCGATCGCCCGCTGGGTCTCCAAATCAACGCGAAACCAGGCGGCGTGCAGGTGCTTCTCGCCGGTCGCCTCGTTGATGTGAAAGCTGACGATACGGGGCTGGCCGCCAAAACCGAGCCGCTGTTCCATGCGATCGACCGTCTCGGTCCATTGCCCGTCCGACAGCCGCTCGTTCGGCGCGACGCGGATATGACCGTGAAAAAATGCCTTGCGGCATTGGCTGTTTTCGCCGGCCCAGGCTTCCAACCGGTCAAACGCCGTCACCGGGTCGCCAAAGCGCTCCAAACCCCGCGTCTCGACCAGCTCGGCGCGCTCGCCCGGCTCGCCGTTCATCAGATACCGGGCGAGCTTGCCGCCCTCGCCGCGTATCTTACCCTTCGCGATCATCGGCCAGGGCCGCCTGGATCGCCGCGACCGGTGCATCAAACTGCACGCGCAGCCTGTCGACCGTGCCCCGCAGCTCGCGCACCTCCGTCAACACCCGCGCCGCCCCGTGTTCCTCGGCGAACAGCGCCAGGGTGTTGAGCGCGCGCACCGCCTGATTGAGCAGCGTGTCGGCGCGGTTGAAATCCACCAGGGCCTGCAGCAGCGCGGCAACATCGGCCGTCACTCGCCGGCGGCGGATGCGCGGGCGCGGCGCTTCTTCCGCGTCGAGCCGGCCGCTCGCCAGATACCCGGCCGCGCTCATCCCGGCAGCAGCGGCAGCTTCTTTGATCCGTACATGGTCGGCCGGTGTGAGCTTGACCAGCACGCCCGCCGAGCGCCGCCGCTTCTCGCTGCCGCTGCTCACCTTTTTCTTGCGCTGGCGATTGTCGGGCAGGCGGATCACAGCCGGCGCATCATTCGCCGGCAGCGCTTCGCCGATCCCCTCTGCCCGCTCGCTCATCGCCGCGCAAAACGGGGGTGGAGCGGCACCGCCCTTCCCCGTCGGGGTCGGGGCGCGGAAGCCCCGACTTTGTCGCAGAGCGACAACAGGGGATGCAACGGGGGCGCTCCGCCCCCTTGCCAAGTTGGCGGCGCAGCCGCCTGGCGCGGGATACCCGCGCCCAACTTGCTACCAACGAAATTAGCCATGCCGAGCCTTAGATGGGTCTCACAAGCCTACGCTGCAATTAGCGGATACCGAGATTTTGTGCGAGAGCCAGCAGCCGAGTCTGAGTCACTCCGTCGCACGTTTCCACTACCGGATCGTTCGGGAAACGAAACACGGGGGGGCCCGTCCACGGCACTGTTCTCCGCGGCACAGGAGCGCCGCCATTGCCCGATTGTTCATGGCATTTCCTTCGGGCAGGGTTCGAAGAAAACCCCGCCAGGAATGAGCTGGCGGGGCCTCCCTGCTCTTAGGCGGCGACTTGGTCGTCGTCCTTGCGGGCGTCACGGCTCCACACCAGCGCGTAGCTGCCGTCCTGCTGCTTGGTCAGCGCGCCATTGATCGGCTGGGCCAAAGTCGGACCGTCCAGCTTGACAGACAGGTAAGCCTTGCCTGCCTTGCTGGTCTTCGCCCACGCGGCGCCGAGATCGAACGTCACGCCGCCAGTCTCGCCGAGCACCACGAAGTCCGGGCCGTTGCCCTGCTTCGCCGGTACTGGGCTAAACCGCACGATCCTGAGGCTGAGGCCTAACGCGTACAGGCTGCCCTCGTAGCTGTCGCCTTGCTGGGTGAATTTTCCAATCATCATGTGCTGCTCCTTCTGTTGTGAAGCCGCCGGAATGGTGGCTTCGATGGCGACCCTTCAAAACCGCTTAGCGTCGCGCTCAAAAGTCCGTCGCGCTGTTGCGGCGGAGCACCTCAGAAATTTTGCCTGTCGTTTTTTGCTCTTCGCGCAGCGAAGGCACAAAAACGCAGCAAAATTACGAGGAGCTATCTTTTGAACGCCTTAGGCGTGAACAGTTTTACTGTCGCCATAATCGAAGACACACTGTGCGACTTCATCGTAGGAGAGGCAATACATGGGAAATTCACCCAGCAAGGCGCGGCTGGATTGGCGGATCGGCGTAGAACTCGGCCAGGTCATCGCGTTCGCGCCCGCACCGGCAGCAAGCCGGGTAGAGCGGCATTTCTCGGGTGCCGGGCGCAGCAACGGCGGTGAAGATGTCGGCGCAGCCGCAAGCCGGACATGCCGTTGTCCTCAGCTCAGGATCACCGTAAGCCGCACCAACACCACTAAACATCACAAAACGCCTTCTTGGCCTGACACTTCGGAGATAGCTCGTTAGTCGTCGACTGGGTCCGCATTGAAGCTATCCCTTGTGCCACCTCAGTCATGACTCGGGAATTCATGAATTCCTCACTTCATGACGTCATGACGTCTGCCTCGCTTGTCCTTGATCTCCTCGTCGTTGACCTCAATGTCGAGGCTGCGTACGGCCCGCAGGATCAGGGCGCGCAAGCTGGTCCTTTCACGAGCTGCCATCACACCGAGCTGCTCGCGGATATGTTCTGGTACCAACACTTGCAACGGCACCTCCCTGGCGTTACGCACTGGCGCAGAACGCGGTTGGTCCTGCAGCACAGCAACGGGCGCCACGACCGAAGCAGGTTGTGGCGTAGGTCGTGCCGTAGCCGAGGGAACCCGGTTGAGGATCGCGCCAAGTTGCTTGCTGCTCATGCGCCCACCACCTGCCGCAGATTCATAGTTTTATTATTTTCTAAATTCATGAGTTCATGAATAATAGCGGCGATGTCGCGTGCCGCCGCGCCGTCCGGTTCGACAACACTCGGACTTAGCCCCTCGATGCCAGCTTCTGGATAGGCGACGCGGTGCGGCATCTCGGCTTTAAGCAGTGGATACCCTGCGCTTTCCAACTGACTGCGCACATGCCGGGCAATCACAGTACCTCGCAGTGTCATGGTTAGAACCATCGCTGCCCGGATCGGACGACTCGCGCGCTCCGGCGTGGCATTAAGCTCCTCGATCAAGCCATAGGTCTGCAGGGCTGCGTCGACATCCTCGATCGCAGGTTTCAGAGGGATCAAGGCAAGGTCAGTCGAGACGAGGGCGGTGATTGTCGTACGATTTCGGAAGCCCGCAGTATCGACGATCACCGGGCTGTGCCGGCTGCGCAATTCGTCGATGAGTTCACCGACCCGCTCCTCGGGCTCAGCAACAACGGGCACTGCGCCAAGCGGGCCCTCCGGGTTATAGCGCTTGACCAGTGTTTCGGTTGGGTCAGCATCAACCAAAGCCGGCTTGCGCCCGAGTGAAAACCAATAGGCGGCCAAGCCACGGCTCAAAGTCGATTTACCGGTTCCGCCTTTGGGCGTCGCCAGCGTGATGACGTCGTACCACGCACTCATGAAATCCCCCAGAATCGCATCCCCCGATGCGCAGTGCTATGCTTTACATGAATTCATGAATTTAGCAACCGCCCGATTACATCATATAAAACAACCGTATAGACTACTATTACTCATGAACTCATGAGCTAATCGTTCCACGTGAAGCGAATCAGCCAGCCGCAGGATTTCTGTCGTCTCCGGAAAGCAACGACTACTGCAGCGTATTTTTACCGCGCCTAGTGGTGCATGACGGCGATCATTGGGGCGTTAGCGTTAAAGAGACAGTCGAGCGGCTAATAAAGAAAGCAGCAAGGCGCGTGTTCTTCCGCCACGCCGACAAAGTGAGTTGTTCGAGCTCAGCCGCGCTGGTGAGCGGGCATGCGACCTAGCAAACCCGCAGGACACCCGGCGTCGGGCTGGCTATGATAAAGCCTCTCCGATGTTTCGTGGCTCGGGATCAAACAGGGCACTATCCGCCCTCACTGCGAGCGGTATTCGCGCTCCTACGCTGCAGAAAGAGCGGGAAAGGGCCTTTCCGCAAGGATTGCCGGTGCCGATTGCGCTCTCAAATCGCCGCCTGCTCTCGTTGGAGAGCAAAACGGGCGTTTTCCACAAGCTGAGACCTTGAAAATTGGGTGTTAAGGCGTGGTTTAGGGTTGCGCCGCGCTGAAAGCGCGCGGCGCAGGCGCGCGTCGAGCGCGCTCTGCATTTATCTGCGGGGTGTTGGGTGGTTTAACGCATGCGGTTCTCTAAATATTGAACTGAGGTTGGGTTTCTCTGTCAATCTGGCAGTCCAATAAAACCCTAGGGATTGGAGCCGATGATCGCCCGGCCGAGGCGCGCCAGTGCCGCGGCCAAGCCGTCGCCCGGATCGCTTTCGAGCACCATCAGCGCTGCGCGCTGCGAACCGCCAGCCGCGAGATCCGCGGCGGCCTGGTCGGTCACCGGGGGCAGGGGTGGCGTCGCACCCCAGGTCGCGGGATGCGGCGGCGGTACTTCGGGCGGCTCGTAAAAGCCGCGCCATTGCGAGACCGGCAGCACGGCATAGGCATTGGTGTCCTGCTCCAGCCGAAACCGGCCATCCTCCCAATGCGAGAGGCAGCGCCGCACCCAATTGAGCACGCCGGCGGCGCGCAGGCTGACAAGACCGCGTGCCGCGCTGCGCTCGCTGATGCACGCCTTTCGGGCGATTGCCGCGTAGCTCGGATCGAGCCGGCCGCTCGCGTAATTGAGAAAGTCAAACAACAGCACCTGCAATACAGCGAGGCCGTTGCGGCCGAGCGCGCCGTCCTGCCGGCCGGGCTGGCGGGTCTGGCGCTCGAATCGCCGCGCCTTGAACCACAGCTTGACCGCCTGGCGCTTGGGCATCGGCTGGAATTTCAGCTCGGTTGTGGTGCTGTCGCGCCACACTGGCCAGGCGGCATAGGTCTTGGGGCCGGTGAAGCCGGGCAGGGCAGGGAGAGCGTAAGCTATTGAACGCATGGGGCCTCCGGGGTTGCAGCGCAACCCGCCCGGAAGCGGTTTCAGGCACAGACCTTCCCTGTGGCAAGAATCGACTTGCAAAATTCGGCGAAGTAAGGGAAGGTCTGTCCTGCCAGAGACATAGATTTCCCCCGGTTCGCCGGGTATGCAGGCCCCCCGCTTCGGGGGGTTTTGCTTTTGGTGGTCTCGGTTTTTTCCTTCGACGATTACGCGATGCGCGCGAATCACTTCGCGCGCACGGCGAGTGTCCTCTAAATCTTGGTGGTCTTCAAGAAACGGGGCACAAAATCGAGCGACTCGTGACACTTACGCGACACGACGCGGCAATGCCGGCTAACTATTTGCAGAGACTCGATTCCGCCGCGATCGGCGTGTCGCTTAGGCACGAAAAACCCCGCCGGGCCGAAACCCGGCGGGGCTGATCCGCGGCTCAGGCCGACGGTGCCGTCGTTTCCGGCGCGTCCTTGCGCTCGGTGCAGACGATGCGGCCGGTGACAGCGAGCTGGTCGTAGATCACCAGGTCGAAACCGTTGCCCTTGCTGTGGGCCCAGACGGCGCCGACCGGGCGCCAGAACGCCTTGCCGTCCTCCTCCTTCGGTTCGCTGACGACATAGGCGATATGGGTTGGCTTGCTCATGGGATTCTCCTTCTGTTGGGAAACCGCCGGGATGGCGGCTTCGATGGCGTCGGCACCAAAACCGGACGCGGCGCGCTCAACCCCATGGCCGCAGGTCGAAAACGCAACGGCGTCTGCGCCCCTTTGCGCAACGCCGTCTGCCGTTTTCGAGGGATTGAGCGAGAAACCGCGGGCGGTTTTAAGCCCGCCTTTTCAAATCGAAGCGCCGAATGGCTTTCGGCAAAGGAGATCACGCGCCAGCAATCCAAACGCTTATGCGTCACACCGAACAGGACGGCGAAACACGGGGGGCAGTGCCGGTCGCGGGTACATACCCGGCAGGGCAGGGGTTCGGCCGGTTGACGGCCGGTTAACCGGGTCACCGCCAAAATTGCATCACAAACAGCCGGAGGCAGCGGCATGACGCGATGGCGGATGACAGGCATCGCCCTGCTGACCATCGGCGGGATGGTGACGGCCTGGCCGGCGATCGCCGCCGCCGTGGAGGGCGCGTGCGGCTATTACACCAACAGCAACGGGCATCCGGTGCCGCGCCCGTGCGACGACGACCGCAGCGAGCGGCCACCACAGGGCGCCACGGCGATCTGCCGTGACCATACTGACAGCTTCAGTGAACACCCGCATGCCGGCGGCACCTGCTCGCATTACGGCGGCGTTGCCCGCACCTTGTAGCGACAGGCGGCGATCCCGCTCACCATGGCGGTGCCCCGGCAGCGCCATGGGACATGGTTGACCGCGCCGGTCACCGGCGCGGTTGCCGCTGCCCGCCAAACCGGCCCCGCCGCAGAGAGCGGCGAGGCCGGGCTGAATGCGCTGCCTATTCGGCGGCGAGGGCGGGCAAGGACGGCGCTTCGCTGACCGGAGCCGGTGACCGCAGCACAGCGGGCAGCCAGCCGGTGCCTTGAAGCCGCTGCTCGGCCTCGGCGGCGAGCACGTCCTTTTTCAGCTTGGCGAGGTTCTCCGCCGCCTCCTTGGTGACCGCCTCGCGCACCGCAGCGAGGATCATCGCCTTTGGCACCTGCCGCAGATAACTGGCGGCGGTCGGCTGCCACCAGCGGGTCATGTCGAGACCGACCGCCACGGCCAGCCGGTCGGCATGGGCGAGGCGATCAGTGTCGGCGCGGTCATGGCGCTTCCTGACGGCATTGACCGAGCATCCGGCGCAGAAGGCGAGAAGATCGAGCCGCGTGGCCTGATCCTGCGCCAAGAGCCAATCCCACAAGGCTTCCGGCGTCCGTGGCAGGCAGCGCAGCCAAGCCGCCTGTCCCTCGGCCAGTTCCTTCCCCGCCGGGCTGTCCTCGATGCCCTCGGCATGACCGGAAAGCGGCGCGCTGTCGACCCGGATCGCCAGACACGTGTCGCTCTCATGCGGGAAGAACAGCGGCAGCGCCAAGGCATGCACGACCGTCGTCAGCGCGATATCGGCATTGCCCGCCAGTATTGTACGCAACGCGGCGGTACGGTGCGCGGTCAAATCCTCAACCAGCCGGTCGGAGAGAGGGGAGGGGCCATTCGCCTTCCGGGCCTTTGGCGCGGTGTCCTCGGTTTCCTCGGGCCGGTCTTCGGGCTTTACCAGACCGCGCTCGACCGCGAGGCTGCCGTCATAGCCGATACCGATCACCGCCCCGGCGATGGCGACGTCCTCGGGCAGCCAGCGCTCATTGTCTTCCGACAACGCGTCGATCTGGTCGGAGAGGTCTTCAAGCATGGCGGCGATCTCCTCGGGCGGATCGTCGCCATGTTCCTCGATCAGCGCGTCGTATTTGGCGGTCAGCGTGTCGATCTCGGCCTGCGTTTCTTCGCTCGGCGGTTCGCGCTCGGGATAGACCCGGCTGAGGCCGCGCAATTGGTCGTGGTTGATCGAAGGACTGATCATCAGCCATTTCCACCCCTCGGCGCGGATCGCCTCGGCCTCGGCTTCGAGCTTTTCGATGACCAGCCGGTCGAGGATCGCCGTATCGCTCAGATAGCCGCCATGTTCGGGCTGAAACAGATCGCGGGTGATCTGGCCTCCGGCTTGTCTGTAGGCCTTGATGCCGACAAACTGGACGCGGCGGTCGTCGGCTTCAATGTGCCCGGTCATCAAATGGCTGCGGATCGTCTCGGGGCTATGGTTCCAGCGGGGGAGGGAC
>Ga0335085_10003272_pt1 | contig 28376 bp, 25 predicted proteins | sample Lox_Sample_45_FD_206712 | JGI IMG/M metagenome (GOLD analysis project Ga0335085, IMG submission 206712) | Soil microbial communities from Loxahatchee National Wildlife Refuge, Florida, United States - Lox_Sample_4.5 | ecosystem: Environmental > Terrestrial > Soil > Wetlands | place: USA... | reverse complement strand
CGACTCGCACAACGTCCTCGCGGAACTCCTTCGGAAACGGCTTCGGCATAGCGACATCCTTCCAGGCCCACCCCCAGGGCAAGCCAGATCAGATGTCACCTCACCGTGCAGCAGACCCAACCTTCTCGATGCTGTGAACCCGACCATCGGCATTCGCGACGTCGAGCCATGACCAGAACGCAGGGCAGAAATCGAACCCGTAGTGAAGGTTCTTCGCCTGGATAAAGACGTTGGCGTCGAGTAGATAGGTCATCCACCAACACCCAACGTGTGGGCTAATTCGACGAATGTGCTGTGCTTCTTGAAGCCAAGGAGCTGGTAGGCGTCGCGGTAGAGCGTTTGACCTTCAAGCGCATTAGCGATCACGGCACGCGCGAAACGCTTGCTCACACGCACCGGCTGCGTGTTGTAGAAGTTCCCCCCACTTCCAGACGCCCTCAGCGACATCACGCGATCTAGCTCGGAGGCGTAGAGGTCCCAGTACGACCCCGGCAACGGTGCCTCAGCATCTTTGAGTCTGCGCAGGATGACCAAGGTGCTGACCTTGAAGACACGGGCCAAACGATCCAGCTCGGCCGCGAGCTCATTCGCAGAGTCGATCCGCTCATATGCGGACGTGATCGCATCCAGCGGCACTAGAAGCTCCGCCGCGACGAGATTGCACCAGTCCTCCACGGTGTTGCCCTCGGCGCGCGCCGGACTCGCGTTCGACAGCGCTGTCTGACCGAGCCAGATGTGAGCCAACTCGTGGGCGAGGGTGAAGATCTGAGCCGCCTTCGTGTCGCTGCCGTTGACAAAAGCGACAGGCGCAAGGTCGTCGACGAGCGCGAAGCCACGGAACTCTTCAGGGTTCAGGACGCGGTGCGTGTTGGACCCAACCACCCCGCTCACCATGACGAGCACGCCCAGGTCCTCAGCCTGCGCAGTCAGAGCCCGTAGTGCCTCCGACCAGTTCGAATGTTGGCGCCGCTCCTCCATCCCGAACGCGAGAGCTTCCCTCATCAGACGAGCCGAACTCACGACGCCGTTTGATGTGCTCAAAGAGGCGACAAACGGCAGGGCATCAGTGCCCGTCGACCGTGCGAACTCGTGATACCACTCCTGTCGTTGTTGACACAGGAAGACCGTGTCGAGCAGATCAGGCGAAGGACGCACGACCGCTTGGTTCGCGATCGTTCGGAAGTCGGGGATGGGCAGCTCCTCCCGGGGCGGCTCATCGAGGAGCAGAAGTCCGAGAGGAGTGTGTGTTGCGTTCGCGAAGTCTTCGAGCTGCTTCAGCGTTGGGAGGCGGTCGCCGCTCTCCCATTCGGCAAGCTTTGGAACTTACGAGTGAGGTGTTCGACGTCCAGCGCTACCCGCGCTCGGGCCCAGCGAAGAAGCTCTGGCCGCACCTCGACGCGAACGGTCATCGGCTGACATTCTGACGGATCGCGGACCGCATGGCCGCTTGCTTCGCAGGGCTGTCACCGGCAGCAATCGTCCGCCACGCTGCCGGCTTGTCCCCACCCCTCATCGCGCTGCCTTCCTCTCGGGCCGAGCGCGGGTAGCAGGCCTGGGCGACCGTCGCGAGCGAGGCGCATCCGTGAGCGCGACAGCCAGGGTCGTTGCGACTGCGCGATCCACCGCCTCACTCGGGTGCGCGTAGTGCAGTGTCATCGCCGCGTTCGCGTGGCCGAGCCGGTGGCCAACGGTGCGGATGTCGTGACCGTTGGAGATGGCGAGCGTGGCCGCCCAATGCCGGAGGTCGTGCAACCGCCAGTGCGAATCGATGGCGGCGATGTCCCGTGCCCGCCGCCACCAGGCGCCGATGCGGTCCGGGTTGGCGGGGTGTTCGCCGATCGCGAACATCCACGGACCGAACGGCTCCCGCTCCTTTCGGAGCGCCTCTACAGCGTCCACGGTCTGAGGATCGAGCACGACGTTCCGCCGGTTGCCCGTCTTCGTCGCCGCGTCCACGAGCGTGGGGGCTTTCTTGTCCTCACGGCTGCCATTGCGGATGACGTCGGTGGCGCTGTCGATGGTGAGGCGGTCTCCGCGTAGGTCATCCCAACGGAGGGCTGCCAGTTCCGACCGGCGAGCCCCGGTGATGGCGGCCAAGCGCAGTGCCAAACCTGCCGCAGCATCAAAGGAGTCCGCGGCAGCAATCACGCGCTGGACCTCCTCGGGTTCGAGGGCACCGCGGGGGATGGTCTTCGGCTGGGAGAGCCGGGCGATGGCGGCGACGTTGGTGTTGACCCAGCCCCACCGCATCGCCTGGGTGAGCGCCGCACGGAGCACGCCGTGCTGGTTGCGGATCGAGGCCTCCCCGACCTTCGCTCGCCGGAGACGTGTGCCAGCGGTCCACATCGGCCACGGTCAGCCGCGCAACGCCCATCTTGGCGATCGGATCGGCGGCGATGATCTTGGCTCGGCTCTTCTGATCGCGGGCCGAAGCGGTGGACCAGGACGCCTCGTGCAGCCCGACCCACTCGTCGAGGAGATCGGCAACCGTCCGACCGCCAGTCCGAGAGGGACCACGGGCGGTTAGCTCGGCGGCGACCCGCTGTGCGTCCTTCTTGCCGCCGCGCACCGTGCGACTGACATGGGTGACCTTGCCGTTCGCATCGCGGCCGGTGAACGCCCGCACTTCCCACACGCCGGGCTTCCGCTCACGGATCGACGCCACGATCGGACCCTAGTCCGATGTTGGGATGACTGTTGGGATTTCGACTCCAGAGCGGTCGCCGCCGAGACGGCCGAATCAGGGAATGTGCAGGCCAGAGATGCTGCGAGCGACCACGAGACGCTGGATCTCGCTCGTCCCCTCGAAGATCGTGTAGATCTTCGAGTCGCGGTGCCACTGCTCGACCGGGTGCTCACGCACGTATCCCGCGCCACCGAGGATCTGGATCGCGTCTTCGGTGACCTTGACCGCGGTCTCCCCTGCGTAGAGCTTCGACATCGAGCCCTCGCCCGCCTCGAAATGCTTGCCGTTCGCCGCCATCCAGCAGGCGCGCCAGACCAGGAGTCGCGCCGCATCGATGTGCATCTTCATGTCGGCGAGCTTGAAGGCGATCGCCTGGTTCATGATGATCGGCCGACCGAACGCCTCTCGCTCCTTGGCGTAGTCGAGCGAGTACTCGTACGCGGCGCGCGCAATACCGAGCGCCTGGGCGCCGACCATCGGGCGCGACGCCTCGAACGTGCTCATGGCCGCCTGCACCCGCGAGCTCTTTCCTTCGCGCGCCCGCGCGAGCCGCGCGTCGAGCTTCTCCTTGCCCCCGAGCAGGCAAGATCCGGGCACGCGCACGTCGTCGAACACCACCTCGGCGGTGTGCGACGCCCGGATACCCATCTTCTTGAACTTCTTGCCCATGCTCACGCCGGGCGTTCCCGCCGGCACGACGAACGACGCGTGGCCACGACTCTTCAGCTCGGGCTCCACCGCGGCGACCACGACGTGAATCGTCGGCACCTTCGTGATCCCGCCGTTGGTGATCCAGGTCTTCGCGCCGTTGATCACCCACTCGTCCTTGGCTTCGTCATAGGTCGCGCGCGTCCGCAGCCCCGACACGTCCGAGCCCGCGTCCGACTCGCTCACCGCGAACGCGGCCATGTGGATGTCGTCGGCGGTACCGAAACACTGGGGCACCCATTCCGCGATCTGCTGGGGCGTGCCACTGCCCACGATCCCCGACACGCCAAGGCTCGTGCCGAGCAACGAGAGCGTGATGCCCGCGTCGCCCCAGCACAGCTCCTCCGACACGAGCGCGAGCGTGAGACCCGTCTTGTCGCTGAACGCGTTGGCGATGAATTCCCACGAGTAGAGACCGATGCGCGCCGCTTCCTCGATGACCGGCCACGGCGTCTCTTCGCGCTCGTCCCACTCGGGACCGGCCGGACGGATCACGTCCGCGGCAAAATCGTGGACCCACTTCTGGATCTGGAGTTGGTCTTCGTTCAGTTCGAGCGAGAAGTCGGTCATGGCCCTTCCCATCGGCACCGCGTCGTCGCGTCGCCGCCGTTCGTCCCGCACCTCGTGAGGTCGGCGGGAAGTTACCGATCAGTAATGCCAGCATACCAGCCCTCACGCGCGGGCAGATTCACCCGCGCAGCCGCCGCCGGGCCGCGGCGCGCCAGTGTGAAAGTGGTCACGGATCCTCACGTCGGCCGCCCGCGCCGGCCGATTCATCGTGCGGTTCGCCCCTCAGCGGACCTCGGACGCGTACGAACAGCAACGGCCTTCGCAGTGCCGCGGGGGCCGTTTCTGTTCTACTCAGCCGCTCCTACCCAGCCGCGCCCCGCCCGCACCTCAGCGGGCGACGCCGCGGATGTACCTGCGCAACACGATGGCCCGCGACCAACCGATATAGGGCGCATCGCCCGCGGTGAACAGACCGCCGTCGGCCGCGGCCATCCAGTACCCGTTGCCCGTCTCGGTGGCTGCGATACCCATGATCGGCAGGCGCAGGTTCGGCAACGGGCCGTGCCGGCCCACCCTCGCGTCTCCGAAGCCGAAGACCTGGCCGTTCGACGCGGCGATCCAGTAGCCCCGGCCCGTACCCGACGTCGCCATTCCCACGACGGTCGCGCCGCGCCCAGCGGCCGATCCGAAGAAGCGAGCGTCGCCGAACGCGAAGAGACCGCCGTCGTCGGCAACGAACCAGTAACCGTGACCGGATGCCGTCGGTGTCATCGCGACGATCGGCTTGTTGAGACGGATGTTGCCCGTGGAGCCGTAGAAGCGCGCGTCGCCGAAACTGAAGATCCCGCCGTCGGACGCGACGAGCCAGTAGCCGCGTCCGGTCGGCGACGGCGCGGCCCCGACGATCGGCTGATTCAGATGCCGTCCGTGCAGCGATCCGAAGGACCTCGCGTCGCCGAAGGTGAACACGTCGCCGGCCTGGTTCACCAACCAGTATCCGCGGTCGTCTCGTGTCGTCATCATCGCGATCACGAGAGACGGGCTCGCGGCCGAGCCGTAGTAGCCAGCTTGGCCGAAGACGTACACGCCTCCGTCACCCGAGAACATACGAAAACCCCGACCGAAGGGAACACGTGCAACGGAGGGTGCCGAGGTGGGGCTACTTCCCAACGCGTTGAAGGCTGCGACGCTGCACACATAGGAGTAACCGTTCACGAGGCGCGTCACTACGATCGGCGAGCGGGTACCCGTCTGGGTTCCGGCGCCACCGCCGTTGCTCGACGCGCAGTGCACGCGATACGAGGTGATCGGCGCACCACCGTTGAACGGGGCAGTGAACGCGACGGAGAGCCGACTGTTGCCACTCGTCACCGCGGGGACCGCGGGGCGACTGGGTGCCGACTTCGGGATCGCCGCCGCGGATGGCGGCGACGCCGGTCCGGGGCCGTTGACGTTCCGCGCGAGCACCGTGCACGTGTAGGCCTTACCGTTCGCCAGCGGGGTCACAGCGATCGGCGACGCGAAGCCGGTGAGCGAGCGGGATGCTACGCCGGAGGTGCACGTGGCCGTGTAACTCGTGATCGGAGAGCCGCCGTTCGCGGGCGCTACGAACGATACGGTCACACGCGCGTTGCCGGCCACGACGGTCGGCTTGGCCGGCGCGTCGGGGACGGTACCCGACGAAACGACGATCGGGAGCGAATCGACCGAGGGATCGCTGTCGCCGTTGATGTTCGTCGCCGCCACGGTGCACGTGTACGTCTTGCCGACGGTCACGCCGGTGACGTCGATCGTGGTCGCCGCCCCGGCCGCGAAGCCGGGGAGGCCACCGTCGTTCGACGAGCAGACGACCTTGTAACCACTGATCGGGAAGCCGCCGTCGAAGGGGGCCGTGAAGCTCACGTCGATTCCGCCGTCGCCGGTCGCGAGCGTCGGCTGCGCGGGCGGGTCGGGCGCGGCACCGGGAACGGCCGGCAGCGACGACGGCGATGCACCGCCGGCACCGTTGACGTTCGACGCGAGTACGACGCACGTGTACGTGTTGCCGTTCGAGAGGCCCGTGACCACGATCGGCGATGCCGCGCCACCGGTGGTCCCGGGCACGCCGCCATCGGACGACGTGCAGATTGCGGTGTACCCGGTGATCGGTGAACCGCCGTCGAACGGCGGCGTGAAGGTCACGGTGATGCTCGTGTTCCCGCTCGCGACCGTGGGCGTCGCGGGCGGGGCGGGCACCGAACCGGGAACGACCGGGAGTGACTCCGGCGACGCGGGGCCCGGTCCGTTGACGTTCGTCGCCAACACCGTGCACGTGTACGTGTTACCGCTGGTCAAGCCGACGACGACGATGGGCGACGAAGAACCACCCGATGCTCCCGACGCCCCGCCGTCGGAGGACGTACAGCTCGCGGTATAGCTCGAGATCGGCGAACCGCCGTCAAACGGGGCGACGAAGCTGACCGACACGCTCGCGTTCCCGGCCACGACGGTCGGAGTCGCGGGTGCGTCGGGCACCGTGTTGGGGACGGCCGAAAGCGACGCGACGGATGGCGCGCTCGCACCGTTCACGTTGGACGCGGTTGCCGTGCACGTATACGTGTTGCCGTTCGACAGGCTGCCGACGGTGATCGGTGACGACGAGCCCGGCGCGGATCCGGGTGCTCCACCGTCGGAGGACGTGCAGGTCGCGGTGTAGCCCGTGATCGGCGAGCCACCGTCGAACGGGACGGAGAACGACACGACGATGGCAGCGTTCAGGGCGAGGACTGTGGGTTGGGGCGGCGCGTCCGGGACCGTGGCCGGAACCGCGGGCGCCGACGCGACCGAGTCGGGGCTCGTGCCATCGCCGTTCGTTGCCGACACGGTGCACGTGTACGTCTTGCCGTTGGTCAGGCCGCCGACGGTGATCGCCAACGAAGTACCCCCCGCGGTTCCGGGAGCGCCGCCGTCCGAGGACACGCAATTGGCGGTGTAGCCCGTGATCGGCGAGCCACCGTCGGCCGGGGCCGTGAACAGGACGAGCATCTGTCCGTTCAGCGGGACGATGCTCGGCTGGGCGGGTTGGCTCGGGGCGGCCGCCCACGCCGGACCGGCGCTGACGACGACCATCGCGGCCGCGGTCGCCACGCACGCGACCAGGGCGGACGCGCGAGAACGGAGTCTCCTGCCGGACCGTCCGCTCCGCTCAGGCGACCGCATCAAACTCCCCCACAGGACCACCCCACCGCAGGCCGAATTCTAGCGACCACTTTCTGGAATCCTCAATGGCCTGGTCAGGGCCCCGGCCTGTCCCGCAGGCCACGAGCTAGCGTCCCCGCCCCATGGGCAACGCCAGCAACGGCTTCGGAGGGCGCACGGCCATCGCCGGGATCGGCGAGACGGACTACGTGCGCGGTGCACCCTTCCTGCCGGTCGAGCTGATGCTCCAGGCCGCCGACACGGCGATCTCCGATGCCGGGCTCACCGCGGCCGACATCGACGGCATCGTGCCCCCGCCCGGCTACACCACCAGCGAGGAGCTCGCCGCCAACCTCGGTATCGATACGCTGCGCCTGGCGACGACCGTCCACATGGGTGGCGCGAGCCCGGTCGCGTCGTTGCAGCACGCCGCGCTCGCGGTCGCGGCCGGGATCGCCCGCAACGTGCTCGTCGTCGTCGGCTGGAACGGATACTCGGCGTTCCGGCCGCGCCCGGGCGTACCGCGGCCGAGGCGAGGTCTCGACGGGAGCGCGGTCGGCGACGTCGTGCTCGACTACTACCTGCCGTACGGCGCGCGCTCGGCCGCTCAGTTCTATTCGTGGATCGCGATGCGGCACAAGCTCCTCTACGGGACGCGCGACACCGATACCGGCGAGATCGCGGTGACGTTCCGGGCCCACGCGCAGCGCAACGAGCGCGCGTTGATGCGCGGAACACCCCTCACGATGGAGGAGTACCTCGCCGCCCGCTGGGTGTCGGAGCCGTTCCGCTTGTTCGACTGCTGTCTGGAGACCGATTGTGCGGCGGCTGTCGTCGTCACCTCGATCGAGAGCGCGCGCGACCGTCCGCACGCACCGGTCGCGATCCTGGCCGGCGCGGAAGGTCACCCGTATCCGGCCGACGACATCGCCAACCGACCCGACATGTTCCGGATCGGACTCACCGACGCCGCGCCGCGCGCGCTGGATGCAGCCGGTGTGCGCGCCGGCGAGCTCGACTTTATGGAGATCTACGACTGCTTCACCTATGTTGTCCTGCTCCAACTCGAGGCGCTCGGCTTGTGCGGTCGCGGCGAAGCCGGCGAATTCGTGCGCGACGGCGTGCTCCGGCTCGACGGCGGGACCATCCCGACGAACACCCACGGCGGGCTCTTGTCACAGGGGCACATGTGGGGGATGAACCACGTCGTCGAGGCAGTGCGGCAAGTGCGCGGCGACGCGGGCGCGGCTCAGGTCGCGGGCGCCGAGATCGGATGCGTCACGGGGTGGGGCGACTTCGGCGACGGCAGCATCGTCGTGCTGGGACGCGACCGGTGAGCGATCGTCTCCTCCCCGCGGCCGACGGGCTGAACGGCGAGTTCTACGGTTTCCTCGCCCGCGGTGAGCTGCGGCTACAACGCTGCACCGCGTGCGCGGCGTGGCGCCATCCGCCGCGCTTCCGTTGCGCCACGTGCGGCTCGGCCGGCGTCGCCTGGGAACGTGCGAGCGGGCGCGGGCGGGTGTATTCGTGGACCGTCACCCACCGCGCCGTCGACCCGGCCTTCACGCCGCCCTACGCGATCCTCGTCGTCGAGCTCGACGAGGGGCCGCGGCTCGTCGGCAACCTTCGAGGTGTCGAACCATCCGAATTGGTGCTCGATCTCCCGGTTGTCGTCGAGATCGAAGCCGTATCGGACACCGTCGGCCTGCTTTGGTTCAGCCCGGCCTGACGGTCGCCGATCAGACCGAGCTGCGGAAGGATCCGCGGTCGAACCGCTCCCCGGACGGGAGCAGAGCTCAAGGACGAGGTGGCCATGGACGGCCGTCGCGCACGTATCGTGCTCGGCGTCGGCACCGACGCCGGACCGGCAGAGGTCAAGCGCGCTTTTCGCGCCCGTGCGCTCCTCGCCCACCCCGATCGCGGCGGCAGCCGCGATGCCTTCGACGAGCTCGTCGCCGCGGTGGGAACGTTGGTCGCGGAAGGTTCGGCGGGCAGTGTCGCACCTCGTGCGGCCCGGTCGTTCCCGGCTCCGCTCGCCGCGGCGCGACCTCGCTTCGACGCCTACGACTCGCCCCGCCGCCCGCAGCCGAGGCGCACGTTCGCCGACGCGCTCGAGGCGGCACTGGCCGCAGCCGGCTGAGTAGCGTCGCCGCGCGTGGAACTCTGGGAGATGCGCGCCCGTGAAGCGGTGCGCGACACGATCGCGTCGTACACGTACGCCGCCGACAACGGCCACTTCGACGACGTCGCCGCGTTGTTCGCCGACGACGCCGTGTTGGAAGTGCAGGGCATCGGGGGCGCGCGAGCAGAAGGCCGCGCCGCGATCCGTGACTTCTTCCACGGCGTGGGCGGGGACGTGTCGGCCACGGCGCCACCGGGCCGGATGCAGCATCACGTCGCGAGCGTGCGGGTCGACGTCGTCTCACCGACGGATGCGACCGCGACGAGCTACTTCACGGTCATGACCGGCGCGGGAGTCGATCACTGGGGTCGCTACAGAGACCGGTTCACGCCCAGCGGCGACCATTGGTTGTTCGTGCACCGTCTCGTGCGCACCGACGGGCGGGCTCCGGGCGGCTGGGCCGACTCGCGTTAGCCCGCGCGGCGGGCGCGACTCTACGGCGAGATCTCCGGGCGTCTACTGGTACGCCTCGATCGGCGGGCAGCTGCAGAAGACGTTGCGGTCGCCGTAGACACCGTCGATGCGACCGACCGGTGGCCAGTACTTGTCGCGGCGCAGTGAGGCGACGGGGAACGCGGCGAGCTCGCGGCTGTACGGGCGCGACCAACCTTCGGCGAGAACGTCCTCGGCGGTGTGGGGCGCGTGGGCGAGGGGGTTGTCGCCGGCCGGCCAATCGCCCGCGGCAACGCGTTGGATCTCGGAACGGATCGCGGTCATGGCATCGACGAAGCGGTCGAGCTCGGCGAGATCCTCGGACTCGGTCGGTTCGATCATCAACGTTCCCGCGACCGGGAACGACATCGTCGGCGCATGGAAGCCGTAGTCGATGAGTCGCTTGGCGACGTCGTCGACTGTGACGCCCGTGTCGCGCGTGATCGGTCGGATGTCAATGATGCATTCGTGCGCGACGAGCCCGTTCGAACCCGTGTACAGCACCGGAAAGTGCGGCGCCAGCCGATACGCGAGATAGTTCGCGTTGAGGATGGCGACCTGGGTGGCGCGGGTGAGGCCTTCGGCTCCCATCATCTGGATGTACATCCACGGGATCGGAAGGATGCCGGCGGAGCCCCACGGCGCCGCGCTGATCGCGCCGATGCCGGTCGGCGGGCCGGCCTCGGCGCGCAGGGGATTGTTCGGCAGGAACGGCGCGAGATGGGCGCGTACGCCGATCGGGCCGACGCCCGGACCCCCACCGCCGTGCGGGATGCAGAAGGTCTTGTGCAGGTTCAGGTGCGAGACGTCCGCGCCGAACTCGCCGGGACGCGCCACTCCCACGAGCGCGTTCAGGTTCGCGCCGTCGAGATACACCTGGCCGCCCTGTTCATGGACGATCGCGCAGATCTCTCGGATCTGCTCTTCGTAGACGCCGTGTGTCGACGGATAGGTGACCATCAGAGTGGACAGCGCGTCGGCGTGCCCGACCGCTTTCGCCTTCAGGTCGTCGAGGTCGACGTTGCCCTCGTCGTCGCACGCGACGACAACCACGCGCAAGCCGGCCATCGCGGCGGACGCCGCGTTGGTGCCGTGCGCGGATGCTGGAATGAGGCACACGTCCCGCTGTGACTCACCGAGCGACGCGTGGTATTTCCGGATCGCGAGCAATCCCGCGTACTCACCCTGCGAGCCCGCGTTCGGCTGCAACGACACCGCGTCGTAGCCGGTCGCCTCGGCGAGCCAACGCTCGAGCTCGGCGAAGAGCTGGACGTAGCCACGCGCCTGCTCGATCGGCGCGTATGGATGGATGCGTCCGAACTCCGGCCACGTGATCGGTTCCATCTCCGCGGTGGCGTTCAGCTTCATCGTGCAGGACCCGAGCGGGATCATCGTGCGATCGAGCGCGAGATCGCGATCGGCGAGGCGGCGCAGGTAACGGAGCATCTGGTGCTCCGAGCGGTGCGAGGTGAACACCGGATGCGTGAGGAAGCCGGAGGTGCGGACCAGGCCGGCCGGGATCGCGTCGGCCGCCTCGCCGACGTCGACATGGACGTCGACCCCGAACGCGGCGAGCACGACATCGACGATCGCAGGCGTGCTGGTCTCGTCGAGCGAGATACCGACCGAGTCGGCGTCGACGAAACGGAGGTTCACCCGCTGCGCAGCGGCGGCCGCGACCACTTCGGCGGCGCGACCGGGCACACGAACCGACAGCGTGTCGAAGAAGGTCTCGTGCATGATTTCGAGACCGCCGCGCCGCAGCGCGGCCGCGAGCTGCGCGGTGAGGGTGTGCACCCGCCGGGCGATGGCGCGCAAGCCGTCGGCGCCGTGGTACGCGGCGTAGAGGCCGGCTATCACTGCGAGCAGGACCTGCGCCGTACAGATGTTGCTCGTCGCCTTCTCACGGCGGATGTGCTGCTCGCGCGTCTGCAATGCGAGGCGGAAGGCGGTGCGGCCCGCCGCGTCGATCGACACACCGACGAGCCGGCCGGGCAACGTGCGCTGATGCGCGGCGCGTACCGCGATGTACGCCGCGTGCGGACCACCGAAGCCGAGTGGAACGCCGAAACGCTGGGTCGTACCGATCACGACGTCGGCACCCGCCTCCCCCGGCGGCGTCACGAGCGTGAGCGCGAGCAGGTCGGCCGCGACGCATACGAGCGCGCCACGCTCGTGGGCGCGCTCGATCACGGGCGCGAGGTCGCGCAGCCGGCCGGTGGTGCCCGGGTACTGCACGAGCACGCCGAAGCACCCGTCGGGCAACTCGCCGCGCTCGGGGTCCGCGACGACGACCGCGATGCCGAGCGGCTCGGCGCGCGTTCGCACGACGTCGATCGTCTGCGGATGCACGTCCCGATCGACGACGAAGACCGGGCCATCCTTGGCGTTGACGCGGAGAAGTAGCGCCATCGCCTCGGCCGCCGCGGTGCCCTCGTCGAGCAGCGACGCGTTCGCGATATCCATGCCGGTGAGGTCGGTCACCATCGTCTGGAAGTTCAACAGCGCTTCCAGGCGGCCTTGACTGATCTCGGGCTGATACGGCGTGTACGCCGTGTACCACGCCGGATTCTCGAGGACGTTGCGCAGGATCACGGGCGGCGTGATCGTGTCGTGGTAACCGAGACCGATGAGCGACGTGTACACCTCGTTGTGCCCGGCGAGCTCGCGGAGCCGGTCGAGCGCAGCCGTTTCCGAGAGCGGCGCGGGGAGCCGCGGCGGCTCGGGCTCCCGGATGACCTTCGGGACCGCGGCGTCGACCAGCTCGGCCAGCGAGCCGTAGCCCAGCGTCGCCAGCATCGCGGCCTGGTCGTCGGCGCGCGGACCGATGTGGCGGTCGACGAAGACGGCTTCCCGGGGATTCTCGCTGGCCAGCTCGTCGGGCATGGCAGGCACCTCTCGTTCCGCGTGCTTCGTGCGAGCCGCGAACGGCTCGACTCCCCCTCTGTCGCGGAACTCCAGAGTTGCCTCGCTCCGACGGTTCGGGTGCCTGAGAGATTCCGGGGAGTGGTTGCTCCTTCGGCGTCCGGCTCGCCGCCCCAGCAGCGTCCGGACTCTCCCGTCAGAGGTCGCTGGCGGTGTTCGCTCGACGATAGCCGCTCGCTGTGCGCGAAGCTGCAGGGCGATGAGCCCGAAAGCGAGCGACAAACCGGCGGCCGAACCGGCCAAGAAAGCTGCCAAGAAAGCGACGACCAAGTCGACGGCCGACGCGCCGGCCAAGGCGGCCAAGAAGGCCGCCGCGGCAAAGAAGCCCGCCGCGGCACCGGCCAGGAAGGCGACCAAAAAGGCCGCGGCCGAACCCGCCAAGAAGGCGCCGGCCACATCGACCGGCGAGTCGGCAACGAAGCCGACCAAGCCCGCCCTGGAACCGGCCAAGAAGCCCGCCTCCCCGCCCGCGATGAAGACATCGGCGAAATCACCTGCGACCGCGGCCGGCCGCTCGCCCGCGGCGGCGACCCGCGCCGACGAACACGATGCTCACGATCACGCGCACGGCGAGCACGAGCACGAGCACGAGGAGTTGAGCGAGGAGGAGCAGGCCCGCGCCGAGGCCGACCTCGCGCAGATGGCGCAGGCGCTGGCCGCACTCGACGACGAGACGCTCCGTAGCGCGCTCGCGGGCATGAGCGAGAAGTCGCGCCAGGAGGTCGCCACCCACCTGCAGCTCCCCAGAGCGACGATGCATCTCGGCGACGCGCTCGTTCCGCTCGTTCGCCGCAAGCTCCAAACGGCACACCCGGACCATCAGCTGCAAGTGCTCTTCGCGCTCGCGCAGCACGCCAACGACCAAACCGTCGAAGCGCTGGGGTCACGCTCGGAGGACCCGAGCAAAGAAGACCTGCTCGAGGTCCTTCCGGCCGTCATCGACCGGCACGGCGTCACGCTCGTCACCTTGATGCTCGCGGGCTATACCGCGAGCGACGCCGTCTGCCGGCCCGTCATGAGCGAGATCCTCGAGACCGACGATCGTTTCGTCATCGGCCCGCCCGTCGCCGTGGAGGCAAAACCGGAGCTCGGTGCGCTCCCCGCACCAAGGCTCGAACCCGCCGAGCTCGACGCCAAGCGCGAGCAGCGGCGAGTGGCGAAGGAGGCCAAGCGCGCCGCGCAACTGCACGCGCGCGAGGCACAAGCGAGTGCACAGGCAAAGCGCCGCCAGGCCGTACACGACGCGAAGCGCAAGGCGCGCTAGGAGGGCTCTGATGCTCGACACGCTCATCCGCGGTGGAACCGTGGTCGACGGTACCGGTGCACCCGCGCGCCAGGCCGACGTCGGTATCCGCGATGGCCGCGTCGTGGAGGTCGGCACGATTCGCGACGACGCGAAGGAGACAGTCGACGCCGGCGGACTGGTTGTCGCGCCCGGATTCGTCGATCCGCACACCCATTACGACGCCCAGCTCTTCTGGGACCCGGCAGCAACCCCTTCGAACCTCCACGGCGTCACGAGCATGATCGCCGGCAACTGCGGCTTCACCCTCGCACCGATCGCACCCGAGGACGCCGACTACCTGCGCAAGATGATGGCGAAGGTCGAGGGAATGCCGCTGCCCGCGCTCGAGTCGGGTGTCCCGTGGTCGTGGCGGTCGTTCGGCGAGTACCTCGACGCGGTCGACGGCCGGGTCGGCCTCAATGTCGGGTTCCTCGTCGGGCACTGCGCACTCCGGCGCAACGTGATGGGAAAGGACGCGATCGGCAACGTCGCGAGCGCCGAGCAGCTCACGAAAATGGTCCGCCTGCTCGAAGAGTCGATCGCGGCGGGCGGACTGGGCTTTTCGACGACGCTCTCGTTCACGCACTCCGACGGAGACGGCGAGCCGGTCGGGTCGCGCTGGGCGTCGGGCGACGAGGTGCTCGAGCTGTGCCGCGCGGTATCGAACCACGAAGGCACGACACTCGAGTACGTGACGAGCGGGTGCCTGCGCGGCTTCACCGACGAAGAAGTCGACCAGATGGCGGCGATGACGCTCGCGGGCCGGCGGCCGCTGAACTGGAACGTGCTGACCATCGATTCGCGCGAGCCGCAGCGATACCACGACCAGGTTGGGGCGTGTGAACACGCGCGCGACCAGGGCGGTACGGCGATCGCACTCACGATGCCGACACTCGTCGAGATGAACATGTCCTTCCGCAACTACTGCGCGCTCTTCATGTTGCCCGGCTGGTCCGAAGTCATGAGCCTTCCGGTACCCGAACGGATCGCCAAGCTGCGCGATCCGTCGGTGCGCCAGTGGATGAACGAGCGCGCGCGTTCTCCCGAAGCCGGAGTGTTCGCGCGGCTTGCATCGTGGGGCCGCTACCAGATCGGCGACACGTACTCGACGGCGAACGAGGGCCTCAAGGGCAAAGTCGTGGCCGAGCTGGCCGAGCGCCAGAACCGCGGGACGTTCGACACGCTGCTCGACCTCGTGATCAACGACGAGCTGCGGACGATTCTCTGGCCATTGCCTTCCGACAGCGATCTGAAGTCGTGGCAGATGCGTGCGGAAGCCTGGGATCACCCGCTGGTGCTGATCGGCGGTAGCGACGCCGGCGCACATCTCGACCGCATGTGCGGCGCGCCGTACACGACCTCGTTCCTCGCGGACACGCTGCGCGGCCGCCAGCTGATCTCGCTCGAACGTTGCGTGCAGCTCATGACGCAGGCGCCCGCCCGGCTGTTCGGCCTACGCGACCGCGGCGAGCTGCGCGAGGGCTTTCACGCCGACGTCGTCGTCTTCGACCCCGACACTGTCGCGACCGACGAGGTGAAGCTCGTGAGCGACCTACCCGGTGGCAGTGCCCGCCTCTTCGCCGACGCGATCGGCGTGCAGAAGGTGCTGGTGAACGGCACGACCATCGTGTCCGACGGTGTGCAGTCGGGCGCGCTGCCCGGCAAGGTGCTGCGCTCCGGTCGCGACACGTACACCGTGCAGATTCCGGCAGATCTGTAGCGGGCCCGCCCGCGGAGCCGGCCGCCGGCTCAGGCGAAGCTCGGGATGACGTGCTTGCCCATCAGGTCGATCGTCTGCATCACCTGCTCGTGCCCGATCCGGTACGGGTTCACGAGACAGAGCAGCAGGTCGACGCCCGCGGCCTCGTAACGCTTGCACGCGTCGAGGCATTGGTCGGGCGTCCCGAGTACGCACGCGCCGGAATCGACGAGATACTCGAGCGACAGCAGATCGAGCGAGCCGTCGTCGGAGTGCGCCTTCATGTCGGCCGCGTAGTCGTAGTTGCCGAGGCCCTGCTTGCGCTCCGCCATCCATTCCGCGACCTGCGCGATCTGGCGGGCGCCGACCTTCGGGTACCACTCGAACGATTCGCGAGCCGAGCTCCACGCCTCGTCCTGCGTCGGTGCGCACAACGCCATCGTGAACGTCGCCGCCTGGTTGTTGACGAACTTGCCGATAGGCGCCGAGCACTTCGACACCGCGCCCCGATAGATGTCGATCTTCTTCTTCACGTCCTCGGGCGAGACGCCGACCGCGAACGAGCACAGCCCGAGGCCGAGCTCGCCGACCTGCGCGTGCCCGTCGTCGCTCGTGGTCGCGCCCCAGATCGGCGGGTGCGGCTGCTGCAACGGCTTGGGCTGCACGCGCCGATCCGGCAGCGACCAGTGCTTGCCCTCGAACGAGTACCGCTCGTTCGTCCAACACCCGACGACGTGTTCGATTGCTTCCCGCCACATCTCGCGCGTGTCCTTCGGGTCGATCCCGAATCCTTCGAGCTCGATGCGCGTCGCGGAGCGGCCCGTCCCGAAGTCGACCCGGCCGTCGCTCAAGAGATCGAGCACCGCGACGGACTCTGCGGTTCGGACGGGATGGTTGTACGGCTTCGGCATCAGACGTACGCCGTAGCCGAGTCGCATCTTCGACGTCCGGCTCGCGATCGAGCCGTACAGGACCTCGGGGTTCGAGCAGTGGGAGTACTCCTCGAGGAAGTGGTGCTCGACCGTCCAGAACGCGTGGAAACCGGCCTGCTCACCTGCAATTGCCTGCGCCAGGGTGTTCTTGTAGGCGACGTGCTCGCTGTCGGCCGCCCACGGGCGAGCGACCGGGATCTCGTAGAAGAGCGCGAATTTCATGCGGGCGACGTTACGCGAGCCGCCGCGACCGCGACGAGTCGCGCCGGTACCGCGGGCCGCCTACCTGCGATCTTGCAAGAACGGGTACTCGGCGCGGACGGCGCGAACACGGCCCGGATCGACGTCGGCCGCGATGATCGCCTCCTCGGCGGCGGCCTCGGCGACGATCTCGCCGAAGGGATCGATGATCATCGAGTCGCCGCAATAGTGCAGCCGGCCGCCGTCGCCGACACGATTGACACCGACCACGTACGCCTGATTTTCGATCGCCCGGGCCCGCAGGAGCGTGATCCAATGCTCGCGGCGAGAGGCAGGCCAGTTCGCGGGAACGACGTAACAGTCGGTCTGCGCCGCCAGCGGCCAGAACTCGTCCGCGAAGCGGAGGTCGTAACACACGAAGAACGTGCAGCGCACGCCCTCGATGTCGACCGTGAGGAATTCGGAGCCCGCGCGGTAGTGCTCGTGTTCGCGGCCGTAGCTGAACGGATGGATCTTCGCGTACCGGCGCAAGGTGGCGTCGGGTGCCGCGAGCACGAGCCGGTTGAACGGATTCCCGGCGGCGTCATCGCGCTCGGGCACCGATCCGCACAGCCACACGCCGTTCTCGAGCGCCTGCTCGGCGAGGAATCGCGCGCTCGGACCGTCGAACGGTTCGGCGATGTTGTCGGTCTTCATCGAGAACCCGGTGGCATACATCTCGGTGAGGACCACGAACCGGGCGCCGTCCCGGGCGGCCCGCGCTATCAGCGGCGCGAGTCGTTCGAAGTTCTCCGCGGGCTTCTCCCACACGACGTCGTGCTGGATACCGGCGACGATCACTTGGCCAGGCTCTTGAGCCGCGTGCACGCCTCGTCGAGAACCTCGGCGCGCTTGCAGCACGCGAAGCGAACGAGCGGCGCGCCGGCGGCGACGTCGTCGTAGAACACGACACTCGGAACGGCGACCACACCGCACCGATGCGGGAGTGACCGGCAGAACTCCAGCCCGTCGCTCTCGCCGAGGGAGCGGATGTCGACGGTCACGAAATACGTGCCCTGCGGACGCAGCACCTCGAATCCGGCGTCGTCGAGGCCGGTACACAACCGGTCGCGCTTGTCGAGCATCTCGGCCCGGAAGCTCTCGAAGTACGAGTCGGGAAGCTGGAGCCCGCGCGCGATCGCATACTGAAACGGACCGCTGGCGACATAGGTGAGGAACTGCTTCGCCGACTTGACGGCGGCGACGAGCTCGGGACGGGCACAGACCCAGCCGACCTTCCAGCCCGTGAACGAGAACGTCTTGCCGCCCGAGCCGATGGTTATGGTGCGATCACGCATGTCCGCAAGGGTGGCGATCGGTATGTGCCGGCCCTCGTACACGAGGTGCTCGTAGACCTCGTCGGTGACGACCAGGAGCTCGTGCTCGCGCGCAAGCTCGGCGATCAGCAGGAGCTCCGGCTCCGTGAACACCTTGCCCGTCGGGTTGTGCGGCGAGTTCAGCAGGATGAGCTTGGTGCGCGGGCCGATCGCGGCGCGCAGCTCGGCCGGGTCGAAGGCGTACCCGGGCGCGCGCAGCTGGACAACACGCCGGTCGGCGCCCGACATCGCGATGCACGCCGCGTAGGAGTCGTAGTACGGCTCGAACGTGACGACTTCGTCGCCGGGTCCGCAGAGCGCGAGCAGGGTCGCCGCGATCGCCTCGGTCGCGCCCGCGGTGACAAGTATCTCGGTGTCGCGGTCGAACTCGAGCCCGTAGAACCGTTGTTGATGCGTGCTCACCGCGTCGCGCAGCTCGGGAATGCCGATCCCCGGCGGATACTGGTTGTGACCGGCGCTGATTGCGTCGATCGCGGCTTGCTTGACGACGTCGGGACCGTCGGTATCGGGAAATCCCTGCCCGAGGTTGATCGCGCCGGTCGAGATCGCGAGCGCGGACATCTCGGCGAAGATCGTCGTGCCGAACGGCCGGAGACGATCGACGAGGTAGGGGTTCACGAACGAGATCTTACGAGTCGCCGTTCCTGCCGGCGGCGCCAGATGAGTACCGCGTAGCTCACGACGATGCACAGTCCGAACAGCAATTGGACCGTCCACGCGTAACCGTGCGGATACACCCGGCCGGTCAGGTAGTGATCGACGAATCCGTCCGTGTACGCGCGCTGGCCGCCGCGCCGCCGCAGCGACTGCTCCCACGTGGTCAGCGGGCAGTCGAAGGTGAGCGTGATGCTGATGAGCCCGACGGCGATCGCCGCGAGGTGCGGACCCACCAGCCACCGCCACCGCCATGCGAGGAATCCGCCGAGCGGGATGAACAAGATGTACGCGAGATGGAGGATCAGGATCGTGTCGGCGAGCAGGACGTAGATCGCGTTCACCGCGACCCAAGCGACGCGCGACACCCGAGCGGGCCGGCCCAGCAGTTGGCGCGCGACGTACTCACGTCGTTCTCGACGTCAGATCGCATGTCATGGAGAGATCTTGGCAGGCGAGACGAACGCCGACACGGCGCGCGTCAGCCGAGCGCGCCGAGCACGACGTCGGGTGAGAGCGGAGTGTGGTCGATGGTCGCGCCGACGATCGCAAGCGCGTCGGCGACGGCGTTGAAGACCGCGGGCGGCGAGCCGATCGCACCCCCCTCGCCCATGCCCTTGTGGCCACCCGGCGTCGGCGCCGGCGTCTCGACGTGGCCGTACTCGATGGTGGGGACCTCGGTGGTGGTCGGCAGCAGGTAGTCCATGAACGTCGTCGTGAGCGGGTTCCCCTCGTCGTCGTACACGAAGTGCTCGTACAGGGTGCCGCCGATGCCCTGCACCACCCCGCCGGCGACTTGGCCCTCGACGATCATGGGATTGATCATCACGCCGCAGTCCTCACTCACGACGTAGCGCAGCACCGTGACGACGCCGGTGGCGCGGTCGACCTCGACAGCGCAGGCGTGACAGGCGTTCGACCACGAGAACGGCGGAGCCTTGAAGGTCGCGGTCGCCTCGAGCCCGACCTCCATCCCTTCCGGCAGGCGCGCCGTCTCGAGGTGCGCGATCCGCGCGACTTCGCTCCACGCGACGGCGCGGCTCGGCGTCCCTCGCACCGCGATCTGCCCGTCGACGATATCGAGATCGTCGGGCGCGGCTTCCAACAGGTGCGCGGCGATCTCGATCGCCTTGGCGCGCACGACCGCGCACGCGCTTCGGCACGAGTTCCCCGCGATCACGGCGGTTCCACTCCCACCGGTCCCGCGCCCGAACGTCGTCACCGCGCTGTCACCTTGCACCACGGTGACGTCGTCGAAGTCGATACCGAGCTCCTCGGCGACGACCTGCGCCATCGTCGTCTCGATTCCCTGGCCGTGCGAACCGGTGCCCAGCGACACCGTGACCTGGCCGTTCGGATCGACTCGCACGACCGCGGTCTCGGTGCCCATCGGGTCCATCATCCCGGTGCTCGGTTCGACGTAGAGGCCGAGCCCGATCCCGAGCAGCCGGCCGTCCTCGGCGAACGCGCGCGCCTGCTCGGCGCGGAACTCGTCGTACGCGATGATCTCCGCCGCTTGTTCGAGCGTCTCCGACGGACTGACCATGTCGAGCGGGAGCCCGGTCGGCAGTGTGTACGGCAGCTCCGACGTCGGCACGACGTTGCGGCGCCTCCACTCGAGCGGATCCATCCCGATCTCGCGCGCGACCGCGTCGACCATCTGCTCGCGCGCGACCGTCTCGAACATCCACGGTCCGCGGTACGCGCCGCGCCCACACGTGTTCGTCCAAACTGCACGTGTGCGCAACGAGGCCTGCGGGCACTTGTAGGGGCCGGTGAACAGCAACCCGACGAGCGCGCCGGCACCTCCGGTTGCACCGATCGGGAACGACCCCGCGTCTTCGAGATGGTCGATGTAGGTTCCGAGCAGCCGGCCGTCGGCATCGAGGGCGAACGTGCAGTGGGCAACGTCGGCGCGCGCATGGTTCGACGCGATCAGGTTCTCGCGCCGGTCTTCGATCCACTTGAGGGTCCGACCGAGCCGCCGCGCCGCGAGTGCCACCGTGAGCTCCTCACGCGGGGTGAAGAATTTCTGACCGAAGCCTCCGCCGACGTCGTGGCCCTGCACGCGAACGAGATGCGACGGCACGCCGGTCACGCGGGCAATCGCCTGTTTCGCCTCGTGCGGATTCTGTGTGCTCATCCACGCTTCCAGCACGCCGCCCGCGGGCTCGTACTCGACGACGATGCCGCGCGTCTCCATCGGTACCGGCGTGTGGCGATGCTGGCGGAACGTTCGGCGGATGGCGTTGTCGCCGTCGAGTAGTGCCGCGAGCTCCGGCGCGATCGGGAACGCCATCTCGGCACCGAGATTGGTGTCGAGCTCGGGGTGGACGACGGCGACGCCGACGTCGAGCGCGTGCTCCACGTCGATCACCGGCGGCTCACTCTCGAGGTCGACCTCGACGAGCTCCGCCGCGTCCTCGGCGACGTAGCGGCTCTCCGCGACGATCAAGACGATCGGTTCGCCGACGAAACGCACGTCGCCGTCGGCGAGGGGACGCAGCGGCGCGCCGGGTGTCGTCAACAGCATGGTCGGCTGCATCGTGCCGGCGTGCGGGTTGAGATCGCTCGCGGTGAGTACCGCGACGACGCCGTCGAGATCCTTGGCCGCTTCGGTCTCGATGCCGACGATCCGCCCCCGGGCGACGTCGCTGCGCACGAAGGTGCAATGCAGCATTCCCGGCCGCATGACGTCGTCGACGTACCGGCCGTGGCCGGTCAGCAGACGCGGATCCTCCCGCCGCTTCACCGATTGCCCCACGAATCGGCCTGCCGTCGACGCGCTCACCTCGCCGCCTCGGCGGCCCGTTGCACCGCGCGCACGATGCCCTGATACCCGGTGCAACGGCAGAGGTTCCCCGACAACGCCTCCCGGATCTCCTGCTCGGCCGGCGCCGGGTTCTCGTGCAGCAGCGCGGTGACGGACACGACGAACCCCGGGGTGCAGAAGCCGCATTGGAGACCGTGTTCTTGACGGAATGCGTCCTGCACCGCCGACAGCTCACCGTCCGGACCGCCGAGCCCTTCGATCGTCGTGACCTCCGAGCCGCCGGCCTGCACTGCAAAGAGCAGGCACGACCGGACGGCTTCGCCATCGACGAGCACGGTGCACGCGCCACACACCCCGTGTTCGCAGCCGAGATGGGTCCCGGTCAACGTGCAATCCTCCCGGAGGAAGTCGGCGAGCGTCTTGCGCGGGTCGACGCGACCATTCCGGCGCGTCCCGTTGACGATCATCTCAACCGGCAGCACGAAGATCCTCCTGCACCCGGGTGACCACACGCTCGACGAGATGGCGCGCGATGCGGACGCGAGTAGCACTGCTCGCGTGCACGTCGCCCGACGGGTCGAGATCCCGCACCGCGAGCGCCGCGACCTCGGCCGGATCCGCTCCTTGGGCCAGCGCGGCTTCCGCGTCGGGCGCGCGCACCGGCGCCGGTCCTACGCCGAACAACGCGATCCTCGCTCGTTCTCCGACGAACGCGCATGCAACGCCGGCGAGGGCGAAGTCGCCGTGACGGCGGGCGACCTCCTCGATCGCGAATGCACTCCCCGCGGGCCACACAGGGAATCGCGCTCCCACCAGCAGCTCGTCCGCGGCGATCACGGTGGTCCAGGTGCCGACGAAGAAGTCGTCCGCCGCTACCCGCCGCTGCCGGCCACCCGCGGCCGCTATTTCGAGCTCGGCTCCCAGGGCGACCGCCACCGCGGGATATTCGGATGCGGGATCCGCGTGGGCGAGCGACCCTCCGACAGTCCCGCGATTGCGGATCTGGAAGTGCCCGATCAGCGGCGTCGCCTGCGCGAGCAGCGGGACGGCGTCCGCGACGGCTGCGTCGCGCTCCATTGACCGTTGCCGCGTTGTTGCGCCGACGACCAGCGTGCCGTTCTCACGCCGCCAGCTGCTCAGCGCAGGGACACGATTCACATCGATGAGATGCTCGAAGCGCGTGAGGCGTAACGCGAGCATCGGAACCAGGCTCTGGCCGCCCGCGAGCACCTTCGCGTCATCGCCGAACTCGGCGAGAAGCGAGCACACCTCCTCGATGGTCTCGGGCGCGTGATACTCGAACGGCGCGGGCTTCACGCCGCGGTTCCCTGCACCCGAGCGACGTTACCGGCGAGCTGACACCTGCGTCAGGTCTTGCGGTGATTCGACCCCTCCCCCGTCGACAACCGTGGGTAGCCGGCCACCGCGATCGAACAGGAGCACCAGCGAGGCGAGGATCGGGACCGAGAGCGAGCCGATCATCGCCACCTTGTCGAGACCGGGCATCGCCATGGTGAGGTGACGCAGGTGATACACGAGGTGCGGCACCGAGTACACGAGCCAGGAGACCGCCGTAACGCGGCTCAGCGCGCGCGTCCCGAGGAAGATCGCGGCGACGGTCAACACGAACAGTGCGAGGTTGAGCTCACCGACGTCTCGGACGAGGTGCTCGTTGTAGCGGCCGTCCATCGCGACCCAGCCCCGGCCAAACGGGAAGTCGTCGTAGAAGGAACGCGGAAAGAAGGCGGCCTGCGCCCCGACCCCGAACGAACTGAACGCGAGTATCCAGAGCATGAGCCGCGACCACCCCGAGAGTGCCGGCTCGAGGTTGAGCGCGCGTGCAATTTTACGGTACCCGACGCGCAGATTTTGCGACAACGGCCGCCATCTCGTCGCGTCACGGAACGCGCGGTTGGACACGCGCTGCGATGCCGCGAGATAGCTCGCCTTCCTTGGCGTCATCCAGGCCGGAGCTCGCCAGAGGCGGCGGCGCCCGACCGCGGCCGCGAGCGCCTCGCTCTGCTCGGCGCGGGTCAGCGGTTGGTCGTCGACGACGTCGTACGTGCCGGCCGGGGCGTCCAACGCGGCTACCACCGCGGCCGCCGCGTCGTCGGCGTCGATCATCGGCGCGAACGACGCCGCGGCGCCAACGTCGAGGACCAGTCCGCGTCGTGCCGCCCGCATCGTCGCGGTGGTCTGGTCGCTGTCGGGCGCATAGAACCGCCCGAAGCGCAACACGACGCCGCGTCCGCCGTGCGCGCGAAACCGCGCGGTGTTCGCCTCGGCGGCCTCGATCGCGCCCGTGAAGTCGGACTCCGCGAGAGGAGTCGACGCGGCATCGAGCCACGCGTCGCCGTGCTCGCCGTACATGAAGGCCAGCGACTCCTGGACGAACACCGTCGCACCGGCGGCGATCGCCGCGTCGACCAACTTCCCGGATGCCTCGCGACGGATGCGCTCGTTCTCCTCCCAAGCGCTCGCGCGGCTCATCTGATCGAGGGGCGGGATCTTGGTCGCGATGTTCACCACCGCGTCGTGGCCCGCGACCGCGATTCGGAGTGGACCGTCGTCGAACAGGTCGACGCGCACCGGCCGGGCGCCCATCGACTCGATCAACGTGTCCTTCTCGGGCGATCGCGACACTGCGGAGACCTCATAGCCGGCGGCGACCAGCCGGGGAACGACTCGCCGGCCCAGGACACCCGTCGCGCCGGCGACGAACACTCGCATCTCGTCCTCCTCTCGGCGGCCAATAATCCGGATATTACATATCCGGGTTATTGGAGTCGAGCGGAACGGCAAAATGACAGACTCGCCCGGAGGAGAGCCGCATGCAGTCGACGAACCCGGAATCCGGCGCCGGCCTGGCCCGAACGCCCGAGCCGCCCTACTGGGCTGTCATCTTCTCGACCCGGCGCAACCGCCACCCGGGCGATCAGTTCGACGAGACGGACCGGCGGATGATGGCGCTCGCCTCGCAGCAGCCCGGCTTCCTCGGCGTGGAGACGGCGTCGACGGAGATCGGCATCACCGTGTCCTACTGGATCGACGAGGAGTCGATCGCGGCGTGGCGGCGCAACGCGGATCACGCCTTCGCGCAATACCAGGGCCGCACCCGGTGGTACGACGCGTACGAGCTGCGGGTTGCCCGGGTCGAGCGCGCGCACGGCTTCGTTCGCGAGAGCGCGTGAGCCTCGCCCTCCCTCCGGAGCTTTCCACCGACGACGGCCATCACCTGAGATGGTTCGTGCTGGACGACGCCGAAGCCATCGCGGAGGCCGTGCGCGTGAGCCTCGACCATCTCAAGCCGTGGATGCCGTGGGCCAACGTGCAATCCGCCGATGCCGGCTTCCAGCGCGGACGGCTGCGTGCACAACCGCGGCAGCGAGAACGCGACGAGGAATGGCAGTACGGACTCTTCACCGCGGACGAGAATCAGCTCCTCGGCGCGTTCGGTGTGATGACGCGGCGCGGCCCGCGCTCGCTCGAGATCGGCTACTGGCTGCACGTGGACGCGGGTGGGCGAGGCTACGCGACGAACGCAGCACGCGCGCTGACAACTGCCGGGCTCGGCGTCGACGGCATCGAACGCATGTTCATCGTTTGCGACGAGGCAAACGATCGGAGCGCCGCCATCCCGCGGCGTCTGGGCTATGCACTCACGCGGGTCGAGGAGCGGGTTCCCGAGGCTCCGGCCGAGACGGGTCGCATGCAGATGTGGACAGCCGAGCGAGCCGGTTGGACCGGCCGTGCCACTACTGCGTGAACGGCACTGCTCCCTCGATGCGCGCCATCACCTCCGCGTCGAGCCGAGGGAGGACGTCGAGTGCGCCCATGTTCTCGCGCACCTGCGACGCCCGGCTGGCGCCCGTGATCACCGTCGAGACGCGCCGGTTCTTCACGCACCACGCGATCGCGAGCTGCGCGAGGCTGCAGCCGAGATCGTCGGCGACGACCTTCAGGTTCCTGACCTTCTCGTTCGTGTTCGGGTCGGTGAGCATTCCCTGCAGCCATTCGTACCCCGGCAACTTCGCTCGCGATCCGTCGGGCATACCGTCGAGATACTTGCCGCTGAGAACCCCTGACGCGAGCGGGCTCCAGATCGTGAGACCCAAACCGATGTCCTGATATAGCCGCGCGTACTCGAACTCGACCCGCATCCGGTGCAGGAGGTTGTACTGCGGCTGTTCCATCACCGGCTTGTGCAGGTGATGACGGTCGGCGATGTCCCAGGCGGCGCGGATCTCGTCCGGCGTCCACTCGGAAGTGCCCCAGTAGAGCGCCTTGCCGCTCGAGACGATGTCGCTCATCGCCCACACGGTTTCCTCGATCGGGGTGTTCGGGTCGGCGCGGTGGCAGAACAACAAGTCGACGAAGTCGAGGCCGAGCCGGTCGAGTGAACCGTCGATCGCTTGCATCAGGTACTTGCGATTGAGCGTGTTCTGCATATTCGGCTGCTCGTGCAGCCCCCAGTACACCTTGGTGGAGATGACGTAGCTGTATCGCTCCCACCCGAGCTTGGCGATCGCCTCGCCCATAATGGTCTCCGACTTCCCGCCTGCGTACGACTCGGCGTTGTCGAAGAAGTTCACGCCGGCCGCACGGGCCGCGTCGAGACATTCCATCGCGGTGTCGACACCGAGCTGATCACCGAACGAAACCCATGATCCGAAGGACAAGACACTGACTTGGAGGCCGCTACGGCCGAGGCGTCGATATTCCATGACACCGACCGTACCCTGGCTCGCGTGCTCCTCACATCCGTGGTCGAGGTCTCGGACACCGTGAGCGCGACGCGCTCGCGCAAGGCGAAGACCGAGGCAATTGCAGGTCTCTTGCGAGAGTGCGCGCCGGACGAGGTCACGACGGTCGTGTGTCTCCTCACAGGTGAGCCCCGCCAAGGTCGTATCGGCGTCGGTTGGGCGACCCTGTCCGCGGCGAGACGGGAGTCATCGTCGGCTCCGTCGCCGGACCGGCCGCTCACACTGGCCGACCTCGACGACACCCTCGACCGAATCGCCGCCACGACGGGCGCCGGCTCGGCCGCGGCACGCCGCATCATTCTTGGCACGCTCTTCTCGCGCGCGGGCCCGAATGAAGCCGACTTCGTGGTCAGATTGCTCACCGGCGAACTGCGTCAGGGCGCGCTCGCGGGTTTGATGACAGACGCGATCGCCGAGGCAGCCGGCGTCACCGTGGCCTCCGTCCGGCGAGCGGCGATGCTCGGCGGCGACCTCGCCGACGCGGCGCGGCGCGCGCTCGGCGGCGGGGCCGCCGCGCTCACGGGTGTCGCGCTCGAGGTACTCCGGCCGGTGCAGCCGATGCTCGCGGCGGGCGCGAGCTCGGTGAAGGAGGCGATCGACCGAACCGGGCCCGCCTCGGTCGAATGGAAGCTCGACGGCGCGCGCATTCAGGTGCACCGCGACGGCGGCGACGTGCGCGTGTTCACCCGCAACCTCAACGACGTGACAACACGCGTTCCCGAGCTCGTCGAGATCGCGCGTTCCTTCGACGCGCGCTCGTTCGTGCTCGACGGCGAGGCGATCGGGCTCTCCGAGGACGAGCTTCCGCGCCGCTTCCAGGACACGATGAGCCGCTTCGGCACCGACGACGCCACCGCTCACACCACCCGGCTCGCCGCCTTCTTCTTCGACGTCCTGCACCTCGACGGTCGCGACCTGCTCGACCAGCCGCTCGCGGCACGAGCTGCCGCGCTGGCAGATCTCGTCGGACCCTGGCGCGTTCCTGCGGTCGAGACCGACGACGACGCCGTCGCCGAGGCCTTCCTCGCCGACGCGCTCGCAACCGGCCACGAAGGTGTGATGGTGAAGGCCCTGCACGCGCCGTACGAAGCGGGTCGCCGCGGCGCGACCTGGCGCAAGGTGAAGCCGGTGCGCACGCTCGATCTCGTGGTCCTCGCGGCGGAGTGGGGCCACGGACGGCGGCGCGGCTGGCTGTCGAACCTCCACCTCGGCGCGCGCGATCCGGAGACCGGTGGATTCGTCATGGTCGGCAAGACGTTCAAGGGCCTCACCGACGACCTCCTCACGTGGCAGACGCAACGGCTCCAGGAGCTCGCGACCGGGGGCGACAACCACGTCGTGCACGTGCGGCCCGAGCTTGTCCTCGAGATCGCGCTCGACGGCGTACAGGTGTCGACGCGCTACGCGGGAGGCGTCGCACTCCGATTCGCGCGCGTGCGCGGCTACCGGCCCGACAAGGCGGCTGCAGACGCCGACACGATCGACGCGGTACGCGAGCTGCTCGCGCCGTGACGCCGCGCGGTCAGCTCGACGCGGCCGCGAGCTGGGTCATGTACTGATTCAAGTCGAAGTAATCGCGCCATGCGGCGATCTTGCCGTCGCGCACCTCGAACGTCCCCATCACCGGGAGTTCGATGGTGACGTTCGGTAACACGAAGATGTCGATCCGTTCCGTAAGAACGGTGTCGCCGGCCGCCGCGATGTTCCGTACCCGGAATTCCATGCGCTCTACACCCGTCGTGAACATCGCGAAGACGGCCTTGATCGCCTCCGGGCCGACCGCCGGCTCGACCGGAATGTTGTGATACACGGCGTCATCGGTGAAGTAGGCAACGATCTGGTCGACGCCGGCACCCCTGCCGAACTCGTCGCAGAACCGTCGAATCAATTCAATCGCGTCGCTCATGGCGATTGACGATAATGAACTCCGGATGGGAACGTCGCTCTTCAGCCGAGGAACCGCCGTGGAACCGCTCGGCGAGGGGCGCTTCGCGGCGCGGCTCGACGAGCGGTGGAACTGCCCCGTGGTGCCGCAGGGCGGCATCGTCGCGGCAACGGCGGCGCGGGCGATGG
>Ga0335085_10003271_pt1 | contig 28378 bp, 32 predicted proteins | sample Lox_Sample_45_FD_206712 | JGI IMG/M metagenome (GOLD analysis project Ga0335085, IMG submission 206712) | Soil microbial communities from Loxahatchee National Wildlife Refuge, Florida, United States - Lox_Sample_4.5 | ecosystem: Environmental > Terrestrial > Soil > Wetlands | place: USA... | reverse complement strand
CCCAGGCCCACGCCGAGGCCGAGGCTCATGGTGCCGAGCCCGCGTCCGTGACGCTCGCGCGGCAGCGCGAGCGTCACCAGCGCGGGGGCGGTGCCGTAGACCAGCCCGCCCCCCAACCCCTGCAGCACCCGCAGCAACAGCACCATCCCGTAGGAGTGCGCGACGGCATAGCCGAGGAACACCACGCCGCAGAGCCAGAGCCCGGCGGTGAACACCGGCCCCGGCCCCAGCCGGTCGGCGAGCAGGCCTGCCCCGAACGCGCTGAGCGCGTAGGTCAGCACGTAGCAGATGATCACCCAGCGAATCGCGGCCGGACTCACGCCGAAGGCGGCGGACATCGCGGGGAGCACGATGTTGATCGCGGAATCGAGCGACATCAGCAGCGCGCCGAGCGCCGCGAGGAGGACGGGCATTCGGCAAGTATACGTGGCGCCGACGCGGCCGCGTATACTACCGGGCCATGCCCGACGCGCTCGGCTGGCTGGTCCTCGGCGCGGCCGCGCTGATCGCGTCCACCGTGGGCGGCGTCGCGGGCTTCGGCACCGGCGTGATCATGGTGCCGGTCATCGCCTGGACGCTCGGCATCAAGACGGCGGTCCCGATCCTCACGGTGGCCATGCTGCTCGGCAACGGTGCTCGCGTGTGGTTCAGCCGCCGCGACATCCAGGGACGCGTGGTCGCCGCCTTCCTGGCCGGCTCCGTGCCCCTGACCATCGTCGGGGCCACCCTCTTCTCGCGCGCGCCCGGCGTCGCGATCAGCCGGATCCTGGGCGTCTTCCTCCTGCTCGCGGTCCCCTTCCGGCGCTGGATCGCCGCCCGTGGCGTCTCCGTGCGTCTCGGTCACTTCCCGTTCGTGGGCGGCGCCTTCGGCTTCCTCTCCGCGCTGGTGGGCGCCACCGGCCCCGTCATCAGCCCGTTCTTCCTCGGATACGGGCTGCGCCGCGGCGCCTACATCGCGACCGATGCCCTCTGCACGGTCGGCACGTACGCGGTCCGGCTCCTCGTCTTCCGGCGACACGAGCTGATCTCCACGCAGACCGTGACGATCGGCGTGCTCCTGGGCGTGGTCATGATCCTGGGCGCGTTCGCGGGCCGGCGGCTCCTCGATCGCATGAGCGAGCGGACCTTCGTGCGGCTCATCGAGATCTTCCTGCTGCTGTTCGGCGCCCAGTTCCTCCTGTTCCCGGGCCGTTGACCTCACGAGGCAAACGGGGTAGAAGAAGATCCACCATGCCGCTCGAGCCGGGCCAGACCGCCGAGGTGGAACGCGTGGTGACCCGCGAGCTGACCGCCGACGTCCTTGGCAATCCCGGCGTCACCGTGCTCGCGACCCCGTGCGTGGTGACCCTGCTCGAGAACGCGGCGCACGCGGTGATGGCGCCCCACACGCCGCCCGAGGGCGCCACCGTAGGCACCCGGTCGACATGCGGCACCTCGCGGCAACACCCCTCGGAATGACCGTCCGTGCGAAGGCGGTGCTGATCGAGACCGACGGTCGGCGCTGCCTCTTCGAGGTCGAGGCGTGGGACGAGGTCGAGAAGATCGCGGAGGGCCGGCACGAGCGCTTCGTGGTGCCGAGCCTCTCCCGCTTCCTCGAGCGGGCCGCCGGCAAGCGCGCGCAGGGGCGAGGCTGATGGAGAAGCGGCTCTCGAGCCGTCGGCCGAGAATCAGAAGGGCGAGAAGGTGGTCACCGGGCGGGCGACCGTGACAGTGCCGTCACGTGGGTAGCGCGTTGCGCGACGCGTGACCTTCGTCGCCGAGCCGCGCGAGGAAATCGCGCAGCGCCGCCCCCGTGGAGGGAAAGGCGAGCTCCGGCCACGGGATCTCGGCGGGCGCGATCCATTCGAGCCGGTCGTTCTCGTGGCACAGGGTGAGCGTGCCGCGGAGCACGCGAGCGCCGTACACCACGATGACCACCGGGGAGGTCGGGTAGGAGTAGACGCCGACCAGGCCCCCGAGCTCAACCGTGAGTCCCGTTTCCTCCCAGGTCTCGCGCAGCGCGGCGGCCTCCACCGTCTCGCCCCAGTCCACGTAGCCCCCCGGGAACGTCCACTTGCCGTGGGCGGGATGGATGGCCCGGCGCGTGAGCAGGATGCGGCCGTCCTCGAGGGGAATGGTGCCGGCCACCACCTTCTGGTCCAGGTAGTAGACGAAGTCGCAGCCCTCGCACACCATCTCCGGCCGTCGGTCGGGGCCGACGGGCCGTCGCTCGAGACCGCTCCCGCAGAGCGGGCAGAAGCGGATGGTGTCGGGCGTGAGTGCGCGCAACGGCGGAGGCGGATCGGCCGACATGACGCCGGCCAGTCTAGCACGCGGCCCCGGCGTGCCTTGACACCCAGCGGCCCGCCGCGAGAGGCTCTCGACCCAGAGGAGGCGTCGCGTCCATGAAGTGGGTCATGCCCAAGAGCGGCTTCGACGAGGTTTTCGACTCCCACGGCGAGGCCCGCGCGCACTACGCGGCGATCATCTCGATCCTCGAGTCCTTCACCAAGGAGGACGTGGAGCGGCGGGAGCGGCTGCAGCAGCTGACCCTGCGCAACCAGGGCATCACCTTCACGGTCTACGGCGAGAAGGACGGCCTCGAGCGCATCTTCCCCTTCGACTTCGTCCCCCGCATCATTCCCGCCGTGGAGTGGAAGACCCTCCAGGACGGGTTGGTCCAGCGCATCACCACGCTCAATCTCTTCCTGGCCGACGTCTACCACGAGCAGAAGTGTCTCAAGGACGGCATCATCCCCGCCGAGCTGGTCCTGTCGCGCAAGGAGTACAAGCGCCCCCTGCTCGGCCTCATGCCGGCCCGGAAGATCTTCACCCACGTGGTGGGCACCGACATCATCCGGAACGACAAGGGCGAGTACCTCGTGCTCGAGGACAACTGCCGCGTGCCCAGCGGCGTCTCCTACGTGCTCGAGAACCGCAACGTCCTGAGCCGGGTCTTTCCCGAGTTCCTGGGCGCCTATCCGGTCCGTCCGATCAAGGAATACCCCACCCTGCTGCTCGAGACCCTGCGCTTCGTGGCCCCGCGCCGCGGCCAGAACCCGGTGGTGGTCATCCTGAGCCCGGGCATCCACAACTCGGCCTACTTCGAGCACTCCTTCCTCGCGCGGGAGATGGGCGTGCCGCTGGTGGAGGGCCGCGACCTGCTGGTGGAGGGCAATCACCTGTTCATGCGGCGCACCCACGGCAAGCGGCAAGTCGACGTCATCTATCGACGGATCGACGACGACTTCCTCGATCCGCTGGCCTTCCGCCGCGACAGCATGCTCGGCGTGCCCGGACTGCTCAACGTCTACCGCGAGGGCAACGTGGCGCTGGCCAACGCCCCCGGAGCCGGGGTCGCCGACGACAAGTCGGTCTACGCCTACATGCCCCATCTCATCAAGTACTACCTGGGGGAGGACGCGCTGCTCCCTCAGGTGCCGACCTACCTCGGGTTCAAGAAGGACGACTTCAAGTACATCAGCGAGCACCTGGACCGCCTGGTGGTGAAGACCACCGGCGACGCGGGCGGCTACGGGATGCTGATGGGGCCGTTCGCCCCCGCGAAGGAGCGCGAGGCCTACCTGGCCGCCATGAGGAAGAACCCGGGCAACTACATCGCCCAGCCGCTCGTGGAGCTCTCCACGCATCCCACCCACATCGGCGGCCGCTTCGAGCCGCGCCGGGTGGACCTGCGCCCGTTCATCCTCTACGGCGACCGCATCCGCGTGCTCCCGGGCGGCCTCACCCGGGTCGCGCTGCGCGAAGGCTCCTACGTCGTCAACTCCTCCCAGGGCGGCGGCAGCAAGGACACCTGGGTGCTCGCCCCACGCGAGGGATGATCCTCTCCCGCGTCGCGGACGGGCTGTACTGGATGGGCCGCTACCTGGAGCGCGCCGAGAATACCGCGCGCCTGCTGCTGGTCACCGAGGAGCTCTCCACCGAGGTGCTCGGGCTCGACGAGGCCCTCGCCCGCGAGGAGTGGAACGACCTCCGGGCGGTCTTCCCCGGGTTCCCGGACGGCGAGCCGCCCCCCCGTCACCTGACCGGCCTCGCCGCCGCCTCGCTGCTCGGGCTCTCGATCGATCCCGAGAATCGCCACTCGGTCTTCTACTCGCTCAAGAAGGCGCGCGACAACGCCCGCTCGGTGCGCGAGGCGCTCACCCTCGAGGTCTTCATCAACCTCAACGAGACCTACCGGGAGCTGGAGATGCTGACCCGGCGCCACCTCGCCGACCCCGCCTCGTTCCGCAGCGCGATGCAGTCCACCCAGCGCGGGATCATGAGCACGGTGGGGGCCATCGAGCACACCCTCACCCGGGACGCGGGCTGGCTCTTCCTCAAGCTCGGCGAGTCGCTGGAGCGTGTCTTCCGCACCGTGGTCATCTTGAGGATCAAGCTGCCGGCCCTGGTGGCCGCCGAGCCCACTGTCGACCTGCCGCTCTTCTACAGCCAGTGGCGCAGCCTCCTGCGGGGCCTCTCCTGCCTGGAGAACTACCGCAAGGTCTTCGCGGCGCGGCTCGAGCCGATCGACGTGCTCCAGTTCCTGCTCTTCGATCCCCAGACCCCGCGCTCGGTGCGCTACGGGGCCACCGTGGTGAAGGAGCACCTCGACCGCATCTCGAGCGCGAGCGAGATGAGCCAGCCCGCGCGCATCGTGGGCAAGCTGGCCGCCGAGCTCTCCTACCAGGGGCACGAGCTGATCCGCGAGGGCCAGATCCTGCCGTTCCTGGACCACGTGCTCGCCGAGCTGGGCCGGACGCACGATGCGCTGTCCACCGTGTACTTCGGGACCTGAGCCGCCGTGTTCATAGAGATCGAGCACACGCTGTCCCTGAACTACAACGCCTACATCCGCGAGTCGTTCCTCGAGCTGCGCATGCAGCCGAAGACCACCGCCGACCAGACCCTGCAGTCGTTCGTCCTCGCGGTCGGGCCGCCCACCAAGATCTCGCGCTACCGGGACTGGAACGGCAACGTGGTCCACCACTTCACGATCGTGCACTTCCACGACCGCATCGAGGTGGTCGCGCGCTCCGCGGTGAGCACGCATCCCGCCACGCCCCCGCTGGACCGGGTGACCGACCCGCGCCCCTTCCCGGAGCCGCCCTACCCGCTGCTCGACTTCCTCGCCTTCGACGGGCCGGTGCGACCGAGCCCCGCGATGCGGAAGTTCTCCCAGGCCGCGGCGGCCACCCCCGGCGCCACCCTCGGCGAGCAGGTCCGGGCGTGCGGCCGACACATCCGCGAGCACTTCTCCTACAAGAAGAACGTGACCCGCTACGACTCCACCACCGAGGACTTCCTGTCTCTCGGCGCCGGGGTGTGCCAGGACTTCACCCACCTGATGCTGGGCCTGCTCCGCCTCCGCCAGATCCCGTGCCGCTACGTGAGCGGATACCTCCACGTGGCCGCCGGTGAGGGCGAGGCGGCGCAGAGCCACGCCTGGGTCGAGTTCTACTCGCCCGCCGCGGGCTGGGTGCCCTTCGACCCCACCCACAACCGGGAGGTCGACGAGCGCTACGTGGTGGTGGGCCACGGTCGCCACTACGACGACGTGCCGCCCAACAAGGGGATCTACCGCGGAAACGCCGACGAGACGCTCCGTACCGCGGTGCGTACCCAGGAATCGACGCCCAAGGACATCTCGGCCCTGCACGAGGAGATGGAGCAGATCGACGTGCCGGTCTACCAGGAGATCCCGGAGCGCCGCCGCGACCGACTCAAGCAGGCCGCCGAGGAGATCGCGGCTCAGGATCAGCAGGAGCAATAGCGAGGAGCCACGTGATGATGCGGATCAATCGCCTTCGGCTCGCCGAGAGCATGGAAGCCCTCGGCCGGATCGGCGGGACCGCGCTGGGCGGTCTCAACCGGGTGGCCCTGACCGACGACGACCGTCGCGGTCGCGATCTCCTGGTCGGCTGGATGAAGGAAGCCGGGCTCACGGTTTCCGTCGACCAGATGGGCAATATCTTCGGGGTGCGGCCGGGCACGCAGGCCGGACCGCCCGTGTTCATGGGCTCGCACGCCGACTCGGTGCCGAGCGGCGGCCGGTACGACGGCCAGCTCGGCGTGCTCTGCGCGCTCGAGACGATCCGGACCCTGATCGACGCCAAGGCGCGCACCCGGCATCCGGTCGGCATGATCGTCTTCACCAACGAGGAGGGCGCGCGCTTCCAGCCCGCGATGATCGCCTCCGGGGTCATGGCCGGCAAGATCCCGCTCGAGGACGCTTACAACGCCCGCGACCGCGACGGTGTCCGCCTCGTCGACGAGCTCGAGCGCATCGGCTATCTGGGCTCCGAGCCCTGCGTGCCGCGCCCCATGCGCGCCTACCTCGAGCTCCACATCGAGCAGGGGCCGATCCTGGAGGAGGAGCAGATTCCCCTGGGAGTCGTGGAGGGCATCGTGGCGATCTCGTGGTCGCGGGTGACACTCCACGGCGTGCAGGATCACGCCGGGCCCACCCCGATGCGCGTCCGCCACGACGCGCTGGTGGCCGCATCGGAGGTGGTGGGCGGTGCGCGCGCGATCGCGCGGAAGATCGGCGGCAACTTCGTGGCCACGGTGGGGCGCCTCGACGTGACCCCCAATATTCCCAACGCGATCCCGGGCCGCGTGAGCTTCTCGATCGATCTCCGCGACCCCGCGGAGTCCAACCTGGACCGCGCTCTGTCGATGCTGGATCAAGTGGTCCGCGCCGCGGCCAAGCGCGAGGGCGTGCGCGCGGAGGTCGAGCACTACTGGCGGGTGCCGCGCACCTCTTTCGACCGCGAGGTGGTGGGGGCGGTCGAGGAGGCCGCGATCACGCTGGGCTGCGGCCACCGGCGCATCCTGTCCGGGGCCGGCCACGACGCCCAGTACATGGCCGCCATCTGCCCCACCGGCATGATCTTCGTGCCTTCGCGCGCCGGCCGGAGCCACTGCGAGGAGGAGTTCACCGCGCTCGACGACATCGAGCACGGCGCGAACGCGCTGCTGCTCGCCTGCGCCCGCCTCGCCGGGATCGAAGGGGGAAGCCGCTAGGGCGTCCCCTTCTCCCTGAGGCGCTTCACGAGATCCTCGTACGACGACGTGCGGATGACCCGGTCGAACTGGGACCGGTAGCTCGCAACCAGGCTCACGTTCTCGATCAGGACGTCGTACATCAGCCAGCGCTCGCCCCGCTTCAGCACCCGCGCCTCCACCGGCACCTGCGTGCCCTTGGCGGTGACGATCTGGGCGCGCACGATGGCATATTCGCCGTCGACACGCTCCCCCACGTACTGCACCCGCTCGCCCCCGTACTCGCCGATGCGCGAGAGATACCCGCGCTCCAGGAGGCCCTGGAAGATGCCGACGAACTCCTCACGCTCCGCGGGGGTGCGCTTCGTCCAGTGCGGGCCGAGGGCGCGGCGCGCCGCCTCCGCCACGTCGAAGGCCTCGAGCGCGACCGCGCGGATCGCGGCCTTCCGCTGGCTCAGATCGAGGGTGGGATCCTCGAGCACGCGGACCACCTGATCGGTGTACGCCTTGAGCTGGTCGGTGGGAGGGCCCGCCCAGACCAGGCCGGGGAGGGCGAGGAGGAGGGGGAGGAGGGGGAGGAGGAGGGCGGGGGCGAGCCCGCGGGTCAGGCGATGACCTTGATCAGCGCGTGGCGGAGCGCCCGCCCCGTGAACGGCTTCTCCAGCACGTGGGCGCGGATCTTGGCGAGAAATCGCCAGGGCTCCGGATCGTCCACGTTCCCGGTGATGAACAGGAAGCGATTGGCCAGGTCCGGCCGCCGGGTGATCGTCGCGTAGTAGACGGCCGGCCCGCCGCCATCCGGCATGCACACGTCGCAGACCACCAGGTCGTAGGGCACCCCGCGCACATGCTCGAGCGCGGCGTCCACGCTGGTCGCCACGTCCACCGTCCAGCCGGTGCGCCGTAGCAGCGCCGTCACCACGTCCGCCACCACCAGCGAGTCGTCCACCACCAGCGCCCGCGAGGGCAAGCGCGTCCCCGCGCCATCCGGCGTGGCCGAGGTCTGGCAGCCCACGCCCGGCGCGATCAGGGCGTCGTCGTCCGGCTGCGGGCGTTCTCGCTCCATGGCAGGGCAGTAGGTGAGCAAGGCGCTTGCCAGCCCCCCGCAGCGCATAAATAATCGAAATCATGGACCTATCCCTCTGAAGTGCAGGGTTAACCTTCGAGCCGAGCGTACCAAGTGCGGCACCGCCGGGCAACAAAGCGTCGCTCCACGCCCTCATGTCAGCCAGTGCAGCAGCGCAGTGGCCAGCGACAGGAAGATGGTCACGCCGAGCACGTCCTGAAGCGCCGTCTCGAACGGGCCCGCGGTGAGAGCGGGGTCGAAGCCGAGCCGCTTCGAGAGCATCGGGATCAGCGTGCCGGCCAGGCCCGAGAGGTTCACCGAGATGAACATCGAGACCGCGACCACGAGCCCGAAGATCGTCGAGTGCCACAGCAGGCCGACGGTGCCGACCACGACCGCGCACACCGCGCCGAGGATGCTCGAGGTCTGGGCCTGGCGCCGCAGCGGCTCCCACCAGCGCGAGAGCTGCACCTGGCCGGTGGCGAGCCCGCGCACCACCATGGTCACCGACTGCAGCCCGGTGTTGCCCGAGATGGCCTGGATCACCGGCATGAACGAGGCGAGCAGGATCACCTGGGCCAGCGTCCGATCGAACGCGTGGATGATCCAGCCCGCGAGCAGCTCGATGACCAGCGTGGTCAGCACCCAGGGCAGACGCAGCAGCGCGACCTGGTACGGCGTGCGACGCTCGAGCTCGGCCGCGTCCGAGCCGGCCATGCGGAAGATGTCCTCGGAGGCCTCCGCCTGCACGATGTCGATGACGTCGTCCTGCGAGATGGCGCCCAGCAGGCGATTCTGCTCGTCCACCACCGGGACGCTCACCAGATTGTATTTGGCCACGAGCCGGGCGACCTCTTCTCGATCCATCTCCGGGCGTACGCTCACGATCTCGTCATCGAGCAGCGCCGAGAGCGCGGTGCGCGGATCCGCGATCAGCAGCCGGCGCAGCGGTACCCGACCCACCAGGTGTTGGTGGTCGTCGACCACGTAGAGCTCGAAGGCCCGCTCCTGGGTGATCGAGCGGCGAATGTGCTGGATCGCCTCCTCCACCGTGGCAGTCTCGGGCAGCGCCATGAAATCGGGCGACATGAGACGCCCGGCCGACTCGTCGGGATGCTCGAGGATGCCCTGGACCTCCTCGGACTTCTCCTCCTCCATGAGGTCCAGGATCTTCTCGGCCTGCTCGGTCGGCAGCTCGTCCACCACGTCAGCGGCCTGCTCGGCCGGCATCTGGTCGAGGATCCGGGACAGCTCCACGTCGTCCAGCCCCCTGATCAGCTCGAGGAGCGTGTGGTCGTCCAGCTCCGAGAGCACGTCGCCCGCGCGGTCGCGGCCGAGCGAGCGGAAGACCGCGTTGCGCTCGATCGGATCCAGGCGCTGCAGGACGTGGGCGACGTCGGCAGGATGCGCCTCGCGCAGGGCTTCGGCGTCGGGGGAGTCGGCGTCGTGGGTCGCGAGCCGCTGAGCCGCGTGCAGGAGCCGCTCGTCGTCCGCCACGGATTCCTCCGAGGGCCGCCAGCCGGTCAGGCGGGCGCGGGTGCCACCCGCAGCCGTGCGACCACCGGGAGGTGATCGGAGGCCACGCGGGCCAGCCGGCTGCGGTGCACCCGGAAACCGTCCACGTCGAGGCCGCGATCCCAGTAGATGCGATCCAGCGGGAACAGCGGAAGGGGAGCCGGGTGGGTGCGGCGGATGCGCGGGCCGTGCAGCTCACGGCGCAGCGCCCGCCCGACCGCCCCGGGGAACCAGAACCACTCGTTGAGATCGCCCACCACCACCCGGGGCCCGGTCAGCTCGTCGTGCAGGATGTGCTCGCGTACGAGCATGCGGACCTGCGAGGCGCGCTCGCGGATCTTCAGCCCGAAATGGACGTTGAACAGATGCAGCAGCCCGTCCTGGCCGAGCGGCATCTCGAGATCCAGGCGGATCCCGCCGCGCGGCTCGCGGTCCGGCTGGGACAGATCGAAGGTGCGGCTGCCCCGGATGGCGAGGCGCGTGAGCACCGCGTTGCCGTAAGCGAGCCCGTCGCGCTCCCGGGTGGGCCCCATCGCGACCTGGACACCCAGACGATCAGCGAGGGCGTCGGCCTGGGGCCAGAACACCTCCTGGAGACCGACCAGGTCCGCGTCGATCTCCTGCAGGACTTCAGCGATGCGATCGAGGTCGACCCGGCGGTCGAGGCCCGCGCACTTGTGGATATTGTAGCTGGCCACGGTGAAGGTCATGGACCCAGCATACCGGTCCCGGCAACTGTCGCCAAGAAACCACGCACCCCTCCGCCATGCCCGTGGCCCTGCGCCTTGAATGCCCGGACGGGCTTTGCTAACCTCGTCGCAGCAGCAGACCGCCGACCGTGAGGTTTCCGTGAGTCCAGGCACCGCCAGCCGCTCTCCCGCCATCGTCGCCGCGGTCCGCGAGTTCGTCGAGCAAGACGTGCTGCCGGTGGCCCCTGCCCTCGAGCATGCCGACCGGTACCCGCAGACCCTGGTGGAGCGGATGAAGCGCCTCGGGCTGTTCGGGGCCCTCGTGCCCGCCGACTACGGCGGCCTCGGCCTCGACGTCACCACCTACGCGCGGATCATCGAGGAGCTCTGCCGGGGCTTCATGTCACTGGCCGGGGTCATCAACAGCCACACCATGGCCGCGCTCATCGTCCTCGACCACGGCACCGACGAGCAGCGGCTGCGTCTGCTGCCGCGCTTCGCGAGTGGACAGGCACGGGGCGGGCTCTGCCTCACCGAGCCCCACGCCGGCTCGGACGTGCAGGCCATCCGCACGGTGGCCCGCCGTGACGGCGACCGCTACCTGCTCTCCGGCTCCAAGATGTTCGTGACCAACGGCCGCGAGGGCAACACCTTCGCCCTGCTGGCCCTGACCGATCCGGCCGCGTCCCCGCGCCACCGCGGCATGTCCTGCTTCATCGTCGAGAAGGGCGAGCGCGGCCTCGACGTGGTCAAGTCGATCGCCAAGCTCGGCTACAAGGGCGTGGACACCGCGGAGCTGGTCTTCGACGCGTTCCCCTGCCCGGCCGCGAACCTGGTGGGCGGCGTGGAAGGCCGGGGCTTCAAGCACGTGATGTCTGGGCTCGAGGCCGGCCGCATCAACATCGCGGCCCGCGCGGTGGGGGTGGCGCAGGCGGGCCTCGACGAGGCGATCCGGGCCGCGCGGGCCCTGCCCGAGGCGCCGGCCGCGCTGGCCGACATCGCCACGCGGGTGGAGTCGGCGCGCCTCATCACCTACTGGGCCGCCGCCATGAAGGACCGCGGCGAGCGCTGCGACCTCGAGGCGGGCATGGCCAAGCTGCACGCCTCCGAGGCGGCCCAGGAGGTGGCGGTCGAGGCCATGAAGGTCGAGGGCGTGCGCGCCCAGCTCGCCTCCGGGCTCGTGGAGCGCCTCTACCGGGACGCGCCGCTGATGATCATCGGCGAGGGCACCAACGAGATCCAGCGCCTCATCATCTGCAAGAGCCTGCTCGAGCGCCACGGCGAGCGGGCGGGCGCGCTCACCTCGCGCGACGATCTCGGCGAGGAGCAGAAGCACTTGGTGCTGGCGGTCCGGCAGGCGGTGGACAAGGACGTCGTCCCGGTGGCGCAGGAGCACGACACGGGCCGACGGGACCCCGGACCGCTCGTCGACGAGCTCGCCGAGCTCGGGATCTTCGGCGCGCTCGCCCACCCCGAGCACGGCGGCCTCGGGCTGCCCCTGCTCACCGCCGCCATGATCATGGAGGAGCTGGCCCGCGGCTCGGCCGCGCTCGCCGCCTGGCTGGCCGCCCAGCTCGCGGCCACGCTCGCGGTCACGCGCAGCGCGCCGCGGGAGCTCCGCGAGCGGCTGTTGCCGCCGATGACGCGCGGCGAGCACTGGACGGCCCCGGTGGTCGGCGCCTCGATCGGAGCGCGACGGGCCGGGCCGGACTGGGTGCTGACCGGCGCGGCGCCGGTGGTACCGAACGCGAGTCGGGCCAAGCTCTTCCTCGTGAACGCGGCCCTCGAGGGTGGCGGCACGCGCACCTTCATGGTGGAAGCCGGCCGCGCCGGGCTGACGGTGGGCCTGGCCTCGGACACCATCGGGATGCGGGGGCTAGGCGCCGCCGACGTGGTGCTGGTCGGAGCGCGACTCGAGGCATCCGCCGCGCTGCGCGAGGGCGGCGAGATCGTCCTGGAGGCCGCGGTCGGGGTGGGCGCGGCCGCCACCGCGGTGGGGCTGGCCCAGGCCGCCTTCGAGGCCGCGCTGCGATACTCCCAGCAGCGCTCCGCCTTCGGGCAGCCGATCTGCCAGCATCAGGCCGTGCAGCTCAAGCTGGCCGACATGGCCACGCGCATCACCGCGGCGCGCCTGCTCACCGCCCGTGCCGCCGAGCGCCTCGACGTGGACTCGCGCGACGACGCGGGGGCCGCGATGGCCCGGCTGGCCGCGGCCGAGACCGCCTACGCGGTCACGCTGGAGGCCATGCGCATCCACGGCGGCTACGGCTACACCAGCGAGTTCCCGGTCGAGCGCTACTACCGCGACGCGGCCGCGTTGCTGCTGGGGCCGCGCGACCAAGTCGCGGAGCGGCGACGGCTGGCCGCCCGCTGGCTCGAGCTCGGCGCTCGGTACTAGGGCGGTTCCCGGGCGATGGGCTACGGGCGCTACTACGAGGAGTTCACGGTGGGCCAGCAGTTCACCCACTGGCCGGGCCGGACCATCACCGAGGCGGACTGCACCTGGTTCGCGCTCCTCACCATGAATCAGCACCCGCTGCACTCCGACGCGCACTACGCGGCCACCTACACCCAGCACAAGCAGCGCGTGGTGATGGGCCCGCTCGTCTACAGCGTGGTGATCGGCATGACGGTGGCCGACATCTCGGGCCGAGCCATCGCGAACCTGGAAGTGAACGCGCTCAAGCACGAAAAGCCGACCTTCATCGGCGACACACTCTACGCGAAGACCCGGGTGCTGGATCTGCGGGAGTCCAGCCAGGGGGATCGCGGCATCGTGACCGTGGAGACCCACGGCTCCAATCAGCGGGGAGAGATCGTCTGCTCCTACACTCGCAAGGTCCTGGTGCCCAAGAAGAGCCACGCCACCCTCGGCGAGGGCCGGCTCCCCTACTGACATGAGCCGTCCCCCGCTCGACTCGGTCCGCATCCTCGCGGTCTCCCAGTTCGGCGCCGGCCCCTTCGGCACCCAAGTGCTGGCCGACCTCGGCGCCGACGTCATCAAGATCGAGGATCCCGGTGTGGGCGGAGACAGCGCCCGCTACGTGCCGCCGTTCCAGGGCGAGGCAGACTCGCCCTACTTCCAGTCCTTCAACCGCGGCAAGCGGTCGGTCTCGATCAATCTGCGCCATCCCGACGGGCAGGCCGTCTTCCACGACCTGGTGCGCGTCTCGGACGCGGTCTTCAACAACGCGCGCGGCGACCTGCCCGACAAGCTCGGCCTCACCTACGACGAGCTCCGGGATATCAACCCGCGCATCGTCTGCTGCTCGCTCACCGGCTACGGGCGCACCGGACCGCGCGCGGCCGAGCCGGCCTTCGACTACCTGGTCCAGGGCTACGCGGGCTACATGTCGGTGACCGGGGAGCCGGACGGCCCGCCCGGCAAGTGCGGGGTCTCGGTGATCGATTTCGCGGGTGGCTACGCCGCGATGGTCGGACTGATGGTCGGGCTCTTCGACGCCCGGCGTACCGGCGTGGGACGCGACGTGGACGTCTCCCTGCTCGACACCGCGGTGAGCATGCTCTCCTACTTCGCGGTGTGGACGCTCAATCGCGACTGGATCGCGGAGCGGACCCGGGAGTCGGCGCACCAGACCCTCGTGCCTGCCCAGAACTTCCCCACCCGGGACGGATGGATCGTGGTGTTCTGCAACAAGGACAAGTTCTGGCGCGATCTGGTCGACGCCCTGGGCGCGCCGGAGCTGGCGGACGATCCGCGCTTCCGTGGCTTCGGCGACCGTTTCGCCAACCGCGAGACGCTGCTGCCGCTGCTGCACGAGCGCTTTGCCACCCGGACCACCGAGGAGTGGCTGGAGCGGCTCCGCGGACGCGTGCCGTGCGCGCCGGTCAACGACGTGCGCCAGGCCCTCGCCGACCCCCAGGTGCTCGCGCAGGACATGATCGTCGACGTCGAGCACCCCGCCTTCGGCACCCTGCGCGAGGTCCGCAGCCCGGTGCGGACCGAGGGCGAGATCCGCCGGCCCCGTCGCGCGCCGCGGCTCGGCGAGCACACCGATGAGATCCTGCGCGAGATCCTGAGTTACAGCGACGGCACCATCGCCCGTCTCCGGTCGGCCGGCGTCATCGGGTAGACGCCGTGGCAGGGCGAGGCGCAGCCGAAGGCGAGCCGAGCGAATACATAGAGATGTCCCGGTTGCAGCCCACCCCCGAAAGCCCGCAGGAGCCAGCAGCCCTCCGCACCGCCGTGGCAGGCCGACGCGCAGCCGAAGGCGAGCCGAGCGGATATATGAAGGTGCTCCGGTTGTCGGGTGCCACCGAAAGCCCCCAAGTCGACGACGCCGAGGCCACCGACTTCGCGGTCGCCCCGCCCTGGATGACCGTGCTGCACAACTGCGACTGCCACACCTTCGAGGAGGTCGTGAAGCAGCTGATGAAGGCGATCGCCTGCTCGGAGGAGCGCGCGTGGGAGCTGGCGTGGCAGGTGCACAATACGGGCCGGGCGGTCGTGAAGGTGGGAGCCGAGACCGAGTGCGTGCGGGTCGGCAACATCCTCGCCGCAATCGGCCTGGTCGTCACCGTCACCCAGTCGTAGCGAGGGCTTTGAGGATGGCGTCGACGTCGTAGACGCATCCGCCCCACGCACCGCCGCCCGCCTGCTGCAGCGCCGCCCACAGGCGCGTATCGTCCGGCAGCTTCGGATCGGGCGCGAGGTCGGGTCGGGGCGCCCGGCTGGCGAGCACCCGCGTCCCCTCCTCCGCGCCGAACGTCGTCCCATCGGCGCCCACCAGGTCGACGCTCCCCTCGAGCCGGAGGCGGTCCACCACGATCCGCACGAGGTCACCGTCGCGCAGACGTCCGATCGGCCCGCCCGCGAGCGCCTCGGGGCCGATGTGACCGATGCACGCGCCGGTGGAGACGCCGGAGAAGCGCGCGTCGGTCAGCACCGCCACCTGCTTACCCCAGGACAGGTGCTTGAGCGCGGAGGTGATCTGGTAGATCTCTTCCATACCCGCGCCCAGGGGCCCGCGGCAGATCAGCACCATGACGTCGCCCGCCCTGACTCCCTCCGGTCCCGTGCTCTTGATGGCCGCGATCGCGGCACGCTCGGTGGTGAAGACGCGCGCCGGACCCACCTTGCGGTACACCCCGTCGGCGTCCACCACCGACGGATCGATGGCGGTGCTCTTGATCACCGCTCCGTCCGGGGCCAGGTTGCCGCGCGGGAAGGTCACGGTGCTCGTGAGCCCGCGCGCGCGGGCCTGCTCGGCGTCCATGATGACGTCGTCGGGATCCACGCCGTCCTGCGCGCGCAGCCGCTCGCGCAGCGCGCGGCGCCGCTCGGAGCCTTCCCACCAGTCGAGTACCCGCCCGAGCGGCTCTCCGGAGACGGTGAGACAGTGCTCGTCGAGCAAGGCGGCGCGCCGCAGGTGGAGCATCACTTCGGGTACGCCCCCGGCCAGGAACACGCGCACCGTCGGATGATTGCGCGGGCCGTTGGGCAGCACGTCGACGAGTCGGGGGACGCGGCGATTGACGCCGATCCAGTCCTCCACGGTGGGACGCCGGAGGCCGGCCGCGTGGGCCACCGCGGTGAGATGCAGCAGCAGGTTGGTGGAGCCGCCGAAGGCCGCGTGCACCATCATCGCGTTCCGCACCGCCGCGTCGGTGACGACGTCGCGGGTGGTGAGACCGCGCGCCTCGAGCGACACCAGCGCGCGCGCCGAGCGCCGGGCCATGTCCAGCCACACCGGCTGGCCCGAGGGCGCCAGCGCGCTGTGCGGCAGGGAGAGCCCGAGCGCCTCGCCCACCACCTGCGAGGTGGCCGCGGTGCCGAGAAACTGACAGCCCCCGCCCGGCGATCCGCATGCCCGGCAGCCCAGCTCGGCGGCCCGCTCGAGCGTGAGCTCGCCGTGGGCGAAGCGGGCCCCGATCGCCTGCACGGTGCCCGCGTCCTCGCCGTCCCGGGGCGGCAGCGTCACCCCGCCCGGAACGAGCACGCACGGCAGGTCCGACAGCGCCGCGAGTGCCATCATCATCGCGGGCAGCCCCTTGTCGCACGTGGCCACGCCCAGCACGCCCTTGCGAGTGGGCAGCGAGCGGGCCAGCCGCCGCAGCACGACCGCTGCGTCGTTGCGATAGGCGAGGCTATCCATCATGCCGGGCGTGCCCTGGGTGCGGCCGTCACACGGATCCGAGCAGAAGCCGGCGAAGGGCAGGCCTCCCAGCGCCCGCAGCTCCTGGGCGGCCGCCTGCATGAGCAAGCCGATCTCCCAGTGGCCGGTGTGGTACCCGAGCGCGATCGGCTGGCCGTCGCCGGCCCGGATCCCGCCCTGCGTGGAGAGCATGAGGTACTGCGGCCGGCCCAGCTCCCGAGGATCCCAGCCCATACCCGCGTTCTGGGTGAGACCGAAGATGTCACCGCTCGGTCGCTCGAGAAGCATCTCGGCGGTCAGGGGCAGCCGGCCTTGCGGACCGGAGCCGGCGGTCTGGATCTCCCACACGGCTGGCCCGGATCCCACGATCTCCTCGAACGAGCTCCCCATTTTGGTCCTCACGGCTTCCTGTTTTGGCTCGTCACATGCCCGGTCTTCTCTTAGACTTGAGCCAATTCAACCACTTCCGAGCCTTCAAGCGGTGGCATCGGAGTTGCTCCTCCAGAGGGCATGCTGAAGCGACTGGGTACGCGACTCCTGGACCTGATCGATACAATGCCGCTCGGGTGGCTCGGAGGCCCGTTCCGACGCATGACGCCGGTGCCGGTCCGCCGCGTCCGCAGCCCGTACTTCCGCTAGTCCCTTCCGATGAGTCCGGGAGGCCATCTCGTCACCACCGCGGCGGCCTGCGCGGTGATCTACGCGGGCACGGGCAGCCCAGCGCTGACCGCCGGGCTCGCGGCCGGTGGCTTCCTCATCGACGTCGACCACGTGGTCGACTACGTCCTGTTCGAGCGCCAGCGCGATCTGCGCCCGGCCGCCTTCCTCAAGCACTACCTGGGCGGGCAGGTGCAGCGGGCCGTGCTCGTGCTCCATTCCTACGAGCTCCTCGTGCTGCTGGCGGCGCTGGCGTGGATGACCGGCATCGAGTGGCTGTGGGGCTGGGTCTTCGGCATGCTGCTGCACCTGCCGCTCGATGTCATCTTCAACGGCAAGTTCGCCTCCGGCGGTCTCGCTCACTTCTACAGCTTCATCGTGCGGGCCCGCGCCGGCTTCCGAATCGACCGCTTCGCGGACCGCGCCCGCCGGCCCGTGACCGACGATCCGTTCTGGATCGCGTTCTTCAGGGGCGCGCAGCTCGCCGACGATCGGCAGCACGTCGCCGCGCCCGCGGTACGCCGCGCCCGCGCCTCCGAGCCGCTCCGCGGCTAGACGCCACCGGCCGGCGGCTCGCTGAGCAGCATCCAGTCGTCGATCCCGTCCACCGCCGGCGGCGCCGCGCTGGTCGTCGTCAGCGTGCGTCCCTTGCTCGGCGAGAACCACACGAACTCGGTGGCCGACACGGCGCCACCCTCCGTCTGCTCCGCGATCTCGGGCCCGGTCGTCCCGCTCTCGCGTCGCTCCGCCTTTCGCGCCTTCTTGGCCTCCAGCTTGGCCTTGCGCTGATCTTCCTTGCGGCGCCGGTCGCCGCGATACATGCCCGGGTTTGGCATTGGCTCTCCCTGCGCCCGATGTCCGTCTACTTCCTTACTTCGTCATAGATCCGCTCGGCTCGCCTGCGGCTGCGCCTCGCACTACATTACCGGCCCGATGATCCAGGGCGCGAACTCCTCCTCGCCCACGCCCGACAGCTCGCTCTTGCTCTGCTTGCCGGAGGCGACATCCACGATCTCCTCGAAGATCTGCCGGCCCACCACGGACAGCGGCGTTCCCTCGAGGATGACCCCGCAGTTGATGTCCATGTCCTCCGACATGTGCCGGTACATGAGGCTGTTGGTGGCGAGCTTGATCGACGGCACTGGCTTGCAGCCGAACACCGAGCCCCGGCCGGTGGTGAAGCAGATCATGTTGCAGCCGCCGGCCACGAGCCCGGTGATCGACACCGGATCGTGCCCGGGCGTGTCCATGAACACGAAGCCCCGGGTGGTGATCGGCTCGCCGTACTGGAACACGTCCATCATCGGCGTCGTCCCGCCCTTGGTCACGCCCCCGAGCGACTTCTCGTAGACCGTGGTGATGCCTCCCGCCTTGTTGCCGGGGGCGGGGTTGTTGTCCATGGCCTCGATGCCGCGACAGTACCACTCCCACCACTTGTACCGGTCGATGAGCTTCTTGGCCACGCCCTCGTTGATGGCTCGGCGGATCAGGAGGTGCTCGGCTCCGTAGATCTCCGGGGTCTCCGCGAGCACGCCGGTGCCGCCGTAGCGGACCAGCTCGTCCACCGCCCAGCCGAGCGCGGGATTCGCGGTGATGCCGGAGGCACCGTCGGAGCCCCCGCAGTTGGTGGCCAGCGTGATCTCGGAGACGGGCTGCTTGCTGCGTCGGGCCGCGTTGGCCAGCGGCAGCAGTTTGGTCACCTCGCGGACCGCGGTCTCCACCGTCTTGCGGATGCCGCCCGCCTCCTGGATGTTGACCACGAACGGTTTGCGCTCCGGGTGGCCGGGCGCGGCCATGCGCTGCCGGTCCACCATGACCGCGGCCTGGTTCACCTCGCAGCCGAGCCCGATCAGGATGTAGGCCGCGATGTTCGGATGCTTGGCGTACCCGGCCAGCACGCGCTGGAGCGCCATGTGGTCCTCGCCGAACAGCTTGGTGCCGCAGCCCGACTTGTGGGTGATCGCGAGCACGCCGTCGATGTTCGGGTAGTCCTTGCCCACGTCGCGGAACTTGTCCTTGACGAACTGGCTCACGCTCGCGGAGCAGTTCACGCCCGAGATGACGGCCACGTAGTTGCGCGTACCCACCCGGCCATCTTCTCGGAGGTAGCCGTCAAAATATCGCATCTGGTCGGGGGGGTAGAAGGCGACCGGCTGCACGTCGGTGCCGATCTCGTATTCCTGGTGCCGGTCGCCCACCGCCACGTTCTGGGTGTGCACGTGGTCGCCGACCGCGATGTCGGCGGTGGCGAACCCGATGGGCTGACCGTAGCGCCGGACCGCCTCGCCCCGGCGGCGGGCCCGCCGCGCCACCTTGTGCCCGGGCTTGATGTCCTGCCGGACCTCGATGCGGCCATCCGCGTCCTCGAGCTCGGTGCCGGCCGGGATCTCCTTCTTGGCGATGGCCACGTCGTCCTCGGGTCGCAAAATGATCGCCACGTCGGTGATCGCGTAACTCGCCATGTCGGATCTCTCTTCCCCCGCTCCCCGACGGGGAGCGGGCAGGGTGAGCGGCAACTCACTGTACCGTCAGGGCTCGGGCCTAGGCAAGCCGCGGCGAGATTGACCGGGGGGCCGGGCGGGGACTAGACTGCCCGGGTCATGTCATTCAGCGAGCACACCATCAAGGTCAACGGCGTCACGCTGCACTATCTGGACTGGGGACCCGCAGACGCCCCGCCGGTGGTCCTTCTACACGGCATCACCGGGCACGCCCGGGTGTGGGATCACCTGGCCGAGCGGCTCCGGCCCGGCCGGCGGGTGCTCGCGCTGGATCAGCGCGGCCACGGCGACAGCGATCCCGCCCCCGACGACGACTACCGGGTCGGCACCATGGCGGACGACGTGGCCGCGTTCGCGGGCAGCCTGCGCCTCGAGCGGTTCGCGCTGGTCGGCCACTCGATGGGCGGGCGCATCGCGATCAAGTACGCGGCCGACCACGCGGCCCGCCTCGAGCGCCTGGTGATCATCGACATCGGCCCCGACATCAACCTCGCCGGCCTCCAGCGCGTGCGCGACATGATGGCGAAGTCGCCCGAGCGCATCGAGAGCGAAGAATGGGCGGTCGAGTACATCCGCCGCGCCAACCCGCTGCAGGACGTCGACATGCTCCGCGACCGCGTGCGGCACGGGCTCAAGCGCCTGCCCGACGGCGAGCTCACGTGGAAGTACGCCAAGGGCCTGCGCGACATGATGCGCGAGGGCCGGCGCGACGCGGTGGATCTGTGGGAGCCGCTACCACGCATCCCCTGTCCCACGCTGGTCGTGCGCGGGTCCGAGAGCGACATCCTCTCGCCCGAGGTGGCCAAGAAGATGGCGGAGCGCCTGCCCGACGGCCGCGTGGTCGAGATCGAGGGGGCCGGCCACACCGTGCCCGCGGATCGGCCGGAGGAGTTCGTCCGGCAGATCCGCGCGTTCCTCGGGGCGTAGACCCCTTCCTACCTCCCACGGAGCTTGCGGGCGGCCTCGGCCCGCATCGTCTGCATCGCGCGCGTCTCCTGGTCGGAGTAGCGCTCCTCGGTCCACGGGTCGGCGTGCATGTGGTAGCCGTTGACCTCCCAGAACCCCGGGGGATTCACGTCGAGGAACTCGAAGCCGCGGAGCCATTTCGCGCTCTTCCAGAAGTAGAGCTTCGGCACCACGAGTCGCAGAGGGCCACCGTGATCGGGCGTGAGGTCGCGCCCATCGTGCTTGAGGGCCAGCAGCACGTCGTCGTCCACCAGGTCGCCGAGCGGCAGGTTGGTCGTGTAGTCAGGATCGGCGTGGATCATGACGTACTTGGCATCGGGCCGGAGGCCGACGCGCTTCATGATCTCGCGGATGTGCACGCCCTCGAAGCGATTGTCGAGGCGCGACCACCGCGTCACGCAGTGGATGTCGCACCTCACCTCGGTCCGCGGCAGCGCGAGGAGCTCCTCCCACGTCCAGCTCACCTCCCGCTCCACCAGGCCGAAGCACCGGAACGACCACGTCTTCGGGTCGAACTTCGGGGTCAGGCCATAGGTGAGCACCGGCCACTTCGTGGTCAGCACCTGGCCGGGCGGCGTGCGCCGGGCGAGGTCCTGCGCGCGGTCGCTCATGATGTGCCTCCTCTCTCCGCGACGAACCGGTAGCCCTGGCCGTGCGCGGTCAGGATGTGCGCGGGCCGCTCCGGATCGTCCTCGAACTTCTGACGCAGTCTCAGGATATGGGTGTCCACCGTCCGGGTGGTCGGAAATCGCTCGTAGCCCCACACCTCGTCGAGCAGCCGGTCGCGGGTGATCACCTCGCCGGGATGCTCGACCAGGTAGCGCAGGAGATCGAACTCCTTCCGGGTGAGGCGCACCTCGTGCCCGCCCTTGAACGCCTGCCGCGCCCGCAGGTGCACGCGGACGTCGCCGAACGCGAACTCCTCGAACTTCTGGCGCGGTCCCGGGCGGCGGAGGACCGCCCGGATGCGGGCCATCAGCTCGCGAAGGCTGAACGGCTTGGTGACGTAGTCGTCCGCCCCCAGCTCCAGCCCCAGCACCCGGTCGACCTCCTCGCCCCGCGCGGTCAGCATGATCACCGGGATGTCGAGGCCGCGCCCGCGCAGCTCGCGGCAGAGATCCCATCCGCTCACGCCCGGCATCATGACGTCGAGCAGGATCAGGTCGGGCGCCTCCGACAGGGCCAGGGCCAGGCCGCGCTTGCCGTCCCCTGCCGCGATGGTCTGGTAGCCCTCGAAGCGCAGGTTGTCCTCCAGCCCGCGTACCATCTCGGGCTCGTCGTCGACGATCAGGATACGCGGCATGGCTCTCCCCTCGGCTTCGAGCCCCTCACCCCTCTTCCCTCCTCCCGGCCGGGAGAGGCGGAAAATGGAGGGTGAAGCGGCTGCCACCGCCGGGCGGGCTGTCCACCGTGACCCGACCCCCGTGGGCCTCAACGATGTGCTTGACCAGGGCCAACCCGACCCCGCTCCCACGACGCCCCTGCGTCTCACTCCGTCCGATGCGATAGAACTTCTCGAAGATTCGCTCGCGCTCGGAATCCGGGACGCCGATGCCCCGGTCGGCCACCTCCACCACGACCCCGTCGCCATCTCGGCGGGCGGTGATCGAGATGCGCCGGCGCTCGGCCGAGTACTTCATGGCGTTGTCGACCAGGTTGGCCAGGGCCTGCTTGATCGCGTCGACGTCCATGGCCACGTCGGGCAGGTCGGGCGCGATCGACACATCGAGCGTGAAGCCCTCCTGGTCCAGCGGGTGACGGAAGCTCTCCAGCACCTCGTGGACCACCGGCTCCACCGGGCCCGGCGCGATCTCGTAGCGCTGTCGGCCGCTCTCGATGCGCGAGAAGTCGAGGACGTTGTCGATCAGCCGGCTCAGCCTTTCGCTCTCGCGAGTGAGCACGGCGTAGTACTCGCGCCGGCGCTGGGCGTCGGGCACCCGGTCCATCTCGAGGGTCTCCGCGAACATGCGGATCAGCGAGAGCGGCGTCTTCAGATCGTGGGACACGTTGGCCACGAAATCCGACTTGAGCCGGGCGATCTCGGACTCGCGGCGCACCAGCCGGTACGTGGCCGCGAGGCCGGCCGCGATCACCGCGAGCAGCAGCGCGAAGGCGGCCATGAAGATCATGGCCTGGCGGCGCACCATGTCTCGCGGCGAGAGCCCGGCCGGCTGGTACAAGGCCACCCGCCAGGCGGGCAGCGCCTCTCCGAAGGGCACCGTGAGCACCGGCGGGGTCGCGTCCAGCGGCTGCGAGGCGAAGACGGCCCGGCCGCTGCCGTCCAGGACGGCCAGCGCGCTCTTCGCGTCGGCCCCGCCGAGGGCCTGCGGCAGCACGTCTCGACTCAGGGCCTGCTCGTCACGCCGGAGCCCGACCAGCAACGGGCCCCGTGACGAGCCGGGGATCACGGAGGCCACGATCAGGTACCCGCGCGCCTGGAGGTAGCGTCGACCGCCCTGCTCCCAGAGCCGCTGCGAGATCTCGGCCCGCAGGGCCGCGATGACCTCGGCGTCCTCCTGGGACCACTTGCCCGGATACAGCACGCGTCCGTGCCGATCGCAGAGGTAGACCGACCCGAACAGGGGATGGCGTGCCTTCCAGGCCTCCACGGCGCCGGGGCCGAAGTCGGACTCCAGCGCGGCGACCTGCAGGGCCGCGAGGGCGTCCTGCTCCGCTCGCACCACCGCCATCTCCACCTTCTCGGCCGCCATCGCCGCGGTGTCGCGCGCCTGCTCGCGCAGCTGCCGCTCCGCCGCGACCTCCCACCGGCGGAGCGAAAGGTACCCGAGCGCAGCCAGGATCACCGCGGCGGCGAAGACGGCGCCGAAGATCAGGACCGGCGCCGGGCGCGCGCGCACCTAGGGCTCGAGCAGGAGGCGCTGGATCAGCTGCTCCATCTCCGCGTAGGCCCCCTCCCCGATGTGGGTGAATCGCACGATGCCCTTCTTGTCCACCATCACCGCGGCCGGCCAGGCCCAGTTGCGGTAGCGCCGCCAGATCGCGAAGTCGTTGTCCTGCACCACCGGGTAGCGGATATCCAGCTCCTTGGCGGCCTGCGTCACCTTGCCGAGCGGCTTCTCCCAGAAGAACTCCGGGGAATGCACGCCCACGATCGTGAGCCCCCGGCCCGCGTACCGTCCGTGCCAGTCCCGCAACTGCGGGATCACGTTCTTGCAGTTGTATCAGCCGTAGGTCCAGAACTCCACCAGCACCACACGGCCACGCAGGCCCGCGAGCGAGAGCGGCTCGCTGTTGATCCACGGCCCGCCCGTGATCTCGGGCGCCGGCTGTCCGATCGCCACGAGGTTGTCGGCGGCCGCCCCACGCCCCCACGGGGGACCGACCGCGGCCAGCAGCATTCCCACCCCGAGTATCACCGTCCGGATCGCGCGCATCGGGCACCTCCGCCTGGCAGTCTAGCGGAGGGCGGGCGCCCGCGATGTCACGCGCCTGTGAAATCTGGGCGGTCCGCCCCACCGGGGCCGCCTATAATCTTATATTGATGGCTGGCGAGGGGCGGGCATGGGCCCGTCCTGCAACACCGGCGCCGGGGCAACCTGCGGCAGGAAGGATGGTGCGCATGAGTGACGACCGGAAGCTGGCGATGTTCATCGACTTCGAGAACATCGTCCGCGGCGTCAAGGAAGCACAGTACAAGCAGTTCGAGATCAAGCTGGTCCTGGAGCGGCTCGTCGAGAAGGGCAAGATCATGGTGAAGCGGGCCTACGCGGACTGGAACCGCTACACCGAGTACAAGCGGCCCTTCCACGAGCACGCCATCGAGCTCATCGACGTCCCCCAGAGCCGCTACAGCGGTAAGAACTCCGCCGACATCCGCATGGTCGTGGACGCCATGGACCTGGCCTACGCCAAGCAGCACGTCGACACCTTCGCGCTGGTCTCGGGGGACTCCGACTTCTCGCCGCTCGTGTCGAAGCTGCGCGAGAACGACCGCTACGTGATCGGCCTGGGCGTGAAGTCGTCGTCGTCCGAGCTGCTGGTCGGCAACTGCGACGAGTTCATCTTCTACGAGGACCTGATCCGTGAGTCAAAGAAGACGACCGCCCTGCGGGGGCTGCCCGAGAAGAAGGCGGAGGCCTTCGCGCAGCTCATCGAGGCGATCCAGGCTCTGCAGCGCGAGAACAAGGACACCCTCTGGGGCTCGATGGTCAAGCAGACCATGATCCGCAAGAATCCCGCGTTCAACGAGTCCTACTACGGCTACTCGACCTTCTCGAAGCTCCTGGAGGAAGCGGCCAAGCAGAAGATCCTCACCCTCGAGCGGGACGCCAAGAGCGGCACCTACATCATCACCTCGATCGAGGCCGACCGCGCGGCCTGATCTCCCGCGATCCGTGGCCCGGCCTCTTCCGCTCCTCCTCCGTGCGGCCGTGGGGCTTCTCCTCGTCGCGTGGGTCCCGGCGGGCGCCGCGCAGGAGGGGCCTCGCTTCAGCGTCGATCCCGTCATGACGCGGGGACCCGCTGCCGCGCCGGTGACGATCTTCGAGTGGAGCGACTACCAGTGCCCGTTCTGCCGGGAGGCCCAGGCGGTGCTGGCCCGCCTGCAGGCCGAGTTCCCCGGCAAGGTCAGGATCACGTTCAAGGATTTCCCCCTTCGCTCGCACAACCGCGCGGTGCCCGCGGCGATGGCGGCTCGCTGCGCGGGTGTCCAGGGACGGTACTTGGAGTACCACGACCTGCTCTTCGTGGCCCAGCCCGATTTCTCGCGCGAGGATCTGCTCGGCTACGCGCGTCGGCTCGGGCTCGACGTGGAGGGGTTCACCCAGTGCTACGATTCCAACCGCTTCCAGGACGCGGTCCTGGCCGATCAGCGCGAGGGGCTCATGGCCGGGGTACGCGCCACGCCCACGTTCTTCATCAACGGGCGCAAGATCGAGGGCGCCTTGCCCATCGAGACGTTCCGCGAAGCCGTCCAGCAGGCACTGCGCGACGGGCGCTGACCCTCACCCAAGGAGACTCCCGGTGACCACCCCACCCGTCAGCCTGTTCGTCGACACGAGCGCGGTGCCGTGGGTCGAGCGGCGTCCCGGCGTGTACTGGAAGACCCTCTGGGAGGACGCCGACGGCCGGCACAAGGCGATCCTGATGCGCTACGAGCCGGGCGCCACGATCCCGCGCCATCGCCACATCGGCGACGAGCAGATCTACGTGCTCGAGGGCAGCGTCGCCGACGACACCGGCGTCTGCATCGCCGGCAACTACGCCCGCCGCCCGCCCGGCTGCGTTCACACGGTCACGAGCCCGTCCGGGGCCCTCGTCGTCGCGATCACGTCGGGCCCCACCGAGCCCGTGTAGTCGGGCGGGAGTACCGGGGCGGGCGGCAGGGGGCCGCTGACCACGAGACGCTGTTCTCCGCCCACGCGGTCAGGAGTTCCCAATCCGGGCTGGATCGGCTTCGCTCCGGTTGGCAGGAACGGGTCAGTCGGCCCCCTGCCGCCCGCCCCGGTACTCCCGCCCGGCCACCCGTGCGCTAGCGGGACAGGAAATCTAGAACTGTGGAGTTGAAGAGGTCGGGCTCGTCGAGGTTGATGAAGTGGGTCGCGCCCGGGACTCGCCAGAGGCGGGCACCGGGGATGGTGGCGGCCATGAATTCGGAGGACTGGACGCAGGCTTCGTCGCGGGTGCCGTAGGCCACCAGGGTCGGCATGCGGAGAGCCTTCATCTCGGACTCCAGGGCGTAGACGGGCTTGCGGGTGGCGAGGGCGTGGCGCGCGGTGAGCGCGATGCCGTGGCTCGACTGGGCCATCACCAGGTCGTGCAGGAACTCGCGCTGGCGCGGGCCCTGGCTGCCGTAGTCGGCGAACACCGGCCACGTCGACACCAACGCGTCGAAGAAGGCCTCGACGCTCCGCGCCGGCCGCGTACTCCTCGCAGCGGGTCTTGAAGGCGGCGGCGTCCTCCGAGCCCGCCCCGGTATCGCACAGCACCAGCGCGGAGACCGAGTCCGGATGGGTCAGGGCCAGGTTCAGCGCGATGTTGCCGCCCATGCTGAGGCCGCACACCGCGGCCGGCGTCGCGCCCAGCGCCTCGATGAGGGTGCGGGCATCCTCCACCGAGAGCGCCTGCGAGTACCGGTCGGGCGTGCTCGGGGCGTCGGAGAGCCCGAACCCGCGGACGTCGTAGACGATCACGCGATGGCGGCGCGCGAGCGCGGCCACCTGCGGCTCCCACATCCGCCGGCCCACCGGGAACGCGTGGATCAGCACGACCGGCGGGCCCGACCCCGCCTCCTCGTAGTGGAGCATGAGGCCGTTGACCGCGATCCGCGGCATCAGGCCTCCACCGCGCCGAGGTCGAGCGCGTCGGTGAGCGTGCGTAGCATCAGCACGAAGCCGGCGCGCACTCGAGCGTCGCAGGCCTCCGCGCCCTCACCGTAGAAGACCGCGACGATGTAGGCGGGCAGCGTCGCATGGCCGGGGACGGCCGCGGCCTCGATCACCCGGTCGGACGGCTCACCCTCCAGGGTGGTGAGCCAGTCGGTCGACGCCTCGTGCGCGGCGCGCAACCGGGACTCGAGTAGCTGGGGGAACGGCCGCCCGAGACTGCGCTCGAGGATCTTGAACAGGAGGAAGCAGAGCCCAAGCGCGGCGCGCTGCACCGCCGGATCCTGGTCTCGCGTCACCGAGTGCGCGAATGCGGCCACGTGCGGCTGCCGGGCCAGGAAGTCGCGCGCCTCCTGGTCGATCCGCCCGGGCGGGTACGACGTGGTCTCGCGCCACACCTCGTCCACCAGCGCCTGGTCGATACCTCGCACGGAACACGAAACTCCTTGCGGCCCGACGGCCATGTCCGATAATGTGAGTGGCTGATTCTAGCATGGAGGATCAGAGCGACTTGGAGACGGAGCGATGATGATGTCAGCGCACTTCTGGACGTCGGAGCACTTCTGGCTGTCGATCGGTTTCGTCGGCCAGGCGTTCTTCTCGATGCGGTTCCTGGTCCAGTGGATCGCGTCCGAGCGTCGGAAGGAGAGCGTGATCCCGGTCTCCTTCTGGTTCTTCTCGTTGGGCGGCGGGTTCACCCTACTGATCTACGCGATCTACCGCATGGACCCGGTGTTCATCATCGGTCAGGCCGCGGGGTTGTTCGTGTACCTGCGTAACCTCTATCTGATCCGACGCAAGCACAGCCTGGCCGAGGCCAGGGCGTAGCCCGGCCTCGGACCCGCAAAGGAGTCTTCATGGATTCCACCATCCGGTGGGGGGCGACCCAGACGCAGCCGATCTTGATGATCCCCGGCCCGACGGAGCTGCCATTCCCCGTGGTGGCCGCGATGAACCAGCCGGCCACGATCCAGTACGACATGAACTTCGACGTGCACGTGCTGGAGCCGGTGACGCTCGCGCTCCGGGAGATCTTCCAGACCGGCCGCGGCGAGGTCATCGCCATGCCCGGCTCGGGCCGCACCGCGCTGGAGGCCTCCGCGATCTCGGCCGTCGAGCCCGGAGACCGCGTGCTGGTGGTGGTGGCCGGCGTCTTCGGCACCCTGATGCGCGAGATCATGACCCGCGCCGGAGCCGAGGTGACCGAGCACACCGTGGAATGGGGGCATCCCCTCGATCTCGCGCGCCTCGAGAAGGACGTCGACCGGGTCAAGCCGAAGGCGGTCTCGATGGTCCACAACGAGACGTCGACCGGCACCACCTACCCCGCCGCCGAGGTGGGGCGCATCGCGAAGCGTCACGGCGCCCTCTTCATGCTCGACACCGTCTCCTCGCTGGCCGGGCTCGACGTCCGCACCGACGAGTGGGGCGTGGACTTCAACATGACCGGGTCGCAGAAGTGCCTGGCCGCTCCGCTCGGGATGGCCATCGTCTCGGTCAGCCCCGCCGGCTGGGAGGCCATGGAGCGGCGCAAGCACAA
>Ga0335085_10003270_pt1 | contig 28378 bp, 23 predicted proteins | sample Lox_Sample_45_FD_206712 | JGI IMG/M metagenome (GOLD analysis project Ga0335085, IMG submission 206712) | Soil microbial communities from Loxahatchee National Wildlife Refuge, Florida, United States - Lox_Sample_4.5 | ecosystem: Environmental > Terrestrial > Soil > Wetlands | place: USA... | reverse complement strand
CTTCACGACGCCTTCCGCAAGCTCCGCTCCTTCGTCTTCATCGAGCGAATTTCGGAGGTCACCGAGGTGTTCGAAAAACAGCGGGACTTCCGCGCCGCCAGCGAGGCCATCTCCCGGGATGCCGGCGTCGCCGACATCTCGGGCTACACCGACTACGGCCGCGTGTGGCTCGAATTCCTCGCAACCATCGAGGACGAGCTACACCCGCGCGCCACCGTGATCGTGCTCGGCGACGCCCGCACCAACGGCCGCCCGCCGCGGGACGACATCTTCGCCGCGATCACCGCCAAGGCGGGCCGCACGTTCTGGCTGAACCCCGAGCCGCGTCTGTACTGGAACTACGGGGACAGCGTCATCGCGGCCTACGAGAAGCACTGCACGGCGTTCGAGTGCTGGCGCACCGACCAGCTCGAGGAGTTCGTGAAGGCGCTGACCCGCCCGGAAGTCGCGTAGAACGCAAAGCTCACACAGGCTGAGCGACCGCCTCCAGGAACAGGTTCGCCAGCCCGGACGCGTCGGTCTTGCGTGCCTCGATCAGCGTCATCCCCGAACCGTCGAACAGGCCGTCCGCGTCCCACCGTTCGGGATCGAGCGACACCGCGTACGGGTTGATGTTGACGTCAGCGTCAGGCGCCGCGGCCCCGAGGTTCTCAGCGGCGCGCGAGAACGCCAGCACCGCAAACGCCTCCATCATGTCCGCGGTCGCGGCGAGCCGAGCCCGAACGCCGTCATCGTCGAACTTGCCGGCCATGTCGACGTGGCGCTGGAACATCCCGGGGAACGCCTGCGTCGGCACGATGGCACGGCGCCACTCGCGGTTCTCGAGCGCGTTCCACTCCCGGTACATCGCTTCCAAGCGCCGCGTGATCGCCCAGATGCGCTCCAGGTCAGGACGCACCGACGCCATGAAGTCCACGTCCGCGTACTTGTCGTGGAAGAACAGCAGGCACTCGGTGCCCCAGTACAGGATGTTGTTGGCGCAGATCTTGACTGTCATCACCATCGCGTTGTGCCAGAACTCGTACTGTCCCTCGTACTGGGTCAGGTTCACCCGGTACGTATTCAGGTACAGGTCGTCAAAGGCACGCGCCCGTTCGGTGACGTCCTCACCGTCTAGGAACCGCGTGATCAAATCGGTCGTCAGCGTGTTCGAGATCGCGATGAAGTCAGACCCCGGCGAGTAGAACGGATCGAGGAAGGCGCCCGCCTCACCCACCAACGACCAGTGGTCACTCCCCGAGTAGCACTGCTTGCACCCGTACGAGAAATCCGACACCTTGAGAAAGTCCTCGACCTGGTCGAGCCGCCCGTCGAGAGACTCACCCAACTGGGGCTCGTACCGGCGAATCCAGTCGAGCGCCCCGTCGAGCGTCTTCATCTCCTCGTAGGGGTGGAAGCGCGGGTCCGCGACGATCCCGATCGAAATCGGACCGGACGACAGCGGGATCATCCAGACCCAGTAGCCCTGGCCGCACAGGTGGTTCGTCGAGAACTTCCGCAGCCCCTTCTCGGACATGCGACCGAAGAACTCCTCGTCGTCGGGATCGGCCCAGTCCTCGATGTCGAGTCCGCCGTCGAGCCGGAACCAGGCCGAATTGACCACGTGCCCGTTCTCCTCCAACAAATCCAGCTTGCGCTTCAACAAGAACGAACGACCCGCCGCGTCAACGACCCAGCGCGCCTTCACCGTCCGGTCCTCGCCGTCGAGGGTGACGTGAATCGTGTGCCCCTCGGGACTTACCTCGACATCCTGCACACGGCAGTTGCCGAACCGATCCACGCCGGCCTCGACAACCCGGTCGCCAAGATAGTTCTCGAACCGTCCCCGGTCGAGCTGGTAACTGGGCTCGGGAAGCGGCTTATTGATCCCCCGCTCGATCCGCTCCGCGATAGACGTGTTCCCGGCGGCCGGGAACCACCACCGCAGCCCGAACTTGTGGAGCTCGTCGTTGTCCATGTGCTCGCGCGCCCCGACCTTGTCCGCGAAGTAGTGCGCCGATACCTCGACGGTCGACTCACCCACCTTGAACGCCGCTTCGGGCGCTGGGCCCTTCCGCTTCTCAGCGATGAAGATGCTCGTCTCGGGACGTGCCTGCTTCAGCTGCAATCCGAGAGTCAACCCGGCCAGGCCGCCGCCGAGAATCGCCACGTCGTAGCTGTCAGCCGGCTGCCTATCAGTGCCCACGATGCTCTCCTTGGTGCGTTATTTCCACGTCAAAGTTCCCACTAAGCCGCCACCACGGCGCCGCGCTTCTCCAGGTCCATCTCCTCGATCCCCGGCAGCATTTCGAGCGCCTGAGTCAAACTGATCCCGTCGTCGGCATACAACCCGTCCGCCTCCCAGCGCTCGGGGTGCAGACTGATCGCCAGGGGGTTTATGCCCCGGCTCTCGTCGGGAGGCTCGGGGAGGTTCCGCGCGGCGCGGTGGAATATCCACACCGCGAGCGCCTTCAGATACTCGACGTTCTTGGCCGAGTTCTCGAACACCTCGTCGCCCTCGGCGGCGTGCGCCATGTCGGCCTGCGCCTGGATGTACGGGGCGAGTTGCTTTGGCAGCACGGAGACGCCCTCGAACGGCGTGTTCTCGAGCGCGTTCCAGTCGCGGAACAGCTCCTGCATCCGGGGCAGCATCTCGATCGCGGGACGCAGGATCTGTCCGAGTCGCTCGATGTCCTCGGGCTTGCGCATCCGCTCGTGGCACCACGCGTTCCCGATCCCGGAGAAGTAGGTCGAAGAGTCGAACACGAACTTCGCCACCATCACCTGTGGGTTGCCGAACAACTGGAAGTTGTCCCGGTACAGGTGGGCGGTCGTATTGAACAGCGACAGGTAGAAGTCGTTGTAGAAGTCGGCGAGCTCGGTCACGTCCTCGCCATCCAGCTCGCGCTCGATCAGCTCGCAGCTGAACGTGTTCGAGAAGGCGATGAAGTCAGAGCCCGGCGAGTACAGCGCGTCCAGGAACGCCCCCGCCTCACCGACCAGCGTCCATCGGTCCGGCGAGAAGAACCGCGTCGACCCGTACGAGTAATCCTGGACCCGGAGGAAGTCGAGTACATCCGCGCGCCGCCCGTCGAGCTCGGCGTGCAGTTGCGGCTCGTTGCGCTTCATCCAGTCCATCCAAGCGTCGAAGCTCGATATTTCCTCCCACGGGTGGAAGCGCGGGTCCGCGCACACGCCGATCGAGATCGGCCCCGACTCGAGCTGGATCAGCCACAGCCAATACCCGGGCTGAATCAAATGTGAAGTGGAGTGGATCCGCAGGCCCTTCTCGGGCATCCGCCCGAGCCATTCCTCGTCGTCGGTCCAGTCCTCGAAATCGAGGCCGCCGGCGAGTCGGATCCAGGCTGCGTTGCAGTGGTGACCGGTGTCGACACCCTCACCCACGCCAAGCTTGCGGCGCAGGATGTTCGCGCGCCCGGACGCATCCACGATCCAGCGCGCGGTGGCGATGCACTCCTCTCCCTCCTGGGACATGAGGACCGTGTGCCTGTCCGCTCCGAGTGACACGTCCTGCACGCGCCAGCCGCGGAACGCCTCGGCGCCGGCCTTGCGGGCGCGCCGGAACAGCTCGTTCTCGAAGCGGCCTCGATCGATCTGATGAGTGAACGCATCCAGGTGTCCGGGCGTACAGAACTCGACGCGCTTGGTGATGTCCGAGTTGTCGCCGGCGGGGAGGAAGAATCGCAGTCCGAGCTTGCGCTGCTGGTATTTCTCGAGATGGTCGCGCATCCCGATCATCTCGCGGTAGTAGTAGGCGCCGATTTCGACGCTCGACTCGCCGACCTTGAACGCTGCCTCGGGCGCCGGCTCATTGCGCTTGTCGGTCACCAGCACGCGGGTCTCGGGACGCTCGCGCTTGAGCTGAATCGCGATCGTCAGCCCGGCGAGGCCGCCACCGAGGATCGCCACGTCGTAGTGGCCGCTGGGTGCATCGATCGGCATCAGCTCGAGCATCGACGCCGAACGGTCCTCTGCCATCAGCTCCTCCTAGTTTGGTCCAAGTCACAAGTCGCGGCCGCGCATGCGCCGACGCGCCGACCGTGTGCCGTCGGCGTGTCCAAGCGCCGGTTACAACCCCCTCGTCGGTCCACGTCCACCGAGCATCATGACGGAACCCCGACGACGCTGCAACTCACGTCCGCCCGCAGTTCATGGCCCGTTCATGGGCTGTGGGGCCGTTCCCCCGCGCGTCCATGCCCGGCGGATGATGGTGATCGTCAAAACAGCTGGTTCTCGCCACCGAACACCGCACTCACCGACCCGTCGGTGAAGATCTGGCGGATGGTGTCGGCGAGCAGCCCGGCGGTCGAGAGCACGACGACGTTGTCGGGCGCGCCGTCACGGAGCGGGATCGTGTCGGTGACGATCACCTGCTCGAACGGGGAGCTGGCGAGCCGCTCGTACGCCTGGCCGGAGAACACAGGATGGGTGCAGGCCGCGAACACCCGCGCCGCCCCTTCGTCGAGCACGGTCTGGCCGGCTGCGGTAAGAGTGCCCGCCGTGTCGATGATGTCGTCGAGGATGACGGCCGTCTTGCCGCGAACATCGCCGATCACGTACCCGACCTCGGCGACCTGCTGCGCCGGACGCTCCTTTGTCATCAACGCGAGGTCGGCGCCGAGCATGTCGGCGAACTTGTGATTGAGCTTGACGCGGCCCACGTCGGGAGCGACGACCACGAGGTCGTTGAGCTCGAGACCCGAGAAGTGGTCGGCGATCAAGAGCAGCGCGGTCATGTGGTCGACCGGCTTGCGGAAGAACCCCTGGACCTGGCCGGCGTGGAGATCGACCGTCAGCACGCGATCGACGCCGGCGGTTTCGAGCAGTTGGGCGACGAGCCGAGCGGTGATCGGCTCACGCAGCGCCGACTTCTTGTCCTGGCGGGAGTAGCCGTACCACGGCATCACCGCGATCACCCGGTGCGCCGACGCGCCGACCGCGGCGTCGATCATCACCAGCAGCTCCATCATCGCGTCGTTGGCCGTGACCCCGGTCTCGGCGTTGCCGCACGTCGGCTGCACGATGAACACGTCGGCGCCGCGCACGGACTCATCGAAGCGGCAATACACCTCGCCGGCCGAGAACGTCTTGAGCGTTATGTGGCCGAGCTCGATCGCTAGCTTGTGGGCGATCTTCGCCGCCAACTCCGGATTTGCCCGCCCGGCAAAGAGCATCAGCTTCTTGCCGGTGACGATCGGCAGGCTTCCAGACGCGCCCCGGGCCTCGCTCGTATCCATGCCGGCGTGAGTCTATACACGCGACCTTACGCCGCTGTGATGATTTCTCTTGCTTGACGAGTCCGCCGGGTCGCGCATACGCTCCCGCCGGAGATGACCGCCGAAGGGAGCTAGCCAGATGGCCCGGGATGCTTCACTTAGCGGCAGTCCTCTGTTCGAGGGGCTCACCATCGAACAACTCGAGGTCGTCGTCTCGCGGATGCGCCCGCGTCAGTTCGCCCCCGGCGAGCAGTTATGCGCCGCCGGCGACCCTAGCGACCGCATCTGGCTGATAACCGGCGGGCTCGTCATCTGGACTGCCGGCACCACGGCCGGCGGTGGCGAGATCGAGCTGCGGATGCGCAAGGGCGACGTGATCGGCGCCCAGGATGCGATCACCGGTACCGAGCGCACCGCGACGGTGTCGGCGAGCACGATCACCGACACGCTCGAGCTCGACGCGCCCGATCTCCTCGAGCTGGCCGGCCGCTTCCCGCAGATTCTGATCAACGTGATCCAAACCCAGCGCGAGCGCCTGTTCCGCGCGAGCGCGCATAGCGCGGCGCTGTTCAGCGCCAGCGTCCGCTCGAGCTCGACCCGCGGCGAGGAGATCGGCCTGATCGCGGGACCGTCCCTGAAAGGCGTGATCCCGGGTCTGGTCGCCGCCGCCCGCATGGCCAGCGCTCAGCCGGTCACCGTCGCCGACCGCTCGCTTTCGTTCGCCGGCGCGCTGACGGCCTCCGACGAGCTGGCCGGCGAGCATGCGACCGTGTTGATCCCGAGCGAGTTCGATCCAGAAACCGTGGGCGTGCTGCTCGACGAGGCCGACCGTGTCGTCGCGCTCGTCGGAGACGCCGAAGAGGCCGGGCGGCTCGGGAACGTCGCCCAAGCGGCCGAGGGCCGGAGGCTGGAGATCGTGCTGGTCTCCGACGAGGCGCGCCAGGCCAGCCAGATGTGGCCGACTGGCGCCCTTAACCTGATCGTGCGCGAGTGTGCGCGCCAGCGCGATTTTCCGCTGGCCGACGCCGACACCTCCTGGATCGCCCGTCATCTGACCCGCACCAAGCTCGGGCTCGCGCTCGGCGCCGGCGGGGCCAAGGGCTACGCCCACGTCGGCGTGCTCGAGGCGCTCGAGCGGGCCGGTTATACCGTCGACTATGTCGGCGGGAGCAGCATTGGCGGCTTCGTGGCCAGCCAGATTGCGCTCGGTTACAGCGCGCGCGAGGTCGACGCCCGCTTCCGGGAGGCGTTCAGCGCCGACAATACGGCTCAACTGTTCAAGTCGCCGCTCGTGGGCGCGGCGGGCCTGGAGACATTGACCGGCCTGCTCAAGGAGGCGACCAAGGGCGCGTTCTTCTCCCACACGCAGGTCCCGCTCGTGATCATGGCGGTCGACCTGACCGATCGCGCCCCCGTGGCCCAGCGCCGAGGACCGCTGTGGGAGGCGCTGCTCGCGGCGCTCTCCGTAGCGGGCGTGTTCCCCACCCAGGAGCGCGACGGGCATCGGCTGATCGACGCGATCGCGCTCGTCCCGGTGCCGACCGCCGCCGTGATCGAGGACGGAGCGGACATCGTGGTGTCGGTCAACCTGCTCGGTACCGAGACGCTCGAGCGGTGGCCCGGCGTCCCCGACGAACCTGAGGGCGAGCCCACGAAGCCAAGGCGTCGCGGACCGCTCGACACCATCCTCGAGGCCATGGACCTCTCGCAGCTCGACACCAGCGCCCGTCACGCGGCGCTCGGCGACGTGGTGATCGCTCCACGATTCGGCCCGGCCGAATGGCGCGACTTCCAACTTGCCGACCTGTTCTTGGAAGCCGGCCGCGTCGCCGCGAGCGAGCAACTGCCCGCCCTGCAGGCGCTGAGCAGACCGATCGATCTGGTCGCGGCTCGGCGCGAGGCGAGCATCGTTTAATCGGAAAGTCACCAAATGGGGTGGACCGATCGGTTAGCGTCCCGATCAGACGGCCGTGGGCTCGCGGCCGGGGCGAACAACCAACGGAGGGCGTTTTATGGAACCGGGACGTAAAGCCGCGAGAATCGCGTGGCTAGTCAGCCTGGTGGCGGCCGCGCTCGCGCTACTGCTGCCGGCAAGCGCGCTCGCGCACAAGCGCGGGGCTAACCACCGTGCGGCAACGAAGGGCCACCATCACCCCAGCCGACATGGCACGCGCCATGACGGCGATCGCCACGGCAACCCCGTGGTCGGAACCGTTTACACAACGACGAATGACCCGAGCGGGAACGGCGTGATCGTCCTCCAGCGGCATCGGGACGGCACGCTCACGCAGGGCGCGACGGTGCCGACAGGTGGGACCGGCATCGCGGCCCAGCCACCGTTCACGTTCCCGATCGTCGACTCGTCCGGCTCCATCGCGCTAGCCAAGAACGGACACCTGGTGTTCGTGGTAAACGACGGCGACAACACGATCACGTCCTTCCAGGCCAACGGCACCCAGCTGAGGCGCGCGAGCCGCGTCAGCTCGGGCGGCGTGCTGCCGGTCAGCCTGACCACCCACGGGCACCTGCTCTACGTGGTGAACGAGATGAGCAGCACCATCTCTGGCTATTACTTCTCCGACGACGGCCGTCTGTGGTCGATCCCCGGATCCGAGCAGCTCATCTCCCCGCTGTTCCCGTCGGGAACTGCCCCGCCCAACACCGGAGGGGTCGCGGCACAGATCAGCTTCTCGCCGGACGGCGGCCAGCTGATCGTGACTGAGCGGGGCCTGCCGGGCACCAGCGGGGCGATCGACACGTTCGAGGTCAACCCGAACGGCTCATTGACGCTCGAGCAGGCGCTTACCGGCGCCGGGGTCGATCCCAATCCGTTCGGATTCGCGTTCACAAACAGCGGAAAACTGCTGGTCAGCAACGTCGGACAGGTCAACGGGCCGTTCAGCTTCCCAGCCGGCAACCTGCCGATCCCGCAGATCTTCGATCCGGCGCAGTTCGTCGGGTCGACGTCCTCCTACACCCTCTCGAACACGGGCACGCTGACACCGATCAGCACCCAGGTCGCGAGCGGCGGACGCGGAGCGTGCTGGCTGGTGGTCTCTGGCGATGGCCGGTACGCCTTCGTGACCAACACCCTCTCGTCGGCGAAAGCGGTGCCGCAGGACATCGGCACCGGCATCGACGGGGTATCCCGCTACAAGGTGGCGCCGAACGGAACTCTGTCGCTGCTGGGAACGACCAACGCCGGCACCGGCGACCCGACCGACGAGGCGGTCAGCTCCGACGGTAAGTTCCTCTATGTGAGCGTGCCGACGGTGTCTCCCACCGCCACGAGCCACATCGACGTGTTCGGGATCAACGGCGACGGCAGCCTCACGACGATCTCGGTCGTCGACCAGGGAACGCTGCCGGGCACCATCTCGGGGCTCGCCGCGAACTGACGCGAGTCTGGGGCGCCGCGACCGCGCGGCGCCCCGCCCGCCGGGGCGTTGTCGGGCCGCGATTCCTCTGTGCTGCGGAAGCGATAGCGGCCCATGCCCACCGTGCAAGTGACGTATCGCCTTCTCAAAATCGTCACATGCGTCACGACCATGCGCTACTCTGCTGCGCCAACGGGGCGCGGAGCCGGGCGCTACATCACACTTAAACGGAGGGCTAGATGGGACGAAATGCCATGAAGGGCGTGCGACTTGTGGTGGCGGCAGTAGCCGCGACCGCGTTGCTCGTACCGTGGGTGGCGAATGCCGCCGCCAAGTCGGCCACGAAGGCCGCGGGCGGCGGAGGATGGGTCTTCACCGCGACGAACGACCCCAGCGGCAACGCGGTGTTCGTGTACAAGCGCGCGGCCAACGGCCAGTTGACGCAGACCGGGACCGTTCCGACGGGAGGCAAGGGGATCGCGAGCGAGCCGCCGTTCGGCTTCCCGATCGTCGACTCGTCGGGCTCGATCAACCTCAGTGCGAACGGGAAGCTGCTGTTCGTGGTCAACGCGGGATCGAACAGCGTCACCTCGTTCCGGGTCACGAGTTCGGGCCTGCACAAGGTGTCGGTCGCCTCTACACACGGGAAGCTGCCGATCAGCCTGGCCTCGAGCGGCAACCTGCTGTACGTGGTCAACGAGATCAGCAAGAACATCTACGGCTGGACGTTCACCGCGGGCGGCGTCCTGACCCCGATCAAAGGCTCTAACCGGAAGCTCACGGCGGTAACGCCAGCGGGCAAGAAGGACAAGGTCGGCGTCGCGGCCGGGATCGGCTTCACGTCCAACGGTAAGGTCGTGGCCGTCACCGAGCGCGGTCTGCCGCGCCACTACGGCGAGATCGACACGTTCGTGGTCGGCAAGAACGGTGCGGCCGGACCCGCCCAGGCGTTCGCGACCAAGGGCGTGGCCAATCCGTTCGGCTTCTCGGCCTGGAGCAAGTACCTGCTGGTGAGCAATGCCGGCTTCGTCGCGACGCCCTCGGGCGCGATGCCGAATCCGGCCGACTTCTCTCAGTTCACCGGTACCGTCGCCACCTACAAGGTGTCGGACACCGGCAAGGTGAAGTTCGTCAGCAACGCCGCGTCGGGTGGCCGCGCCGCCTGCTGGCTGATCGTGACCAGCAACGGCAAGACCGCGATCACGACCAACACGCTGTCATCGGGGACCCCGCCGACGGGCGGACCCACCAGCGGCACGGGTGCCGTGGCGACCCTGTCGATCGCCCCGAACGGGCATCTGCACCTGCTGAAGCAGGCCAACACCAGCCCCGGCTTCCCCGGCGACGAGGCGTTGAGCCATGACAGCAAGTACCTCTACGTGGACGACCCGAGCATCATCGTGCCCGGTGGGAGCCACATCGAGGCCTACCGAATGGGCCCGGGTGGGACCGTCACCCCCATCCAGACGCTGCCCAGCACGTCGCCCAGCACGTACCCGCCGAACCTCTCCGGCATCGCGGCTTGGTGAGCATCAAGCTCGGCCGATAGCCAAGCAAACTCGGGGGCTGAGGTGTTCGCACCTCAGCCCCCTTTCCTTTTCTGTCCGCAGGGGTTGCCAGCACCGATCGCAACCGGTTAAAGTGCCGCGCAGGGCGAGGCTGGCGCGTACGCGTGCCAGCGTCGCACAACCTGCAAAGGGGGAAATTCACTTCGTGGCCTTGCTCAGCGGGAGCCACTCGGGGCAAGCAAGTAGGACCGGGAGAACCTGTCTGAAGGTGTGCGGGATCGTCGAGCCGACGGAGCTCGACGCGCTCTCGGAACACCAGGTGGACCTCGTGGGCCTGTGGCTCGCCGTGCCCGGAGGTCCGCACGACCTCCCGGTCGACCGCTGGCGCGCGCTCGCCCAGCGCGCCGCCGGGACCGCCGAAGGCCCGGCGCCCGTTCTGGTCACGTTCACCAAGGACGCCGAGGTCCTGCGAAGCGCGCTCGAGTCGGCGCCCGTCCACTGGGTGCAGTTGCACGGCTACCCCACGCCGGGATTCGTTCGAAAGGTCAAAGCGCTCGGCTCCGACGTACGGGTGATCAAGGTCCTGCACGTGAAGGGCGGCGAGTGCGTCGAGGCTCCCCTGATCGGCTCCTACGAGAAGGCCGGCGCCGACGTGTTCCTGTTCGACGTCGTTACCGACGACGGCCGCGTGGGCAGCACCGGCCAGGCGCTCGACCCCGCGGCGGTAGCACCGCTCCTGGACAAATTGACGCGACCGTTCCTCCTCGCGGGCGGGATCTCAGCCGACAACCGCCCCGAATATGAGAAGCTCGCGGCTCATCCGTTGTTCATGGGAATCGACGTCGACACCAACGCTCGCGGCGCGGACGGGAAGATCGACGCTGCACGCGTCGAGGCGATCCGACGCGCCTGGCGAGCGAACCAAGAGGAGCGTGGATGACGAGCGTGTTCGCTGACGCCCTGCTCGCCGGGCGCCTGCCCATAATCATGGAAGTCAAGCGCTCGGACGGCGAGGGCGCGGAGCTGATCGGGGACCGGACGATCCCCGAGATCGTCGAGCAGTACGTCGCCGCGGGCGCCCCGTGCATCTCGGTTGTCACCGGCAAGTGGTTCGGGGGCGACGACGGGATGCTCACAGAGGTCGCCGGACTCACCGACCTGCCGCTGCTCAAGAAAGACTTCATCACGCGCGAGAAGCAGATCGTCGCGGCCAAGGAGATGGGCGCGTCGGCGGTCCTGCTGACCGCCAAGATCCTGCCTGCGAAGACTTTCCAGCACCTGACCGAGCTGGCGCTCGAGCACGAGCTGACCCCGTTCGTCGAGGTCGTCGACCGGACCGAGCTCGACAGCGTGATCCACCCCGGGGACTGCGTCATCGCGGTAAACAACAAGGACATCAACACCCGCGAGCGCGAGCCCGGCGACATCGATACGAGCCGAACGATGCTCGAAGCCACGCTTGAGGCGGGCACACCGTGCCCGGTGAGCGCCAGCGCGATAACCGACCCCCGGATCGCCGCCGAGCTCGTCGACTCGGGCTTCAAGGGGCTTCTGATCGGGACCGGGTTGCTGCGCGCGGACAGCATCCAGGGCTGGGTTGATGAGTTCGAGCGCCACCGCGCCGAGTTGAAGGCGCCCGTCACGCCGAGGTCGCCATGAGCCAGACCACGACCCGATCGATTGCCGAGCACTTCGCCGACCAGGCCGCGCGTCAGCCCGACGCGCCGGCGCTGGTGTGGGACGGCGAGCCGATCTCGTACCCCGAGCTTCAGAGCCTAGCCGACGCCGCCTACGCCGAGATCGAGGGTGCACGCCTGCCGGAGGACCGGCCGGTGGGGATCCGCGCGAAGAAATCGCCCGAGGCGATCGCGCTCGTGCTGGCATGCCTGCGAGCGGGGAAATCGTTCCTGCTCCCGTCGATTGAGCTCGCGCCCGAAACGCTGGCAGCGCTATTCGCACAGGCGGGCGTGAGCCAGGTGCTCTCGCCGCATGGGCCGCGCAGCGAGAGCGCGGCCAGCCTCCGTGCGCTGGTCGACGAGGCCCGCGCCGCCCCGGAGACGCCGGGCTCGGAATGGCCCCCCACGGGCGGCGGCGAGGACGTCACGTTCATGTTGACGACCTCGGGATCGACCGGCCTGCCGAAGATCGTGCCGCTGACCGCGGCCGGCGTCGACGCGTTCACCGACTGGGCCGCCCAGCAGTTCGAGATCAAGCCGGGGACGGTGGTCGCGAACTACGCGCCGCTGAACTTTGATCTTTGCCTGCTCGACATCTGGACCACGCTCAAGCACGGCGGCACGGTCGCGATGGTCGACCAGGACCGGGCCACCCAGGGTGCCTACCTCGCCGACCTGGTGAACGACAACCAGGTGAACGTGCTCCAGGCGGTGCCGATGCTCTACCGCCTGCTGATCGACGTCAACCGCGAAGACGGGCGGACATTCGGCAGCGTGCGACACGTGATCACGACCGGCGACAAGATCCCGCCGAGCTCGCTCGCCGAGCTTCCCAAGCTGTTCCCCAACGCGCGGTTCTACAACGTCTACGGGTGTACCGAGACCAACGACAGCCTGATCCACGAATTCCTCGGGCTGGCCGACGGCAACGTGCCGACGAACATTCCCGTTGGGCAACCGATCCCCGACGTGATCGTCAGGGTCCAGCAAGAGGACGGCACCGCGCTGGAGGGCACCGGCACCGGCGAATTCATGGTGTGGACGCCGTTCCAAACCCGCGGATATCTGAAGTCGTCCTTGAACGCGGAGAAGTTCGTGACGCTCGAGGATGACGGGGGCCGCACCTACTACAAGTCGGGCGACATCGTCCGCCGTCATGAGGACGGGACGCTGACACTCGAGGGTCGCGCAGACTTCTACGTCAAGGTCCGCGGTGTGAGGGTCTCGACGCAGGTCGTCGAGCAGGCTATCCAGGAGCACCCCGCGGTGATCGAGGTGGCGGTGATCGCCGTGCCCGACGAGCTGGCGGGCGCCCGGCTGCACGCCACCGTGCGACGCGAAGCCGACGCAAAGCTCAACAGCCTGCAGCTGCGCCAGCACTGCGCCACCCGGCTGGCCCGCACCGAGATGCCTTCGACTATTGCGATCGTGACCGAGCCCCTGCCCAAAACATCAACCGGAAAGGTCGACCGCAAGGCGGTCGCCGCCGAGCTAGAGAGGAGTCGTGCGAATGGATGAAACCACCGCGAAGATCAAGGCGTTCATCGTCGAGGAGTTCATGCCGGACGTCCCGGTCGAGGATCTCGACGACGATTACGACCTCCTGACCGGCGGGGTCGTGGACAGCCTCGGCCTGCTCAAGGTGGTGGCGTGGCTCGAGGACGAGTTCGACATCGGCGTCGATGACTCCGAGCTCGGCCCGGACAGCTTCCGCACCGTTGCCGCGATCAAGGCATACGTGGATCAGGCCCGCGACGGGGCGCATGCCGAGTAAGACACCGTCAGAGGCGCTGGCGGCGCTGGTCACGCAGCGCTACCCGATCCCCGAGGAGGTCTGGGGCGATTTCTGGGACCGGCTGGCCGGCAAGAGCCTGCACCCGGGCGAGGCGCTCGCGGTGCTGGCGTCGCTGACCACCCGGATCCCGGACGGCGTCTCGGTGAGCACGCTGCTCAGCTCGCTCAAGGAGCGCAACCCGCGCCCGGACCCGCCCCCGCGCCGCACGGTCAACATCGTCGGCACGGGCGGTGGCCCGAGCACGTTCAACCTGTCCACCGCGTCGGCGTTCGTGGCCGCGGCAATGGGGGCGCGCGTTATCAAGACGGGCTCACGCGCGTATGCCAGCAGGACGGGATCGGTCGATCTGCTCGATCGGCTCGGTATCCGCCAGACGAGCACCTACGAGCAGACCGAAGAGATGCTCGACACCTTCGGGATGGCCTGCGCCGGGCCGTTCGTATACCCGAAGGAGCTGCGCATGCTGGCTCGCCAGATCCTGCCGTTCGACATGAAGACCGTGGGGCGGTTCTTCAACCTGATCGGGCCGTTCCTCGCCGCCGTGCCAGTGTCGCTCCAGATCACCGGGGTGTCGGACCACAGCGTTCTGCCCACGTTCCGCGGGCTCGTCTCCGAAGATCCGAGCAAGGATTACTGGGTGGTCTGGAACGACGTCGGGGTCGATGAGCTGATGAGCGTCGTCGACTGCCACGTCTACGACAGCGCCAAGGGCGAGGAGTTCGTGCTCCGTCCCTCCGAGCTCGGTCTGACGGATCGGCCGTTCGAGGACCTGCTCCCGGTGGCCGACCTCGAGCAGACCGTGGACCACTTCCTGGGCCTGATCGGGGGCGACGGCCCGCCCGGCGCGATCGAGAGCATCAGGCTGAACGCCGCCGCCCTGGCCATGAACTGCGAGGTCGCGCCGGACTGGTCCACGGCCCTGGAGCTGGCCGCCGACACGATGAGCGCGGGGGTTCCCGCCCGACTGATCGAGCGAATGCGCGAGCACGGCCAGGTGGCCAGCAAGGCATGACCTTCTTCGCCGACCGCCGACCGGGCCGGCCCGGCCTGGCTCTGTTCCTGAACGCCGGCGACCCGCCGCTCGAGACCTTCCGAGAGCTCGTGCTGATGCTCGACGAGGCCAAGGTCGACTGTCTCGAGCTCGCGATCCCGTTTCCGAACTCGGCGAGCGACGGCCCGGTGATCCGGGCGTCGGCCAGCCGGGCACTCGAGGACGGGATCGACCGGGACGCCGTGCTCGGCTTCATAACTGCAGTCCGCCCCGAGCTGAGCCACTTGAAGATCGCGCTGCTCGCGGACTGGAGCTACTCGATCAAGGGCACGCCGATGCGCGAGTTTCTCGAGATCGTGCAGTCGACGGGCGCGGACGGGTTGCTCGTCCATGGGTTGCCGCCGCGGCTGAAACCGGAGTACTACGAGGCCGCGGGTACGGTTGATCTGCCGATCGTCACCACCTGCTACGCGACGTCGGATTCAGGCGTGCTGAACGAGGCCGCCGAGCACGGCTCGGCCTACATCTACCTGGTCGCCGCCTACGGGCGCAGCGGCACAGTCGGGCCGCCCGATCACACCACGCTGATCCCGGTGCTCGAGACCCTGCGCGCTCAGACCGACGTGCCGGTCGCGGTCGGGTTCGGCGTCAAGGACAAGAGCCACATCGACGGCCTCGGCGCGGTCGGCGCCGACGCCGCGATCGTCGGCAGCACGTGCGTGGCGCGCGTGACCGACGCCCGCGCCGCTGGGCGCGACGTCGTCCAGGATTTCCGGGGACTGCTCGTCGAACTGGGCCAGGTCCCGGCGTAGGTACAACAACCAAGTCAAACCAACAGTGAGGGGCACATATGATCATTCGTGATCTCGAGGACGTGAAGACGGTCGAGTGGGGCAACGGGCTCAGCCGCCGCTTCCTGCTCGAGGCCGACGGCATGGGCTACACGGTGACCGACACGATCGTGAACAAGGGCACCAAGACCCTGATCGAGTACGCCAATCACCTCGAGGCGTGCTACTGCATCGAGGGTCGCGGCAAGGTCATCGAGATGGACGGGACCGAGCACGACATCTTCCCCGGTCGGATCTACGCGCTCGACAAGCACGACACCCACTGGCTGCTCGGCGGCGAGGACGAGGACCTGCGGCTCGTCTGCATGTTCACCCCGGCGCTGACCGGTGACGAGGCTCATCGGATCAGCGAGTCCGGCGTCCACCCGTCCGTTTACGGGGAAGTCGTCGGGAGCTAGCGATGGCACTGACCGCCCCAACCGGTGAATGGACAGACGAGCAGAAGACGCTCCGGAAGTCACTGAACCAGTACTTCGACGCGCTCAACGAGGGTCACCTCGAGGATGACGCAGCGAACCGGTTCAACCGCGACAAGTGGAATCTGCTCCGCGAGTCCGGAGTTCTGCGGATTCCGTTCGACACCCAATGGGGCGGCCTGGGCCTCGACGTGCTCACGCTCGTGTACGTGCTCGAGAACCTCGGGTATGGCTGTCGCGACACCGGACTCCTGTTCGGCGCCGCGACGCAGGTCGTGAGCGCGGCGATCCCGCTGCAGAAGTTCGGGTCCGATGAGCTCAAGGAGCGCTACCTGGCCCGGCTGGTCGACGGTGAGATCCTGAGCGCTCACGCGATCTCCGAGCCGAACGCCGGCTCGGACGCAACCGCGATGGTCACCACCGCCACCGAGGACGGCGACGAGTACGTTCTCAACGGAATGAAGATCTGGATCACCAGCGGCCCGCTCGCCGACATCATCACCGTCTACGCCAAGACGGGGTCCGAGGGCGGCGCCGCCGGGATCACCGCGTTCCTCGTGCCGACCGACACGCCGGGGTTCCGCGTCGGCGAGCCGATCGAGAAGCTCGGGCTGAACACATGCCCGTTCTGCGAACTCGAGTTCACCGACTGCCGCGTACCGAAGGACAACATGCTCGGCAAGCCCGGCGCCGGCTTCTTCATCCTCGAGCACGTCATGAACTACGAGATCCTGTGCATCTTCATGATGATGGCCGGCGAGATGCAGGAGCGCCTGGACCGCTGCATCAAGTACGCCAAGGAGCGCCAGGCGTTCGGTCGCCCGATCGGCGCCAACCAGTACATCGCCGGCAAGATCGTCGACATGAAGATCGGTGTCGAGAACTCGCGCAAGCATCTCTACGACACCGCGCGGCGCTTCAACCGGGGGCGGAGTGTCACCACCGAGATCTCGATGGCCAAGCTCATCACCAGCGAGGCGAATGTGGCCTCAGCACTGTCGGCGATACAGATATTCGGGGCCCGCGGTTATACCCGCGAATACGGGTTGGAGAAGGGACTCCGCGACGCCATCGGCGCGCCGATCTACTCCGGCACGAACGAGACGCAGCGGGTCCGGATCGCGTCGATGCTCGGGCTGTAGCGATCTTCACGGCTCCGGGAGGCGACCTCCGGGAACAAGATTGCGGCGTTGTACGGATGTAGTTCGATGGCACGTGCCGGATGTGCGCGGGGTCTCGATCGGCTACTTTTCCGCGCGACCGGGCCGAGGCGGGGCTGCGCCGAGCGGGCAAATTCACGAAGATCCGAGGCCAAAGGGGGCTTAGATGGCGGAGCAGACGGAGATCTCGCGTGGCCGGCTGGCCAAGCGATTGATCACGTTCTACGCGATCCTCGCCGTCGTCGGGGTTGCGGTCGTCGTGTTCGTGGTCTCCAAGGGCGGCAACGAGAAGGCCCAGCCGTCGATCGCGGGCGGCTACGTCGCGAGCGCCGCCGACCCGTGCCTCGGCCCCGTGCCCAAGCCGGCGGGTGGCACCCCGCTGCCCCCCACGGCGCCGACGCAGGTGGCGGCCACCGGGCCCTCGTTCAACGTGCTCCAGTCCGGCCAGTTCGTCAACTTCACCAACAACCAGAACACACTCGGCGGACAGCTGCGGCTGGACGCCAAGACGCTGCCGGGCAACTCCCACCGCCTGACCGGCGACGTGAGCTGCGTCTCCGGCGGCCGCTCGCTCCACCTCAACGCGATCGCGACTCCCGGCGCAAAGGCGTCGATCGTCGGAACCCTCGGAGGACTCCGATTCGCGGCCTCGTTCAAGACAGGACCGCCACCTCCGGGCGCCTCCGCGCCGCGGACCCCGAAGAACATCCAGGGCACCTACACGCTGTCGCCGAGCTCGACCTGCTTCGGGAGCTCGTTCTCGATCCACGGCACGGGCCCCACCGCCACGCTCTACTCGTCCGCCGACAAGGATCTCGGTCCACTCACGTACTCGACGAAGACCGGCGGCGTGTTCGGCGATGTGAAGTGCGTTCGGGGCGGCTCGGCCCGCATGACCGCGACCGCCAACGATCTCCAGCTCCAGAACGTCACCGTGATCCCGCTCAACGTGGCCACCCCGGTCCCGTCGAGCACCCCGACGGCGAAGCCCGCGCTGATCACGCCGTCGGGACTGTCTCCCGCAGGCGAGAAGTTCACCGGGACCAAGCAGCGCTCCGATTTCAACAAGCTGGTCGCCTCGGTATTCCTCGCGATCGCGATCGTGCTCATCGTCGCCCGGCTGTTCGGAGTCCTCGCGGTGAAGCTGGGAGAGCCCCGGGTGATGGGCGAGGTGATCGCGGGGCTCGCGCTCGGTCCGTCGCTGCTCGGCGCGATCTCGCCCAACCTCCAGGCGACGTTCTTCCCGAGTGACGTCCTGCCCGCGCTCGGTGTGGTGGCCAACCTCGGGTTGATCTTCTACATGTTCCTGGTCGGGCTCGAGGTCGATCGCGGTCAGCTGAAGGGTAAGGTCGCCCAGGCGGCGGCGATCTCGAACGCGAGCGTCGCCGTGCCGTTGCTGCTCGGCATCGCGGTGGCGCTGCCGCTGTACAAGCTGATCGGGCCACAGAAGAAGTTCGTCGCTTTCGCCCTGTTCATGGGCGTGGCGATGTCGATCACGGCGTTCCCGGTGTTGGCCAGGATCCTGGCCGAACGCCGGATGCTCAAGCGCCCGGTCGGGGCGCTGGCGATCGCATGCGCCGCCATCGACGACGTAACCGCATGGTTCCTGATCGCCCTGGCGACCACGATCGCGGTCGCAGGCTCGTTCGGCGACGTCATCAAGACGATTGCCGAAGCGACGGTCTACATCATGATCATGGTCCTGATCGTGCGGCGGATCGTGGCCCGCATGGCGACCGCGTTCGACGAGGTCGGGCGGATCCCCGGAGCGTGGTTCGCGGGGATCATCGTCGGCGTCCTGCTGTCGGCATACGTGACCGAGGAGATCAACATCGCTTTCATTTTCGGCGCGTTCGTGATGGGAATGGTGATGCCTCGCCATGCTCGGCTGAGCGAGGAGATCACTCGCCGGATCGATGACTTCGTGGTGACGCTGCTGCTGCCGGTGTTCTTCGTGTACACGGGCCTGCGAACCAATGTCGGGTTGCTCGACCGGCCTGAGCTGTGGCTGCTGACGCTGCTGCTGATCGCGGTCGCGATCCTCGGCAAGCTCGCCGGCGCGGCGATCGCGGCCCGCGTGTCGGGGTACGACTGGAAGGCGTCCGCGGTGATCGGGACGCTCATGAACACACGAGGGCTGACCGAGCTGATCGTGCTGAATCTCGCGCTCGATGTCGGCGCGATCTCGAACACGCTGTTCGCGATGCTCGTGATCATGGCGGTGGTCACGACCCTGATGGCCGGGCCGCTGTTGAAGGTGCTCGACCCCAAGAACGTGTACGGCCGCGCCGTCGAGGACGAGTTCGCCGACGCCGCGCTTGCCGCGGTCCAGGCGCACCCCGAGCTGCCCGTGCCCGAGCGCTCGATCCTCGTGGCCCCGGAGACCGACGCCGCCATCGGTCAGCTGGTCGCGCTGGCCGAGCCGCTGGCCCGGTCGGGGCCGACGCGCGAGCTGATCATCGCCCGCCTTGTCCGGCCCCCTCGCGGCGCGGGCGCCGGGGTTCGCGGCGGCCTGCAGTCCGAGAACCTCGCGCTCGAGCGGGCCTCGAAACAGATCAACGACCTCCGCGAGCAGCTGGCGTACGATGGCGTGGTGGTGAGAGGCGTTGCGCTCACCTCTACCAACCCGGGGTCCGATCTCGCGCACATCGTCGAGCGCGAGCCGGTCGATCTCGTGCTCACCGAGGGCCGCCGCCGCCTGATCGGCGAGGGAGTGCCGCTGGGAGACGTGACCGAGCTCCTCGAGCACGCCGCGTCCGACGTCGCGGTGCTCGTCGCCAAGGAGGGTGATCCGATCGAGCTCGGACCCGACAAACCCGTGCTCGTGCCGTTCGGCGGCGCCGAGCACGACTGGGCGGCACTCGAGCTCGGGTCGTGGCTGGCGGCGAGCTCGGGCGCGCCGCTGAAGCTGCTGGGCGCAGCCGGACAGACCGACGAGAGCAGATCCGTCACGCGGATGCTTGCCGACGCCGGCCTCCTCGTCCAGCAGGCGACTGGGATCTCGACCGAGCCGCTGGTCGTCGCCGGCGGGCGCGACAGCATCATCGAGGCGGCGAACGGAGCCGGACTGCTCGTGCTCGGGCTGTCGGATCGGTGGCGTCGCGAGGGCCTGGGCACAACGCGGTCGGCGATCGCGGGTTCCGCTGCGGCGCCGGTGCTGTTCGTGCGGCGAGGGACCCGACAGGGGCTGTTCGCCCCCAAGGAGAACGTGACCCAGTTCCGGTGGTCGATGGCGGGAGGGGCGTCGGGCTTGCTGGGATCGACACGCCGGCCGTCCAGCGCGGCGATTCCGAGCACCGAGGGCCCCTCGCCCGATGACCCGCCGGTCTCGATCTCCTGAGGCCGAATCACGTGTCGGGGGCCGGCCGGCGCCGGGCCGAGGCGATCCGCCTCGGGCCGGCGCCTTTGCCGCACGTCCTAAGATCCGCCTGGTGAGGGCGCGCTCCATCCTCGGCTTGGCCGCGCTCAGCGCGATCCTCGTCGCCGGAGCCGCGCACGCGAGCCTTCCTCCTCCCCGCTTCGGGCACTCGGTCGACATCGGGCTGGTGTCGGGGACCGTGATCATCAGTCCCCCCGGGGCGCCCTCGTTCAAGCTCGGCCCGCAGGACCGGAACATCCCGGTCGGGTCATTGATAGACACCAAGCACGGGCGGGTCGACCTGCGTGCGGCGCCGCCGCCCGCCGTCAGGGGCGCAGGTCACGCGAGCGCCGTCGCCGCCCGCGTGCAGGACGCGCAGTTCTATGACGGTGCCTTCCGGGTCACGCAGTCCGCGAGCAACCCGCTCGCCCAGATCAAGCTTGCTCGCGGCGGGTTCGGCGCGTGCAAGGCGCCGAGCGTTCACTTAGGGCGGCAGGCAAAGCTGCCGCACAAGCTCGTGCGCCTCCTGTGGGCCAGCGGGTCGGGCCGCTTTCGGACCGTCGGCCGCTACTCGGCGGCGACGGTGCTCGGCACGAAGTGGCTCACCGAAGACTTCTGCGATGGCACATTGGTGCGGGTCAGCCGGGGGGTCGTCGCAGTCGAGAACCTCGCCACCCACACCACCGTGACCGTCCGAGCCGGCCAGAGCGCGTTCACGCCGGCGGCCTGACGGGCTACCGATACGGCAGCGGCAGCACCGCGGTCACCGACGTCGGACCGCCGTCGGCCGAGTTGACCCACAGGCGCCCGCCCGCGAGCAACGCGCGCTCGCGCATCCCGGTCAACCCGAAGCCGTCACGAATCATCCCGGGGTCAAAGCCCCGGCCGTCGTCATCGACGGCGAGCTGCACCCGATCGGGCAGCTGATTGACGCGCAGTCCCACGTGCCCGGCGCCGGCATGCTTGACCGCATTACTGAGGGCCTCCTGAACGATCCGGTAGATCGCGGTCTCGGTGTCGGGAGCCAGGCGCCGCTCGGATTCGAGCTCGACCGCGACGTCGACCGCGAACCCTCCGATCGCCGCCTGGCGCTTGGCCAGAGACTCGATCGCAGGCCCGAGCCCGAGATCGTCGAGCGCGGCCGGGCGGAGCTCGGCGATCAGGTCTCGCAGCTTGCGCATCTCCTCGCCGAGATGCGCGTCCGCCGCGTCGGCGGCCCGGCGCAGGGCGGCCGTGTCGTCTCGCGCCAGCCCCGCCGACAGGACCATCCTCACTCCGGTCAATCCCTGCAGCGTTTCGTCGTGGAGCTCGCGCGCCCACCGGGCCCGAGCCTGATCGGCGGCATCGACGCTCAGCCGCAGTCGAGCGGCGGCCACCGAGCGCGCCGTCGCCACCGCGGTCGCGGCGCTCGCGGCGACCGACATCAGCAGCTGCTCGTCCTCCTCCTCGAACGTTCGCTCACCGGCGCCGTTGATCCCGGCAAGCACGCCGAGCGTCTCGCCTCGAAAGACCAGCGGCACGAGGATCGCCTCGCTCGCGCCGTGGGACAGCTGCTCGAGCTCGGAGCGTTCGGTGTCCGCGGCGGCGCGATACGGCTGCCCGCTCAGCAGGACCTGGCCGGCCAGCGAGCCGTCGACCGGCAGCCGAGCCTGTGACTCCGACCGGCGCGTGTTCCCGCTGACGGCCGCGAGCTCGTCTCCCTCGGGGAGATAGATGACCAGCGTGCGAGCCGACACGATCTCCCGGCCGTGCGCGATGATCAGCGACAGGATCCGCTCGAGGTCGGTCTCGCCTCCGACCGCCCGGGCGATCTCGGCGAACGCCTCGAGCCGTCCGACGCTGCGTGCGAGGTCCCGATTGGAGCCCTCGAGCTGGTCGGCGTAAAGGGCGAGATCGCGCTGGGCGTCCTGGCGCTCGGCGATGTCCTTGCGAAGCCGGTCCGAGAAGCCTCCGACGACCACTCCGGTGACGAAGAAGACCGCCCCCCGTGACACGTAGCCGAGCGCGTCGACGTGCACCGAGTTGATCAAGCTCCACGCCGGGACCAGCGCGAACGCCACCGCGGCCGCGATCAGGCCGGCTCGCGCGCCGAACTCGATTGCGAGCACCGCGATCGGGACGATGTAGAAGTTGGCCAGCAGCGCGTCGGGGTCGTCGACCGCGAGCCGAGCCGCGAACGCGACCGCGAACAAGAGCCCGGCAAGGGCGACGATCGCGGCGCGCTTGCGCGTCGAGGCCGGCCGCGGCGCGGTCGCCCGCAGGCGCTCGACGACCCGGCGCTGCGCCGCCTCGAGCTCGATCTGGCGGGCTCGCGTCGCGGCCGTGCTCACCGGTGAATCACCCCGTGCTCGAGTGCGTAGCGGACGAGCTCGGGTCGTCCGGTGAGCCCCAGCTTGGCCTGGAGGTTCGCCCGATGCGTCTCGACGGTGCGCGGGCTGATGTACATGCGGGTGGCGATCTCGCTGTTTGTGTGGCCGAGGGCGACCAGACGCAGAACCTCGAGCTCGCGCTCGGTCAGCGCCGCGTCGTCGGCGCTCGTCAGCGCCCAGCCGCCGATCGCCGGATCGAGGTAGCGACCGCCCTTGGCGACGGTCCGGATCGCCCGCACGAGATCGGTTCGCGACGCCTCTTTCAGCACGTAGCCGGCCGCGCCGGCGTTCCACGCGGGAGCGACGAACGCCGGATCGTCCTCCATCGTCAGGATCACGATCGCCGTCGACGGCGAGGCCGACCGCAGCTCGAACAGCGCGCTCAGGCTGAGGTCCCGTCCCATGTGCAGGTCGAGCAGGACGACCGTGGGCGTGCTCTCGCGCAGCAGCGCGCTGGTCTGTCCGATGTCGCTCGACTCGCCGACCACCGCCAGGTCATCCTCGGCCTCGAGCAGTAGACGCAGGCCCTGCCGCACGACCGCATGGTCGTCGGCGATCACGATCGTGATTGGGGTCGTCGACACTCGCCTAAGCCTTTGGGGTGGTCAGGGAGCCTTGGCGAGGTACGACTGCCCGGCGCTCACGACCACGGTCTTGTGGTGGACGAAATCTTGCACCGTGACGACGCCCTCGCGCACCACGGTCACGGTCCCGTCACAAAGATCGCGAACGCCCCAGTTCGTGCCGAGCACGGTCGCGGCGGAAAATCGCCCGACGGTGCGGAAGTGGCCCTTTGCGCTCCCGCGGAGCAGACCGAGGAGTCGCTTGCTGAGCGCAGCCGCGTGTGCCGGCGGCGGCTTGCATCCCGACTGCCGCGCGACCGTGTCGCGAAGCACGAGGCTCACGAGTCCGCCGCCGGAGCGGGTCTGCCTCACCTGGAAGGTCCCTCCGAAGAACTGACCGCTCTGGAGGCTCGCCGGCGCGGGGTTCGCGGAGGTGAGTCTCACGCGGCCGGCGGTCGTGTCGACGACCGTGCCGACCGGCACGGTCAACGCGGCCGTGAGATGCATGGAGTACGGCGCACCCGGGGTCCGGACGAGCACGGTTCCGCTCACCGGCTGCAGTACCACCGTCTTGGCGAACGTGGGGGACGGCGGCGCCGGCGCCGCAGAGCCGTTCGCGCATGCCGACAGTGCGCACAGCAAACATACCCCGCCCACCGCCCAGTTCCTTGGTCGTCGTCCTGATCTCACCGCTCGGTCCCCTTGGCACGGTAGAACGCTCTCCCGTTGCTCGTCAACCCTACACCGGAGGTGCGCTTGTCCCGTCGCGGGCCAGCGCGTAGACTCACCGGGGTATTTCCGCCTCCCGCGGCCGAGGGCGGACAGGGGCGAAACGGGGCCGACCGCGAAGGGTGATCGTGAGATGAAGAGGACGCGGCTGTTCGGCAGTAACCGGAACCTCAAGCTGCTGATGCTGGCGCTGGTGGCGCTCGGAGCCACCGGACTCGCCGTCGCCGCGTACGCGACGAACCTGCTGAGGACGCTCGACCTCAACACGATGAACACGCGGTTTCAGGTCCGCGGCAACCAGCGGCCGCATCCCAACATCCTCGAGGTCAAGATCGACTCGAACACGCTCGCGAACATCCCCGATCAGTGGCCGTTCCCGCGCGGGATCGACGGCAAGGTGATCAGCAACATCGCGGCGCAGCATCCCAAGGCGATCGCCTTCGACGTGCAGTTCAGCCAGCCGAGCCAGCAGGGACAGAAGGACGAGGTGGCGTTCCTCAACGGGATCGGCGACGCCAACGGCCGGCTCGTGTTGTCGTTCACCGCCACGGATGCGAAGGGCGACGTCCAGCTGCTGGGGTTGCCCCAAACTCAGTCGGCGCTCCGCCAGGCGGGCATCCAGCCCGCGAACGGCCTGTTCCCGTCGGAGCCCGGGGGCTTCGATCGCGAGATGGTCTACCGGATCGACAAGCTCAACACGTTCGCCGTGGTAGCCGCCGGCGTCGCGACCGGACACAAGGTCAAGCCGTTCGCCGGGAAGCGCTGGATCGACTTCGCCGGGCCCTCTAACACGTTCCCGGCCATCTCCTTCTCCTCGGCGTACTACGGGACGAGCGACGGCACGAAGAACGGGCCGAAGCTGCCGCCGAACTTCTACACCGGCAAGATCGTCGTGATCGGCGCCACGACGCAGGTCTTGCAGGACATTCACCCGACGCCGACCGACCCTGGAATGCCGGGCCCCGAGGTCCAGGCCAACGCAATCGACACCGTGCTGAGCGGCTTCCCGCTGAACTCGGTTGCGGGTTGGGTAGATGTCCTGCTGATTGTCGTGCTCGGGGTGGCGGTGCCGCTGGCCAGCGTATGGGTGCGCCCCGCGATCTCGATCGCGATCGCGGTCGCGCTCGGCATCGTGTTCGCGATCTTCGTCCAGCTGATGTTCAACGCGGGCTGGGTGGTGTCGTTCGTGTACCCACTCGGGGCGCTCGTCCTGGCCGCCGTCGGGTCACTGGCGGTGCAGCTAGTCACCGAGGCGTTCGAGCGGATCCGGACCGTCGACCTGTTCGCGCGGTTCGTTCCCGAGGACGTCGTCGACGAGGTGCTCAAGAGCGCCGACGGCCTCCGGCTCGGCGGCATCCAGCGCGAGGGAACGATCATGTTCACCGACCTGCGCGGGTTCACCTCGTTCTCGGAATCGCTCACCCCGGCCCAGGTGATCGAGGTCCTCAATCACTATCTGAGCGAGATGAGCGACGCGATCCTCGACAACGGCGGGACGCTGGTCGCGTACATGGGCGACGGGATCTTCGCCGTGTTCGGGGCGCCGCTCGAACAGCCCGACCACGCTGACCGGGCACTGCGAACGGCGCGCGAGATGCTCGAGACCCGCTTGCCGCGCTTCAACGAGTGGATTCGCTCGCAGGGACTCGGCGACGGCTTCCGGATGGGGATCGGGCTCAACAGCGGCCGGGTGATGTCGGGCCACGTGGGCTCCGAGCGGCGGGTCGAGTACGCCGCGGTCGGCGACACCACGAACACCGCGTCGCGGATCGAGGGGCTCACGAAGGGCACGCCGCACCAGCTCCTGCTGTCCGACTCCACCCGCGAGGCGCTCGTGCAGCCGGCCGAGGATCTGGTGTTCGTCGACGAGGTCGACATCCGTGGGCGGGTCGCCCGGATGAAGCTCTACGGCCTCGACGAGAGCCAGCCGCCGGAACCTCCTCAGACGGTCGCAGCCGCCGAAACGCCCGCGTGAGCGTCTCCGCGGCTGTTCGGCATACGTACGTTTGTCGAGCTGGTCTGGACGCCGGTAACGGATCGGCGCGAGCGTCCGTTAATAACCCTCGTGATGGAGAGTTTCGGGATCACGCATCGGGAGGTTGACGAGCGGACCTGCGTGGTCGCGGTCGAGGGGGATCTCGATCTTTCTTCGGCGCCGGTGTTGAGGCGGACCCTGGTCGAGTTGCACGGCAACGGATACGTCCGGTACGTGCTCGACCTGTCACGGCTGACCCACATGGATTCGATGGGATTGGGCGTGCTGGTCGGCTTCCACAAGCGGCTCGACCGCGATCAGCGGCTCGCGCTGGCCGCGGTGCCCCCGAAGCATCGCAAACTGCTCGAGCTGACCGGCCTCGATGCGCGGTTCGACTGCTTCGCGACGCTCGAGGACGCGCTCAGCCTGCGCGCCGACGGCGCACTGCCGTTCGCCACCAATGCCGGGATGGCGATCGGGCTGGCATCGACCGCGATGCCGTTCGCTTCCTCCCGCCGCGCCGAGGCGCTCCGCTGGCTGCGGATCCTCCGCCTCCAGGGTGAGGCCGCGCGCGTACTGTGTGCGCTCGGCGTCGGCGAGACGCCGCTCCCGGACGTCGACCCAGGCGCCGACGACGATTTCGTCCCCGGTGCGGCGCGCTCCGACCGCGACCCGGTCACGAGTGTGAGCGAGCTGGCCGTGCGGGTCGCCCGGGGTCGCGGCGCCACGGCCGTCGGCACCGGCGACATCCTCGTCGCGGTGATGAGCTTCTACGGCTCGGACTTTGACCTCGTGCTCACCGCGCACGGCACCGACCGCGACGAGGTCATCGGCCGGCTCGCCGCCGCCGCCTGACGCCGGTCAGGCGCGACGCGACGCCGCCCGCTCAGGCGGGCGGCGGTCCGGTCGGAATCTGGAACACGCCCGACGGGCTCGGCGCCCGGCGGAGCTCCTCTGGGATCTCGATCACCGCAGCAGAGAACTTGCGCGCGAGTGGCGGCGGTCCTCCCTCGGCGAGCTCGGGGGTGAACGCCGTCACCGGGAGCGGCACGTACTCGGGCGCCACCGACCAGCTGGTCGCGCGGAACTCGCCGGCGTCCTCGATCCAACTTAGCGACACGAGCGGCAGGATCACGACCTTCGTCCAGATCGCGATCACCCATGTGATCCAGTACACGGCGATCGGGATCCAGTCCGACGAGAAGTGAATGCCCTTGAGGCTCTTCGCCGCCAAGTACACGAGGATGAACTCGCCCACCGCGAGCACGAACGTCAGCCACGGCGGCTGCCAGCGGATGACGAACGGGTAGAACGCGGTGTCGAGCGCAACGCCGATCACGAAGTACAGCCCGATCAGCACGATGTAGCTCGGGTTGTGGGTGATCAGCGACACGATCGTCCAGATGATCGCCGGGATGATCAGGATCGCCCACCGGGTCTGGACCCGGCCGAGAACGGTTGGACACATGCCGGTCTCCCTTACGCGAGCTGCTGGGTCGGGGACACGGTCCGGAGCGCCTTGGCCACGTCGCTGCCCATCGAGAACTGGAGCGACATGCGCGACGGGAACGACCGTTTCTTCAGCTTCTCCGCGCGAGCGCAGTCGGCGACGAACCGGCGCGAGATGAACTTCAGCCCGGCGATCGTGTCGCCATGGGGGATCACGTTGTTGGCGATCAGCCCCATGCAGCACAGTCGTGACTCCGGCAGATCGAGTCCCGGCACGCCACAGTTCGTCTGGAGCCTGAGCCTGCCTTCTACCACCGGCACCTTGTAGAACTCGACCAGGCGGCGGATCAGCGGAAGCGTCAGCACCGACTTGTTGAACCCGGTGCCGGCCGTGACACCGGTGACGTCGAGCCAACCCGGATCCTCGCCGCCTTTGCTCTTGACGTACACCCGTAGTCCGGCGCGGCCCGGTTCGATCTTGTCGATCTCGCCGACAATCGCGTCGAACCGCCCCTCCTGCTGGCCGGCCTTGATCCGCGACAGCCACTCCCGGCGCTCGGGACGCGTGCCGCGCAGGACCTGGCCGAGGAACTCGATCCGCTGGTCGAACGGCAGCCGCGTGTACGCGTCGATTCCGATCGACTCGAACAGGCAGCGCGGCACGTTCAGGTCCTGGGTCTCGGGCTGCTCGTTCCGCGTGAGCGCCAGCACCGACCCGCCGGCGTCGAGGATGTTCGCCCACTCGTTGACCGACGCGATGCCCGCGCCGAGCACGATGTAGCGACCGCCCGCCGCGTACTGCTTGGGCTCGTACGCCTGCACGATGCGGTCGGCCAGCGCCGGGTCCTTGCGCGCCTTGGCCAGGAGCGGGGGGAACGACAGCGGGCCGTGACCCGGGGCGAGCATCACGTGCTTCGAGCGCCCGATGAAGTTCGCCTGCTCGTC
>Ga0335085_10003268_pt1 | contig 28388 bp, 21 predicted proteins | sample Lox_Sample_45_FD_206712 | JGI IMG/M metagenome (GOLD analysis project Ga0335085, IMG submission 206712) | Soil microbial communities from Loxahatchee National Wildlife Refuge, Florida, United States - Lox_Sample_4.5 | ecosystem: Environmental > Terrestrial > Soil > Wetlands | place: USA... | reverse complement strand
GTCCGCACACAAAAGCTCCCGCGGATGCGAGCGCCTTCCCACAAGTGTGAATGGTGGCCAGGATGTGCGGCAGTATCGCCGCCTCCGCCGCCAATCCATTTCCGCTTTTCCCCTGCACGCCAGTAGCATGCGCTTCGTCCACAATCATCGCCGCGCCAAACCTCTCCGCCAGGGTCGCCATCTCCCGCAAAGGAGCAACATCCCCGTTCATACTGAATACACTTTCCGTTACGATGATTCTCCGCCATGGTGCGCCGGCGTCCTGCCGGAGCGAGTTTTCAAGCGCACTGAGGTCGAGGTGAGGATAAATGACTTTCCGGGCTCCCGACAAGCGCATTCCGTCAATCAGACTCGCATGATTCAATACGTCGGAATACACCACGTCATCCGGCCCTACCAACGAAGACAGCAATCCTACGTTCGCGGCATAGCCACTGCTAAAAAATAGTGCCGCTTCCGTACCTGCAAATTTCGCGAACTCCTCTTCCAGCTTGCGCCATCCTTCGGTTTGTCCCGACAGCAACCGCGACGCCGTCCCGCCCATTCTGGAAGCGTTCTCGATTCCCCGAAGCACCGCCGCTCGCAGTGCCGGATGTTCCGCCAGACCCAAATAATCGTTCGAACAGAAATCTACGCCGCGAGTCTCCGCAAGATTCCGCCGCTGGTGCTGTTGTTCCAACGCCCGCAGCCCTTTTTCCAGCTTGTCCTTCCACGATGATAGAACGTCACCCGGCATGCGATTCCAGTGGCTTCAATCCCAAACTTTCCAGCAACTGTTCATCTTCATCCGGACCCGGATTCGGCGTCGTCAACAACTTCTCACCCACGAATATCGAATTGGCGCCGGCCAGGAAACACAACGTCACCGCCTCCGGCGATAGCTGCTTTCGTCCCGCCGCCAGTCGTACTCTTGAACGTGGCATCAAAATTCGCGCGGTCGCGATGGCTCTCACCATCTCCAACGGATTCAGCGCCGGCATCGACGCCAAAGGCGTACCCTCCACCCGCACCAACATATTAATGGGCACGCTCTCCGGGTGGGGTTTCAACGTAGCCAGTTGGTGCAGCAAGCCCACGCGATCGCTAGCCTTCTCTCCCATTCCCAGAATTCCCCCGCAGCACACGGTAATGCCGGCCTTGCGCACCGCCGCCAGCGTCTTCAGCCGTTCGTCGTATACCCGCGTCGTAATGATGGACCCGTAAAACTCCGGCGAAGTATCCAGGTTGTGGTTATATGCTGTCAGTCCCGCTTCCTTTAGCTTTACCGCTTGCCCTTCCGTTAGCATCCCCAACGTGCAGCACACTTCCAACCCCAGCGCCGATACGCCGCGCACCATTTCCAGCACTTTCTCGAATTCCCGCCCCTGAGGAGCTTCCCGCCAAGCCGCTCCCATGCACATGCGCGTTACGCCTCGCGCCACCGCATCCCGGGCCACGCTCACTACGTGCTCTGGGTCTAGTAATCCTTGCCGCTCCACATCCGCCTCATAGTGCGCGCTTTGCGGGCAGTAGGCGCAATCCTCCGGGCATCCGCCGGTCTTGATGGAAATGAGCTGGCAGGTTTGCACGCGGTCGGGTTCATGGAATTCGCGATGCACCGTCTGTGCGCGGTACACGAGCTCAGGCAGCGGTGTCTCGTAAATCTCCTGCACTTCGCTCTTTTTCCAATCGTGCCGCAGCCCGATTCCGCCGCTCGTCTGCGCCAATTCGCCCGTTTCCTTGATCATTTCGCTTGTCACCCGGCTCGAAGCTTCCCGACACTTGCGTTATAGCCCTTCATACTACCATTAGCTCTTCCCTGCACACTATTCTCGCCATCACTAACCATCGGTTCGGGTTAACCGTCACAGAGTCCTTCCCCAAATGGTTTGACCCCTCTTTCTCGAAATGTTATAAATCAACGTTATCCATTCGCTCTCCTGCGACACAGGGTATTGTCGGGGTGGTCTTGACCCGCCCAGGGGTCTGAGGGAATCGCGGGCGATCCGAAGGGTTCCTTGTCCCGTCAGTCAGAAGCCTGGGACGCTTGCCGTCGCGGCGAGATGCTCCCTCGATGTTAGTGGATGACGATGTTGCAGGTTCAATGGACTTCGCTCTCCGTTGGGCCGGTTGTGTGTGTACTGGGTAGTCGGGGCTCGAAAAGCTTTCCGCTCGGATGCTCAGCCCCGCAATTTGACCGTCAACGTTCTGGAGGATTTTCCATGCTCATCTCGATTGTCCCTGTCTGGCACAATGCCAGACGTTTCGTAACGCGCCTGTCCGCGGGTCTTGTAGTCTCGCTCTTGTCCGCAGTTGCTTTGCTAGCGGCGGATGAAGCCGGTGGTGAAGCCAGTCTAACGCTCCCCGATCTTTCGTCCGTCTCCTTCCTCGGAATCAATGGTCACAAACTCCTTCTTCTCGGCATAGGCATCTGTATCCTCGGTTTGCTTTTCGGCATGACCATTTTTACGCGTCTCAAAAATATGCCGGTCCATCGCACCATGCGCGAAATCTCCGAACTTATCTACGAAACCTGCAAAACTTATCTCGTCACGCAAGGTAAGTTCCTGCTTCTTCTCTGGATCTTTATCGCTATCGTAATCGTTCTCTATTTCGGAGTGCTCTCGCCCGTACCTGGCAAGTCCGTCTTTGTCACTCTCCCCGTCATTTTGATCTTCAGCCTTATCGGCATGGGTGGCAGCTACAGCGTCGCGTGGTTCGGCATTCGTGTGAATACCTTCGCCAACTCACGTACCGCGTTCGCGGGGCTCCGCGGAATTCCCTATCCCATTAACAAGATTCCCCTTGAAGCCGGCATGAGCGTCGGCATGATGCTTATCAGCGTCGAACTCCTGATGATGCTCATCATTCTTCTTTTCATCCCCGGGGACTATGCCGGTCCATGTTTTATCGGCTTCGCCATCGGTGAATCGCTCGGCGCGGCCGCGCTACGCATCGCCGGCGGCATCTTCACCAAGATCGCCGACATCGGTTCTGACTTAATGAAAATCGTCTTCAAGATTAAGGAAGACGATGCCCGCAATCCCGGCGTCATTGCCGATTGCACAGGCGACAATGCGGGCGACTCGGTCGGTCCGACCGCCGATGGTTTCGAAACTTACGGCGTCACCGGCGTCGCTCTCATCACCTTCATCCTTCTCGCCGTCAAGAGCCCAACTGTCCAGGTGCAACTCCTCGTCTGGATCTTCGTTATGCGCGTCATCATGCTGATCGCTAGCGCCGTCGCCTACTTCATCAACAACGCCATTCAGAAAGCCCGTTACGGCACCGCCAAGGAAATGAACTTCGAAACCCCTCTCACTTGGCTCGTCTGGATCACTTCTTTTGTTTGTATCGCGCTCACCTACATCATCTCCTCCCTGATCATCCCCGTCCTCGGGGGTGACTCCACCCAATGGTGGAAACTCGCCACCATCATTTCTTGCGGAACTCTCGCTGGCGCAGTCATTCCGGAATTGGTCAAGGTCTTTACCTCCACCGAATCCCGTCACGTCAAGGAAGTAGTCACCTCCGCTCAAGAGGGCGGCGCATCCTTGGGCATTCTTTCGGGTTTTGTCGCCGGCAACTTCTCTGCTTATTATCTCGGCGTTGCGATGGTGGCCCTCATGTCGATTGGCTACCTGATCAGCAACCTCGGTCTTGGCGGCCTTATGCTGGCTCCGCCGGTGTTCGCCTTCGGCCTGGTTGCCTTCGGCTTCCTCGGCATGGGTCCGGTCACCATCGCCGTCGATTCCTACGGTCCGGTTACAGACAACGCGCAATCGGTTTACGAACTCTCGTTGATCGAACAAGTCCCCAACATCGCGCAAGAACTCAAGAAGGATTACAACATAGATGTGGACTTCGAGCGCGCGAAACACCTTCTCGAGGCCAATGATGGCGCCGGTAACACCTTTAAAGCCACCGCCAAGCCTGTGCTGATCGGCACCGCGGTCGTCGGCGCTACCACCATGATCTTTTCTATCATCATGGCTCTTACCCACGGCCTGACCTCCGGCGTCAACAATCTTTCTCTGCTCCACGCTCCCTTTGTACTCGGCTTGATTACCGGCGGCGCCATGATCTATTGGTTCACTGGTGCCTCGACGCAAGCGGTCACCACCGGTGCCTACCGTGCCGTCGAATTCATCAAGGCGCACATTAAACTGGAAGGCGTCGAAAAAGCCAGCGTCTCGGACTCCAAGAAGGTCGTCGCCATTTGCACCCAATACGCGCAGAAGGGCATGCTCAACATCTTCATCGCCGTCTTCTTCGCCACTCTTTCCTTCGCGTTCGTCGAACCCTTCTTCTTCATCGGCTATCTCTTCTCCATCGCCATCTTTGGTCTCTACCAGGCCATTTTCATGGCCAACGCCGGCGGCGCCTGGGACAACGCCAAGAAAATCGTTGAAGTCGAGCTGAAGCAGAAAGGCACACCCCTTCACGATGCCACCGTAATCGGCGACACTGTCGGCGATCCTTTCAAGGACACGTCCTCCGTCGCTCTCAACCCGGTCATCAAGTTCACTACGCTCTTCGGCCTACTTGCCGTTGAACTCGCGGTGAAATTAACTTCCGAAACCGGCGGCGGTCTCTCGCATCTTCTCGCCGCCGCCTTCTTCGTCGTCTCCTTCTTCTTCGTCTACCGTTCCTTCTACGGTATGCGCATCAAGGGCGCTCAGGCCGAGTAACCTGTTCCATTTCATTCATCGGGCGCTCGCCAGTCGCGGGCGCCCTTTTTTCCTGGATCGCGCTGGCCAACTTCCGCTTTGCGCGTTCGCCGTGTCGGCGGCGCTTCAACAGCGACACTCCAACTAGCACAGGCAAAGTCTCCGTCTTTGAATTTCTCGCACGATGATAGAATCGCCTACGAATAACGAGGTGTGCTAAATGAATAAGATCCTCTCCACCAGCCTGCTTGTTTTCTTCTACGCCAGTACGATTCACGCGCAAACGCAAACACAATGGAAAATCCACGATCTTAATCGCCCGGTACCCACAGTCATCACTCCCGGAACGGCTAGCACGCAGGATTCGCCAGGCAAGCCGCCTTCTGACGCCATCGTTCTGTTCGACGGCAAAGATCTCTCTCAATGGCTGGATAAAGACAACGGGCCCGCAAAGTGGAAAGTGGAAAACGGTTACGCTGAAGTTGTAGCCAATACGGGCTACATCCATACGAAAAAATCATTTGGCGATTGCCAGATCCACTTGGAATTTCGTGAGCCGGTTCCTCCCAAAGGCGAAAGTCAGGAGCGCGGCAACAGTGGCGTCTTCCTAATGGGACTCTACGAAATCCAGGTCCTTGATTCTTACGAGAACAAAACCTACGCCGACGGCCAAGCCGGCGCGGTCTACGGCCAATATCCGCCGCTCGTGAATGCGTCTCGCTCCCCAGGCCAATGGCAATCCTACGACATCGTCTTCCATGCTCCTCACATCGACGCTTCCGGCAAGGTCCTCAAGACCGCGCGCGTTACCGTCTTCCATAATGGCGTGCTCGTCCAAGACAATGTGGAAATCCATGGCCGCACGGCTGTCGGCGATATCCCGACCTATGTGGCCGGTCCAGACAAAGCTCCATTAGCGTTGCAAGACCACGGCAATCCGGTGCGTTACCGCAACATCTGGATTCGCGAACTGTAATTGGGAGTGCGGGAGTGCGCCTCCCGCATTTAGAAAAACTTCAGATACCAAGGTCGCGCAACGGCAGCTCAGCAGCCGCTAGCCGCTACGTCCGCATCAGGCCCACAAATTTCCGTGAACTACTCTCAAATCCCGGAAACACCGGCGCCAAATCTGTCACGCCCAGATGCGTCAGCAAAATCTCCCCTACCACCGATCGAAAATCCGTCGTCAACGCCAAATCCCGCCCGTCGTTCAACTGATGCTCGCTCAATCCGGGCCACTTGCCATAAACGCGTCTACCCTTCACGTCGCCACCCATCACAAACATGCAATTCGCATGACCGTGATCGGTTCCGCGGTTCCCGTTCTCCTTCGCCGTCCGGCCGAATTCGCTCATCGTCACCACCACGATGTCGGCCATCCGAACGCCCATGTCCTGATGAAACGCGGCCAGCGATTGGCCCAAATCCTTCAGTAAATTCGCCAACTGCCCCTGCGCTCCGCCTTCGTTTACATGGTTGTCCCATCCGCCACAGTCCAGAAACAGCACTTCTGCACCGATCTTCGCCTTGATCATCACGCCGATTTGCTGCAAGCGCTGTCCCACCGCACTTTTCGGATAATCCGCTCCGTTCTCGGGCGGATATTTTGTCACGTCGATCTTCCGCAGCATGTCAATCGCTTCGAAGGTCTCCGCGCCGGTTCCGTGCAACGCGTGATCCACCGTCTGCGCGTACATTGCCTCAAATCCTCCTTCGGCCACGTTCGCCATTGCCGCCGATTGCGGCTGGACTTTAAATTGCCGCAAATCGGGTATCGCGATCGCACTCGAACTTCCCTGCAACATCCGCGGCAGATTCGGCCCCATCGCTACCGCTCGAAATGGGGATGGATTTTCTTCGTGTACCGTCCCGATGGCACGATCCAGCCAACCGTCTTCCGTGGCCTTCTCTCCCGGCGTCCCCGATTCCATGTAATCCTGCGCATCAAAGTGCGAGCGCGTCGGGTCCGGCGAACCCGCGGCGTGTACGATCGCCAACTGATCCTGTTGAAACAGCGGCGCCAACGCCGAGAGTCCGGGATGCAGCCCGAAGAATCCGTCCAGGTCCACCGCGGACTGCCCATCCCCACGTCGAGGTGGCGGAATCGCGATCGTTGGCCTCATCCGGTAATAATTCGGCTCCGCGAACGGCACCACGATATTCAACCCATCCGCCGCCCCACGTTGAAACAACACCACCAGTTGCTTTTTTCCTGCCGCCGGCGCAGATGCAACTGCCCGCTGCAGAAAAGCGGGCATCGTGCTCAACCCCACCAATCCAATCCCGCTTCGCGTTAAAAAATATCGTCGCGAAAATCTCGCTGGCCGCGCTCCCTCGCAACACTTGTAAGTCATAATTCCTCTCAGCATCTCGAATGGAACCGGTTCCTGATCACCGATCTCTGGTCGCCGATCGCTATCTCCTCTGAAACTCCGGCGCTCCCAGCACCAAGCCTGCCACCACTCCCAAATCCACCTGTTTCACCGGATCGTCTAGTTTCGCCTGCACCACTTGGGGGCTCTCCAACTGCTTCTCCAACGTGTCCACCGTGCCAGGCGCTGCTTCTCCCAGAAAGACCTGCACGGCACGATCTAGTGTCTTCTTTGCATCGCCTTCGCTGTCGTTCCCTAGCAGCGCCGCCACATCACTCCGCGAGCCGCGTACCTTATTCCCCGCCAACGCCAGTGAAAAATTCAATCGGTTCAGCAGCGCGCCCGAATTCACCCAGGTCTCCTTCTTATCCGAATACCCTGTCGGCGGCTGGCACTGGTACAACGGCTCTCCAATCCTTCCGACCCATTGCACCAGTGGCATAGGTGTATCCACGTCTGTACCCAATGCCCGCACCGACGACACCACCAGTTCATAAGGCGTCTTCACCTTCGCTCGATACGCATCGCGCGACCAAAACTCCGGTGAGTAAATCATCGTCCGCAGCACTTCCCGGATGTCCCCTCCCGATTTCTGGAAACTCTTCGCCATCCGTTCCACCAGAGTCGCCGGAGGCGTATCGGAAACAAACCGTCTCGCCAGCTTCGTCGAGATAAATTTCGCCGTGTTGGGATTCTTCGCCAGCAAGTCGATAACCTGCTCGCCATCCTTCATCCCGCCCGCATGAATCTTCTTCCCCAACACCACCTTCGGACCCGGGTCATGCACTTTTTCATCAAACTTGAACTGCGCCACTTCCCGCGGCTTCTCAATCGTCCATCCTGTAAAACACCGCGCCACCTCTGTGACATCCTTCTGCGTATACCCGCCATCCACCCCGAGCGTGTGCAACTCCATTAACTCGCGACCGTAATTCTCATTCAGCCCGCGCTGTTGCTTTTTATTCTGCCCCTGTTGCGATGGCGATCGTGGCGGGTAGCCATACGGCCCACGCCGCATCTGTTTCCGCATCGCGCGTTCCGCTGCGGCTCGTTGTGATGCGTTGGGATCTGCGCTTAGAAAATTATCGAGATAAAACAACATCGCGGGACTTTTCGCCGAGGCCGTTAGCAATTCTTTGAATTTTCCCATTGCGTTTGGCTGAATCACGTCCCGCTCATACGACGTCAGATACCATTTTACTTCGCCCTTTCCCGCGAACACGTTGAAATGGTTCAGCCAGAAATCGTCCATCACCTGCTGCAGTTGCCGCTCGCTGTAAATAGCCCGCGTCATCTTCGCCATCGCCAGTTCTTCCACCACGCGCTGCGGCCTCCTACTGTCGTCCGCGATGGCTCTGGGCACGACGTTCGGATCTGCTCCCAATACCTGTTTTCCCCCACCTGCCCCCCGCGTCGCAGGATTCAGCTTCATCGGAGACGGCGCGTCTGGCGTCGCCGCGGCGACCATCACAGACTCTTTCCTCTCTCCCGCATCATTCGAACTGCTGCCGCCCGCGTCCATTTCCCTCGCCATCGCCGTGATCGCTTCATCCGCCTGACTTTGCGCCGCCCGCACCGGCTCCGGTGCAGATTTCGCTCGTTCCGCGTGTTTTGCTGCCTGTTTCGGGTTCGGATATTCCGCCAATAGTTCCGCCGTCTTCATCGTCAAGGTTGGATAGACGCTCAACCGCGCCTCAACACCGTGATCGTCAATCGATTTGGGATTCAGCTGCTGCTCAATCCATTTTGCCAAACCCATCTGCCGCACGCGTTCCACATCTCCGGGTCGTGGTCCATAGGCTAAACGGTTCAAGGCATGCAGAATTGCCTCGTCCGCAGTGAGTTCGCTGACCGGTAAACCCTTCAGTGCCGGGTCTTGGTTTTTCTTCTTATCGTGATCGGAAGAGGCTGCGAGTGAAGGCACGTCCACGCTCAGCGCCAGGACGCAAGCGACCGACAAGAGCAAGCAGAGTAGCGCGCGAGGGGTGAAGGAAATTCTGTCGAAGCGCGAGCTCGCGCCTCGGTTCCGCGATCCGGCGCAACGATAGACAGGGTTTCTGCGCATGTTCCTCAGATTAACCCCGTCACCCAAACAAAGTTGCTGCCCTTAAGGGTAGATGTTACTTATGAATAGCCGCTTTGGGTGTAGCTCTAAGAGCTCGGCAGTCTGCCTGTCAGTTCACCGTGAATTCCACCGGCCGCTGCGGTGCCTGATTGTTCTTTCCATCCACCGCTAGCAACACCAGCCGGTACTTCCCGGGTTGCAGATCCTTCGTCTCGACCCTCAGCGCAAATGGCACCACAGGATTCCCCTTCTCGATAAAGCTATCCAGTGGCACGCCTCCCGTGAAGAACACTTCTTTGTTCGCCCCGTTAAAAATCCGATAACCGGTTAACAAGCGCGTGTTCGGTTCCGTTTTCAGCAACGGCTCATACACTTCGGAATACAACGTGATTCCGTCCGTCCTCTTGAACTGATAACTCGCTGCCGGGGTGATCTGCATACCCTTCACGATGAGCGGCTTCCGGTCCTCCAGAAGCGTCGCATCGACCTCCGTGGGGATCTCGTCCACCTTCTGCAGGGTCGACGAGAGCAACACCCCGCCCAAAGTGAATCTATTCCCATCGTACGCATCGATGTGCAGCGGCATGTCCATCTTGGCGAATCCTTCGCCACCCGAACTCAACACCACCGCCAGCTTATAATTTCCTGGCGCCGCGTCGAATTCGTTTTGATACCGGTAAGGCTCCTTCGTGAACTCTTTCCAGTCGTCCTTTTCCATCTCCAGGTTCAACGTGTCGCTGAACTTCGCCCCCACGCTTCCATCCTCTTTGTACGCGATTCCCAGGATGTTCACGTTCGCGCGATATTTCCCCTTGTCCTTGTTGAACACCACGGCATCGCCCGGTATTTCCATCGACAGGTTCACGCGCGCCACGTTCGGAGCCGAATAGAAATACGGAGCCTGCATACTGGCGTGAATCGTCCCGGACGTTGCTCCGCTTGCCTGCGCTTCCATCTGCTTCTCCACGGGCTTACCTTCCAGCGGGTTCGTCGGCCGCACGTTGCAATAGCCACTGCGCGACCGTACTTCTATCCCACCCTTATTCAGCTTCACCTTCAGCGTGTGGCAGCTCCCTTCCGCAGTTTCCTTCGGTACATACCCCAATACATAAAACTGGTTCATCTCCGCGGATATCCTCTGCAAACCGCCCAAAAGGTCATTCGAGTTGTAAATCGCAAATCCTCCCGTGCCTTCCGCAAGCATTTGCATCACTTGCTGGTTCACGGCTCCGGACGTCGGGATCTTCGGCAAGAGGATTTGCGGTTGATTTAACGGGTTGTTGTAATAGTTAGAATAAGCATACGGATTCCCCGTCGTTCGTGTCCCGCCACCGGTTCCTGGCGCTCCCCCTCGCGTACCACCACCAGCTCCGCTGCCGGTTCCGCCCTTCCCGCCACCTGTGCCGCCGGTGCCTCCAGTTCCGCCTTTGCCACCCCCGCCCGCGCCGGGAGATCCACCCGCCGTTCCGCCACCACCATGTCCCCCGCCGGGTCCGCCGCCGGTGCCGCCACCAACTCCGCCACCTCCTCCAGGTTTCTGAGGCTCAGGCATCGCTCCGGTGCTGTAGCTCGCAAGGACTAGTCTGGGTCCGCCGTTCCACCCTTCATTGGTCGGAATTCTCTCGCTCGGGCTACCAGGCATCATCAGCTGTACGCTTCCCGCCGGGGCCATGCCGGAGGTCAGCCCGCGTACGTCCAACGGATAAATCGCCACATTTGCCTTGTTACATGCGTCGATCGTCGCCGTCAGCTCTGAGAGATTCTCCACGCTCAAGGGAAAGCCCGCCGTGAACAGCACCAGCATCTTCCGTCCAGGTACTCCACGCAGATTCTTCGCCAGGCTGCGGATCGACAGGAGCATCGACCGCGCTCCGTAATCCGCTTCTGCGTTGCTCAACGATGCCATTCCTAGCGTTGCCACCGTCACCGGCTGCGCGCCCGTCGAATCTATATTGGGAACGCTCGTACCGGTCACCGCCGCCTGCAATAACTTCGCGTTCGACGTAAAGTTCTGGCGAATCACCAGGCTCCCACCGAAATTCACCACTGCCATCAATCGGTCCGGACCCGCGTTGCTCTGCACGAATTTGGTCGCCGCATCTCGGGCCTGCATCTGGTCCCCAGTTTCCATCGACGAGTTATCAAAGAACAAAATCATGTAGTGCTTCTGCCCACTCGCCTGTACCCCCGCCGCATTTGCCTCCGACGAAAAGCTTGTAATCGTTTGTTCCTTATTATCTTCGTAGACCTTGAAGTCCCCCTGCGCCAGGTCCGAGACGTACTTGCCTTTTTTATCCGTCACTACCGCATCGACCAATACCACACGCGATTCCGTCTGAATCACTGTATTCGTCTGTACCGCTTGCACGTTTTCGCTCGCCGATTTTGCCGGCTCTTGCGTTTGCCCGCGCAACCCGGCGATCCCCACCAGCATCCCCGCCAACACCAGCGCCATCGCCAATTTCTCTTTGCGATCGATTCTCCGTGACACTCTCATTTCCGCCCCCATTTCCCGCTCAATCCGGTATCACCACGGCGCCATTCTTCGCGGCCATTTGAGCGCCTTCCGAATCCCGAACCACCTGCCTGATCATGTACTTCCCTGGTTTTAATTCAAAGCTCGATTTCATCACCAGCCCCGTGCGGCTCAGCCGGTCGTACGTCTTATCCAGCAGTCGCATCTCCAAGACTTTTTCTGCCCCGGTCACGTAGTTTCCATTCTCGTCAAAAATCACCGTCGCTACCGTTAAATTGTCCAGATTTCGTCCGTCCGCTTTGCGGAAATGCATCCCCTTCAGATCAATTCGTGAGACTACGCTCAAGTGTGCCCCCGTGTCCCCGGATTTGAAATACTGCGTCTGCAAATCCAGCGGCAGATCCTGAATCTCGTCTTGGGAAAACACCGCCTCTTGCATTTCCGCCTTCTCCTGTTCTTGCGGGTTGTCCACTTTCTTCGGCGCGTAATACCCCTTTCGCGCTTGAATGCTGTACTTCCTTTTCTCCGTAATGGCAACCTTCAATCCGTGGTACTTCCCGTCCATCTTCTGGTTCTGCGGCGAGAATCCTAGAATGTACGACACCTCGGGCGCCGCACCTGCTCGATTCAGCCCGGTTTCCAGATCATTGGAGTTATGAAAAAACGTTCCTCCCGTTCCCGCAGAAAAATCCATAAGCACGTAGGCGTTTTCGCTTTGCTCCTGCGTGCGATACGTATCCTTATAACCTGCGGTCATGTACGTGTCTGTACGCGGCTGGCTAATATCGCCACCAAGATCCGGGGTGTACAATCCTCGCGCATCTACGGTGTTGATCACCACGTTCGCCCGATTCGCCCGGTCGACGATTCCAGTCTCGTCCAAATACTGTGTGCTCAACAGAAATCCCGGCGATGCCAATACCATCACACGTTCTCCCGGCAGCGTCCCCATCCGCCGTATCACGTCTTCCAACGCCCGATACGTGTACTCGTTATCCGTATCCCCCGCCACCAGTTCTTGTTGCAACGCGGATTGTGCCATCGTCTGCGCGGTGGACAGTTGTCTCGTGTCTCCCTGAAACATGCATTGCAACGTTTCTTGCGTCACGATCGGCAACACATTCGAATCATTCTTGTTCAGCGCCTGATCCGCCATGTAATGCGTCACATCCGGACAATTCGTTTGTGGGTTGATTTTTCCCATCTTCGGTCGCGGTATCACCTGCAGCAGCGCCCGCTCCAGCGCTTCCTTGTCATTCGTGTATTCCACTTTCAATTGTTCCGAGGTCCCGAAAATACCAATGCGATCCGCTGGCGTCATGCTATCGATCAGCTTTTTCGCGCTGACTCGCACAAACGTCGCATCTTCCATTCGCAGGTGGATATCGTCGAAGACCAGCGCCACAAATCGTTGGGGCAAAGTCGCCGGCGCCGCTCCCGCAACTTCCTCGGTCGTGCCCTTCTGCGTTTTGGCGGCTGCTTCGATTCGCTGCCGGCGCGTCTCAGGAGTTTCCACGCCAAACGTGGTGATCGTTTGCAGCTTCCCCTGATCGTAAATCTGAAAATCTTCGCGCTTTAGGTCGCGTACCAACTCACCTTTATCGTCGCGCACCACTACCTTCACCTGGACCAGGTTCACTCGCAATTTAAATGTCGTTTCGGTATCCCGGCTGGAAACTTCCGCTTTCGGCTCGGCTTTCGCTTCCTGAGCGCCAACCGTCGCGTCCGCCTTCTTGGCGGTAGACTCGGCCGCCCCGGTCGCGCTCGACGGCGCGGTCGCTGGCGTAGCGGGGGCATCCTGCGCGCGCGCTCCCGCCAACCCGGCAAAACTTAAAACAGACACGGCCAGCCATTTCATTCGGCCGCGCCCCCACTTCGTTTGGACTGGCCCCAGCGTCATCCCCTCCCTTGCCCCTCTTCGCGACCTGCTCGCCTGAACACGCGCCAGGCATGGCTGGTCACTCGACGCGGGTGGGACTTCCCGACTATAGGCCCTGCCATTTTTCATGTCAACGCATCCCGATACAGCCTTCAGTACCGCGCACTGACACACCAACATCCGCCTTAGCCGATTAACGGGAAACAGGTATCTGGAAGATTTTAAGCGGCTTGTCGCAGCCCCAGCAGAGCCTGCTGTTTGGGGAGCGCCGAAGCAACTGCACAACCCGAATTCAACCCACGGGCCAATCTGCCCGCCTTATCTCTTTACCAAAAAAACGTCTCGCCAAGATGCACCCTCCGGAGAGACGGAATCAGCTTGTCCCAAACCAATAATTTTGAAACGAACGCCGCAGCCCCCGCCTTTTCTACCTCGTCCACCATTTCCGGTATGTCGTATTGACTCAGACTCAATATTTTTGCTTGGGGCAGCGCCCTGCGCAGCAGTCGTGTCGCCTCTATCCCATCCATCCTGGGCATCACGATGTCCATGATTACCACATCCGGTCTAAGCTCCAACGATTTGGCGAGCGCATCCTTCCCATCCACGGCCTCGGCACAAATCTCAATGTCCTTTTCGTCAGCCAGCAGCGCGCGCAAGCCACGGCGAATGAACGCTTGATCGTCTGCGATGATGACGCGCATGTGGACTACTCCTCTCTCAGACTTTAGTCATGTACGAGGCTCCGCGAAATACACGGTTCGCTTTAGTACAAAAAGAGGCATTTGCTCCGGCCCCCGATGATGTTCCCTCCCGCTTTTCCGTAGATAATCATCCCATGCCTCAACTAGAGAATCTCCGCCTGAAGGTCTTTCGCTCCGTCGCCACGCATCTTAATTTTCGCAAAGCCGCCGAGCATCTCTTTATTTCCCAACCCGCGGTCACCCTGCAAATACAAGCCCTGGAAAACGATCTTGGCGCTCGCCTCTTCGATCGCACTGCCGGCCGCGTCTCCCTCACACGCCAAGGCGCGGTCCTTCTGCATTACGCCAATAAACTCGCCGCCCTCGTCTCCCAAGCTGAACGCGCCCTTGGCGCCGCCGACGGCACGATTTCCGGACAATTGTCCATTGGCGTCTCCACCACCATCGCGCAATACGTTCTCCCTCGCCTTCTCGGAGCCTTCCTAAACGAACACCCTCAGGTTCAGTTCCTTCTCCAAAGCGGTAACACCAGCCACATCGTCCGTCTCCTCCTCGACAACAAAATTAGCCTTGGTCTTATCGAAGGGCCCGCTCGAGAGCGCAGCGTGCGCATGGAACCTTTCATGGAAGACGAACTGGTTCTTATCGCTCCGCCGAACTTCGAACCCAGCCGTCTGTCGCGCGTTCAATTCCTCGCGTCCCCCCTCCTTATGCGCGAACAGGGTTCAGGATCTCGCCGCGTTGTCGAGCTCGCTCTCGAACGGGCGGGATTTAAGCTCAAATCCTTCAAAAAAGTGATGGACCTGGACTCAACGGAAGCCATTAAGTCTGCAGTCGAAGCGGGTCTCGGCACTGGCTTCGTCTCACGCTGGGCCATCGCAAAAGAGTTGGAACTTCACGCCCTAAAAATCGTGCCAATCAGCGGCCTATCCGTAACTCGTGCTTTTTCGCTCGTCACCCGTAGCGGACCAGAACCTCATGGCCCCGCTGGCGCCCTTCGCAATTTCGCTCTCGATCGCGCACGACTGCTTTCCCATGCTCACCAGAAATCACTCAGATCCGGCCATGGCCACCAACCCCGTCGATAAGCCAAACTAATCGCCCATCACGATTACTGCTTGGACGCCGGCTCCCTTCTCGCCCCACACTCGATTCGTGAACAAAAACATCTTCTTCCTCGGCCTGATCCTCGCAGCCAGTGGCCTCTTGTCCCCTCCCTTCGCTCTTCTCGGTGGACTCATTTACGGCTTCACCGTAACCCATCCCTTCCACGTTGAGAGTAAGCGCCTCTCTAAATTTCTGCTGCAAGCATCGGTCGTCGCCCTCGGCTTCGGCATGAATCTTCACCAAGTCCTTCGCGCTGGGCGTTCCGGCTTCGCCTACACTGCCGTCAGCATCACCGCCGCTATGCTACTCGGCCTGGCGCTCGGTTACTTCCTTAACGTCGGGAAAAAGTCAGCATTCCTGATCAGCGCGGGCACCGCCATCTGCGGAGGGAGTGCCATCGCCGCCGTCGCGCCCATTGCTGACGCCAATGAAGAAGAAATGGCCGTCTCGCTCGGTACGGTGTTCGTCCTTAACTCTGTCGCTCTGTTTCTGTTTCCACTTCTCGGGTCTCTGTTCCATATGTCCCAGGAACAGTTCGGCCTTTGGTCCGCTCTAGCCATCCACGACACTAGCTCGGTCGTCGGTGCCGCGGCCCGGTACGGCGCCTCCGCGCTCACCATCGCCACCACCGTCAAACTCGCTCGCGCCCTATGGATCGTCCCGTTGTCTTTCATCACCGCCATCACCTTGAAATCCAAGGCGCGTATTCAATGGCCGTGGTTCATCCTGTTCTTCTGTTTCGCCGCTCTTCTTAACACTCTTCTGCCGGCGTGGAGCCCCGCGTTCGGCGCGCTGAATCATCTCGGCAAAATCGGCCTGACCGTTACTCTCTTCCTCATCGGCACCGGCCTGAACAGAAAAACTCTCCAGCAAGTCGGTTTCCGGCCCCTCCTCCAGGGACTCACCCTCTGGATCATTGTCGGCTCCGTCACTCTCGCTTTCATCCTCCGTCATTGGCTCCATGTCTGACCCATCCAGAGTTCGCAGCGTTCTGGTGGCGTCGTAATGCTAATTTGCTCCGCTGCGATATCCCTCCAGGCTCCACACGTCCTGCGCGTCTACGTGACGGAGCACATAGCGGTCTCCGTCTGCCACGCGCACGCGAAAATACGTCTCCCCTGGTGAGTACCAGCGGTCTTCTACTTCTATGATTTCCAGGATTCGCCCGTCCAGCTTTAGTCGCAATGGCCGCTCGTCGGCCCGGTATCCCGCGTAACTCTCCACTTCCACTTTCGCCACAACTCACCCGCCATTTTTAATCGCCTCCGTTTCCGCATTCCACGCCGCACCTAAAAAGACAATCACAGCGGATATCTGCATCCACACCAGTAATCCGATTACTGCGGCCAAGCCGCCATAGACAACGTTCGCCGGCACGCGCCGCACATAGAATCCGAACAGAGCGTTCACCAACCACCACAAGAGCGTAGCCAGCGCCGCTCCCGGCAGCATGTGGCTCAAGTGCTTTTCCTTCGGACGCGCCACCCAATAAATCACCGTCAACGCCAGCATGGCCAGCACCATCGCGGCCAGCGGGAAAAATACCAACCACATGCCATGCACCGGTGCGTTCCTCCACAACTCGGTGGTCAGCCAGTGCCGCAATGGCCGGCCAAATACTCCCAAAATTCCCGCCGCCACAATCGGCGCCATCGTTATTAACAGCAGCAGTAGCCCTCGCAGCTGACGGTGCACGAATCCGATGCGCTCCTCGTCCCCGTAAATCAGGTGGATCCCTTCCATCAACAACTTCATTACCTGCGTCCCGCCGAACAACGCCCCCGTCACTCCCGCCAAGGCGTATTTCCACACATCCGGTTCGCGCCGGTCCAGAAAATCCGTCACAACCGCCTGGCTACCCGGCGGTAAAAAATCCGTGAAATTTCGAATGGCATCGAGGATCGCCGTCTTACTGCCGATCCACGTCGACGCAAACCCGACTACGAGTAGTAATAGTGGGAAAAACGCCAAAAACACGTTGAAGGCAATTGCTTGCGACACCATGCTGCACCGCGGAAACACTCGTCGCAGCATCTTCCATATTCTTTTCCCCAATGCGCCCCTCACTATCGCCTCATTATAGCCATTTCCCTTTCTTCGTCTTACCGATTCCCTGCTCCCTCCTCAGGATTTCTCGTACCCGACGATATCCCCGAGTTGCCCCACTTCCCATTCCCGCGGCTTCCCAATCTCCGTCGTTTTCCACACTCGTCCACAGATATGCACAGGGGACCTCTTCCAATGCCGTTGCTTTCCAAAATCGTCGAGACTATCCTGCGATCAGATTGAGCCGGGGAGCCTCAAAAACTTCGCGGCACAATTAGAAGAGGGCGCAGGAACCGCAAGGTTAATGCGCCCTCAATTTTTGTAATGCGATAGCCCTCCCGCCAATCCGCCCTGCTCATAGTTGCGTGCTTTTGCTATAAATCATAAAGTTGTGTCCATTTCCAATGATCTAATCGGGGGCTTCTTTGAGCTCGTTGCTTTCTCAATTTCGCCAGTACGGTCTTCCCTTCGTCGCGATCCTCGTTGTCGCCTTCGGCGTGCTTGCCTATGTCTACCGATACTACCGCTCCGCCCAGTTCCCGGGTTCCCGCAACATTTGGAGTGCTAAGTGGGAGGTCTCGCCTGAAACGCTGGGCGGGTTCTCCTACGCCCGGCTCGCGCTGGCTAGCATCCTCGGACTCTTTCTCGAATTACTCATGATTCGCTGGATTTCTTCGGAAATCCGCATGTTCGCCTACTTCAAGAATTTCGTCTTGATTGCCTGCTTCCTTGGCTTTGGGTTGGGCTGCTACCTTTGCCGCCGTCGCATCAATATCTTCCTACTGGTCCTTCCCTTGTTCGCTATCGCCGTACTTATCAAACTGCCATGGGCTCCTTTTCGCGAACTTGTCGGACATCTCCCCTCGTTTCTGGGTGTCTTTTCCGAAATGAATTTCTGGAGCGTGGGGCAATACTCCCTGAGCGCTTATACGATCGTCGGAGTTTTGGCCGCCATCATCGTCGTCGTCCTGGTCTTCGCTCTGACCACCTTTGTCTTCATTCCCATCGGCCAGTTTGTCGGCTGGTACCTTGAAAACGCGCCAAAAGGCATTCTCGGCTATACCGTCAATATTCTCGGCAGTCTCGCCGGAATTCTCCTCTATACCCTCTTGTGCTTTCTCTATCTTCCGCCCGCCATCTGGTTGCTTTCCGCGGCCATCTTGTTCGTTGTTCTGGTTTGGAGAGTCTCTTGGCTACGATTCGCTACCACGATTGCCTTTCTCCTCTGCATCGGACTCGCCGCCCTACGCGGCGACAAGAAGGTCACGGTCTACTGGTCTCCCTATCAGGAACTGTCCGTCGCTCCGGTTATGCAAAACGGCGAAACTATCGCCTTCGACCTCAAGACCAATGGCGATTGGTACCAGAAAATCTTCAACCTCTCCGGCCAGTTCGTCGATTCTCACCCTGCTCTGTTCAAAGACGTCAGTCCCTCTTGGAATGCCTACAACCTTCCCTATCACTTCTATCCTCACCCCAATTCCGTTCTGGTTCTCGGGGCGGGCACGGGAAATGACGTTGCCGCCGCTCTCCGCAATGGCGCCAATCGTGTCGTCGCCGTCGAGATCGACCCACTCATCCTGCGTCTAGGCAAGAAACTACACTTTGAGCAGCCTTACAGCTCAGACCGCGTTATCCCCGTCCTCAACGACGCTCGCAGCTTCTTGCAGAATGACTCCGAGCAATTTGACCTCATCATGTTCTCCCTTCTCGATTCCCACACTACTTCCTCTCACTTCACCAACATCCGCATCGATAACTACGTCTACACTCGGGAAGCTCTGCAGGCCGCGCGTCGCCATCTCAAACCAGATGGCCTGATGGTTGTCAAGTTTTGGGTCGCTGCTCCCTGGATCGCCGGTAGGCTCTACGGCTTAATGAACGCCACCTTCGGTCATCCACCTCTCCAAGTAGCCGTCGAGCAGCCCATCTATGCCACGGCGGGCAGTTTCTACATCTCCGGTTCTCCCCAGCGCCTTCAGCAATCGTTGTCCGATCCTGCGTTGACTCAATACGTCCAGGCACATCCTGCGGGTCCCGTCGAAACCACCACACTCACCACCGACGACTGGCCGTATTTCTATCAACGCGCCCCCGGCCTGCCCCTTACCGTCGTCATTATTTCCCTTGTTCTGGTTCTGCTTTGTTGGCTCTTCCTCCGTCAGGCTGGCGTCCACTCCGGGTCCATTCGCTGGCACTTTTTCTTCCTCGGCGCTGGCTTCCTTCTCTTGGAGGCGCAGATTGTCAGCAAGATGGCGCTTTTGTTTGGCACCACTTGGGTTGTCAACTCCATCGTTATTGCCGGCTTGCTTCTGTTGATCGTCGCGTCCAACCTGCTTGTCGATTTTGTTCCTCGTATCCCGTTCAGCGTGGCCTATACCGGGATCTTCGCCACCATCCTCTTTTCTTACTTCATCCCTCTCGACCAACTCTTCTTTCCGTCCCTTGCCGCCAAAATGCTGGTCGCAACGCTGGTTCTGTGCCTTCCGGTTTTCTTCGCCGGAATCGTCTTCATCAAGAGCTTTGCGGCGGACCAATTCAGTGGCCAAGCACTCGGTTCAAACCTGTTCGGTGCCCTGGTGGGCGGACTCCTCGAGTCGCTTTCGTATTGGACGGGCATCCGATTCCTCCTCGTCCTCGTCGCTCTCTTCTATCTCGCTTCACTGATATCGCTTCGCACCTCCGCACGCTCGTCGGATAAACAGAAGCTTGAGCCAGTCCCCCTAGAGGCATAGGCAGCCAAACTCGATCAATGGGTATTGCCCCCTCAGAGGCTCTAGCCAGGCGTTTTTGCACAGACGTACACACCTTTCCACAGGCATCCGCTTCCCCTCCTCTTGTCAACTCGCCCTGAAAGCCATACTCTCTCGCCCACATCGTGCCGGGAAACCAAACCCTTCGCGGCACAATGCAACGAGGGCGCAAGAATCTCCAGATTCATGCGCCCTCAATTTTTTTCTTATGCATCTGCGCTACGGGCCTTCCTCTGTAACGCAATCCATTTGGCCGAATCGCCGTCCGAATCTGCCCTTCACCTTCTTAGCTTCCTCTACCTCCTCACCGCCCAATGTTTTCCACACTCGTACACAGATTTGCACAGGGAAATCAGGTTTACCCCTCTTGCCAAGCTCTAAACGACAGGTTTATTCTGGTGCCAGATTGAGCCGAGGGGCCTCAAAAACTTCACGGCACAATTTAAAGAGGGCGCGGGAGCCGCAAGGTTCAAGCGCCCTCAATTTTTTTGCTCCTGATTATTCCCGCACCGCCTCCTTCAGCAAGACTCCCATTCTTGTCGTACACTTTCCTAGTCGCTTCCCGAGGATCCAAATCATGACGTCGAGCCCGCTAGGTTGGCCGTCGGAGTTCCGCGCAAACCAGATTCGGACTCCACGAATGGGGCAGTTTGTGGAGCAAATGAGCACTCTTCAACTGGCCTATTTCCGGCGGGTCACGGTCCTGCTACTTTTGCTGATGTTCGCCACTCCCGCGCTGGGGCAGAACCCGTCGCCAGCCGACGCCTCCAAAAAGCTGATTTGGCACACCTTGGAATTTGCCATCGTGCGCTTCAACGATACCGCTCCGAACTCCTGGAATATCTATCACTCGGAGAAAAAAGGTGTCCTTCTCGTCCGCCTGTGGAAGCGCTACCTGCTGGTTAATGTTCAGGATCAGGAAGTGTTCGACATCGATCCGCAAAAAATCAAAGTAACCGGGGATTCCGTCGAGTGGTCGATGGCTGACGTGCCGGAGAAACCAATCGATACCCCTGATTTCCTGGAACGAAACGTCGGTTCTATGGAACGCGTCCGTTTTCGTCTCAGCAAAAACGGCCATTTCCTCGAATTGCAGATTCCCTTGGGCCCGAACGGCCGCCCGATCTACTGACTTGGCGGTCGCGCCGCGCCCTGCGGCGATTCTTTTGGTGGGTTCGGTTTCATCTGGGTTTCCGCAGGTAGCGGCACACTTGTTTGTCCCGCGCGGTAAACTCCATAAAACCAAGGTATGCCCAACGCACCCGGTTCTACGCCCACATTCACCTTGTCACCCGTCTGGAATCGATCGTAATCATCCACATCTACCGCCAGCCGCTCGATCTTCCGTCCTTCTCGCCACGAATACACAAATAGCCGCCGCGTACCCCGCACGATGCCCTTCATCAAGTAGCGGCCTTCTACCGACGTTTGGTGGTATTCCACTTTCCGTGGAGAATCGAGTCTCCCGTTGAGGAACAACCCGAACGAGAGAATAAATGGAATTGGAATCAATCCTGTAAATAGATGTTTCAGGACTTCCAGGTCCTTGCGGGCTCTGGCCTGGCGGTCGAGGAAGATGGCCAACGTCAGCGTGGCGAAAAACACCAGGCCAAACGCAACCAGCATGGCGTCCAGATCCAACGGAGGGTAAACCTGGCTGACATACGGGAACAGCAGCGAACCCAACAAAAAAATCGCCATTTGGCCCAGCAGGCGCCGCCGGAATACAACTTCCGCCGCCGCCGACGTCAGTCCGCAATTCGGACACTGATCGCTGGTGCGCGGTGAGCCACAATCCAAGCATCGTGTCATGATTTCTAGTATACGGCGGGGCGTCTAACTCGCTGCCAGTTTCGCCAGCAACGCTCGATAATTCTCTTGACCCTGATCTTCGCGAACTTCAACTGTTACCCCCATGCCCAGCCCCGGCTCCACCCGTCGCACCGAACAGTCTACCCACAGGGGACGGTCTACCGCCAAACGCGCGCGAAATCCAGCACCCACCCACAACACGTCCTCCGCCTCAATAAACATCCCGCTTTCGCTGATGTCTCGAGTACGGGCGCGCAATCGTGCGGATCCCCATTCAATTTCCAGGGAGGCCTGGTAGCGGTAGCGTGGCGACCTCCGCCGCTCTTGGCTTGCGTCTGATCCCCCGGTCTTCATGGTCGCGGCACCTTCAGCAGGTACGACGGCGCTCAAAGAGTCGGCCCCGTACAACCTGCCTCTGCAATGAAGATACGACGGGAATCCCTGCGTTGTTTCAGACACCGCTCATTCGTGTTTTGTTCCCGCCATTTGCCACTTGGGCACAAAATTTCTCCCCTCACTACCTCGCTAATTAACCCATTGCATCGCTTTGCGCTGCTCGGGCCTGCAATGTGCGATAGAATTTGCGCAGTGGTTCGTTATCCATTTCTAAGCCCGTGAGCGAATCAGCCCTTGCCTCTCGAAAACGGATTATTGCGTCACCTCATCTCCGATAACTACACGCCCGAATCTCTGGCCAGAATTCAGGAAGTTCTGGCCGCCAGGCGCACCCACGAAATCCTGCCCGTGGCGAACGGACTATTTGCCGCCAGTTCCAGTCAAGCCCCGGACGCCCTCAGCGGTTATCAGAATGTCTGGGTGCGCGACAACGTCATGGTCGCTGACTCCTTCCGCCGCCGCGGCGATTCTTCCACCGCGATTGCCTGCGCCCAGGGGTTGACGCAGTTTTTTGCCACGCAATTGCCCCGCTTTCGCGAAATCGTCTACGACCCCAAACGCCTTTTACGACGCGACTCCAATCATCGCCCGCACATTCGCTTCACTGCGCAAACCCTCGCCGAATTGTCAGAACTTTGGCCGCACGCGCAAAACGATGCTCTCGGAGAAGCGCTGTGGTTTCGCTTCTCGCTCGCAAATACCGGCGCATTTCCACTCTCCGCGTCCGATTACGAAATCTATCGCCTGTTCCCTCCGTATTTCGAAGCCATTGAGTATTGGCAGGACCGCGATAGCGGCGCTTGGGAAGAGGGCTACAAGATCAACAACTCCAGCGTCGGCGCGGTCGTCGCCGGACTCGAAGAAATGCTCAAGTTCCACGAATCCGATGCCACCAAGGTCCACGCGATCCAAGCAAATATCAGCGCGCCTGAAACTAAAAAATTAAGCGCACTGATCGCCAAAGGACGCAAGCGTCTCGATACCACTCTGCCCTTCGAATCCCCGCCCGAACGCCTGGCCGATTCCGCCCTCCTATTTTTGATTCATCCGCTCGGCGTCATTTCAACACGCGAAACCGAGAATGCCATTCTCAATCTCGTGCAAGCCCGGCTCCGAGGAGAAGTGGGCATCAAACGCTACGCCGGCGATTCCTACTTCTGCCAGGACTACGACGAATGGTTCTCGCCCGCTCAAATGAGTTCCGATTTCAGCGAGCGTCTCGATGTTCGTGACGCCCACCTCCAACCCGATTGCGAAGCCCAGTGGTGCATCTTCGATCCGCTGCTTTCGGTCATCTACGGATACCGTTTTCTGGCCGACCGTTCAGATCGCGCCAGTTTTCACAAGCAGATTTACTATTTCAATCGCTCCTTGGCGCAACTCACCCCCGCGGGCCAGTGTCCCGAGCTTTATTTCCTGAAGCATGGAAGTTATATTGCCAATGTCCACACACCGCTGGCATGGACCCAGGCGAACCAGGCGCTCGCTCTCTACCTGATGGAACAGTCCATAGGAGAAGACAGATGAACAGATATTCGATGCGCGCAGTATCGCTCGCTTTCACTTTATTCGCCGCCGCGTTCTTTTCGATTCCTGCGTACGCGCAAATGGAACGGAATTCTCTCGCGCAAACTCCTCCTATGGGGTGGAACAGTTGGAACAAGTTTGCCTGCAAAGTCGACGAAAGCATCATCAAGTCCATCGCCGACGCCATCGCCACTAACGGCATGAAAGATGCCGGCTACCAGTACGTCGTCATCGACGATTGCTGGCAAGTCAGCCGCGATGAGAATGGCTTCATTGTCGCCGACTCCAAGACATTTCCTTCCGGCATAAAGGCGCTCGCGGATTACGTCCACTCCAAAGGACTGAAATTCGGCATCTACTCTGATGCTGGCAGCAAAACCTGCGCGGGCCGTCCCGGCAGCCAGGGCCACGAATATCAGGACGCCCTGCAATATGCGCGCTGGGGCGTTGACTATCTCAAATACGACTGGTGCAACACCGGCACGCGCAACGCTGAAGAAGCCTACACCACCATGAGCAACGCTCTTCTCGCCACCGGCCGCCCCATCGTGTTTAGCATGTGCGAATGGGGCACCGCGAAACCCTGGTTCTGGGCCAATGGCATCGGCAATCTTTGGCGCACCACCGGTGACATCAGCGATAAGTGGAACAGCAAGAAAAAATGGCCCGACGGCGGCTGTTGCGAACTCGGCATGATAGACATTCTCGACCTGCAGGTTGGCCTCGACGCTTTCGCCGGTCCCGGCCACTGGAATGATCCCGACATGATGGAAGTCGGCAATGGTGGCATGACCATTCCGGAATATCGCGCTCACTTCAGTTTTTGGGCGCTGCTCGCTGCTCCGTTGATCGCCGGTAACGACGTCCGCTCCATGTCCCCAGACATCAAGGAGATTCTCACCAACTCCGAAGTGATTGCCGTTAACCAGGACACACTTGGCCGCGAAGGGCGTCGCATCGCTAAAAATGGCGACTTGGAGGTTTGGGTGAAACCTCTCAGCGGCGGCAATCGCGCGGTGATTCTTTTCAATCGCGGAACCGCCGAATCCGAAATTAGCGTTTCCTGGGATCAAATCGGCTACCCCAATCACATTCCGGCTCAGGTCCGCGATTTGTGGGCGCACAAAGATCTCGGCTCCTTCACTGGCAGCTATTCCGCCAAGGTTCCGTCCCACTCCGTAGTTATGGTGAAAATCACCCCCTAGCTTTTACTCGAATTCGTCATTCTGAACAGAATCTTCGAAGCGAGGCAATGTTTCCCATTTTGCTCGGTGTGCTCGGCTTGGCCATGAGCTATTATTTGGTCGCCACGCGCCACGTTTCCGCCCCGAGTCCTTCGCCTAAGGAGGCTTCTATGTCCGCAAGTCCCGAAAAACCTGCGATCCCGGAAAGCGGTATCGTGCGAATCCCCAGCCAGCATTCGGTTGATGACACAATTGCCAGGATCGAGTCCGTTCTCCAATCCAAAAACGTCAAGCTATTTGCAGTCGTGGATCACAGCGGCGAAGCGGAAAAGGCCGGACTCCGCATGCCGAACACGAAATTGCTCATCTTTGGCAATCCCAAGGGCGGCACTCCTCTCATGCTCGCCTCCCCCAGCGTCGCTCTCGATCTACCCCTCAAGATTCTCATCGCCGAAGATGCCGCTGGAAAAGTCTGGCTCTCTTACAATGCGCCCGCTTATCTCCAGCACCGCCATAATTTCCCGGTCGAACTCGTCTCCAATATCGCCATCATCGAAGCGTTGGCCGCCAACGTGGCTCAATAGGCCAGCCCTTCGTCAGAACGCGACTGGATGCTTCTGAGCATCTTTCATGAACTCTGCAATTTTCTCTATGCTTTGAATTCCGCCGCGCGCTCCCACCGCTTTGCAATTCAATGCCGCCGCGGCGCACGCAAATTCCAGCCGCCGTTGCAGCGGCCACTCCCGCAAGAATCCATAGATAAATCCGGCGTGGAACGTGTCGCCTGCTCCGGTCGTATCCACAGGTTCCACGCAATATGCCGCCGCATAATGAAAACTCTGTCCATCCCAAGCAAGCACGCCATTTTCACCTAACGTCGCGGCAGCCAGCCGGCATCCGTATTTCTTCTGCATTGCAGGCAACGCAATCCGCAGATCTGCTTCGTTCGTCAAACGCTGGGGAATATCCCGGCTGGTAATCAGAAAATCGATGCTCGGCAGTAATGTTTCGTACCCGGAATAAAGATTGTCCAGATCCGCCACTACCGAAACTCCCTCTTCTCTCGCCCATTTCGCCGCTTGCACCGCCGCCGCGGTGTCGTGACCGTCCACGTGCAGTACCTTGGCATTCACAATCCATTCGCGCTTCAATTCCTCTGGCCGTAGCGTTAATCGCGCGTCGCGCTTCCACAGCACCGTCCGTTCTCCGCTTGGATCGACCAGAATGAATGCTTGCTGGCTGTGGCATTTGGGTGTTGTCAACAGGTGCGTCTCCACACCAAGTCGCTCAAATTCCTTCCGGTGTAAAGTCGCCGCGTGATCCTCTCCGAGCTTTCCAACATAACGCGTCCGCAATCCCCATTGCTGGCACGCCACCATCGCCGAAGCCACCTGCCCGCCCAGCAGCGGGTCCGCGGAAGTAATTTCCACCTTCGATCCGCGTTTCGGAAATTCCGGAACAGGGATCAGCGTATCCGCGGCATTTAGCCCGACGCCCACCACATCAACTTTCGGTACCGCTCCCATCAACAACATCGCCTCATCAATGAAATCCCGTGATTTTCCAAAGTTTTCCCCCACATACCACGAACAGCAACAAAAGGCCTACGCCCAATACCAGCACCGGACCCCACTGGATAGAAATCTGCGGCACCCGGGCGATCCAGGCGAAAACAAGCAGTGTCGCTGTAGCAGTAGCCACCAGCAACCAATCCAGCACACTGCGCCGTGGCGCGGCTTCGTCCGCCGATTGCCTCCCTTCGAATCGTGCTTCTACATATTCTGCCGCGACTCCATAACGCTCGCTTTCTCGGTCCGCCGCCGCTTTCCAATGTTTGTGCTCCTCGCCTGTCGCGGACGAAAGTGCGATGGCTCCCACTCCCACCGCCATCAACAAAGATCCGCCAATGACCTGCAAATAAACAGTTTCACTTTTCCCGTGCAATTCACCGAAAACCAAAATGCCCCACAGCAAGCCCCATAATTGATTCGTGTTTGACAGCGGGATGCCCCGGCTGATCCCCACATATTTCGCCGCATATTGTTGGAATAAATCCCCAATCACCCAAATGAATCCGCCCAACATCAACCAGAAAATCACCGACTTCGCCAGCACCAACTCGTGCCATAGCGGCCCAAGTCCGTTGTAAACGATCGCCAGCGAACCCATCATTCCCAATTCCCCGAACGTGAAAAATGTGACGAACGACAACGGGTTCATTCCCGTCAGGTATGCCTTGCGATACGGGATATACATCGTGCCCCACAGCACTCCCGCACCCAGCGCCGCCAACACTCCATTCCGCGCGTGCGCCGGCGACGACTGCGACGCAGACGCGATCGCCAGGACCGCGGCTCCCGCGCACATCACCAGCGCCCCGCCCAAAACTCCGGCCCATCTCTTCCAGCCGGCCTGACGCAGTTCGTTAAAGAAAAGGAAGCCCCAAAAAATCCCGAGCAGGCTATTGGAATTCCATAATGGAAACGCGATGCTCAACCCAACGTCGCGAATTGCAAAAATTGTCAGCGTGTTCGCAACCGCCCACAAGCAGCCTGCCAGCAATGCCCACAGAATCAAATGCGGCGCGCGTGCTACGTCGGCGCGCACCGATCCGGTCCCTAGAATCAAAGCCGGTAAACTCCACCGCGCCAAAAACACTCCAATCACCATGATCAACGAGACTACGATCGGGGATATTCCAATCGTAACCAGCTTCGCCGGTGCTTCCGCCGCTCCCAGCCACGCTCCCGCGGTAAATCCGCACAGGATTCCCAGAAGTTGCAGCTGACGACGCCGCTCGGGATTCTTACCTTTGGTTGTGGACTCGGGTGCCAGCGCGGCGGGCATGATTTCGCAGTCGATCCTCAGTGTAGAAACTTCAGTAGCAACAGTCCGCCCAGCAACACCAAGGCCGGCACCCAAAAATGTATATCACTCAATACGTTCGTTGCCCGGTTCGGCTGTCGTTCCGTCATGCTCTTTGGTTAAAGCTTGAGTTCCTGTAAACCGTATCGCCGCAGATTATACACCCCTGCATTCCCCGAAATCCGTTCACGAACACGAGACCATTTACAGGCCCAGTCGCCGAGCGCAGTCGCGCAGCAATTCTCTCTCCCACGCGGGCCTCTGGGGATTCTTTGGATGTGTGCGATCGCTCGGAATCCTTCCCGCCTGGTGCAGAAACACCGCCGCCGAATGTTTGTACGCCGGCACCGGATCGCGAAACGTCACATTGCCGAGATATTGCAACGCATCGCTCAGCGCAAAATAGTTTGCATCGGCCTTTTCCCAAAGTGCATCGCGCTCCGCGAATTTCTCCGGTGTCAGCGTCGCTAGTCCCAGCAAGTAATCCGACCCGTACTCGATCATGTTGATCCCCAGATCGTTGCCCGTGTAAATCCGGAAATCCGGCCGGTGC
>Ga0335085_10003267_pt1 | contig 28394 bp, 25 predicted proteins | sample Lox_Sample_45_FD_206712 | JGI IMG/M metagenome (GOLD analysis project Ga0335085, IMG submission 206712) | Soil microbial communities from Loxahatchee National Wildlife Refuge, Florida, United States - Lox_Sample_4.5 | ecosystem: Environmental > Terrestrial > Soil > Wetlands | place: USA... | reverse complement strand
CAGGACGGACCAGTCGCTAGGGTTAACGGTCAGCTCTTCGATGGTATCGCAAAGCGCGAGACGGTAAATGCGAGTTGAGACCCCTTCGTCGGCGTAGTTTTTGCCAAGCCCAAGGCGGGAGCGAGCCGCGCTGAGTTCTGGAAGCTCGTTTGGATTTACTTCGGCGCAATCTCCTACTTGGATGACGGTAGCAACGCTCCCTTCCCGCTTACCATGCCATACAAGGAGAAACTGACCGGGTAACACGTCGTGATCTGCGGCGAGCAGCACGGAGACAGACGTAAAATTTGGGGTGTCATGGTGATGGGCAATTTCTCCCACCAGGACAGCTCCGGGAGGCAAACCAGAACTCGCCGAATCCCCGAAGTCATGCGTTTTCAATTGCGGCACCAGCACTGGCGCATTGCCGTTCTCAATTTCTGCGTTCGTCATAATGGCCTTTCTTTGTTACTAACACTAACACGTTAGTTGTTAGTATCGCGGAAAGGGCTCATCCGTCAAGGCAGTTTTTGACGATTTTGCATGTTAGCTCCGCAAGTGCCTTATCCAGAGCATTTCCCACCAGCACGCAATTCTCCGCGTCATTGTCGAGGAAACGAAAACTATCGGGAAACCCTTGGATCCGCGCCGCCTCCCGGAGGGTAAGGGCGCGGTTTTCAACCGGGTGCCAAAAGCGCCCGCTGCCCGCGTTAGGAAAATAGCCTGTGATCGTTCGCGCTAAGCCCCGGCGATGAAGACGTCCATAAGCTTGAGAAAAGTGCTCATCGGCTCCGCTCCATCTTTTCCCCTCTTCCACGCGTCCCATGCGCCTCAGAATACCAGGTCCGTGATCCCAACTTTTGTGACCCATTCTTATTGCCTTTAGCGTGCCGATGTCGCCCAGATCCCCAATCGTTTCATCGACGGTGGGAATCGCGCGCGAGCCCAAGGTTAAACCCATTTTGTGCGGGACATTTTTTTCCGCGCGCTGAGAGGCCGGCGTGCGGCCAAGCATTCCCACTGGATCCGCATCAATTTTGCAAAATTTTTGCAGAGAATAATTAAAATATTTTGCGCTGCCGCCATGCGTAGGCTCGGGAAAGGTGGGGGCCACGCCTAAATCGCTTTTTGCGGCGACTAAAATCAATCGTTGGCGGCTTTGGCAACTCCCCCACAACGCGGCGTTCACGATTGACGCAGTCCAACAGTAATCCAACTCTTCCAAACCATCCGTGAACAGCTTGAACCGCCCGGATGATGCAACAAGTGGAACATTCTCCATCGCCAGCACGCGCGGCTGCAGATCCCGCACAATTGAATGAAAACGCGACACATGGCGGTTGCGCGAGTCATAAGGATTTTTTGACCCACAATCGCTGAAACCCTGGCACGGCGGGCAACCCAATAGAACATCCACGCGGCCACCGGCGAAACGAAGCAAATCCGTCGAAGGTTTCGTTCCCAAATCCCACACTCGATATCGCGCGCCGGGATTATTGTGTTTATAAACGTCGGCTGCGTATTGATTATTGTCGACGAGCGAGATTTTACCGGTGCGGGACCATCGCCGAAACGGCTCGATAGATCTTCCCGTCCCCGCATAAAGTTCGAGAATATTAAATTTCATGGCGCACTTACGCTTGCATTCTCCCATCATTTTATACAGACTATGTATAAATTCGCAACCAAAATTTTGTGAGCAGAGGCAGACCGCAATCAGAAATCAAGGCGTCCGCGCGGGAGGTGCGGGATTTTTTCGCGGCTTGCGACCGCCTTTCCCTAAGCTTGAAAAATGTTCACTCTATTCTTGCCGAGAGTGTTGACAACGCGCCCAGCTATCGAACGCTCCAAGAGTGGAGGCGAGGGACTCATGCTCCCAGGTTCGCGCCTTTCGCTTCGTGGCTTAAAGTTTTGTGCAGGAAATGCAAGTGACAAACGGTTTCAAGGCAGGACGCGAAGTCATTCACCGATTCGAGTATGACAGACACAGTTAACAGGGCGACCCGCTCAAGAGTCATGGCTGCAGTTCGCTCTCGGCGGAATCGCAGCACGGAACTCGTGATGGTGGCAGCTCTCCGCGCAGCGGGAATTACGGGGTGGCGCCGTCATCTTCCTCTGCCTGGCACCCCGGATTTTGCCTTCCCAAAAGCGAAACTCGCCGTGTTTGTGGACGGCTGCTTTTGGCACGGCTGCCCGAAGCACGGTCAACTGCCCGCCTCGAACGTGGAGTTCTGGACCCGCAAAATCACCTTGAACAAAAGACGTGATCGAAAAACCTCCGCCGCGCTAAGGGCCAAGGGATGGCGAATTATTCGATGTTGGGAGCATGACACTCGCCGCCGAATAGAAAAATGTGTTCGACGAATCCAGGCCGAACTCGACCGTCCTTAGGCTACTTTTTAGCCAGGATTGTTTTCAAATCCAGCCGACTCGCATGAACTTTGTCGTGGCAAACGTTGCACAGCACAAACAAATTCTCGGCGATGTTTTCACCGCGATTTACGTGTTCCTTAAGATGATGCAGTTCCAAAAACCGAGGGTCTTGCTTCGTCCACTTTTCGCGATTCCATCCGCATGACCGACAAGTGTTTTGGTCACGCTCGTAAACCTCCTCTTGAACCTCCTTCGGAATGTGGCGGTCATGAGGTTCGGCAACGCGCTCCACGCTTTCGAGAACGTATTCGCCTGATTTCAGGTCGGGCCTCCCCGTAAACCGGGTCGCGATTTGGAAGCCTTCCTCAGTCCTCAACTCCCTTGTTCGTCTTCCGAATTCCTTTGCGCTGCCGGCAACGTAAGAAAGTTCTTCGGATGTCACCACCTGGCCCACGTTTTCTTTGAGGTATTTGAGAATGCGCTCCTTCGCGCCACCCTGCTTTTCACGTCGAATTCGATTTGCGATATGCCAGCGCCTTGCCGCCAACATGTCGGGATCTGGACGAATAAGAATGTATTGCGTGGGCTTGAGCTCAAGGCCACTTTCAGGATCATTGCTGGCCCCGCTTAGAATTCTGTAGCCGTCCTGAACTCGAAGCTCGCGTATTCGGCGACCGTATTCTGAAATCCCGGAAACAACCTCCAACTCTTTCGCGTCAAGCACGGTCGATACATGTTGAACGAAATATAGCCGAATCCGCTCGCGCGCGTCGCCAGCATCACACCCGCTGTCACGAACGACCGCAATATTGAGCTTCCGGGTCGTGGCAAGAATGTCCACCAGCCGCAGAACCTTGCCGCGCAGGTCCAATCCGGAATAATCGGCACCGAAAAGCTTGAGCTTGTCTTCGATTGCGGCCGCTAATTCGATCGGCGTCATTTTTCGGATGAAAGCAGCATGGAGGACAAATGTCCTAGCTGACGAGGCGTGGGCTCACCGACGTATGCGGCGTCATGCTCCATTAAATGATCTGCTACAACGCCGGCGATCGCCTCCGCAAGCACGGGGGGAACCGCATTGCCGATTTGAATCGCAATTTCAATCTTGCTCCCGCACCACTTAAAATCATCCGGAAAAGTTTGTAGGCGCGCCGCCTCCCAGTGCGTAATCGGACGGTGCTCCGACGGATGGAGGTAACGCCCCTTCTCGGGCTTATAGAATTCCGTTCGAATCGTGCACCGGGCCGGACTGTCCCAATCCAGCCTCCCGAAAAGGTCTGTTCCCCCCTCGGTCTTTCTTATCCAGCAGCCAGGTGTCAGTTCCGGCGCGAGCCTTTGGAGGTCGAACCTGTTTCCACCTGGAGGAATAAGCTTGTAACGTTTCAGCGAAACCGGAGTTGGATTCCGGCCAAGATGAAGGTCCGGCCCCAAACACGGGCTGCTCTCAATCGCCTTCCGGGTTGGTTTGAGCGGTATTCCTCGGAACGCCTGCCGCACGTTCATTCTGTGGCCGTTAGCCTGTGGAAGTTTGATCGGCCCCAACTTGGAACCCATGATGATTGCGCGTTTTCTGTTTTGCGGCACACCGTAACGGCTCGCAAGAAGAAGCCCTTTGCTCTCATCGTCAACGTGGAACCCAAGCTCGCGCGCGCGACGAATGATGGCCTCGCCTTCCGGCGCCGTCAAAAAATTGGGGACATTTTCCACAACGAACACTTTGCAATTGGTCGATTCAAGGACATCAACAAAAAACTTCCACATCGCCCGCCGCGGATCACGCTCGCGGTTGCCCGTGAGATTCGAAAATCCCTGGCAAGGCGGGCCACCGATTACCACGTCCGCGGGAACGTCAATGCCGCCTGCGTCAACCACTTCGGCTATGTCCCGCGCGATGACGTGCGCTCCGAAGTTCGCTGCATAAGTTTCGGCGAATGTGCGCACTTTTTCGACGGCGAGAATTGGCTGGAACCCCCGTTCGACAAATCCAAGCGTCATCCCCCCCGCGCCCGAAAAGAGATCAATGACTTTGTAAGGCCGCGTGCGAGGGGCCGCAGCCTGCGCGGGCGATTTTAACTTTTTTAACGAGCCGTTTTTCATCCGTCTGTTCGAAAATAAACTAACACCGCAATTCTTAATCTTCATCCATCATCCGTCAAGACGGAGCCGGCTTACGCCCCGGACGAGAATTCATCCCTGACTGAAACCACGTAGCCTGCCTCGGCAAACTGCTTCACCAATTCCCGGAAGCGGGGATCGGGACTGTCCACGAAATCACGGAAAATCCACCTGTCAGCGAGACCAGTTCCCACCACACCCCGGTCATTAACGTCTTTAAGCATCCCCGGATACCGGAGGAATCCAAAAACAGTTTCCCTTCCTTTTTCATCAGTGACGACAAGCATGACTCCCTGTTCAGGAATGACGCGACACTCGCCGCGCTCTTGGTCATGGCTCCAAACCTGCCCCTCTTTCAACAGAACCACTCCCTTGAGCAAATCATCCTGCATTCGCTCGCCAGTGGTGAGCCGTCGGGCGAAATCGCGACGCTCAGGGGTATCAAATTTCGCGTTCAGCACCATCGTCGGCGAGAATCCGAGACTTTTGGCCGTGCTCTCGAGTTTTTCTAAAAACGCCTTCAATTCGTCCGCCGTCTTCTCAGCGGGCGCAGCAAGCTTGAAATGGTAGCTAAGCCCCACGCGTTCCTCCCCCCGAATTAATTTCTCCGATCGTCGCGTCCTTTGACCAGATTGTGCCACTCATGCTGTCCCAGAGCGGCAACAAGTCGGGGTCGTCAATGCCGACACGTTGGGTCTTTTTCTCATCAAGCAGCATCGCGCGTTTGAACCAAGACTTCGACTCGTCGAATCGGTGGAGAACGGAGCAATAACATGCAAGGTTGTATTGTACCGTCCAATTTTCGTAAAACTTTTGCCCGACGTGCGCAAGATTGCTGAATGCTTCCTCCGTGCGTTTCAATCGGTGCAAAGCGAAAGAACGATGAATCCAGCCGAAGGGTCGGGCGGGGGCCGCCTTCATAATCGCCAAGCCGATATCCGCGCAGGCATCCCATTTCCGCTCTTTTGCGTAAATGTTCCAGCGCAGCTCCAAAACGTCCGGATGAGAGCGCTTTCGAGCCGAAATAAAATCTAATTCCTCATTTGCCTCAAGATGATTTCCCAATTCGAACCATCCTTGTGCGGCCGTTAAGTGGAGAGAATCGGGAGGCTCAAGTGGTTTCACAGTGCCGAAAACTATCCCACAAAAAGCACCTGTTCCAAGGAAAATGCGACAGCTCACCCGAACCACACCGTCAGGAGATTCTTTCAAGCCATTCTTCGGGCAGCCAATTGTTAAAAGTGTCCTCTGGTTTCTTGCCTTCTGAGAAGGAAATTTTGTATATCCAGCGCCCGCCGCGGAACTGGGAGCCAATTACGTAGCCTTCAAAATCTTTGAGGCCGGGCCGTGTTATGCGGACCTTGTTCAGATCTGAAAAGCGCGGTTCCGGTTTCAATGTTCTTTCTGCTGTGCTGTTGTTTGGGCCCGGCAATGTCGCCAAGGAGGTGGGGATGGAGAATCCCCCTGAGAAACGATCGTCGCCAGGCAGATGCAATTTGAGGAAAAACGAAACAAGGTCAATTCAATTTCGGACTAACCAAAGGGCTTGACGACGCGTCTGGCTCTCGGCAAAACTTCTGGCGGCACTGGGTCAAGGCCCGCCAGTCGGCGGGCTCGGTTTACCTTTCGAAGAAGAAGTCTGTATTGATCACGAACTGGAGCATAAGGGGCGAATCCCAGCCCGGCGAGTCGGGCAATTAGAAAATTAAGGCTCGTTTTGGTTGCCATCTCTACAAAGCGTCGCTTTAACAGGCGGAATTCCCATTTCTCGATTCGAACCGAGGCGTGCCACTTTCGATCACGGCCTTGCCTGTAGCTTATGCTGTAGCCGCCAAATCGTATTGGGTGCCGCCGAACATCCCTGACGGTTGTCTCTTCACGCAAGAATTTGTGTTCTCCTGCTGTGGCAAGGAGCAGGAAGAATGAGCCAAATCGCAAATACTGTATCCGCGCCAAGCCCGCTCGCTTTTGCTTTGAGCGAATGCGTTTTGAGCCGGTGATTTTATATTTGGCAATCAGCTTTTCGTCCACGCGACGAGGGTCAACGTTTCCAGGGACCGTCCCCGCCACGTAAAACCAATATCCCCTCGCCACATAGGCCACGGCGAGCTGCTGGACAAAACCTTCAATGCTTGTTGCTGCACATCGGTATGGTTGTGAATGCGTTTGCGGAAAGGTGTGGGATTTGTTTTCGGCACAATTCCCGGAAAGCGCAAAACCAGTTTGCGGAAAACACACATCCGATAAAACCCAGCCTTCGTCAAAACCTTCTGTTCGCGCTGGCGCGCAGGTTTTTCCTTCGGCCAGTTCCGCCGCTGCATTCCAGTATTGAGGTTTCCTATCTATAGAGGTGCGCAGCTCAACAAAAAATGGTGGCTCGCAAAAAAACAGTATCGCTTGTCCCCAAGCGATTCCGTTCACGGAATTTTCTAATCCCGCCCGACCCGGCGGCCAAATTGCCGCCGGACAGACATCATCAAGACGGGGAACGATCCGCTCGTGCTCTTCAAGTTTGATGGCGCGCTTGTCTTTAAACTTAACCTTTGGCCACTGACGCTTTGGCAGCACCGACCACGGGAGCCAGTTCATGTCCAAGGCAAAGTTGTGAATCCGCCGCAGGTAAACATTTGTTGAAACAGAGCCCAGCTCCAGTGTTTTCAAAAAATGCGCTGATTGTGTTTCGAGAATCGGGAGGTTTCGAATCAGATCGAACGCTTTGTCCTTCATCGCCGTTTCATGGCGATACCGAGTGTTGCCGGATTTTGTTTTCGTGAGCTCGTCCATGGCAGTTTGCCATGTGCGTTTGGCCACTTCGGGATCAGTTGCAGTAAGATACGTGCGGGCAATTTGAAGATTTAAGATCGGTTGGCGAAACGATTCGTTTTTGACGTGGAGAAGGGTGATGGCTTCGTTTTCGTTTTTGGTGCGAAGACTGACCTGCTTTCGCGTCACTGTGTCCTCGCAATAATAAACATCGCCGCGGCGGAAGAGGATGAACCGTGTTTTCATTTTCTGGTTCTGAATCGTGAACCAGTCCGGTTTCATCGCGTTAGTTCGCGTTGAGCTCCCGTCAGAGCAGTTTTGAAACAGTTATCGCAAGTTCTGTTTTAGCGAGCCGTTTCACTGACAATTTCACTGACAGTGGCCGCTCCGAACATCGCATCTCCTTGCAGCTCAAGCCGCAAAACTTGGAGGCGAGGGTCGGAATCGGTCTTTGAGGAGGCCGAAGTTGATTAAATTTTGCCTGATTTTATTGGCTAGTCAAGCATTAGACCGTCATCCCTTTTCACTATTTTTCACTCCTGTTTATACACAGTTTTATACACAGAATTAAAAATTCCCCAAGACGAAACTGCCCGATTTCATCAGCAGTTTTGACGCAGTATATCTACAGCTCCCAAAAATGAAGGCTGGACGGAAATACTACTGTTTGTATCGTTTTTAGATGCGAGTATCAAAAAAAACGGATTACGCCCTGCGGGCGTTATTCACTTTGGTGGAGCATTATGGCGGAGCACCCATTCCCATTCGAGAACTCGCCCGCAGGAACGACGTGCCGAAAAAGTTTCTTGAGCAGATCATGCTCGATCTTAAGGCCAAGGGTTGGGTGGATAGCGAATCTGGTGTGCGTGGCGGCTATTTTCTCAGCAAGAATCCCCGCACCATCACGATGGGCGAAGTGGTGCGTCATTTCGACGGTATTTTGGCTCCGATCGACTGTGTATCTGTGATAGGATACAAGCGTTGTTCTCAGGAGCCAGTTTGCCGTTTTCGACGGGTTTTTCTCGATGCGCGCAACTACGTGGCTGCGGTAATGGATCGTTCGACACTTGCGGAAGTAGCGAAAGGCGCGCCGGTCACACGGTCTGAATTGCCCTCCCAGTTCACCGGCGGGGAAGGAATTTAACAGGGAAGAAAATATTTAAAAAAAGTATTGACGTAAAACTATCCTTGTGCGAAATACTACTAAACAAGTCGTGATTGTAATGATTGCACACGACATGCGGCACGAAGCGTGATATCAGGGCCGTTTTTATTTCAGTCAATATACTACTTAACAAGTCGTTATTATGAGCGAGTCGCAAGGCAAAACTGTTGTTGGGGAAGTAAATGCAGCCAACTGGCTGGAGCTGGTCAAACAGCACGTCGCATCGTTGCAATTCGGCACCGTGGAGATTGTGGTGCAGGATTCGCGTGTGATTCAAATCCAAAGGACAGAACGAGTGCGGCTAGACAAACGCGGCACATAAAAACAATAACGCTGACCAGAAAGACTGGAGGCAGCAAAAAAGAAACAAACCACCACGGTGACCGACCGGACAACTGGAGGCTTCCGAAAATGAAAATCAGATTACATGACAATTCAACGGACGCTGGCAGTTGCCGCGATTATCTCAGTTCCAATCTGGCCGGTAAGCATCCGGGCCCAAAGCCAGGAATCCCAAAACATTGACACCAAAGCCCTCCTTCAGCGCATCGAGGCGCTGGACCAGGAGGTGCGCGTTCTGGAGCGCAAGCAAGAACTGGACAAGGATGCGCAGGCGGATTTGGCTAAAACGCAGCCGCATCTCTCCCTGGGGTCCAGTGGTTTCACCCTCAGTTCGGCAGACACGAACTTCGTGATTGGCTTGCACGGGCTGATCCAACTCGACAGCCGGACATTTTTCAACGACGGCGGCATTAAAGGCAATGATGGTTTCATCTTGCGCCGGGTGCGGCCAATTATTTCGGGAACCGTGTATCGGGATTTCGATTTCCTATTTGTTCCCGATTTTGGCGGCAGCTCGCCGACGATTCAGGACGCGTTTGTCAATTACCGCTATAATCACGCATTGCAATTACAGGCCGGAAAGTTCAAGTCGCCCGTCGGCCTCGAACAATTGCAGTCGGATGCGGCAATGCCATTTGTCGAACGCGCGTTACCCACGGATTTGGTCCCCAACCGTGACTTGGGTGTTGAACTTCATGGCGATCTGTGGGAGGGAACGGTGAGCTACGCCGCCGGTATATTCAACGGCGTGCCTGACTCGGGCAGTTCGGCCAATGCGGACTTTGACGACGACAAGGAATTCGCCGGTCGGCTGTTTTTCCAGCCCTTTATTACTTCCAGCCGTGAGCCTCTCAGGGGCTTGGGATTTGGTGTCGGCGGCAGCTATGGTTCGGAATACACCGCCAGCGGCGTTTCCTCCTATAAGACAGACGGCCAGCAGAAGTTCTTCGGCTATGGCTCAACTGTCGTGGCGAATGGGACCCACTATCGAGTCTCGCCGCAAGGTTACTATTACTACGGTCCTTTCGGGTTTTTGGGCGAATACGTGGTATCGGCGCAGGACGTTCAAAAGCCCGGAACCCCGGCTGTGTCGGCCACACTCCAAAACACCGCATGGCAGGTCGTTGGTTCCTGGGTGCTGACGGGCGAAGACGTACGCTACAATGGCGTTTCCCCAGCGCACCCCTTCAAGCCATCGGAAAATCAATGGGGCGCATTGGAATTGTCCGCCAGATACGCCAGCCTGGATATTGATCCGGATGCCTTCCCGACGTTCGCGAGCTCAAGCACATCAGCGAGGTCGGCGTCGGCATGGGGCGTGGACTTGAGCTGGTGGCTCAATCGCAATATTCGAGTCTCGACTGCCTTTGATCGGACAACGTTTAAGGGCGGGGACAGCGGCACTGTGACCAAACAGCCCGAAAATATCTTCTTCACCCGCATACAACTCTCGTTCTGATTTGCAAAACCAAACTGTTCTTAAATTATGAAAACATTGTTGAAATTATTCGTGGTGGCCGGCCTCGCATTGGTCGGGACGGCCCAGGCCAAAGACATCAAGCTGTTGAACGTCTCCTATGATCCGACGCGGGAACTCTATCAGGATTACAACGAGGCTTTTTCCAAGTATTGGAAGGAAAAAACGGGCGACACGGTGACCGTCGAACAATCCCATGGCGGTTCCGGCAAACAGGCCCGGTCGGTCATCGACGGGTTGCAGGCGGACGTCGTCACGCTGGCGCTGGCGTATGACATTGATGCGATTGCGCAAAAAGCCAAGCTGCTGCCGCTCGATTGGCAAAAGCGCCTGCCCAACAACAGCTCGCCGTACACTTCAACCATTGTGTTCCTGGTGCGAAAGGGAAATCCCAAAGGAATCAAGGATTGGGATGATCTCGTGAAGCCGGGTATTTCCGTGGTGACGCCCAATCCCAAAACATCAGGCGGCGCGCGCTGGAACTTCCTGGCGGCTTGGGCCTATGCCAAGCGGAAATACGGCAGCGACGCGAAGGCGCAGGAGTTCGTCAGCAAGCTCTACAAAAACGTGCCGGTGTTGGATACCGGAGCGCGCGGAGCCACCACGACATTTACCGAAAGAGGAATCGGTGACGTTCTGCTCGCCTGGGAGAACGAAGCCTTTTTAGCGCTGAATGATCTCGGCAAGGGAGAATACGAGATTGTTGTGCCGTCGCTCAGCGTTCTGGCCGAACCGCCAGTGGCAGTCGTGGACAAGAACGCGAAAAAGAAAGGCACCCTGGCCGTTGCTCAAGCCTATCTCGAATACCTGTATTCGCCGGAGGCCCAGCGAATCATCGCCAAACATTACTACCGGCCCATCAAACCCGAGGACGCCGATCCAGAGGATCTGAAGCGGTTTCCCAAGTTGGAACTCGTGACAGTAGACAAGGAATTTGGTGGCTGGCAGAAGGCGCAGAAGGAATTCTTTGGCGACGGGGGCGTCTTCGACCAGATCTACCAACCGTGAGGGCTCGCACGGATGTGGGGGTGGCCGTTATCGGCGGCCGCCTCCACTTGAACGACATGGTTCACACGAATCATCGATTTTCAAAAATTATGAACACTGTCCGCAAGCTGGCTGTTCTCTATATCATTCTCGCGTCCGTCGTTGTCGTGGGTTTCCAAGCTTCCGCCGCCTCATTGCTCAACGTTTCGTACGACGTGACGCGGGAGTTTTACAAGGATTACAACCAGGCATTCGTAAAATATTGGAAAGAGAAAACCGGCGAAACCGTCACGATCGACCAATCGCACGGCGGTTCAAGCAAGCAGGCGCGCAGCGTTATTGACGGTCTCGAAGCCGACGTGGTGACCATGAATCAGGCCTTGGATATTGAAATGCTCCATGACAAGGCCGGATTGATTCCTGCGGATTGGGCGAGCCGGTTGCCGGACAACAGTGCGCCTTACACCTCAACGATTCTATTCATCGTCAGGAAGGGGAACCCAAAGGGGATCAAGGATTGGGCCGATCTTGTGAAACCGGGCGTGTCCGTCATTATCCCAAGCCCCAAGACGTCGGGCAACGGACGTTACAGTTACCTGGCCGCCTGGGGTTACGCTTTGAAGAAATCTGGCAACGATAAAGCCAGGGCGCGTGAGTTTGTCACCAGGCTTTTCAAAAATGTGCCCGTCCTGGACACCGGCGGGCGAGGGGCCACCACCACCTTCGCGCAACACGGCATCGGAGACGTCCTGCTTACGTTTGAAAATGAGGCAGCGCTGACGATTGACGAACTCGGAAGCGGCAACCTGGAGATCGTGGTTCCGTCCGTTAGCATTCTCGCGGAAAACCCGGTGGTGTGGGTGGACAAATTCACGGAGAAACACGGCACGGAGAAACTCGCCCGCGCCTATCTTGAATACCTTTACAGCGATGAAGGACAGGAATTGGCCGCAAAGCACAACTTTCGTCCGCGCAATCCGGACATTCTCGCGAAGTATTCGGACCACTTCAAACCTGTCAAACTGTTTACCGTGGATGAAATCGCCGGAGGCTGGAAAAACGCACAGAAGGTTCATTTCAGCGACGGCGGACTCTTCGATCAAATTTATCAACCGGGAAAATAATATGAGCACCATTGAAAAACCATCAGCCGAATCCGTTTCGGATAATTCGTCCCATCGTCAAAGCCTGGTTGACGCCATCGCACCGTTGGATCGTCTCGCTGTCGGTTCGGCAAATCTGCTGGCAAAGCCCATCGGGGAATTCGATCACAACGGCGAACGTTATGTGATTCCACGCTACATCCATTTAGGTCCCCGCGGAGGCGACGCTCCGACGCGCATCGGGATTTTCGCCGGCATCCATGGCGATGAAGTGGAAGGTGTACTGGCGCTGGTGCGATTTGTGCAATTGCTGGAGTCACAGCCCGAGTTATCCGCCGGCTACTGCCTTTTCCTTTATCCAGTTTGCAATCCCACAGGCTTCGAGGATAAAACCCGGCATTCGCGCGACGGATTGGATTTGAACCGCCAATTCTGGGTCAATTCGAACGCACCGGAAGTGCGCCTGCTCCAGTCAGAACTCGTCTCACACGCCTTCGATGGAATCATCTCGCTGCACAGCGACGACACGAGCGACGGACTTTATGGATTTGTGCGCGGTGCCACTTTGACAAAGCACCTGCTGCGGCCAGCCTTGGCGGCCGCTTCGGAATTGCTGCCGCTCAATCAAAATTCCACGATTGATGCTTTTCCGGCGTCGGAGGGAGTGATACACGATTGCTTCCCCGGGATTTTGAGCGCGCCACCCAAGGTTCGTCCCAAACCATTCGAGATCATCCTGGAGACGCCCCGCCAGGCACCGCAGTACCTTCAGGAATATGCTCTGGTCATCGCCCTGCGAACCATCCTGCTCGAATACCGGAAATTCATCTCTTACGCCGCGAATCTATGACCGTTCCCTTTGTTCGCACCGAACGCAGCGTGCTTCCTGGGTATCGGCTTACGCTGGGCTATACGCTTCTCTATTTGAGCTTGCTGGTGCTGATTCCTCTGGCAGCCACGTTCCTGAAATCCGCCACGTTAACCTGGCCGGCATTTTGGAAAGCGGTGGCCTCGCCGCGAGTTGTCGCCTCCTACAAACTTAGCTTTGGCGCATCGTTCATTGGCGCATTAATCAACCTGTTATTCGGATTGATTGTCGCCTGGGTGCTTATTCGATACCACTTCTTTGGGAAAAAAGTCGTCGATGCCCTGGTGGATTTGCCATTCGCGCTCCCCACCGCCGTGGCAGGGATTGCCCTGGCCACCGTTTATTCCAAGAACGGTTGGATTGGTCATTATCTTGATAAGGTTGGAATCCATGCGGCCTACAGCCGCTTGGGCGTGCTGGTCGCGCTGACCTTCATCGGGCTTCCGTTTGTCGTGCGCACGCTGCAGCCGGTATTGGAAAATCTCCCGGCGGAAGTCGAGGAAGCGGCAGCGAGCCTCGGCGCCAGCCGGCTTCAGACGTTCCGGCGTGTGGTCTTTCCTGAATTGTGGCCCGCGCTCCTAACCGGATTTGCCCTCGCGTTTGCCAGAGCAGTGGGGGAATACGGATCGGTCGTGTTCATTTCCGGAAACATGCCGATGAAAACGGAAATTACCCCGCTCCTCATCATGACCAAACTGGAGCAATACGACTATGCGGGCGCGACCGCGGTTGCCGTGGTGATGCTGGTATTCTCCTTTGCCATTCTCCTGCTGATCAATCTGCTCCAGAGGTGGGTTGCCGCGCGCCAACAACACTGACCATTATGCCCGCTGCTGTATCCAGATTGAGCCATTCCACTGCGATCGTTCGCTCCACGCAGGATCCGCGCTGGGTGCGGTGGACACTGACGACAGTTGCTCTGCTGTTTCTCGGATTTTTTCTCTATGTGCCGTTGGCCGCCGTCTTCGCCGAGGCGTTCAGGCATGGTGTGCTGGCCTATTTTTCTTCGTTCAAAGAATCGGATACACTGTCGGCCATACGGCTGACGCTTTTGACCGCGGCAATTGCCGTTCCGGCAAATTTGATTTTCGGAGTAGCCGCCGCCTGGACGATCGCGAAGTTCGATTTTCCTGGCAAGAGCGTGCTGATTACACTGATTGACCTGCCATTCGCGGTTTCGCCAGTCATCTCGGGCTTGGTTTACGTTCTCATCTTTGGCCTTCAGGGATGGTTGGGCCCGTGGCTAAGTGACCATAATATTCACATCATTTTCGCCGTGCCCGGCATCGTGCTGGCCACCACTTTCGTCACCTTTCCTTTCATCGCGAGGGAATTGATTCCGTTGATGCAGGCGCAGGGAAGCGAGGAGGAGATTGCCGCACTCAGCCTCGGAGCCAGCGGGTGGCAGACGTTTCGCCGCGTCACCTTGCCGAATATCAAATGGGGACTCTTCTACGGAATCATCCTTTGTAATGCCCGCGCCATGGGTGAATTCGGCGCAGTCTCAGTTGTTTCCGGGCACGTCCGCGGACTCACCAACACCATGCCGCTGCAAGTGGAGATCCTATACAACGAATACAATTTCGTCGCCGCGTTTTCCGTGGCCTCCCTGCTGACATTGCTGGCACTGGTAACGCTGGCATTGAAAAGCTGGGTGGAATGGCGAGAGCGCCCGCGAGCTGCGACCGAATCCTGATCCTCATGAGCATTGAAGTTCAAAACATTACCAAACGATTTGGCGATTATGTTGCGCTCGATAGCGTTAGCCTTACGATTAAGCCCGGAGAGCTGCTGGCGGTGCTTGGGCCATCGGGTTCCGGCAAAACAACTTTGTTGCGCATCATCGCCGGACTGGAATTTCCCGACCCTGGTCTCGGCCGTGTCCTGTTCCATGGAGCGGACGTCACGCAGGTGACCGTAGGCGCGCGGCAAATTGGGTTTGCCTTCCAGCACTACGCGCTTTTTCGCCACATGACTGTTTTCGAAAATGTCGCCTTCGGTCTGCGTGTCCTTCCACGCGCGAAACGGCCGGCGGAGAAGGCAATCACCGAGCGTGTCCGTGAATTGCTCCGTCTCGTTCAGCTCGAAAGATTTCAGGACCGCCTGCCATCTCAGCTTTCCGGCGGCGAACGGCAGCGTGTTTCGCTGGCGCGCGCGTTGGCGGTTGAACCCAAAATACTGCTGCTAGATGAACCATTCGGCGCACTGGACGCCAAGGTCCGCAAGGAACTGAGAAGATGGCTCCGGCAGTTGCACGAGCAGATTCATGTTACGACCGTGTTTGTCACCCACGATCAGGACGAAGCGCTCGAAGTCGCCGACCGCGTCGTGGTCATGAATCAGGGGCATATCGAACAAATCGGGGCGCCCAATGAAGTTTATGACCACCCAGCCAGCCGCTTTGTTTATGATTTTCTGGGAAGTGTAAATCTCTTTCGCGGTCGCATCCGCGACGGACGCGTGACTTTGGGCAACTCAGAGTTACTCCTCCCGGAGCACAAAACCGTCAAAGATGCGCCCGCGGTTGCCTATGTTCGCCCACATGAGATCAAGATCCATTCGGCACAAACCAATGCCGCGCACATTCCGGCGCGGATCACGAGGGTCAACTCCGCCGGTCCTCTGGTACACCTCGATTTGGAACGGCGTGATGAAAATGGCCAGTTCACCGCGCAATTGACCAAAGAGGAAAGCGCAGGCCTGCCGTTGCAGCCGGGCGCTTCCGTTTATGTTGAGCTGAAAAACCTCCGGGTTTTCGCCGACGACGATTATTCGATTTAACCGCTCATTCAAAGAAAGGAAATATATGTCCCGTATCTACAATGACATCACCGAGACAGTTGGCGACACGCCGCTGGTCCGCTTGAATCGCACCGCCAAAAAGCACGGGGCCGTTGCCGAGGTGCTTTTGAAACTCGAATTCTTCAATCCACTGTCAAGCGTCAAGGACCGCATTGGTGTGGCCATGGTGGACGATGCCCTCAAATCCCAGCGCATTGACCAGAACACTGTCCTCATTGAACCAACGAGCGGAAATACCGGCATCGCGCTGGCGTTTGTGGCCGCCGCGCGCGGCCTTAAACTCGTTCTTACCATGCCGGAAACGATGAGTTACGAACGGCGTAAGCTTCTGAAAATCCTGGGGGCAAAATTGGTGCTCACGCCGGGCAACCAGGGGATGAAGGGCGCCATCAGCAAGGCGGAGGAACTGAATCGGCAGATTCCCAATAGTGTTATTCTCCAGCAATTTTCAAATCCAGCCAACCCCGCCGTCCACCGGCTAACAACGGCCGAAGAAATCTGGCGTGACACGGATGGAAAGGTTGATTTCCTCGTGGCCGGTGTCGGAACCGGGGGTACGATCACCGGCGTGGCGGAAGTTATCAAGGAACGGAAACCTTCGTTCAAGGCAATTGCGGTCGAACCTGCCAAGTCACCCGTCATCGCTGGCGGGCAACCCGGACCCCATAAGCTGCAGGGAATCGGCGCCGGTTTCATTCCCGGAAACTTGAATACAAAAATTGTTGATGAAATCATTGGTGTTCACGAAGAGGATTCCGGCCCAATTTCAAAGGAAGTGAATCGGCTCGATGGAATTCCGGTGGGAATTTCCAGTGGCGCAACCATCTGGGCCGCCTTGCAGGTTGCCCGCCGCCCTGAAAACGGGGGGAAACAAATCGTGGCAATCGTTCCTTCGGCGAGCGAACGTTATTTGTCTTCCTGGTTGTTCACGGACATCGGCATTGAAAGTGACAAACTCGACTTCGAGGAATTCAGTTCAGCTTTCGAACATAACGGTGTCGAGGCAGCGGCTGTGAAGGTTGAGTAAATCAAAATTCAAAAAGGAGCCGATAGCCGCGCGGAGATTTGCGATACCACTCCTCACGACGGAGCCTTTCCGCTTTACCTGAAACAACTGAAATGCCCGCCTCTGCATTGTATCCTTTATGGTGCCTTGCACGGTTGATTTCGTATTCGACGTATGAGGATAAGCGGAGTTCAGCGGGTGAAAACAAGTATGCTGAGTCACGAGGAACAGGCGAGGGTCCAAAATCAACTTTTACAAATTTGCATAAACGCCGAACAACCAATGCTCTCGGAGATGCTGCTAAAAAGCAATTTGGAGGCGGGGATCGGAATCGGTCCATGAAGAGGCCGAAGTTGATTGAATTTTGCCTGATTCTATTGGCCAGTCACGCATCAGGCAGCCACAACCCTCGACTATATTTCACCACCATTTATACACAGTAAAGATACTCGATAAAGCGACGGAGATCGAAAGGCCAGATCCAAATGGGCATTTCCGATCGACTCAAAAACGCGCGGAGAGACGGAACCAGAGGGTGATTATTCCCCAATCGTCATTTCGGCACCCGCTTGCGCTGACCCTTTTCCTGCGTGGGGGGCTTTTGCTCGCTTCCGGGCAGAGTAGGGCGGGGCAGGTTTTCCGCTTCATATTTGGCGCGACTCCAGGCGTTGGAGGCGTCCGGCAACTCAGGCGGGCCGACTTTGTTGTCGTCAAAGCGAAAGGCCGAGAGCAGGTCGCCGAAAGTGGAACGCCGCCAATCGCTGATATTGTGCTCCTTTACGCCGGTGAATTTTTCCAGGAATTGCAAAACCGAGGTATGGTCAAACAGTTCGCTGCATACCCATCCGCCCGCTGTCCACGGTGAAACGATGATGCACGGCACCCGGAAACCCGCTCCGACGGGCAATCCTTTGATGAATTCATGCGGCGTGCCCGGCGGCGGCACGGGAGGCGCGACATGATCGAACAATCCGTCGTTCTCGTCGTAGTTCAGAATGAAAGCGGTTTTCGCCCAGACTTCCGGGTTGGCGGCAATTGCGTCGATCTTGCTGGCGACAAACGCGGCGCCCGCAGCCGGCATATAATCCGGATGCTCGGATTGAAAACTGGTTGGGATGATCCATGAAACCGCGGGCAGTTTGTCATTGATGGCGTCGTATTCAAATCTGCCTTCCGGGCCGCGGGTCATTCCCTTGAGCCTCAGTGGAGAATTTTCGCCGGCTTCGCGGAATTGCTGGAATTGTTCCAGCACGTCGCAATCGAAATTGTCGTCCTGTTGATAAACCTTCCAACTTATTCCGGCCTCTTCGAGACGTTCGGCGTACGTTTTCCAGCGAAACCCCTCGTCCGGCGTCACGTTCCGAATGATCGGCCCACCGTGTTTTCCGTCCGGATCAATCGTGCCGGTCATCCAATACATGCGATTGGGCCACGTCGGCCCCATCACCGAACAGTGGTAGGCGTCACAAATTGTGAATGCTTCCGCCAACGCGAATTGGAAAGGAATATCGGCGCGCGTATGGTAACCCATCACGTACGGCGCTTTTTCGCCCTCGGCTTTGCGATGGGCCGGAAGCCAGTTGTCCATTTTGCCGTGGTTCCACGATTCGTGCTGGCAACCCCATGAATGGCTGGTCGAAGGGATTTTCTGCGCGCTGGTCGTGCGCGTGTCCAGATGGAACGGCAGCAGATAGCCATTCGGATTTTCCGGGTCCGGCTGGTAGAAAATCGATTTCCCATTGGGCAATTTCATTGCATTCGGATCATCAAACCCTCGCACGCCCGCGAGCGTTCCAAAGTAATGGTCAAAAGACCGATTCTCCTGCATGAGCAGCACCACGTGCTTAATGTCGCTCAGCGATCCCGTGCGGGGCGGTTCCTGGGCCAGCACACGGCGCAAATTTGGAGGCAAAATGGATGAGGCCGCCGCCAGGGCGGAGAACCGGGCCAGATTGCCGAGCAACCGGCGGCGCGTCATTTTGGTTTCGGCGAGGCGATTTAAAGCTCCGGAGGCATGGCTGTCGTTTTTCATGAATGCAACCGCGATCTTACAATACCACGCACGTTCGACGCAACCGAAACGGAGGAAGTTTGCACGGAATTAACATTCGGAAACCGAACAGACCTGCGAGTTTTCGAGTCTCGCAATCCAACGGGATGGCAATCCCTCGATGGTTTTTCGCAATTCAGCGATTGCCCCACGCGATGATTTGCAAATATCTTCCTGCTCATAACAATCCCGACCGTGATACACGCGAATAGTCTCAAGGTTTTGATTGTCGCCGTATTTACCGTCGGGTCATTGGCCATTGCCGGCGCGGCGACTAACACCGTGACGGTCCTGCCTGAAATCGTTGTTACCGCCTCGAACGCGCCGGCTTCGCTCACTTCGCCTTCTTTTCAGGAAGCCAATCAGCACAAGGTGGAGGTTCCCGGAGGCATGACGATTCGAAGCTCTACGAACATGGATTTCGGACGCGGCTCCAGCTTCGAGGATTTGCTGAGCGGGATTCCGGGATTGACGCTGCAAAGCCAAAACGGGATGGAGCTGACGAAGGTTTCCATTCGTGGCTCAAGTATTTTGTCCGATGATGAGCCGCTGGGCGTCATTTTTTTGCTCGATGGTTTTCCTTTCAACCAGGGCGATGGCGAAGTGATCCTGGAGGATTTCAGCCTGAATTCCATTCGCTACGCGGAAGTGTTCCGAGGCGCGAATGCGTTTAAATACGGCGCGATCACTTTGGGCGGCGCGGTCAACCTGGTTTCCAAAACAGGCTACGATGCAGACCGTTTTCAGTTGCGGTTGGAAGGCGGCAGCTTTGGCTTCACGCGCGGGGAAGCCAGCAGCGGCGGCGTGGAGGGACCGCTGGATTATTATGCTACCGTTACGGCTCGGTCGCGGGACGGTTTTCGCCAACACAGCGATGAAAACACGGAGGATTTATTCAGCAATCTCGGTTACAGGTTCAACGACCATTTGGAGAATCGCTTTTATCTTTCCGTCACCCGCACAGACCGCGCCGTTCCCGGAGGAATCACCAAGGAGGAAATGGAACAAAATCCACGGCAGGTGGACCCCGTAAACATCGAACAGAATCTCAGCAAGCAATGGTATTACCTGCGGCTCGCGGACAAAATCACGTTCAAGACGGACAACGAAGAGGCCGATGCCGGCGCCTATTGGTGGCATCGCAATCTCCTGGAGCGTGACTTGTCCACGGAGGATGAACCGGACGGCATCCAGGGTTATTACTCGGACAATTTTGGCGTGCTCGTGAATTCAGTGACGCGCAGTGAACTTTTTGACCGGCGAAACATCTTGACCATCGGCATGATTCCGACGCTGGAGATCGAGAATGACGCGAATTTCAACAACGCTGGCGGACACGAATCCGGCATGACCGCGAAGGACCGTGAATTTTCCATCAACGCCCCGGCCTATGCCGAAGACCAGCAATACGTGACTGAAAATCTTTCGTTGCTGGCCGGGCTTCAGGCGATTTATGTGCAGCGCCATTTTACGGATCAATTCAACGACACTCCCAGCGGCAATCAGTCTGGAAATCTTGTTTTCCGAACGGTGAACCCAAAAGTGGGAGCGATTTATGAATTTGCGGGGAAAGACCAGGTTTACGCCAATTTCAGCCGGAGCTGGCAGCCGCCTTCGTTCGATAACATGGTGGATTTTGGCGATGATCCGGGCGACAGCCTGGAGTTCACGCCTCTCCAACCGCAGCGGGCATGGACGGCGGAGATTGGAACCCGCGGCGAAGCCGGGCGTTTTGAGTGGGAGCTTTCGCTGTATCATTCATGGGTGCGCGACGAGTTGCTCGATATTAACGACGCCATGGGAGTGGATCGCGGGGCGGTTAATATTAACCGCGCCTATCACCAGGGAATCGAAGCCGGCCTTGATGTCGATTTGGCGGACTCCATTTTGTTTACAACAAACAAAAATGGCGGCGCCGACCACCTCACATTGAATCAAACCTACACACTGAACGATTTTCATTTCCAAAATGACCCGGTATATCATGACAATCGCATCGCCGGGGTTCCGATTCATTATTATCAGGCCGAATTGATGTATGAGGCGCCTTGCGGATTTTATGCCGGGCCGAACGTTCAGTGGAACATCACGCGTTATCCGGCGGATCATGCCAACACATTATTTGCCGGCGGCTACGCGCTGCTCGGTTTCAAAGCCGGGTTTGAATTCAAGCACGGACTGGCTGTGTTTTTTGAGGCGCGCAATCTGACCGACGTTCATTATCCGTCCGCCGTTGACCCGATACCCGACGCGCGCACGGCAGATGCCGCAGAAATTTTTTATCCTGGAGACGGGCGCTCGTTTTACGGGGGCATTTCGTGGAGATGGTGAGCGCGCGCCTCCTTCATCAATTCGTGGAGGCGGCCTTCAACAGCGGACAATTCGCCCAATTTTTCCATCCAATGCCGTCGAGTGAGCCTGGCAAATCCATTCCGTTGCGATTCCCGCAGTTCGCGCCAGAGAGCGCCCAACGCCTCGAGGTACATCTTCCCCGTGACATTTGCCCCGGGAGAAACTTGCGGATCGACGCTTTCGGAAATGAACTCGACAAGAAATTGTGGCTGGCACATTTGATAGGCGCGCACGCCGAAGGAGAAAAGTTGGCCGGCCAGGGCGCGAAATCGGGTCACATTGCGCAATTCCCATTCGCGCGCCAGTTTCAAGCCGTCGTCCACGGCGTCCATGGCCTCGATGAGTAAATCTTTTATAAACGAATCATCCTGGCGCCGTTCCACTGCCAGGCGGACAATCACCTGGCACAGGACGTGACGGGCTTTCAATCCGGCTTCGGCTGAGACTGCGTCCACAATTTCCACTTCGGCGAGCTGCTTCAATGCCGCGCGCGCGCACTCGCGGGATTCGATCAATCGCGGTGGCTGGCATCGCAAAAGCGTGTTTGCCATATTCATCCACGCGCAGCCGAGGAGCTGGCTTCGTTCGATGATAGCAACAGCCTGCGCGTGCTCCAAAAGGGCGATGCTTTGTTTGAGGGAGCGTTCGGCTTCGCTTAAATCACTTCCCTGCGCGAGCAGAGTTACGCCGCGATTCAGCCAGGCAATGACCATGCGTTTCAGGAAAAGCGGATCTTCGTCGAGTGGCAACAAGGACAAATATTTCAGCGCTTCGTCATACGAGCGCAACGCCTCTCGGCAGTGTTCCTGGGAACCCAGACGCGTCAGCGCGTCGCCGCGATTCATCCAGCCGGCGGCGAGCCCATAGCGAAAACGATGATTGGCGTCCAGAGGAAGCGCGCTTCTCAATTCAATCGCCTTGTCAAAACAACCAATGGCCTGTTTCAGACTTGAAACAGTATTTTCCTCCAGTAACGCAATGCCGCGCTTCATCCAGATGCTGGCGAGTTCGTTGCGTGGATTCATGGACTATTGGCGGCCGTGGATTTGGAGCGAGCCTGGTTCAAGTCCTTCACCACATTGTCATAGTTCGTGGCCAATTCGTTGTATTTTTCAATGGATGCATTCAGTTGCGTGGACAACCCTTCGATGCGCCTGTTGGCCTCCTTCATGAGCGCGTCGCGTTGGGCTACGGCGGCGGTCCAATTTGTAATGCTCTCGTTGAGTTGATTGCGTTCCGCCGTCAATGACGCGACGGTATTTTCGCCTTCGCGCAATTTTCGTTTTGTGTCCTCAAGATCCTGGTGCTCGGCTTTGAAGCGCTGTTTGAAATCGGCAAGGTCGGCGGAAACTCCTCGGACGGTCTCCTCCTGCTCGGAGATTTTCTGCTGCTGGGCCTGGCGGGTTTTTTCCAGCTGAATCGTTTGAAGATTCAACCGTCGATCGTGCTGCCATTGGACGACGCAAAGAGCGGCCAGTGCCAGCATGCCGAACAGATTGAAATATTGAAGGGCGCGGTTCATGGCTTGGGAGGCGCGTCCCGGATTTCGAACGCGACTTTTTGAATGCCAGCCGAACGCACCACGTCGAGCACGTGAATCACGTCGCCGTGGCGCGCATTCTTGTCGCCGCTGATGAAGACACGAACGTTTTCGTTCGTTTGATGAACGGCGTCGAGGCGTTGCGCGAGTTCATTCAGGCCTACGGGTTGTTTATCGAAGAAGGCCGCCCCGGATTTGTCGACCGAGATGCTGATGAAATCATTTTTGGTGTCGAGAGTCGCGGTGGTGGCCGTGGGAAGATTCACCTTCACGCTCTTGAGGTTGACCATGCTCAAGCTCACCAGCATGAAACTGGCGAGCAGGAAGAACATGATGTCGATGAGCGGGATGATTTCGATTCGCGCTTCATTTTCCTGCGGAAGCCTGGAGCCAAGTTTGACGGGCATAAGGATAGGGCTTGAGGGTGATCAGACAGCGGCTCCGGCTTTTCCGGCGATGGCACGTTGCCGCGCAAATTTCTCCAGATCGTGACCATGGTGTTTAGCGGATTCCACCAGCAGTTCAACGTGATTGATGGTGCGTTCGAGACGCGAACGCAATTGCGCCAACTGGCGATTGAAAAAGTTGTAGGGCAGCAGGCACAGTATCGCGATGCCCAAACCGCAGGCGGTGGCGATCAACGCCTCCGCAATGCCGCCGCTGACTTTTACTGCCGCCAACTCCTCCTGGCCGACAAAATGAAACGAATGCATGATGCCGGTGACGGTGCCCAACAATCCCAGCAACGGCGCGAGCGTGATGAAGGTGCCGAGAATCCACAGGCGTTTTTCGGCTTTTTCAATTTCGTCCGTCGCCCGCAATTGCATGGCGCCGAGCAGCGAACTGTGGGCGTGGATCAATCCCTCGTTGACGGTCGCCAGAAATGGATCGTCGCTGTCGCGCGTGAGCTGGATGCCTTCTTCGAATTGGCCCTCGCCGATGGTTTCAAAGGTCCTGTTGAGAGTGTTGAGCTTCACGCGCCGGTTCAGCGACCACCACCACAGCGAACGTTCCACGGCCACGACGAGCGCAGCAACCAAGCAAAGCAGAATCGGCCACATGATCGGGCCGCCGCGGAGGAAGACATCGACAACAATATTTGCGAATAATGGATTCATATCGTGAAACAATTCTTACTGGGTGATGACAAATCGGATTTGAACGTCGTAAACGCGGAGCGGGCCTGGTGAAAAACGCCAGCGTTCGCGAACAACGCGCAGAACCGATTCATTCAATAACGGCCAGCGGCAGGGTCCGATGGCTTGCACTGCCGCAACATGGCCGTCTTCAGCCACGGTGAAGCGGACGGTTACTGCGCCTTCCTGACCTTCGCGGCGCGCGCGCGGCGGGTATTCCGGGGCGGGCTGCCTGCCTTCGCCTTCGCCGAAAGTCAGCGGCTGTGGAGCCGGCGTCGCGGTTGGCGCGGGGACGGAGGATTGCGAGTAGGCAGCGTGAGGCGCCTCCACGATCCGCACCGGCACCTTCACTGGCAGAGCGAATGCAATGGCGGGTGAAGGTTGCGCAACGGGAATTGGCTGCGGAATTTGCGGTTTCGCAAGCGGGTCGGCCTCGGACGAGCTTTGAGACGGCCCGGGCGAAGCCTGCTGCTCTTCCGTTAGTTTCACATCGATCATTTCGGCTTTCACTGGTAGTGGCTGCGCCGGGGGAGGACCTGGATGCGCATACGGAAGCGCAAAGCCAAGCCCGCCCACCAGCAAACAACCGAGCCACAGCACCAGCGTGAAAACGCCCGGGCCGCTGATGCCGTTCGCGTCGTGGTCGGTTGAAGCGAACGTTTTCATGTCGATGCCGGCGTTTTCCCGCCGAAGAACCGGCGGCAGGCGAGTGCCAGACCGGTGCAGACCAGCGTGACACCTCCTGCGGAGGCAATGGCCGCAACCGTTTGTCCCATGACGCCCCCGGCTTCGCCCGTGTGCACAAATCGAATCCACGTCCGGAGCTTGCGGCCGCTGTTCTGGCTGGAGAAAGGCTCCCATTTCATCACTTCCGCAGTGGACGAATTCAACGTCAGTTGCGAACGATGGAAAGACGGCTCACCCAGTTCTTGTATGGAAACGGTGACCGGCGCTCCCGGGCGCGGCGGCATTCGCAGTGTGAGCGTGCTCCAGTCCGGCAATTGTTGTTGCGCCTTCGCAACAAAGGCGTCGATGGTGACGATTTTCTGTTCGGAGTCCTTCGGGTCGGGATGCGGGCGTTTTTGACCCGGGTTCTGATTACCACCGAAACGTTCCGTCTGCGGCGGCGGCGGTTGGTTGCCGGTCAATCGATACACTAAATTGTTCGCCCACTGGTAGGACATGACGACACCCGTCAGCGTCAGAATGATCAGCACGGGAGAACACCAAAGACCAATGGTGTTGTGCCAATTCCAATCACGCGCCCTGCCGCGCAGTCCGCCAGCGAACCAGACGGAGGGCCGCAGAGCCTTCCAACTCCAGTTGCGCGGCCACCAGATATACAGGCCGGAAATTGCGAGAAATAGGAAAACCGCATTGCAGGAGTCCGCCACTGCGCGAGCGGCCGGACGATAAGCGTCCGTCGCGCCAAGCCAGCGGTGCCAGTTTTCGATTTGTTGCATGAGCCCGCGCATCTTTGCGCCGTGACCGAGAATTGTTCCAGTATAAGGGTTCAGATATAACACATCGTCGCGCCCGAAATTCACCACTACGGAAGCAGTCGCTTCCGAACAAATGACCAGACCCGTTGGTTCGGAATCCGGATTCGCCGTCCGCGCTTTTTCCAAAAGCGCATCGCAGCTCAAACGCCCGGCGTCCGGGACTGGCGGAGTGATTTCACGCACGCCCCGCTCGGCGCAATTGATCAGTTGAGATTCGAATGCCAGGCAAAGACCGGTGAATGACATGATCAAAATCACGATGCCCGCCAGCACACCGGCCGCGAGGTGCATCCAGAAAATGATTCTGCGAATCTTCACCACCTACACTTCCGCCCACTGCCGCAGCAGGTTGTGGTAAACGCCGGTGAGTTGGACGGCGGTTTGCGAGGCAGCCGAACTGTCAGGCAATTCGCGGTTAAGCCGTTGAATTCCCAAATCCAAATCAAACAACAATGAGCGGCGGCTGTCGTCGCGAATCATGCTCTGAATCCAGAAGAACGAACAGATGCGCGCGCCGCGAGTCACTGGTTTCACGTGGTGCAAACTCGTTGCCGGATAGAGCACCATGTGGCCGGGCGGCAATTTCACACTGTGAACGCCATAGGTATCTTCCACGCATAATTCACCGCCGTCGTATTCGTCCGGCGCAGCAAAAAAGAGCGTCGCGGATAAATCTGTGCGGATCCGGTGCGAGGTGCCGCTCACCTGGCGAATGGCATTGTCCACATGCGTGCCGAAGGATTGGCCGCCGGAATAGCGATTGAATAGCGGCGGAAAGACCCGGCTGGGCAATGCAGCGGCAAGAAACAACGGATTTTTGCCGAGCGCTGCCAGAATCATTTCACCGAGCTGGCGCGCGGCGGGATGATTTTCGGGAAGCTGCATATTATCCTTCGCTTTCGCGGATTGATGGCCGGCGGTGACTTTGCCATCCACCCATTCCGCCTGGTCGAGAATCTGACGCGCCTGCTTCACCTGTTCGGCGCTCAAAACTTCGGGAATTGTGAGCAACATAAAATCAAAAAGTGAAACTGGTGCTGAACAACGCCGAGATGCCCGGGCCGGGAATCACGTGGTTGGGATGCAATTGATCGAGGTAATAATTGTCCGTGAGGTTATAGAGATTCGCCTGCACCGTGATGCGATGGCTTACTTTATATTTCACCATGGCGTTCAATGTCCAGTAGCCGTCGGCTCTTTCGATGACGGCCGTCGACGAACCGCGCGTGGCACTGTTTGCCGTGCGGCTGGAGACGACATTGAGACCGCCGCCAACTTCAAAATTGTGAGGCAGCTCATAAGTGGTCCAGAGGCTGAAGGTGTTTTTTGGCACGTTGTTCAAGGGCTGGCCGACGGCGTACGGATAGGCTTTTGAACTGACAACCTCGCTGTCCAAATAATCGTACGTCGCGAAGACCTGCCACTCCTGGGTCAGGTGTCCGGAAGCCGCCAGTTCGATTCCATCCACGCGCTGGTCTCCACCCAGGACGTTTTGCGTCGGATCATTCGGATCCGGCTCCCGCGCATTGGTTTTTTCCGTGCGGAAAATCGAGCCGCGGACGGAGAGGCGATTGTGAAGCAAATCCCATTTGGCGCCTAATTCGAACGTCTCGTTTTCTTCCGGCGGCGTATTGGCATTGGCGGAACTCAGTGACAACGATTCCGCCGAAGGGTTCCATGATGTGCCGTAGGCAAAATAGATGCTGCCCTTTTCCACGGGCTTGTAAACCAGCGCGCCGCGCCAGCTCGGCTTTGTGACGGTCTGGCTGAAGTGGTTGGTTGCGTTAAGCAAATCTTTATAATCCGCGTTGAAATAATCCCAGCGAACGCCGCCGCTGAGTTCCCAATGCTCGCCAAACTTCATCGTGTCCAGCGCGTAAAGCCCGAAGCTGTAGGCCGTCGTGTCGACTTTGGAGCGGACGCTTGAAGTGCCGGAGAAACTTTGGTTTTCATCCGGCGACAGCAGCGTGGTTTGAGGCACGCCGGAGTACAAGAAGCGTGTCGGGTCCGAGGTTTCGCGACCGCCTTCGAACCCGCCGACCAGTGTATGCCCCACAGGCCCCGTGTCGAAATTCACCGTCCCGTCGATCTGATCCCATAAGAACGTTTCCGTGCTGCGCCCAGCGAGTTCGTTGCGGTTCACCATGAGCGTGTCCAACGGTGCGGCACTGGTCGTGGAGATGATCGGTTCGGTGATGCGAAAGTCGCGATTGTAATTGGCGTAGCGGAATTGGTCGCGCAAACTGATGTTCTCGTTGACCTGGTGTTCCAGTTTTGCCGTCACCATGTCGACGTCGGTGCGCAAATAATCGCTTTTGAAACCATAGAAGTTAGAGCGGTCCACTGGCGCTGGCTGGCCGTTGAATTTGAGCCACGGAAGACCATAATCGGGAATGTCATCCTCCGATTGATGCAGATAACTGAGTGTCAGCGTCGTCTGGGTGCCGATGCCGAAAGCAATCGAGGGCGCGATTCCGAAGCGGCGGTTCTCTCCGACATCGCGTCCAGCCACTTGCGAATCATTACCCATCAGATTCAGTCGGAAGGCGGTGTTCGTTCCCAGTTCGGGCAATGGCTCGTTGATGTCGATGGTTCCACGCCTCGTTAAATCCGTTCCCAGGCTAAGGGTCCCATCCACAAACGGGCTAAGCCCCGGTGTTTTGGTTTCCTGATTGATGATGCCGCCGGTCGATCCTCGCCCGAACATCACGGATTCCGGTCCACTCAAAACATCCACCGCTTCGTAATTGAAGGGATCACGGTAATAGCTGCCGAAGTCTCGCATCCCATCCAAAAAAATATCGTTTCGCGCCGTGAAACCGCGCAAGGTCAAA
>Ga0335085_10003266_pt1 | contig 28401 bp, 30 predicted proteins | sample Lox_Sample_45_FD_206712 | JGI IMG/M metagenome (GOLD analysis project Ga0335085, IMG submission 206712) | Soil microbial communities from Loxahatchee National Wildlife Refuge, Florida, United States - Lox_Sample_4.5 | ecosystem: Environmental > Terrestrial > Soil > Wetlands | place: USA... | reverse complement strand
CACCCTCACCCTCCCAGCGCTTCGCGCTGGGCCCCAACCCTCTCCCACTTCGTGGGAGAGGGGCATTTTTGTCCCTCTCCCGCTTCGCGGGAGAGGGTTGGGGCCCGTTGCGCAGCAACGGGAGGGTGAGGGTCGCGCCGCTACTGCGCCGCGAGCGAGCAAACCGCATCCTCATAGACGCCCGCGCCCATCTCTCCCTCCGGGAAGATGCGGTGCCGGGCGATCCACTCGAAGGAGTCCTCGAAGACCTCCTTCGTGTAGGGCTCGAAGACGATGCGCTCGCCCGGGCCCCAGCGCCGCGTGTCCATCTGCTCCCGGAAGCGCTCGGGGAATTCCTTCTTGTAGTGGTGCGTGTAGAGCTCCGGCCGGAGGTCGATCGCGCGCTGCGCCCTGCGCAGCGCCCGGAAATATTTGCGCACGTCCTCGGGGTCGGGATCGCCCGTGAGCATCGAGGCCATCATGAAGGTGGTGTCGATGATCTTGCGGAATCCGAGCTGCTCCATGAAGTAGTAGGGCCCGCTGAAGAGCGCCGCCGCCGGCACCTTGCGGTCGATTAGGAGCTCCATGCGCTTGAAGAGGAGCCCGTCCGCGAAGGAGAGCTTGATGTCCTCGAGCCTCATGCATTGCTCGAGCGCCTGGATCGTCGAGTAGTGGCTCCCGGACTGGTAGCCGACGGAGATCGGCACGCCCGCGAGCTCCGAGGGATGCGAGATCGCGGACTCCGCCGGCACGAAGACCGCGGCGGGCGCGACCGAGTAGGCGTCGGCGTAGAGCTTGCCGTGGCCCTTGGACGCCGCGACATTGACGGTCCAGTGGCAGGCGCAGCTCACGTCGGTGGTGCGTCCCTGCTCGAAGGTCTGGAAGGCGCCGATCTTGTCGCCGAGATCGTGCTTCCTCCCTTCCTTCGAGACGAGCTCGTCGCGGAACTCGTAGTCGAGTCCCTCGGCCGCGAAATACCCCTTCTCCTCCGCGACCCACTCGTGGAGCCGCATGTGCGGTGCGATCAGGAATTTGGCCATGCTCTCCTCCCCGTGGCGAACGCCGGGACGGTAGGAGCGGCGGCGATACCGGTCAATTCAAATGGCCGAGACCCTCAGGGCTTGCCCGATTTGATCTTTATCAACGCCCCATCCACCACGAACCTGCCGTAGCCGCGGTGGTGCAGCATCTTCGGATGCTTCTGGCGCGGATCGATCCAGGCCTGCACCACCTCGAGGATGAAGAGACAGTATTTTCCGACGAGACGCCGATCGACGACCTTGCATTCGAGATTGGCGAAGCATTCCGCGACAAGGGGCGGCGCCACGCGCTTTGCCGGCAGCGGCGTCAGGCCCACGCGCTCGAACTTGTCGATGCGGCGGCCGGAGATGTTCCCGGCTCGGACAACCTTCCGCGCGAGCCTCGCCGCGGGGATCGCGATCACGCATTCGCCGTTCCCGCGGAGCGCCTCGAAGCTGTAATTGGCGTTGCTGACGATGCACGCGACGAGCGGCGGCTCGAACTCCACCATCATGTGCCATGACATGGTCATGACGTTGGCGCGCCCCTTGCGCGCCGTCGTGAGCAGCACGGTCGGCCCGGCCTCGATGAGCTGATAGACCCGGGAGAGCGGCAGCGTGCGCATCTCAGCCCTTCGGATATCCCACGGTCTGCGCGAAGGTCACGAACTGGCCCTCCGGCAGCTTGAGCGTGCGCGCGAGCTTGGCGTAATCGACGGCGCCGCGGAACACCGTCGCGAGCCCCTCGGAGGCGCAATAGAGATAGACGTTCTGGCCGATGAAGCCGGCGTCGACGGAGGCGTAGAGCCGGCGGTCCTCGTGCGAGATGTCGGTCATGCGCTCGCCATGCGCGAGGTAGATGAGATTGAGCGGCGCGGTCGCGACGAAATCCTGCAAGCCCGTCGCCGCGCGGATGTCGCCGGCCATGTAGGGCAGGAGCTTCACCGCCTTGGGATCGTAGAGATAGACGCCGTCGGCCATCGCCGCGAGCACGTCGATCACCATGACGTGCCGCCAATAGGGCGCGGTCCGGTCGCCGCTGGGACGATTGATTCCGAACGCCGCCCAGAGCAGGTCCGAGAGCACCTGCGACGGCAGCGGCTTCGGCGAGTATTCCCGGACGGAGCGCCTGAGCTGCAACGCATCCATCAGCAGCTTGCCGCCGGTCTTGCGCGGCTCGGGCAGATCGATCGCGGCGAGCTCCGCGGCACCCGCCCGCCCCGCGCCGAGGGGCGCCGAGGCTGCGGCAATGCCGATCATCGCATCGCGTCGTGTCATCGTCGTTCTCCCTGCCATGCCACAAGGACCCTCATGCTGCCACCGCCGCCTTAGGGCGTCGCGAGGCGGAAGGGAACGTTCGACGCGCCGCCGGATATGTACGCGACGAAGAGGAACGCGAATTCCCGGTAGCTCATCGAGGACCAATCGGAGACCGTCTCGCCTTTCCGAAGGCGGACGCTCCAGAAATAATGCGTGTGCGGCTTGAGCGGCGTCTTGACGGTGTAGCTCGGCGCCGCCAGGCCTTGCGCGTACTCGACGATGGTCCCTTGGACGTAGCTGATCCGCAGCGGCGGCCCGTAAGGAAGCGCCTCGTAGATCGCGACGTCGTAAGCGACGCCTTCGGCATCGACTTTCTTCCATTCCAGCGTCGGCGTGACGCTGGCGACGGCCGGGAAGCTCGAGCCCGACTGCGCCGGCTGGACCGGCTGCACGCCCGCGAGCTTGTCGTCGCAGTGCGTGCCCCAGGAGGCGTCGCAGATCGACACCGTGTGCGCGCCCGCGGGCGGCGCCTTCATTTGCAAGAGGCTCTTGGTCACGCCGCCCGCAAGCTGCGGGTAGGTGGACGTCAGCGACGCGGAGGCCTGATCGAAGCGATCCTCGAGCTTGAACCCATAGCGGGCGCCCGAGAACAGGATCTGGAGGTCGCCGATGTAGGTCGCCTTCGCGCCCGGCGCTACTCGAAAGTCGGCGCCGATCGCACCGCCGATCTTGTCGTTGACCGAGCTCATGTCGGCCTGATGCCAATTCCACTCCGCGAGGTAATAGTCGCCGGGATCGAGCGGGATCCTGAACGATCCGTCGCCCGTCAGGCGGTACTCGATCGGCGTGGGATCGCCGGGGCGCAGGAAGACCAGCCTGAAGCCGTCCGGACAGCGCCAATACATGATGTCGGTGCTGCAATCCGTCTCCGTCCACGCCGCCGGCGCCTTCGGCGAGACGACCTTGACGCTCCCGAAAATAAACGGCCTCGCTCCCACATCCTTCGTGACCGCGGTCGGCGTCTCGGGAGCGAGCGGAGCATTGCATCCGGCCACCGCGATCATCGCGGCCGCAAGCAACGCGCATAGTAATGAATTCGGTCTGGCCATGACGGGCCTTCTGGCTCGCGGCTGGCGACGCTCACAAAAAACAGCATTATCGGGAGGGCGTCCATGACATGGATCAACGAATCCAGGTGAGCCGGACGCGGCAAGGCGGAATTGCCGCTCCGCTACCGCCCCGTGGCGCAGAAGCCGAAGCTGGGTCAGTATCTGTCCCGAGATTTCAGACGAAAGCATCCGGGGCTTTCATTTGGACACGACGCCGCATTCCCACAGCCACCACCATCACGGGCCTTTGGAAGGGCGCGACTACGGCATCGCCTTTGCCGTGGGCACCGCGCTCAATCTGGGCTTCGTGCTGGTGGAGGGCGTCTTCGGATTCATCAGCGGCTCGATGGCGCTGCTGGCGGATGCCGGACACAACCTCAGCGACGTCGTGACGCTGGTCTTCGCCTGGGCCGCGAGCGCCATGAGCCGGCGGCTGCCGACCGCGCGCTACACCTACGGTCTCAGGAGATCCTCGATCCTCGCCGCGCTCTTCAATGCGGCGCTCCTCATCATCGCCGTGGGCGCGATCGGCGTCGAGGCCGTGCGCCGGCTGATCGAGCCCGCGCCGGTCGCGAGCGCCACCATGATCGCGGTTGCGGCCGTCGGCATCGTCGTCAACGGCGCGACCGCGCTCTTCTTCCTGCGGGGATCCGAGGGCGATCTCAACATCCGCAGCGCCTTTCTCCACATGGTCGCGGACACGCTGGTCTCCCTGGGCGTGGTGGTCGCGGGCATCGCGATCGCGACGACCGGCTGGCTCTGGCTCGATCCCGCCGTGAGCATCCTGATCGTCGCGGCGATCGCCGCGAGCATGTGGAGCCTGTTGCGGCAGTCGCTCAGCCTCGCGCTCGACGCCGTGCCGCACTCGATCGATCCCGAGTCGGTCCGCGCCTATCTCGCGAGCCTGCCGGGCGTCGCGGGCCTGCACGACCTCCACATCTGGCCCATGAGCACGACGGAGACCGCCCTCACCTGCCATCTCGTGATGCCCGCGGGCCATCCCGGCGACGCCGCGCTCGCGCTGATCGCCGAGGAGCTCGCGCATCGCTTCGGCATCGTCCACGCGACGCTCCAGGTCGAGACCGGCGATCCCACCCACGCCTGCGCCCTCGCGCCCGATCATGTAGTCTGAAAGCGGAGCCTCCCTCATGCCCGACGCCGCCACCCGCCCTCTCGAGGGCATAGACCACGCCGTGATCGCCGTGCGCGACATCGATCGCGCGGAGACGCAGTTCCGGCGCCTCGGCTTCAACCTGACGCCGCGCGGCCACCACACGCGGCTCGGCTCCTACAACCACTGCGCCATGTTCTCCGACGACTATCTCGAGCTGATCGCGCTGGGGACGCAGAGCCGCCCCTTCCTCGAGCGCTTCCTCGCGGTGCGCGAGGGGCTTTCCGGAATCGCCTTCCGCACCCGGGACGCGCGCGCGACAAACGCGCGCCTCCGCGCCGAGGGCTTCAACCCCGCCGATCCCGTGGCGTTCGGCCGGCCCGTGGCCACGGCGAGCCGGAGCGGGAACGCTCGCTTCGTCACCACCGAGGTCGACACGAGCCTCATGCACGGCACGCGCGTCTTCTTCTGCCAGCACGACACGCCCGAGCTGGTATGGCATCCGGACTACCAGCGGCACGCGAACGGCGTCAGCGCCATACTGGCGCTCACCCTGATCGACGAGAGCGGCGAGGTCGCCGCGACCTACGCGCGCCTCCTCGGCAAGCCCGCGGAGCCCATCGCCGACGGTCGCGCGATCATCCTGGGAGCGCAGCGTCTCGAATTCGTGACGCGCGCCGTGGCCGAGCGACGCTATCCCGGCGATCCCCTCCTCGGCTTCCCGCCGCCGCTCGCCGCGAGCGTCCGCTTCGCCGTCGCCGACCGCGCCGCCACCGCGCGGCTTCTGCGCGCGGCGGGGATCGCGGCTACGCCCGGGGCGGATGGCGCGCTCGTCGTCCGGTCATCGGATGCTTTGGGGGCGATCCTGGAGTTTGCGTAAGCAGGATTCAACACGGGGCCACGGAGGACGCTGAGGAGTTTCTCGCGGCGAAGCCGCGGCCACGAAATCTCCGTGTCCTCCGTGTCTCCGTGGTGAAAAGTACATCTCGTAGGAGCACCGCATGACGGAAAAATCACGCCTAGGCTTCATCGGCATCGGCATCATGGGCGAGGCGATGACGCTGCGCCTCCTCGAGCGCGGCTGGGCCGTGCATGTCTGGAACCTCACGCCCGACCGCTACGCCAAGGTGGTGCCGGCGGGCGCGAAGGAGATGGGCTCGCCCGCGGGGGTGGCGGAGGCGAGCGACATCCTCCTCATGTGCGTGCTCGATGCCAATGCGGTGCGGAACTGCGTCTTCGGCGAGCGCGGCCTCGCGAGCGCGCCCGCGAGCGGCAGGATCGTCATCGATCACTCCACCATCAACCCCGACGCGACGCGCGACGTGGCCGCGAGATTGCGCGCGGCGAACGGGATGCGCTGGGTCGACGCGCCCGTCTCGGGCGGGCCGCTCTTCGCGCGCGACGGTACGCTGACGGTGATGGCGGGCGGCGAGAGCGGGGACATCGCGGCGATCGCGCCGGTGATGGCCGATCTCGCGCGCACCTTCACGCATGTGGGTCCCGTCGGCGCGGGGCAGACCGCGAAGATCCTGAACCAGGCGATCGTCGGCACGGGCTACGTGCTGATGGCGGAGGCACTGGCGCTCGCGGAGGCCGCGGGGCTCGACGCCGCGAAACTCCCGCAATGCCTCTCCGGCGGCTTTGCCGACAGCATGCTCCTCCAGAAGATCTATCCGCAGATGGCCGCGCGCGACTTCGAGCCGCCGCGCGGCTATGCGCGCCAGCTCCTCAAGGACATGAAGAACGTGAAGGGCTTCGCGCACGAGGCCGGCTGCGAGCTGCCGCTGATCGAGAAGGCCCTCGAGCAGTACGCGCGCTACGTCGAGGCCGGCAACGAGATGGCGGACGCAGCCTCGGTCGCGCGGCTCTACGAGCGGAAGCAGCGGGCGTGAGCGAGATCGAGATCGTCGACGCGCATCAGCACTTCTGGGACCCCCAGCGCAATCCCTATCCCTGGCTCCGCGCGGAGCCGCCGCCGCCCTTCCGCTACGGCGACACGCGCGCGCTCCGCCGCCCCTATCTCCCGGAGCAGTATCGCACCGACAGTGCGCGGCACCGCGTCGTCAAGACCGTCCACATCGAGGCGGAGTGGGACCCGGCCGATCCCGTGGCCGAGACGCGCTGGCTCGCGGGCCTGCGCGGGCGCGAGGGGCTGCCGACGGTCGCGGTGGCGGCGGCGCGGCTCGATCGCGCGGATGCCGCCGAGGTGCTCGCGGCGCAGGCGGCCTTTCCCTTCGTGCGGGGCATCCGGCACAAGCCCGCCGCGGCCGCGAGCCCGGCCGAGGCCCGGCGCGGCGCGCCCGGCTCCATGGACGATCTGCGCTGGCGCGCGGGCTTCGCCCTCCTGAGCCGCCACCGCCTCTCCTTCGACCTGCAGACGCCGTGGTGGCATCTCCCGGCGGCGGTCGATCTCGCCCGCGCCTTCCCCTGGATCCCCATCGTCATCAACCACACCGGGCTTCCCGCCGATCGCAGCGCCGACGGACTCAGGGCCTGGCGCGCGGCGCTCGAGGGGGCCGCGGGCGAGCCCAGCATCTCCATCAAGATCTCCGGCCTCGGCATCCGCGGCCAGCCCTGGAGCCTTGCGGCCAACGCGCCGGTGATCCGCGACGCCATCCGCATCTTCGGCACCGGGCGCGCGATGTTCGCGAGCAACTATCCCGTCGACAGCCTCGTCGGCACCTTCGACGCGATCTACACGGGCTTCAAGGCCGCGGTCGCGGACCTGCCGCTCGCGGACCAGCGCAAGCTCTTCCACGATAATGCCGTGCGCATCTACCGGATTTCCGATTAAATCGGCGAGGCAGGACGGCGGCAGGAGAGCATGGGCATCGAGACGCATCGCAGCATGGTGAAGGCCTGGGAGTGCGACAGCTTCGGGCACTTCACGGTCGCCTATTACTTCGACCGCTTCGCCGACGCCTCCGCGACGCTCAGGGAGCGGATCGGCATCGAGCGCGCGCGGCCCGTCCACTATCTCGCGCGCTTCATCGCGGAGCTGCGCGCCGGCGAGGCGTTCCATTTCGAGAGCGGGATCGTCGTCGTCAAGGAGGACGAGCTCCGCCTCGGCCATCGCCTCCTCAACTCGGCGACGGGGAAGCTCTGCACCACCGTCGAGGAGCGCGTCGAGCTGCCCGCGGGCGCATCCCGCCCCTCTGAGCCCACGATCGACTGGGAGCCGGCAAAGGACGACCCCGGTTTCGCCGACGAGATGAGCGCCGGCCTCGTCGCGAGCGCCCGTGACCGCGTGCGCGCAAGCGAGATCGACGCGCAAGGCGAGCTCTCGCTCGCGAGCTACGTCCACCGCAGCTCCATCGGCTGCATCCAGCTCCTGACCGCCATGGGGCTCACGCCGGACTATCTCCGCGAGGCGCGGCGCGGATTCTCGACCTTCGAGATCGCGCTCCGGCTCGAGCTGCCGCGGCCCAAGGCCGGCGAGCCCCTCGTCGTCAGCAGCGGGCTGATGCAGCTCGGCAGCTCCTCCGTCCGAATGGTCCACCGCATCGCGGAGGCGCGGAGCGGGCGGCGGGTGGCGACGCTCCGGCAATCCGGCGCGCATTTCGATCTCGTGGCGCGGCGCTCGGCGCCGATCCCGCAGGAGCTTCGCGCGAAAGCCGCGGCGCTCCTCATGCGCGCAAGCTGAAAGACCTGGAGGAGGACCATGGCCACGCTGACGCTCGACCCCAAGACCTCGCTTCCCGCCGACGGCACCGCCGGCACGCTAGTCGGCCGCGTCTGGATCCCCGGGGCGGAGCCCGGACCCGCCGTGGCGGCGCTGCGCGAGGATGGCGTCTACACGCTCGGACGCGAGGCGCCGACCTCCTCCGACCTCATGGAGGCGCCGGACCCCGCGGCGCTTGCGCGCGGCGCCGCCGGCACGCGGATCGGCGGCATCGCGGAAATCCTCGCCAACAGCGTGCTCGGGCCGCGCGACCCCGCAAAGCCGCATTTCCTCGCTCCCATCGATCTCCAGGCGATCAAGGCCGCGGGCGTCACCTTCATGCGGAGCCTCCTCGAGCGCGTGATCGAGGAGCAGGCGAAGGGCGATCCCGCGGCGGCCGAGGGCGTGCGCGCAACGCTCGCGCGCGAGATCGGCGCGGACCTCGCGAGCGTCAAGCCGGGCTCGGAGTCGGCCATGCGGCTCAAATCGGCGCTGGTCGCTCGCGGACTCTGGTCGCAGTACCTCGAAGTCGGGATCGGCCCCGACGCCGAGATCTTCACGAAATCGCAGCCGATGTCCGCGGTGGGCACCGGCGCCGAGATCGGCCTCCATCCCGCCTCGGTCTGGAACAATCCCGAGCCCGAGGTCGTGCTCGTCGTCAACAGCCGCAGCAGGATCGTGGGTGCCGCGCTCGGCAACGACGTGAACCTCCGGGATTTCGAGGGGCGGAGCGCGCTCCTCCTCGGCAAGTCCAAGGACAACAACGGCTCCGCCGCGATCGGACCCTTCATCCGCCTCTTCGACGCGAGCTTCGGCCTCGACCACGTCCGGCGCATGACCGTGAGCCTGCGCGTCGAAGGCGAGGACGGCTTCGTGCTCAGGGGCGAGAGCTCAATGCGGGAGATCAGCCGCGATCCCGCCGATCTCGTGGCGCAGATGATGGGCGAGGTGCATCAGTATCCCGACGGCGCGGTGCTCTATTGCGGCACCATGTTCGCGCCCACGGAGGACCGCGGCAAGAAAGGCGACGGCTTCACGCACAAGCTCGGGGACGTCGTGGCGATCTCCGCGCCCGAGCTCGGCGCGCTCGTCAATCGCGTCAACCGCAGCGACCGCATTCCGCCCTGGCGCTTCGGCGCGCGGGCATTGATGGGAAGCCTGACGCGCCGGGGGCTGCTGCGAGGCTAGCGGGCCTATTCGGCGCCGCCCTCGACCGGAAGCGCCGCCGGCTTCTCGCGTGCGGCGAGGGCGATGGGCGCGGGCCGGCCGTGGCCCGCCCTCTCTACGACGATCCCAGGGGCATAGCGGGCGAGGAATTGCGAGCGGGAAATCCAGAAGCCGCGGCGCGCGCGATCGAATTGCCGCCCCCTGAGCGCGCGCGGGTTGTGAGCCCAAGTCAGGAGCCAGAGCCAGCCGTTCTCGAGAAAGCAGTAGACGCGGCCCGGAGCCGGCGCCGCAGGCGCGACGGGCTCGAAACCCACTTTGGGAAGCATGCGCTCGATCGAGCCCGGCGGTTTCCGGCGCTCGATCGCCGGCTGCATATGGATCGCCCGCACGGCCCTGAGCCTCGGATCCCGCTCGACATGGAGCGCGAGACAGCGGAGGCTCGAGAGCACTTGCCTGCGGAAACGCACCGCCCAGCCGAGCTCCGAATGCTCTCCCGAGGCGGGCTCGAGCTTCTCGTTCCAGAGATGGAGCTCGAGCACGGCGTCGCCTTCGCGGACGCGCGTCCCGTCGGAGAGACGCACGTCGCGTTCCGCGCGGCCGAGCTTTATGCGGAACAGGCTCTCGCTCTCGGACTCGATCTCCGTGATCGCGAGGATGCGCCGCAGCAGCGCGTCGATCGCATGGACCGGCCACCTGAGGGGCCGGCTCCGGGCCGGCCTGCGCATGGAGTCCATGGAAGAGATCATAGCAAACCGGATATGGCCGAGCCCTGAGAATTCGCCGAGCGGTTGCATCGAGATGAGACGGCGCGCCCGCTGCGCGCTATCGAGCCGAGCCGCTTCCGCCGGTCCCGAGCAAAGCAGAAGGTCATGGGTTGCGCCAGCCGTCGTGACGAAGAGCGGGTTTCCGGACGATCGGCCGCGGGAGGCCGCCCAACTTGCGGATTGGGCCCCATGCCGCGGCGAGATTCTCGAAGGCAGTCGGCAAGACCCTAGTCGGCCAAGGTTACGGACGCGCTACGGCGCGAGACCTCCCGGCATCCGCCTGCGTCGCGCCGGCGGATCTCGCGTGGCGGCAGACGAATGCGGAGCCTTCCGAGCCGCGCCATGCCGTGCCCTCGTCTCCCGAAAATTGTCACAATGCGAGTGTGCGGGTCTGGAGCGGCGGCGGGGCTTTCCTGGGCTTCGGGCGCGGGCTATTTTCCCACCCAGCGGCGATGGGGCCGGAAAGCGCGGGGACCAACCCTGCGTCGATTTTCGGCGACGGAGGCGCCTAGTATCGCATAGGGGTTTTTCCGCGCGAGAGCGAGGGCGCGCTCGAGCGGAATGCCCGCGCGCAAGCCGCGAGGATGCACGCTGCCTCGGTGGGATCGATCGGGAGTCGTCCGCGCATGCCGTCCGCCCAGACCTGCGTTCTCGCACTCTACTTCGCCATCGTCGGCGTGCTCTCGGTCTATGGCTGGCACCTCGCCTACGTGATCTATCTCTATTTCCGTCATCGCGGCAAAGCGCCGCGCGCCGGCGGCGCGCTGCAATCGCTGCCGCGCGTGACCGTGCAGCTTCCCATCTACAACGAGATGTACGTGGTGGACCGGCTGCTCGACGCCGTCGCCGGTCTCGACTATCCCCGCGAGCTCCTCGAGATCCAGGTGCTCGACGATTCCACCGACGAGACCTGCGAGATCGCCCGGATGGCCGTCCGGCGCATCGCCGCGCGCGGCATCGACGTCAAGTACCTCCACCGCGCCGACCGCACCGGGTTCAAGGCGGGCGCACTCCAGGCCGGCCTCGCGGTGGCAAAGGGCGAGTTCATCGCGATCTTCGACGCCGATTTCGTCCCCGCGCCCGATTTTCTCCGGCGCCTGCTTCCGCATTTCGCCGATCCCGGGGTCGGGATGGTGCAGTCGCGCTGGGGGCATCTCAACGGACAGTACTCGCTGCTCACGAAGATCCAGGCCCTGATGCTCGACGCGCATTTCATCTTCGAGCACGGCGGGCGCAGCCGGTCCGGTTGCTTCTTCCATTTCAACGGAACCGGCGGCATCTGGCGCCGCAAGACGATCCTCGCAGCGGGCGGCTGGGAGTTCGACACCCTGACCGAGGACCTCGATCTCAGCTATCGCGCGCAGCTCCAGGGCTGGCGCTTCGTCTATCTCCAGGACGTCGTCTCGCCCGCGGAGGTGCCGATCGAGATCAACGGCTTCAAGGCGCAGCAGCGCCGCTGGACGAAGGGCAACGCGCAGAGCTGCTTCAAGCTCCTCCCGAGGGTGCTGCGGGCGAGGCTTCCGCTGCGGGTCAAGGTGGAGGCGATATTCCATCTGACCTCCTCTTTCTGCCACCCGCTGGTCCTGGCGATGTCGATCCTCACGGTCCCGGCGATGTCGTTCCTGCTGCGGATCGGCGCGCTCCCCTGGTACGAGAAGCTGCTGCTCAACGTCCTGCTGGTCTCCTCCACCGTCTCGGCATTGTGCTTCTATGCCTTCTCGCAGAGCCGGCTCCATCGGGACTGGATGCGGCGGCTCCGGCATCTGCCGGTCCTCTTCGCGATCGGCATCGGAATTTCCGTCAACAACACACGCGCGATCCTGGAGGCGCTGCTGCGCAAGCAGAACGTCTTCGTGCGCACCCCGAAATACGGAACCGTCGAGGGCTCTGGCGCCGCCGACTGGAGCGGCAAGAAATACAGTCAGCCGATGTCGATCCAGCCCCTCGTCGAGCTCGGGCTTGCGGGCTATTTCCTGGCGGCCGAGTGCTATGTGATTTCGAAGGGGCTCTACCTTGCGCTCCCCTCGCTGCTGACGTTCCAGTTCGGGTTCCTCTTCATGGGTGTCCTATCGCTCCTGCAGCAGCGCGCCTCGAAGCCCGTGCGGCGGAAGGTCGGCACCGGCACCGAGCGCCGGGAGGCAGGATCGACCCCGTGACCGCCCTATAGGGCGCGGGGCCTCGTCATCCGCCAGGCGAGGTTTGCCTTAACGGCGGGCCACTCCGAGGCGACGATGCTGTAGACGCAGGTGTCGCGGAGCGTGCCGTTGGCCATGATCATGTGATTGCGCAGGATGCCGTCGAGCTTGGCGCCGAGCCGCTCGATGCCGCGGCGGCTCTGCTGGTTCATGAAATGGGTGCGGAACTCGACGGCGACGCATTGCTTCGTCTCGAAGGCGTGGGTCAGGAGCAGGAGCTTGCACTCCGTGTTGAGGGCCGTGCGCTGGAGCGAGGCCCGATACCAGGTCCCGCCGATCTCGACGCGGCGGTTCGGGCCGTCGATATTGAGATAGCTGGTGACGCCCACCGCTCTTCCGGTCCCGGCAGCGATCACGGCGAAGGGCATCGCAGCGCCCTTGGCCCGCAGCGCGAGGCGACGGTCGATGTCGGCCTCCATTTCCCGCGGCGGCGGCACGATGGTGTACCAGAGGTTCCAGAGCTCGCCTTCCTGAACGGCCTCCGCGAGATCGTCGCGGTGCTCCTGCCCCAGCGGCGCCAGCGTCGCGTGCGATCCCCGGAGCGTCACGGGTTCGATGAAGGCCGTCATGATCTCATTCTAGCGGGACACCGACCGGAACTGGAGACCATGTCGAGGCGGGGATTGGCAGAGGATCGGACCGGTGCAAACATGAGCTCCGGCAAGGGGGCCGGACGATGCACGGCGCACAGGCAGAGCTCGCGGGGATCGGCGTACCGCACCGGGAAGGCGAATAGCGACGATGGCGCGCGAGGCTGACACATCGCCGCCGGTTTTCGCGCCGGACTTCAAGGAGACGCCCTATTGGTGGGACGCGGCGCCTCCAACGAAGCCCGAGCCGCGCATGCCGCCCGCGCGCGCCGACGTCGCGATCGTCGGCGCCGGGATCACCGGGCTCAACGCGGCGCTCGTTCTCGCCCGCGCGGGCCGCAGCGTCGTCGCCTTCGATGCCGGCGACCTCGGCCACGGCGCGAGCACGCGAAACGCCGGCTACGTCGGCCGCTCGCTCAAGCACAGCTTCGGGGATTTGATGCGCCGCCGCGGCACCGATTACGCCGTCGCGGTCTATCGGGAGATGCAGGCGGCCTTCGACGCGGTAGTCGAGCGTGTGCGCGAGGACCAGATCGACTGCGGGTTCAAGATCTGCGGCCGGCTCGTGCTCACGAAGGCACAGCGCCAATATGACGACCTCGAGCGGGAGCTCGCACTGCGCGAGAAGCATCTCGGGGCCCAATTCTCGATGCTGCCGCGCTCGCGGATACGCGAGGAGATCGCAAGCGACCTATATTTCGGCGCGGCGCTTATCCCCGACCTCGGCTCGCTCCATCCCGGCCTCTATCACCGCGGCCTCTTGGAGCGCGCCCGCGCCGCGGGAGTCGAGCTCATCGGCGGGACGAAGGTCGAGCGCGTGGCGCCGCTCGAGGGCGGCGGCTTCGAGCTGCGGACGGCGCTCGGGACGACGCGCGCCCGCGACGTGCTCGTGGCGACCAACGGCTATACCGGCGATCTCCTGCCCTGGCTGCAGCGGCGGCTCATCCCCTTCGACGCCTACATGATCGCGACCGAGCCGCTCGCGCCGGATTTGATGCGCCGCCTGCTCCCGACGGACCGGACCTACATCGATCACGTCCACGACATCATCTCGATCCGGCGCTCGCCGGACGGGACGCGGATCCTGTTTCTCTGGCGCACGGGAACGAGGCCGACGGGAGCGCGGGCGAAGGGAGCCGTGCTTCGCGAGGATGCCGCCCGCATCGTTCCGGAGATCGCCGGCCTCAAGCTCACCCATTCCTGGACCGGCCGCTGCGCCGCCACCTTCGATCTCTGGCCGCACCTTCTTACGCACGACGGCATCCACTTCGCCGGCGGCTACAACTTCGCCGGCGTGCCCATGGGGACATATCTGGGCGGCAAGGCTGCCCACCGCATCCTCGGATCGCCCGAGGGAAAGACCATCTTCGCGGAGCGCGGCTTCCCCACGGTCCCGTTCTATGCCGGCAATCCCTGGTTCGTACCGCTGGTCATGAGGTGGTACGGTTGGCAGGACCGCTGGGCGAGCCGCTGAACGGAGGGGACGGCCCCTAGCGGTCGGGCTCCGGCCAGCGCGCGAGGCGGTAGCGCGTGTCCATGTGCCGCAGCCGGCGCGAGAGCACCCGCATCACCGTGATCGCGAAGCTCGGGTTGCGCGCGACGAGCGTGAAGAAGCGGGGCTCGTCGATCGTGATGAGCTCGGTCGGCGTGAGCGAGTAGACCGTCGCGCTCCGGGGCATGTGCTGGTCGACGAGCGCCATCTCGCCGACGATGCCGCCGGGCGAGACGTCCTCGAAAACGACGCTGCCGCTCCTGATGCGCAGCGTGCCCGTGCGCACCACGTACATGCAGGCGCCGGGATCGCCCTCCTTGAACAGGACCTCGCCGGGCTGCAGCACGAGCCCCGTGGGCTCGTCGCGGAACATCTCGATCAGGTCGGTGTCGCCCCAGCGGGTCGCGGGAATGCCCTCGGGCGCACGCGGGAGTTGCGCCTCCCGAGGCGGGTCGGCTTCCGGGCTCATGTCTTCCGAAACTGTGTCTTGGCCGCTTCCGCCGCGCATGACGGCACTCTCAATCGAGCTCGTTAAAGCAAGAGAGATAGCGCGGGATTATGGAGACACAACGGCAAGCTGCTGGCAAATGTTGGTATTCGCACGAAGCTTTCGTCGAATGTCCGGCGTCGCGGGGCGGCTCCGGTCCCTACGGAAGGATTAGGCGACCGCCCAGGCGGCGGCGCGCCAGCGCTCCGGCGGAAGGCGCAAGCGGATGGTGGTGCCCTGGCCGGGCACGCTCGCGATCTCGAGCTTGCCGCCATGGAGCTCCACCAGCGCCTTGCTGAGCGGCAGTCCGAGGCCGGTGCCGTGCGGTTGCTGGGGCTCGCCCTCCAGTTGCCGCACTTGGCCGAAGGGCTCGAGCACCGTCGCGAGGTGCTCCCGCGCGATCCCGATACCGGTGTCCGAGACCGCGATGACGAAGCCGCCTGCGGACTCGCTCTCGGCGCGCAGCGCGACCGTGCCGCCCTCGGACGTGAACTTGACGGCGTTGCCGAGGAGATTGAGCAGCACCTGCTTCAGCTTGCGCTCGTCTCCCCAGAGGAGCGGCAGGTCCGCGGGCAGCTCCGCCGCGAGCTCGACCTTGCCGCGGCGCGCGACCTCGCGCAGCAGCAGCAGGCAATCCTGGACGAGCCGCGGCAGCTCCAGGAGACCTTCGGCGAGCTCCATCTTGCCGGCCTCGATCTTGGAGAGGTCGAGGAGGTCGTTGATGAGGCCGAGAAGGTGCATGCCGCTCCGGTTGATGTCGTCGGCATAGGCGCGGTAGCGCGGCGAGCCGACGGGCCCCAGCGCCTCCGTCCGCATCATCTCGGAGAAGCCGATGATCGCGTTGAGGGGGGTGCGCAGCTCGTGGCTCATATTGGCGAGGAAGCGCGATTTGGCCGCGCTCGCCCTCTCCGCGCGCCGGCGCTCGGCGTCGTGCGCTTGCGCGAGCTTCGCGAGGTCCTTGGCCTGCTGCACGAGACGCCGGCGCGACCATTGCAGCTCGTCGACGTGGCGCTTCAGCACGCGATTCGTCACGGCCATCCGCCGCAGCAGCTCCTCGTTGCCGAGCCGGAGCCGCACGCTCTCGACGAAGGCGGAATAGCCGTTGTGCGTGAAGCCCAGCAGCACGAGGGTGTAGACTGCGAGCATCTCCGTCATAAAGCCGTGGAACGCGTCGCCGACCGCGGCGAAGCGGAGAATGAGCGGACAGAGGCTCGCGATGATGTAGGTCGCGCTCGCGATGGGCAGGCATTGCAGGCTCACGAGCGAGGTCGCGGCCATGGCGCCGACGGCGAGCGCGAGCAGCACCTGATGGGGCGCCGAATGCGCGGGAAAGATCGCGGCGGCAAATCCGCCCCAAAGGAGACCCGCGACGCCCGCCGCCAGCACGACGATGCGGATCGCCGAGGGCGCCGCATCCCGGGGCCGCGCTCGGCGGCGGGTGCGCCACCACACGAGGCTGGCGCTGCCGCCCAAAGCCACCATCAGCACGAGCCAGCCGCCGAGAAGAGCCGGCGAGGCCAGGCGGTGCAGGAAGGCGACGACGAGCAGCGAAGTCGTGAAATTGGCGAGGACGGCGACCGGAAGATTTCGGGAGATCAGGACGAGCTGATCGATCCGGATCTCCCGGCGCTCGATTTGGGCGGAATCGGCCGACGTCGGCTCGACCGGAACCGCGGTCCCGGCGCCGGGCTCGTTCGTGCGCTCTATGCTCTCCTGCATGGCCCTTTTGCTCGCTCTGCGCGGGAGCAAGCGTGCGGCCACCGCCCTTAAGGGAAGATTAAGATTAAAAAGTATTGCATATTTTTCCCGTGCCGCTCGTCACATGGGACTGCGAATTCCGGAGCGCCGCCTTTCCCGAGGTTAAGGCCGCTTTGACAGCTTCCGGCGGCGGAGTCAGAGTACTCGCACCGTTGCGCCTCCGTTGCAGGCGCTGCGTCCACACGGATCGCTGGGGGATAGTATGGCCTACGAACTCGAAGGGCGGCTCCTGGAAGTCTGCAACTGCCAGGTGCTCTGCCCCTGCTGGATCGGGGAGGACCCCGATCCCGGCACCTGCGACACGATCGTCGCCTACCATTTCGACAAGGGGAAGATCGAGGGCGTCGACGTCTCCAACCGGACCGTCGCGATCCTCGCGCACCTCCCCGGCAATATCCTCAAGGGCAACTGGCGCGTCGCGATCTACGTCGACGACCGCACGACGCCGCAGCAGCAAGAGGCGATCCTCAAGGTCTACACGGGGAAGCTCGGCGGGCCCGTGGCGGACATCGCAAAGCTCGTGGGCGAAGTGGTCACAGTAGAGCGCGCCAAGATCGCCTTCGAGGTCCACGGCGGCGAGGGCACGATCAGCATCGGCGATTTCGCCTATGCCGAGCTCGAGCCCTATCTCGGCGCCACCGGAAACAAGACCACGCTCTCGGACACGATCTTCTCGACCGTGCCGGGTGCGCCGGTCTTCGTCGGGAAATCCGCGCGCTACCGCTCGAAGCAGAAGGCGCTCGGCATCGATCTCGACCTCAAGGGCCGGAACGCGCTGCAGAGCACTTTCGTCTTCCGGGCCTGACCCGGACCCGGGCGATGGCCGCCGCCGCTCCCCCCGGCGTGCGGGGTAGGAACGCGGGCTATCGAGGCGCGGCCTTCGGCCTCCTCGGCGCGCTGACGCTCGCGGCCTGGCTCGCGCTCTTGCTCTGGCAGCAGAGCCCCTACGCGCGCTTCCTCGAGCATGGCGGCTGGAGCGATGCGGGGCTCGTCGCGAGCCTCTGTCGGGCGCTTCCCGGCGGCGACCTCCTGGTGCCGGCGGCGCTCTACGCCGGCGGCTGGGTGCTCATGACCGCGGCGATGATGCTGCCGACGGTGTTTCCACTCCTGGAGATGTTCGGCCGCCTGACGCGGGATCGCAGCGACCGCGGACGCCTTCTCGCCGCCGTGGTCGCGGGCTATCTCGGCGTCTGGACGCTCTTCGGCCTTGCCGCGCACGCGCTCGACTGGGGCCTCCATAACGCGGCCGCGGCGAGCGCCTGGCTCACCTTCAACGGCTGGGCGCTCGGCGCCACCGCGATCGCGATTGCGGGCGCCTTCCAGTTCAGCGCGCTCAAATACCGCTGCCTCGACAAGTGCCGCTCGCCTCTGAGCTTCGTCACCGAGCACTGGCGCGGCTATCACCCGCTCCGCCACGCCTTCCTGCTGGGGGCGCATCACGGGGTCTTCTGCGTCGGCTGCTGCTGGGCGCTGATGCTGCTGATGTTCGCGGTCGGAACCGGCAACCTCGGCTGGATGCTGGCGCTCGCCGCCGTCATGGCCGCGGAGAAGACGCTGCGCTGGGGCCGGCACTTGGCCAAGCCGCTCGGCGCTGCGCTCATTGCCTGGGCCGGGGCGATCCTGCTCGCCAACGCGATCTAGGCGCGCGGCATTCCTCCCCCTTCTGGACGCCGTGCCATTGCCGGACGGAACGGTTGATCTAGGTCAGTGCGTAGCGCCGCAGAAGCGAGCGACGTGAAAGGTAGGTCAACCCCTACCGGAGGCACCCCCATGGAAACCAAACCTAAATCGTCAGGCGCGGCGTCATTCCCCGGCCTTGCCGAGGCTCCGGCGCTCTGGCAGTCGGCCTTCAAGCGGAGCGAGGACTGGATGAAGCCCGGCATGGCCGCGCTCGGGGACATGCAGGCTGCGGCCCAGAACTGGATGCAGCACCGCATCGAGGATTTTCAGAAGGCGGTCGAGGCGTCGCGGCAGATGGCGGAATGCAAGGACTTCGCCCAGGCCGCGGCGATCCAGCAGAGGTGGCTCGCCGAGTGCACCCAGCGCCTGGTCGCGGACTGGACGGCGCTCGTGACCTCCGCCACGAGGCAGGGCGCGGAGACCGGCGGCCGAAAGGCCGCGGAGTGAGCGCAGGGATTCGCAGCAAGGAAACGATCGACGGGAGGAGAAACGCTATGCGATTGGCTAAGATTTTCGGCATGGCCGCGATTGCGCTGTTGCCGGGCCTCGCGCAAGCGAGCACCACCGAGGACTTCGTGCTGAAGTCGACGGAGGATCTCTACAAAGTCTGCACGACACCCGCGAACGATCCCCTGCGCGCCGCGGCGATCAATTTCTGCGAGGGATTCCTGCTGGGCGTGGTGGGCTATCACGACGCCGTCACGACGCGCGAGAACCTCAGGCGCCTGATCTGCTACCCCCAGGGCGTCACGCGGGACGACGGCATCCAAGCCTTCATCGATTGGGCCGCGGCCCATCAGACGGATCAGAAGTTCATGAACGACCCGCCCGTGGTGGGCGCGGTGCGGGGACTGGCTGCGAAATGGCCGTGCAAATAGCGGCCTACGGGGAGAAGGATGCGTAGCATGAGACTGATGGCAATTACTGTTGCAATGGTCACGGGATTGGCGCTCGCGGGCTGCGGCGACACCACGGCCTCGCGCACGATGAGCGGCGGCGCGATGGGCGCGGCGGGCGGCGCGGCGCTGGGCGCGATCGGCGGCAATGCCGCCTTGGGCGCCGCGGTCGGCGCAGGCGCCGGCCTGATCGGCGGCTACCTCTACGACCAGCACAAGAAGGGCAACATCGATTGGTGAGCGCGCCGCCGGCGGCGCGCTGACGGGCCGTGCCGGACTCGAGGCTGCGCTCGACGGCTCGGCGGGGCTGGCGGTGGCGACGCCGGCATCGCCGCGCCAAACCAGATGGAGCCAGGTGTCGTCGAGCGCTTCGCCAGCTATGGAGCCGCGCTTTAGCGGCGGATTTCGACCCGGAAAATGGTGGGCACGACAGGGATTGAACCTGTGACCCCCGCCATGTCAAGGCGGTGCTCTCCCGCTGAGCTACGTGCCCTCGAAGGGAACGGCGATGTAACGCAAATCGCCGGGGCTGGCAAGCCTGGGCGCTCCCCCTCACGCCGCAAGGATACGGTCGACCTCCTCCACGAGCTGTCGCAGGTGGAAGGGCTTGGCGAGGACCTTGGCGGCGCGGTGGCCGATCTCGCGCTCGCGGAGCGCCACCGCGGCGAAGCCCGTGATGAACATGACGCGGAGCTTGGGCCAGCGCTCGCTCGCGCGGCGCGCGAGCTCGATCCCGTCGAGCCCGGGCATCACGACGTCCGCGAGGAGAAGATCGACGGGCTCCGCGAGGACGAGCGCCAGAGCCTGCTCGCCGTCGGCGGCGGAAAGGACCGTGTGGCCGGCGCGAACGAGACCGCGGCCGAGAAACCGCCGGAGATTGTCGTCGTCCTCTGCCAGCAGGATGCGCGCCATGACTATGGGTAACCCATCGAGAGGCGCCGAGCCATAGCCTGGAATCGACGAAGAGAGCGTTAAAGCCGGTCCCACCATCAACAGGGGCCGTGACAGGCGCCGCCGCTTCCCCGTAATCTCACTGCCATGGACGGGCGATTCGAGACGACCGCGGCGGTCGAGCCGCCGATTGCGGTGGCGGCACCCGCGGAGCAGCAGGCGCCGCTCGTCTGCGCCTCCCCGCACAGCGGCAGCGAGTATCCCGCGGAGTTCCTGGCGGCCTCGCGCCTCGACCCCCTGACGCTCCGCCGCTCGGAGGACAGCTTCGTCGACGAGATCTTCGGCGGCGCCCTGGATATCGGCGCGCCGCTCCTCAGCGCGCGCTTCCCCAGAGCCTATCTCGACCCCAACCGCGAGCCCTTCGAGCTCGATCCCCAGATGTTCGAGGAGGCGCTCCCGGACTACGTCAACAGCCGCTCGCCGCGGGTCCAGGTCGGGCTCGGCACCATCGCCCGCGTGGTCGCGACGGGCGACGAGATCTACGCGCGGAAGCTCTCATTCGCCGACGCGCTGCAGCGAATCGAGCGACTCTACCGGCCCTATCACCAGGCGCTGCGCCAGCTCCTGGCGGCGACGCGCGAGCGCTTCGGGGGCTATCTCCTCGTCGACTGCCACTCCATGCCCTCGACCGCGGGGCCGGGCGAGCGCGAGTTCAAGCGGAGCGGCATCGACATCGTCCTCGGCGACTGCCACGGCACGGCCTGCCACCCGATCGTGACGGAGACGGCGCAGCGCGTCCTCGCCTCCAAGGGCTACCGCGTCGCGCGGAACGCGCCCTATGCCGGCGGCTTCACGACCGTGCATTACGGCGCCCCGCAGAGCGGGCGGCATTGCTTGCAGATCGAGCTCAACCGCGCGCTCTACATGGACGAGCGCAGCATGGAGCGGAAGCCGCTCCTGCGTCAGCTCGCGGCGGACATGCGCGACGTGCTCGCGGCGCTGACGGCACTCGAGCCGCGCCAGCTCAAGGCGGCATGAACGAAGCCAGGATTCGGGACGCCCGCTCCTCCGATATAGCCGCGATCGCGGTCATCTACGGCTATCACGTCCGCCACGGCTTCGGCTCCTTCGAGGAGGAGGCGCCCGGCGCCGAGGAGCTCGAGCGCCGGCGCCTGGAGATCCTCGCGAAGGGCCTCCCCTACCTCGTCGCGGAGGGCGCGGGCGGCGCGGTCCTCGGCTACGCCTATGCCTCGCCCTATCGCACGCGCTCGGGCTACCGTTTCACCCTCGAGAACTCGATCTACGTCGCGCCCGAGAGAGCCCGCGGCGGGATCGGCCGGACGCTCCTCGCGGCGCTCATCGAGCGCTGCACGGCGCTCGGATACCGCCAGATGATCGCGGTCATCGGCGACAGCGGCAACGAGGCCTCGATCGGCCTGCACGAGGCGATGGGTTTCGCGCGCGCGGGACTGCTGCGCTCGATCGGCTACAAGCGCGGACGGTGGGTCGATTGCGTGCTGATGGAGCGAGCGCTCGGCGAGGGGGATGCGACGCCGCCTAAGGAGCGCGATTCCCGTTCCGCGCCTTGAAACCGGGCGACGACACCCGAACTAACTCGCATGACGCCGAAGGAGACAGTGGCGGCCCGGCACCGGGAACCCTCCAGCCGCGCCGATTTCACCATCGAGCAGGATTGGAGCGCTTATAGCGCGGAGGAGCACGAGATCTGGCGCACGCTTTTCCGGCGCCAGGAGGCGCTGCTCAAGGGCCGCGCTTGCGCCGAATTCCTCGCGGGGGTAGGCGAGCTTGGCGTCGCCGCCGACGCGATCCCCGATTTCCGGATGCTGAACGCGGTCCTCGAGCGCCGCACGCGTTGGTCGGTCGTGGCCGTGCCGGGCTTGGTTCCCGATGCGATCTTCTTCGAGCATCTCGCGAATCGCCGATTTCCCTCGACCTGCTTCATCCGTCGTCGCGACCAGCTCGACTACCTGCAAGAGCCCGACGTCTTTCACGATCTCTTCGGGCATGTGCCGATGCTGACCAATCCGGTCTTCGCGGATTACATGCAGGCCTACGGTGAGGGCGGGCTCAAGGCCCTGCGCCTCGGTGCCCTCGACCGATTGGCGCGGCTCTATTGGTACACGGTCGAATTCGGCTTGATCGAGACCGAGGCAGGCCTGCGGATTTACGGCTCCGGCATCGTCTCCTCCAAGGGCGAGTCGGTCTATTGCCTCGAGGACCCCCGCCCCAACCGCCTCGGCTTCGATCTCCTGCGGATCATGCGGACCCGCTACCGGATCGACGATTTTCAGGAGAGCTATTTCGTGATCCGCGGGTTCGAAGAGCTCTTCGAGGCAACACGACCCGATTTCACGCCGTACTACCTCGAGCTCGCACGCCTGCCCGATCTCGAGCCGGGCGAGGTGTTATCCACCGACCGCGTCTTGCATCGCGGTCGCGGGCCCTGAACCGCCCCCAAAAAAAAGAGGGCCGCGCTTGCGCACGGCCCAAGTTTAGGGAGGAAACGCCTAGAAGACGTACGGCAGGACAACGTCCATGCCGCACTGCACAATATGGTTGGGGGCGCGGCTAAATCAAGCCCAAAGTTGCGGTTTTGCACATGATTTAACGGCGTGACATATTTGCAACTCCGGCCCAACAAAGCCCTTGGTTTCGCAGTGCAATAAGAGACTGCTGTTTGGGTTACCGCATACCCGCGAATTCAGCCCCAAAGCGCTGGTTTTGCTGGGAAAAGTACACTCCCCTCGTAGCGGAGGCCGGGCTGGCGGTCGCGGGCGAGGAGGAGCGGCGCATCGAGGTCGACGAATTCGGCACCTTGCGCCACCAGGATCGCCGGAGCCATGGCGAGCGAGGTCCCGACCATGCAGCCGACCATGATCCGGAACCCGCGCTCCCGCGCGGCCGCCGCGAGCCTGAGTGCCTCGGTGAGCCCGCCGGTCTTGTCGAGCTTGATGTTGACGACCTCGTAGCGTCCGACGAGCTCATCGAGATCGGCGCTGGTGTGGCAGCTCTCGTCGGCGCAGACGGGAATCGGATGCGGGAAGCGCGCGAGCGCCTCGTCGCGACCCGCCGGCAGCGGCTGCTCGATCAAGGCGACGCCGAGCTCCGCAAGCGCGGGCGCATAGCGCTCGAAATGCTCGGGACTCCAGGCTTCGTTCGCGTCGACGATGAGCCGAGCGCGCGGCGCCGCCGCCCGCACGGCGCCGACGCGCTCGAGATCTCCCTCGCCGGTGACTTTGATCTTGAGGAGCGGGCGCGTCGCGTGCTCCGCTGCCGCGCGGCCCATCGCCTCCGGCGTGTCGAGGCTCAGCGTATAGGCAGTCGTGAGCGAGCCTGGCGGCTCCAGGCCCGCGAGCCGCGCCACCGGCTTGCCCGAGAGCTTCGCCTCGAGATCCCAGAGCGCGGCGTCGAGCGCGTTCCGCGCGGCGCCGGCGGGCATCGCCTCCTGGAGCGCCGCCCGGTCGATCCCTTCCGCCACCTTCGGCGCCATCGCCTCGAGCGCCTCGACGACGCCCGCGACGGTCTCGCCGTAGCGGGCGTAAGGCACGCCCTCGCCCCGGCCGCGATGCGCGCCCTCGCTTACCTCGGCCACCACGACTTCCGCGGCGGTGCGGCTGCCGCGGGAGATCGTGAAGGCCTGGGCGAGCGGCCAGGATTCCCGGCGGACGGCGAGACGGCGCACGGGAGGCGCTCAGAGCCGGTCGACGATCGCGGCAACCCCCGTGCGCACGGGATCGACGCAGGGAAGGCCGAAGGAATCCGCGGTCTGCTTCAGCACGCTGTCGGCCGCGGAGGCGTCGAGCGCGGAGGTATTGATGGCGATCCCGACGCAGGCGACCTCGGGACAGGTGAGCCGCGCCGCGCGCAGATTGGCATCGATGCACTCGCCGAGGCTCGGCAGCGCGTAGTGCGGCAGTCCCCGCATGTGCGTGCGCGTGGGCTCGTGGCACATGACGAGCGCCTGCGGCTGCGCGCCGTGCAGGAGGCCGAGGCTCACTCCGGCATAGGAGGCATGGAAGAGCGAGCCCTGGCCCTCGATCAGGTCCCAGTGATCGTCGGCATTGGCGGGTGCGAGCCACTCGACCGAGCCGGAGACGAAATCGGAGACCACCGCGTCGATCGAGACCCCGTCGCCCGCGATCAGGATTCCGGTCTGGCCGGTCGCGCGGAAATCGGCCTTCATGCCGCGCCGGCGCATTTCCTTCTCGAGCGCCAGCGCCGTGAACATCTTGCCGATCGAGCAATCCGTGCCGACCGTGAGGAGGCGCTTGCCGGAGCGGCGCTTGCCGCTCGCGACCTCGAAGCCGCGCGTGGGGTGGCGCACGTCCGCGAGGAGGCGGCCGTGCCGCTCCGCCGCCGCTCGCAGCGCCGGCACCTCCGAGAGGCGCACGTGCAAGCCGCTCGCGAGATCGAGGCCGAGCTCGATTGCGCGCGTCAGCACCGGGATCCAATTCTCGTTGATGACGCCGCCGCGATTGGCGACCCCCACGACCAGCGTCTTGCAGCCGGCCTTGGCCGCGGCCTCGACGCTCATATCCGGAAGGCGCAGGTCGGCCTTGCAGCCGGGAAGCCGCAATTGCCCGAGAGACCATTCCGGCCGCCAATGCGCGACGCCGGCGGCGGTCTTGGCGGCGAGCGCATCGTGCGCATCGCCGAGGAAGAGCAGGTAGGGCGTCCTCAGCATCGTCATGGCGACCGTCCTGGGGGTCCTGGGTGCAGGCACGAAAATGCCCGCGTCTCCGCAGGCTCGCATACTTGAACGCGGGCGCCGAGGCTTTTCAAGTCCGCATTGCCTGCGCCCGCGGGGAGGGCTCGGCGAGGCGAGGCTCGCGATCCTCGATGAGGTGCCGGCGCGCGGCGTCGTATTCGCGCTCGAGCCGCGCCACCAATTCTCCGGCGCTCACGATCGCCTTGACCGCGCCGATCCCTTGGCCCGCGCCCCAGATGTCGCGCCACGCCTTGGGCTTGCTGCTGCCGTCGGCGAAGCTCATCTTGCCGGCCTCCGAGCGCGGCAGGGCGTCGGGATCGAGCCCCGCGCGCGCGATCGAGGGCTTCAGGTAGTTGCCGTGCACGCCGCTGAAGAAATTCGTGTAGACGATGTCGGCGGCGGCCCCCTCGACGATCATCTGCTTGTAGGCGGGCGCGGCATTGCTCTCCTGCGCTGCGATAAAGGCGGAGCCGACATAGGCGAGGTCGGCGCCGAGAGCCTGCGCCGCGAGCACGCCGCGGCCCGTCGCGATCGCGCCCGAGAGCACCAGCGGCCCGCTCCACCACTCGCGGATCTCCTCGACGAGGGCGAAGGGCGAGATCGTTCCGGCGTGGCCTCCGGCGCCGGCGGCGACCGCGATGAGGCCGTCCGCGCCCTTCTCGACGGCCTTTCGTGCGAAGGCGTCGTGGATGACGTCGTGGAGCACGATCCCGCCATAGCCGTGCACGGCCCGGTTCACCTCCTCCCGCGCGCCGAGCGAGGTGATGACGATGGGAACGCGGTGCCGCACGCAGAGCTCGAGATCGTGCTCGAGCCGGACATTGGTCTTGTGCACGATGAGGTTGACGGCAAAGGGCGCGGAGGGCCGCTCCGGGTGGAGCGCGTCATGGGCGTCGAGCTCGCGCCGGATGCGAGCGAGCCATTCCTCCAGCGCCTCTGCCGGACGCGCATTGAGCGCGGGAAAGCTGCCGACGATTCCGGCCTTGCATTGGGCGATCACCAGCTCGGGCACGGAGACCGTGAACATCGGCGCGCCGATCACCGGCAATGCCAGGCCTTCCCGCAGGATCGCGGGGAGCGTCATCGCGGCGCTCCGTTTCGGCTCGATGCAATCGTGCGTGGCGAGGCTTCGCTAGTCATTTCAGGTCCCATCAAATGAGAATTGCCGCACTCTACGTGAGCCGAGCCGCAGAGTCCCGCGAAGGAACTCGGGAAACAGAGGTATCGAATCTGCTCCCTCTCCCAGCGGGGAGAGGGTCGGGGTGAGGGGGAGCCGAGTTCCGATTCATAGAGCTTTCCTACGGCCTTCCGGCCGTACCGCCCCTCACCTTGCCTCTCCGCGTCGGGGAGAGGGAATTCAAGAACGATTGCCCGGATGCCGGCGAAGCGCGGCGCCGAAGTGCGCCCGGCCTGTGCTAAGGTCCGCCACCGCCGGCCGGGCCGGTGCAGTTCTGAAGCGCATTGCGGGAGGGAAGCGATGGTGGGATTCGTCTCGGTGTCGACGCTGGTGCTGGTCGATCTGCAGGCGTCGCTCATGCCCGCGATCGACGGCGGCGAGGCCGTGATCGCGCGCTGCAAGCTGCTCGCGCAGGCGGCGCGGCTCCTCGGGGTTCCCGTCTTCGGGACGGAGCAGAACCCGGAGGGGCTCGGCGCCACCGTCCCCGCGATCGCACCGCTCATCGACAAGGTATTCCCGAAGCTCTCCTTCGACGCGACCGCGGATTCCGAGCTCGTGCCGGCGCTCGGCGCGGCCCGGCGCTCGGTGGCGATCGCGGGCTCGGAGGCGCATGTCTGCCTGATGCAGACGGCGCTCGGGCTCCGGCGCCTCGGCTTCTCGGTGAGCGCGGTCGCGGATGCGATCGGCTCGCGCCGCGCCTCGGACAAGGCGGTGGCGCTCGACCGGCTCGCGCGCGCGGGCGTCGAGATCGTGACCTCGGAGATGACCGTCTTCGAATGGCTCGCGCGCAGCGACCATCCGCGCTTCAAGGAAATCCTCGCTCTGGTGCGATGACGGCAGGCTCGGGCATCTCTTGAGGGCCCGGCTCTGCGCTCCGCGACGACCTCGCGGAGACGCTCTCGCGGCTCGGGATCGCCCAAACCGGCTTCCGCCGGAAATAAATTCCCGGTTGCGCCCGGACGAGGCTCATTGGACTGGAGGCTGCGGCGGCAACCACGATCACCCGAGATACGCCCCGTTCAATATCCGCCTTAATCTTGCTTCATTTCGGCGTAGGCTGGTCCCTGCTAGGATGCCATTCGAATTGGCGGTGAGGCGACCATGCGGATGTCGGCGGTGCGAGCGGCAATCATCGGTGCGGTGCTGGTCATGGGTGCGACCGGCGCGCACGCCTTCTCGATCGTCCCGGGCGAGACGAACGCCGACGGGAGCGCCAAGTTCACCGATCCCGATCAGCTCCGCCACCGCTTCTCCGATCAGTCGCAGAGCGGCAGCAGCACGAACGTGCTTCGCTTCGGCAACACGACGCTGCAATTCAGCTCGCCGTCAAATTCCCAGTTCGGCCCCTCGCCGTTCATCCACGACCAGTTCCTGGACAGCCCCGCCGCGCGCACGGTCCCGTCGCAGTCGCGCTGAGCGCGGGCTTTCCGCGCGGGGCCGGCGCGGCTCCTACTCCACCGGCGCGTTCGGCGCGCTATTCCACCACCTCGTCGGCGAGGGCGAGGAAGGCGGGCGGCAGCGTTAAGCTGAGCGCGGTCGCCGCCGTCTGGTTGACGATCAAGCGGAAGGTCGTCGCCTGATAGATCGGGATGTCCTGCGGCCTCGCGCCGTCGAGTACTTGGCGCACCTGCCCTGCGAGATGCCGCGCCAGCTCCGCGAGGTCGGGCGCATAGGCCATGAGCCCGCCCCCGTCGACGAAATCGCGATAGGGATACATCGCCGGAAGGCGACTGCTCGCGGCCAGCGCCGTTATGAGCGAGCGGTTCGCCAGGAACTCGCCCGCCGTGCTCACGGTCAAGGCGTCGAACCGCTCCTGCGCCATTTTCTGAAACGCGCGCTCGAATTCCGGCTGCGTCGCCTCGCCGATCGGCACGCCCGTCACCTCGAGCCCGAGGCGCCGGCCGGCGTCTCGGGCCACTTCCCGGTATACCCCGTCGAATTCCGTGCGTGAGCCGAGATAGGCGATCCTCGATGCGCCCGGCAACGCCTCCTTCAGGATCTCCAGCCGCTTGCCGTAGAGCTCGATCCCCGCATCGACCGTCACCCCTGTGATGTTGCCCGAAGGCCGCGCGAGGCTGTCGGTGATTCGCTCCGCGAGGGGGTCCCCCATGATAGCAACGATGGGTATCGTCGCGGTGGCGGACCCGAAGGGCAGCACGAGAGGACCGTTCGTCACGATGACCGCGGGATTCCGGGCAACGACCGTGCGAGCGAGATCGTCGGCCCGGTCGAGGTGCCCGTCGGCCGAATAGCGCTCGACGAGAAGGTTGCGTCCCTCGAGATAGCCGAGCCGGCGCAGCTCTCCGAAGAACTCGCGCAGCCAGGGGACGCCGCCGGTCTCGGTGAGCCGGTCGGCGGGGATCCCGCTGTGGACGATCGCGAGCCGCGGCTGTGCCGAGGCTCCTTGCCCTCGCGCCGCGAGGGGACGCGCCAGGA
>Ga0335085_10003265_pt1 | contig 28405 bp, 27 predicted proteins | sample Lox_Sample_45_FD_206712 | JGI IMG/M metagenome (GOLD analysis project Ga0335085, IMG submission 206712) | Soil microbial communities from Loxahatchee National Wildlife Refuge, Florida, United States - Lox_Sample_4.5 | ecosystem: Environmental > Terrestrial > Soil > Wetlands | place: USA... | reverse complement strand
CGGACGCAGTTTCACCACCTGATTGATGTGGCTCCGACGATCTACGAGGCGGCGGGCATTCCAACGCCACGCATCGTAAATGGCGTGGCCCAGCAGCCGCTTGATGGTAAGAGTTTCTCGTACAGCTTCGCTAATGCGGCCGCTCCCAGCCCACGGACGACGCAATATTTCGAGATCAATGGCTCGCGAGGCATCTTTAACGATGGCTGGTTGGCGAGCACATATCATGGAAGGCTTCCGTGGGAGCGGGGGCGGCCCACACAACCCTTCGATCAGGATCGCTGGGAGCTTTACAACCTCAACAAAGATTACAGCCAGGCAACCGATCTCGCAGAAAACGAGCCAGAGAAGTTAAATGAGCTGAAGCAACTCTTTCTCGCAGAAGCGGCGCGCAATCAGGTCCTGCCGCTCGATGACCGTGGTCCAGCCCGTGTTGTCGACGCACGTCCGACAATCATAGGTGATCGCAAGAGCTTCAGCTTCCGAGTCGGATCGGTCCGCATGCCTGAAGATATTGTTCGCACGACGTTCAATCGATCGTACAGCATCATCGCGAACGTCGAGGTTCCAGAGGGCGCTGAAGGAGTAATCGTCGCCGCGGGCGGGTATTTTTCTGGATTTTCGCTCTATCTCCAACAGGGTCGACCGAAGTTCACCTACAACTACTTCGGTTCAAAATACACAACGCTGGAAGGCAAGCAGGCGCTGCCACCAGGCAGGACCGTCTTACGCTACGAGTTTGCCTACGATGGCGGCGGTCTCGGAAAGGGTGGTATGGCGCAACTTTACGCTAACGACGTTCTTGTCGCCGAGGGACGCATCGAAGCGACGGTGCCGCTGGGCTTCTCAGCCGACGAAACCCTCGATGTTGGGGTCGATACCGGGACCCCCGCCACCGACACTTACGAAGGCACGTTCCCCTTCACCGGCAAGATCGGGATTGTCACCTTCAATTTGAAGTGAGATTGCCTGTGTGTACCGAAAACCTCATCCGGCGATGATTTCAATTTTGGCATTAAAATTCCCTGTTCCTGCGCAAGAATTCCCTGTTCTGCTGAGATAATTCCCTGTTCTGTTGAGTAGGGAATTTGCTTCTAATGCCCTGCGCCGCCGCCACTATTTGGAGTCTCTGACGCGGCAGAAGCCACGATTTTGCAAAATTCCCTGTAAAATTCCCTGTTAGCAGGGAAAACGGGCAGAGCAGGGGGCCATTTGCACTGCTGCGCCAGCCATCCAGTCCGGCCTCCCGGCTTTTACTCGAGCAACCGCCGATAAAGCCCGCATGTACGGCACCTTTTGCGCGGTGGCCAGTCTCCGCTGCGCCTAAGGTCGAGTCAGAATTCGCAATTTTTGCGAAGCGTCTCTGGCTAGTATTTGAAAAATTCCCGTTTTCCAGAGACGAGGAGCAGAGATCGTTTCGATCGTCGATTGCGCGACCGACTTGGCAGTTGTCCAACATCTGGTTCGCCCAATGTCCGCTTTGCTCCCGAATCTGTTGCAAAACTCGATCGCACATTGGGTGGAGGTGGGCTGTAGGTTTTTGCGGTGCCCTAGTCGGTCATGATTGAGGAGTGCTCTACCTCGGTATTCGGGAGTGTCACCTGACACCTACGCGATACAGGACCGCAAGGGTGGTGGACGACAGGAGAGCTTGGCGAGGCGGCGCAGATTCTGCGCGATAGATACTATCTCTCCCTTACAACGTGCTACTTTGAGTTGATACAGTGCATCGCTACTGAGGGGATACGCGATGGCTCAACGCGAACTTGCACTTTTTGTCGCCACCTTCACGACGTTGCTTGCCATCATAAATCCGCTTGAGGTTCTGCCGGTCTATCTCAATCTGATGGCTAAAGCCGACGTACCAACGCGCCGCGCCATAGCATTGAAATCTTGCGTCTATGCGATGGGCTTATGTTTCTTTTTTCTGATTTTCGGAACACTGCTGATGCGAATTTTCGGCGTTCCTCTTAGCATGGTTCGGATCGTCGGTGGCATCATACTGATGAAGATTGGCTTTGAACTTTTCTCGTCTTCGCCGTCTGGAAACAAAAGCATGCTCGGGGCCGGCGCGCCATTAGGCAACGTCGCATTTGTTCCGCTTGCGATGCCACTCATGTTCGGTCCCGGCGCGATTGCCACGGTCTTGGGAATGACATCAAAAATCCGGCAATCCTCAACTGAGCTTTTGTCGTTCGTCGCCATTGCGGCTGCAATTGTCGCGACGATGTTTGTAACTTTTCTCTGTCTGGCTTACGCCGACAAGTTGACCAAGAAACTGGGGCCAATGGGGATCGATGCAGCTACCCGAATTGTCGGCTTCTTCGTCTCGGCAATGGGAGTCGGCCTGATCTTTGACGGTGTCATCGAAGTACTGGAGATGCACGGCATGACATCGTTACATTGAACACCGCCGAGCCGGCGCTGCAGTTCGTAATCGCCTTCCGAATCATCTAGAAACAAATTGCTCCCGTTTGTTGTAAGGAACTTCGATCACGCCCTTCCTTTTGTCTGCAATTCGCTTGAGATAATTTTTTATCGCGTGGTCTTTCAAGTCTGCGAAAGAAATCGACCGCCAGAACTCACCGACAGATAGGCGATTTGCATCGTGGACGGGTAGATAAACAATGTCGCGCCCTTTAAGGAGGATGACTTCAGAGCCGACCTGCTCATAGGGTCCGAATACCGGATCCAGTGCAGTCGCCGGGGGCACCATGGGTATAATATCGTTCTCATCGACGACGCGAGCCAGCGGCAGGAAACCCAATTGCCTGACGCCGTCAGCCGTTGTGAAGCGCGGCTGCCCAAATGTCACCACGCGGACAACATCGACGCCATCTTCAATTAGATAGACTGAAAGAAGAGCTGCGACGGCACCGCCAAGGGAGTGTCCGGTGAGGTAGGTCTTGTACCCGGGTTTCAAATACGGATTTACATCCGCGTATATCGCGCGAGCTGCGCGATCAAAGCCAGCATGCACTGGGATCGCGATCTTGCGATCCTCGCGCACCGCGATGTCGAGATCCTCGGAAAAGTTTACGCTGTTGGTTGTCCCGCGCACTGAAATAAACTGCGTACGGGTCTTGTCATTACGTTCCAGAAAATACCTGACGTCGGTCTGGCTTGGTGCATTAATCCGGACCGTGCGGGGATATTTTGACTGGATAACAGATTTAGCTGCGTAGGCAGCACTCGCTCGCTCGACGTAAGTGTAGACTTCGCCAAAATTTATATTTTCAGGAGTAATTTTTGCGCCGAGGCGCTGTAGGTCAGCCGTTGATGTACCGACACACGCTGTCAGCAGCGAGGCCCATGCCGCCAAAGCTGCCAGATGCATTAATCGGCACCGCCCAGCCCAAAACCGCGTGTTAGCAAGACGGGCGCGCGTCTGCTCCTGAGCCAAAACGGACATCAATTGCGCTCAGAACCGAGCCGTGAGGCCGAGTATCGGCCCGTGGATCGTCATATCGAAATTGTAGAGCGTAAGGCCGCTGCCTTGCGAGTAATTGACGTTGAGCGCCTTATAGCCGAGCATGGCGCTCCAAGTGGCGGTTTTTGACCGGCAAATTTCATGCTCCAGAAGTGCAATCGCCTGCCACGAGAACTTGCTGCCGACGCCGAAGCCGCCAACGTCGCCACTCAAAACAAAATTCCAAGTGGGAGCGAACTGTTGACGTATGCGCGCCCCGACCAATGGATCGAACCAGCTAACGCTTTTTGTAGCCGATAAGAAGCCTTCTCGCGTCAAACTGAGGTCGAAAACATTGAGCGTTCCGGATGCGGCTACATTCACTTCACCGCGTTGCCACCACACCCGGCCGCCAGCGTAGAGATCAAGCGCGGTGCTTGAGCCCGGTAAAAAAAGCCCACCCCAGCGGGCAATTTCGTAGGCGGCCGCGAACTCGGCTTCGACCAACCAGACCTTCAAACCAGCCGATGCGCCGACCGAACCGTTGATCGCGTCGGTGCCGCGAGAGCGCGTGATGCTCGCACCCAGGCCAGCCTTTAGGTACACGATGTCGGTGAGCAATGCGAAGCGGCCATAGCGCGCCTCGCCCAAAGCCGCCAATTCAAACAGATCCTTTGGAAACTGTGTGTGATCGAGAATGTCGAAAAAGCCGGCATCCACATCGGTCGTGCGCCCTTTCACCGTCGTCGAGCCATTAAGTGACACGGCCCAGAAGTAGGGCGTGAAACTGAACGTCCAACCTTCAATTGGTGAAGGCGTAATCGGCGCTTTGGTTGGCATCGCAACGTCCGCGGCCATTGCGGCTTTGGAAATGCTCAGTGCCACTACTAGGCTAGCAAAGCCTATCGATATCCATGAACGATGAAACATATGCCCCCCAATGGCTACTTACGTTTGCGTCGCCTATTCTTGCAGCCGCCCTATGCTTGGCGGGGTATCATCGCCGCTGATTGTGTTGTCCAGACATTGCTCACCTCTCCGGAAATAGCAGCGTGAGTGTGGTGACCAGAGACCAAGTTGACGCCCCCGTAGGACGCTCAACGTTATAATAGGCCTTAATCGAGGCATTGACGGGCTGATCGCCGAGTCTGAACACGCGACCAAAGCCGCCGCCAACAGGGATTGTCCACTGCTGGCCCGGCGTCGCCAGCCAGTTAGCGGTGATAACAGGTGACGTGCTCAGGTACCACCCGTGAGCCATGTTGTAGTTGATGAACGGCTGCACGAGCATCTCATTCACGCTTCGCCGCAATGGATCGCCGCCAACTGACCACTGATTGTTGGCCAATACACCGATCACCCAATGTCCGGGCGTCGTCAGCAAGACGATGGTTGGACCGAGCAGCACCTTTCCCTGCCCGAGTATGGGATCGGTCGCGGACGGAATGGTGAAGACCGGACCGACGCCCCAGATCAGAGGGCCTGAGTTTAGCGGCGACAGAAACAATTCTTCGGTAATGTCCCCAATTCCATTCGTGTTGCTGTTGAATATCGGGCTGGGTTGACTGATGACCGGCACGATAGTGCGGGCAATCAGGTTCCAGCTTTCGTTGATGTGCAGCGGCACGACTGGCTGAATGTCGAAGACTTCTTGGAAGCGGTTGAACGGTCCGGTGTGGAAATTGTTATTGCCTTCGAATGGAACGCTGACGAGGTCCGCGATCGGGTTCTGTGACTTTTTGGCCAGATCTTCGTCTTCTTCCGGAGGCTTTGAGGGCCCGCGAGCGCGTTTCGGTGCGGCTATATCGGGTAAGCCGGGCTCGAACTTGTAGTTGATACCGGCTTTGACCATCTGGACATCGCGGTTCAACTGTACGGAAGGGATTGTGGGCGATGTCCAGTTAGCCAGTGAAATAAAATCGTATTCGAGCCTGACCGTCCAATGCGATTTGAATCCGTATTCGAGGCCGGCTCCAACAAGCCAGCCCGAGCTTGTGTTTGACGCGCTCCAGCTGACACCCGGAAAATTCAGGATTGCGTTGCTGTGTACCCAGCCGCCGCCCACCTTTGCGTACATCAGCCAACGATCCTCGACGAGGCCGATGCGGCCTGCCGCTGTGCTGATCCAGTGCTGGCTCACCGAGCCGAGTGTCGGGCTCGGCAGAGTGGGATGGCTGAAAGTTGCGCCGTCGAATTCACCTTCGACGCCAAGCAACAGATGACCGGCTTGAAAATTATATCCAGCCTGAACACCGCCGATGAACTGAGTGAGGCCGCCGTAAAAATTGTTGTTTGGAATATTCAGGCTGCCGTTGGTCCACGCTCCGCCAAAATTCGCGCCGACATAAAATCCGGACCAGTTATATGGCGGTGGGGAAACTGGTGCAGGCAGCGCCTTAGTCGGCATGTCGGCGGCATGAGCACTAACGACTATAGCAAGTGCCGCAAGCGCGGTGCTCGCTAGGAGCAGCTTTGTCATGGCGCGGTCCCCAAACAGCGGCACGATTTCGGCCGGATTAAAGTACAAACGGTCGTCGCTGGCTGTCACCTTCTAGACACACCGAACCAGGAATGTGTGCGCTATGACGGCATTACATACCGTTTGTATATGCGGCGCTAGATTCCCCATTGGGCAGTTTACAGGTGAGTCTGACTGCAAGACCCTACGGCCGGCCCGTCGAACTGTGAGTTGGGGACGACCCATCAGTTTTCCGGTTGGACGTCCTATTCATTGTGACCGCAACACGGAGGGACGACTCCATGAAAGCGCATGTTCGTTGTAATCCTCGCTTATCATTTGCTCGCCGTTGCATTGGGGCATTGATCGCTTTTGGGGCGCTACTTGCGCCCGCATTTGCAGCCGACAACATCAACGGGCAGGTCCTCGGAGGATGGGCTCCCATCGGCGGATCCACAGTTACGTTGTGGGCCGAAGGCGCCAATGCACCGAGACAACTCGCACAAACTCGGACTGGCGCTGATGGACGCTTTACGCTTACCGCGGACGGTCAAGGTGCCAATCTTTATCTGGTCGCGAAAGGTGGCCGACCTTCGGCTAATGCTGCTGGCGGAGAAAACCCCAGCATCGCTTTGTTGGCTGTGCTTGGTAATAAGATTCCATCTAACGTTGTTGTCAACGAGATGACGACGATTGCTTCTGTATGGACACACGCGCAGTTTCTTGATGGCGATGCAATCAAAGGCAACTCGCTCGGCCTGAAAATTGCGGCCGGCAACGTGCCGAACTTCGTCAATCTTGAGACCGGTGGCTGGGGCAACGCCATTCAGGACTCGCTCAACAGCAGTCAAACTCCCACGATGGCAAACTTTGCAACGCTGGCGGACGTGCTCTCCGGCTGCGTGACCCGCGTGACTGCGGAGGCGTGCAACAAGCTGTTCGCGGCGGCGACGCCGCCCAACGGCGCCGCTCCCACCGACACGCTCAGTGCGGCTCAGTCGATTGCTCGCTATCCGTGGTATCAGCCCGAGAAACTTTTTGCACTGATTGATGATTTCTATTCGGTTCCCGCCGGCAAGACGATGCGCGCAGTGCCGTTCATGCCGTATCTCAGCTACCCGCCGAGCGCATGGGTGCTGCCGCTGAAGTTTGACGGCGGAGGCTATCGCGCTGGCGGCAAAGCCATGTTCGACAGCGAAGGCAATCTTTGGGTCGGCGACAATTTCACAGTGGGTTGGCAAGGCCAAGACAACCTTTGGCAAGGCAATGCCAGCAAGTTCGACCCCAATGGCCGTCCGCTCTCACCTAAGACCACAGGCTTTGCCGGCGGCGGAATGCAAGGAGGTACCTTCGGTGCCGCCGTCGATGCCAAGGACAACGCTTGGCTCACAAGCTATGGAGGCAAGTCGATCGCCGTGTTCGACAAGAACGGCAAGCCGCTGACACCACCGGAAGGCATTACATTCGACGGCAAGCTTGGCCTGATGCAGGGCGTCATCGTTACACCCAGCACTGATGTCTGGGTCCTGGGTCTAACCAAAAATCAGCTGGTTCACTTTCCCAAAGGCGACCTGACCAAGGGCAAGATTATCTGCGAGGGGCGTGACGTAGAACCGTGCAAGTCATTTGTAGGACCGTTCCATCTGGGCATTGATCAACAGGACCGAATCTGGGTGACGAATGGGCTTGGCGGTCACGTAACGAGGTTTCCCGCATCTGATCCGAGCAAAGTAGAAAAGTTCGGCACCGGCTGGAGTGGCAGTGGTCTTGGCATCGATAGTCAAGGCAATGTTTGGGTGACAAACCGCCTGGGCAACTCGATGCGAAGCGGGTTGCTGATCGCAGACCTGCTCGTAAGAGTACTGCGCGGTGAAAATCCGGATCCAGTCTTAGCGCGAGCAATGGCGAAACAACGCGGTGGTGACGGCAGCGTCACTTTGTTAAGGCCCGACGGCAGTGAATATCCCGGCTCGCCTTTCAAGGGCGGCGGTCTGCCCGGTCCTTGGGCTGCGACCATTGACGGCAACGACAACGTCTGGATTTCAAACTTTGCCGCTCCGAATAGCCCGATTACGCAGCTTTGCGGCGTACGTACAGAAAACTGCCCGCCAGGAATGAAGACAGGAGACCAGATTTCGCCGCCTGGCGGCTACGTTGGTGGAGGTTTGCAGATGCAGACCGATCTTGCCGTCAGCCCATCGGGCGACGTTTGGGTCATGAACAATTGGCAGGACATTGATAGCTGCTTTGGCGTCCCCGAAGAGGCTCTTTCAACCCGCTGTGGTGGTCAGGGCGTGACAATCTTTTATGGGATGGCAAAGCCAGTGCGCTCCCCGCAAATCGGGCCGGCCAGAGCCCCGTAGGTCCTATGCGGCTTATCTACTTTAGATCCACACATGGCCTTTAGCGGAAATGGGCCTCTCGCCTCGAACTGCAGCGTGCAGGGGATACTCGAGGGTGGCGGGATTTGATTGATGACTTGACCGTCAATACACCCTTCATCATGGATGAGACTTCGCGATAAAGGGCGGGGTGCGATGAGAACACCACGTTAGGACTTGAACTGAGTGAAAAAGAAACGGCTTTGTTCGACGTGATGAAGCATTGAAGATCGCTGCGGACGCCGCGAGGCAAATGAGGAACTTCAGTATCGGGTATTGCAGCGCGCCCTCGGTTCGACGGCTGACAAGGCGGTTATGGGCTGCGTCACTCGCTGTGTGCGTGCTTTGGCAATATTATCTGAAAGATCGAACCATTATTGATACGAGACCAGGCTTTCAGCTCGCCACCGTAAGACTCCACAATAGCGCGACAAATCCATAGGCCCATGCCCATGCCGGCGGCCTTGGTTGTAAACATCGGCTCAAAAATCTTCTCCATGTTTTCAGCAGCAATTCCAACACCCGTATCCCGCACGCTCAAAATCGCGCTGGAATCCTTCAACTCCGACGCGACCCGCAGGATTCGACGACGATCGTTCACAGGATTCATTGCGTCGGCAGCATTCCCAATGAGGTTTAGCAAAACGTGTTGGAATTGATGCGCGTCGATCCGCAAAGGGGGCATACTTTCGTCAAGCTCTTCTTGAACTTCTATCCCACGACCATCAAGCTCGATTTGCTCCAACGCCAGCGCCTCTTTAATCGAGTGATTGATGTTGCATATGGTCGACGAAGAAAGTTCGCGTTTAAACAACGCGCGCATGTTGCTGACGGTCGAAGTGACGCGAGCGCAATCGGAACCAATCCTGCTGATGATTTCGCGGACCTTGTCCGGATCGGCTGGCCTTTTATCGAGCAATAAAATTGCAGTCTCGGAATTCAATGAAATGGCCCCGATGGGTTGGGAAATCTCGTGAACAAGTGAAGCCGACATTATTTCCAGATTCGTCAACTTGTTATTTCGCTCGCGTTCAAGCAGCAAGTTTGAGCGAGCGATGCGTGCATAAAGGCTCGCCGTTTCTTTTAGCAAAAGTCCCAGCACAACCAGAGAAGTCACAAGCGTAAATCCGCGCGAAGCATAAAAGCCAAGAGTGTAACGACCGGTGGCAAGAAAACCCCCGTAGATATGTTGCAGTATGAGCGCGAAAATTGCGAGCATCAGCCAGTAGTCGAGAACCGAGCGTCCTCCCATCCAAAGCAGCGCAATAGCGATCGTCATAACGGAAATAGCCAGGGGGCTTGCAAGATAGGCCACTGCACTAACGTAGTGGCCATCGCTACCCACGATGGTTGGAAGAATTTGGGTTTCCGCCGTGACGATCCAAACAATCCCTAACGTCAAGCAGACAACAAATGCGACGCTCCAAGCGATTACAGCTCGGGTTGATATTTGATGTGTGCAAAACGCCCGGTCCCAGTCGCGCAGGCACGCATAGAAGATCGCGCCTGCCGTCGGCCCAGCGCCCCAAAAGTAATATAGCCATGCGCTCGTTTGTGAACCAGCACCCAGTAATCCAGTCGGCGTGAATGCCCCGGGAAATGTAAGGATATGCGGAATGACAATCAGCGCCGTGTAAAGGTAGCCGCCCGCGAGTGCCAAAACGGCGCGTGAAGGGCTTATCGAATAGTGGGTGAATAACAGGATCGCCGTGATGAGGTCATTGACGAACACCATCGATTCGATGGCGGGCAGGTAACCGCCATACCGCGGTAGCTGCACATTCGCGAACGGGGCCGAAATTGCAAATGCCGCGAGCAGGGCCGCTGCGACTGCGAAAACAATGCGACGCTGTTGCGCTGTCGCTGAAAGATCTAGCAGCGAGATCGGAGTTTCTTTCGGTATTACGTGTGCGGCCATCCCCCACCTCTGCGCTGCTTAATATCACGAAAGTGAGGCGCAGAAGAAAGCCGGACTTCAATCGATTGCCGCTCCGGTAACTTCAGTGCTCGAGAGCCTTCCCCTTTAGGCAATTGAAGATGCCTAACAAGTGCATGATGCTGTTTGTGAAATTGATCCGATCACAAACGACGAGCTTTAAACGTCTTCGCCCCAAGTTGATCCGATGTGGCCTTGTTGCCGGGCGCGCCGACGTAGCGAGACTATCCATGAACATATTCCGCACGCTTGTTCTAATTGTCTCGCTCGCGCTGGCTCTGTGGGTTCTCTCATCGGAATCACAAGCGCGAGTGCGCAAATGTTCGGCACCTGCGGAAATTCTCAATTATTGCTCACGCATTATTTGTATTGGCTATGGCGCTCGCTCTTCCTGCACGAACAGGTGCGTTTGGAACGTCACCGCGGGTGATTGCTGGTCAAGGCCCCAATCGCCTTAACAGTTCGCAGTAAATCATTGGATGCAGGTCGTGAGCACACAAATAACAAAACGCTCCGTGATATTGGATGGGCACAAGACCAGTGTATCCCTTGAAGATGATTTCTGGGACGCCTTGCGATTAATAGCAGCACAGAAAAATGTGAAGACGTCAAAGCTGGTAGCAAAGATAGCCGAAGGCCGCAGTGGCAAAAATCTCTCGTCTGCAATTCGGCTATTTGTCTTAAATCATTTCCGAACGTTTGACATCCAAACGGATGCCAGTCCCAATGCGTCGATTTCTGCGGCCAAGGGGAATAAGTTGGCTTCTCGCAACGACGACTGGTGACCGGCGAAGAAAGCTATCTCGCGATCACCAGACGTAAAGTATTGGGTAGTCGTTGCTGTAGTAGATAACGCGCGAGCCACAAGCCCCTGCGCCGTAGTAGTACGGGTTACAGCGGTAGTAAGGGCCGGCATAGTAGGGCGCGGCGTAGTAAGGAGCCGCGACCGCCAGGCCTGTTGCGACTCCCCAAGCCGGGGCTCCCCAACCCCAGTTACCGGCCCACCATGGGCCAGCACGCCAGTAACTACCGGCCCAGCGCGTTACCCGCCAATTTGGGCGACCGTACCAATGGCCACCGCTAACCCAACGGCCGTTACCGGCATAATAGCCGCCACTGCGCCAGCTTCTCGCGTCTGCTGCCTGAGACAGCGCCGCGGTGGCCGTTATAATTGCTATCGCGACCGTCCGCGCTACAAATTTGCATCGTAGCGAGCCCATAGTTCCTCCATTCTTAACGCCAGTACCATCAGTATTCCGCTTGCGACCAAGGCCGGAGCCGGGGGTCTCCGGCCGTTGATCGCCGATCCGACATCCCTGAGGACGGGAGGAGGCATGTCCAGACCGAAGGAGCAGTGACGCATCTAGTGATGTCGAGAAATCCGCGCGTGCGATATTGTCCTTAGGGGAAGGAGGTTTTTATCAAACGAAACGACGAGGTGTCCGGGCGCGATTTAGTCGACGATGCGTGCTCCTTCCGTACCGGAATGCTCAAGGCAACGGACCAGCGAGACGGGAAAATTCCGCATGTCAGTTGGTAACGCCACTGTGAAGACCGTCCACCAGAATGACATTGTGAAAGTCGTTCTTCGCAACGACCCCTTTGATTATGCTGATCGAGACTGCGGCGACGGCCAGGAGAACATTAAGCACTCTTCGCATGAGTGCCTCCAAAGCTGGATGTGTCGGAGACGATGGTTGCGCCAGCAGCCCAAAAAGCTCGTGAGTCACATACATCTCAATTTATTTGCCTTTGACGGCATCGCCATACCGTCAACGCCGACGGTTCTGTCAGGAAAACCATCACTGTCTGTTGTCTTCCCCTTTGTGCAATTGATGCCGCCGAATGTCTGTATGAGGTTATTCGAAACGGCGATTGATCTCAGGGAGATCAGAATGCAAGAAGACAAACGTCAACCAGGGGCGACGTCTGTCGGCTCCGATATGCGGATGGGGAGTGAGTTTGAACCGGATCCGATGCTGAGATTAAGCGAGGGCAGGGCCAGTCGCTTTCAGATGGTACTCGTCGGCCTCGTCGGGATTGCGATCATCTGCACAGTTGCGTGGGCTATGCTGAGTGGAGGCTATCAATAAAGGTTAAGTGCGCACTTTTTTCTTCCCCTAAGTGCAGTTTGAATCCGCATAGCCCGGTGCAAGCTTGGATAAGCCAATGCATGGGCTGCCAGCAGCCGTCGATGGCATCAGCGGCATACGGCAGCGCGCGATGAGGCAGGGCGGTGGAGGACATTGGGCAACTTGTTGCAGGCCTGGAAGGCTTCGTCCGCCACGACGGGGCTTTTGCTGTCCTGCTGATCCTGGCCATCGAGGCAATCGGTGCGCCCGTCCCCGGCGAGTCGCTACTGATATTTGCATCCATATTGGCCGGTCGCGGCGAAATGTCATTGCCGGCACTCTTGATATTTGCGTGGGTCGGCGCCGTCATTGGCGACAACCTCGGCTATCTGATCGGCAAAAAGCTGGGGCGGGGCATAATTCTGAGTTATGGGTCGAAGATCGGTCTCACCGCCGAGCGCTTCGTACGGATCGAAGACATATACCGCCGCAAAGGCACAGCGACGGTCTTGTTCGCTCGATTCTTTAGCATCCTGCGCCAACTCAACGGCGTCGTTGCGGCCATTCTGGGAATGCCCTGGTGGCGCTTCGCATTGGTCGATGCCTGCGGCGCGGCACTCTGGGTGATGGTTTGGGTGTTTGCCCCTGCCTATTTCGCGGAACGTTTCAATCTGATTGTTGCACTTGCACACCATACCAAGGTCGTCGCAAGCGTGCTCGTCGCTGCTTGCTTCGCCTTTGCATTGAGCTTTTTGGTCCGGCGTCTGCGCACTGCGGGCTGGAGGGCATCGCGATAGTTCGGACCGGAGCAGACTTGCGACATGAGGGACAGTCATGAGTGATGCGAGCTCAGCGCCAAACGATAAACCGGTCGTGACAACACCGGCGCAAAAACGATGGTTGGCCAGTATCTGGTTTAGGGAACTGCCTTATGGCGTTGTGCTGGTTCTCACAATGGTCGGCGTGGCGTACACGAGCATCACGAAACGGCCGACGATCGCATATTGGGAGTTTCTTGCGCCGGTGACCGCGGCCCTTTGCATCTGGAGCGGCTGGCGCCATGCCCGCGCGAAGAATGCTCAGCTGCGCCTGATCTGGACGCAGACCGCTCATTGGCTGGCCTTCTTCGTTGCCATGAATCTGCTGTTGCTGCCCAGCGTGCAGGACATGCTGAACGCCGATGCAACCGGCCTGGCTATCCTTCTCCTGCTGGCGCTCGGAACGTTCGTGGCGGGTGTGCACATTCCCTCTCGGGAAATCTGCATCCTCGGTTTGGTCATGGCGCTTTTTGTGCCGGCGATTGCCTGGATCGATGAAGCCGCCCTAATTGTGCTGCTTGGGGCAGGGGTCGTTGCCGGCGTGGTGGCGGCGTTCTGGTGGATCGGAAGCAGGGGAGAAGCCGTAACGCAAGACCGGCTGGCGTAGCAGTCACAAGAATTTTGGAGGAAAACGATGCAGGCATTGCTGGGATTTCACATCGGCTTTTGGGACTACGTGACGTTCCTTGCGATCTTTATCATTGTCATCTGTTTTCTGATCGCTGCCGTGTTCGTTCTGGGCTTGCCGGGCCGCGTCGCCATTGCTCGCAAACATCCGGAAGCCGATGCCGTCAACCTGATGGGCTGGATCGGATTCCTCGCCGTGGTGCCTTGGATACAAGCGCTGATGTGGGCCTTCAAACCCACGACGGTGGTCGATATTCGCTACCTTCCCGAGGAAGAGCGGCGCGAGACCGACGCAATGATTGCCCGACTGAAGGGCGCGCCATCAATGTCGGCAGAGCCTTCCAACCAAAGCCCGGCGTCATGATCGTTGCCATCCTTGTCATCATTTTCGCTTGCGCGCTGTTTTGGCTGATCTTCTTCAAGCTGAAATTGCTAAGACTTACACCGGGCTGGGGAATCGTCTTTGGCTTTTTTGTAATCCATCTGTTCCTGGTGTTCATCATCGGCTTGAGGTTCGTTACGCCAAATTCCGCCAACGCCACGATCGTTCAGCACACCATTCAGCTTATCCCACGCCTTCCAGAACCGACCTTGGTGACCGCTGTGCTGGTCGAGGAAAATACGTTGGTCAAAAAGGGGCAGCCGCTTTTCCAATTCGACCGGCGTCCCTACGAATACAAGGTCGAGCAGATCAAGGCACAACTCGTGGAGGCCAAACAAAACGTCGACGTTCTGAAAGCGGACGTGGACATATCGAGCCAAAAGGCCGACAGAACAAAGGCCGAGCTTGACTACGTTCGCTACCAAAAGGGCTTGTTCGACAAGCTGGCGCAGGAGAGTGCGGTACGCGAGGAGGATGTCGTGCAGTGGGCAACTCGGCTAAGCACTGCGGAAGCCACAAGAGATCAGGCGTTAGGCGAGCTTGCGCGCGCGCGTCTGAAGTACAATTCCGAGATTGGAGGCATCAATACATCGGTCGCAGCCATCGAGGCCCAACTGCGGCAAGCGCAGTACTATCTTGACAATACAACTCTTGTTGCGCCCGAAGACGGCCGCATCATCAACCTGCAGGTGCGGCCGGGCATGGTATCTGGGATCTACCGCATCGGCGGGATCGCAGCACTGATCGCCGATGCGGATCGCTACTTACTTGCGACATTTTATCAGGAGAATCTCAAATATGTCCGTCCCGGGCAGCCGGTCGAGGCCGCGTTTGACCTCTATCCCGGGCAAATTTTTGCCGGCAAGGTCGACAGTATCTGGCGCGCGAACGGATCAGGCCAATATCTTCCGAGCGACGAGATTCCAAAATTCCAGCAGCCACCGCCGAACATCCCGCAAGGTCAGTATGCTGTGAAAATCTTGATGGAAGACCCGGAGCAGTCAAAATTTCCCATTGGCGCACAAGGCTCGGCTGCAATTTATACCAGCGGGGAACATGGTTCCTGGGCTGCATTGCGCAAAATATCGATCCGGGCGCATTCCTGGTTCAATTGGCTTTACCCGGTCAATTTCTGACCTGCACAAGCGGAGCCTTCTTGCGCGAATCTCACAGCTGACACGTGAAAAACTGGGGGCTGCCCCAAAGGACAGTTTCGCCTTCATTGCTCGTGGAAGAAAATCTTCGAGTAGATCGGAGTGGGGATAATGCAAGAAAATACTGGACTTAAACGGAATGCCTTCAGGCGGCGACCACGCGGTTTTCTCGCCGCAGTATGCGGTGCCTGTGTTATCGCCGTTGTCCTTGTCACCTTGGCGTCACAGGTGTCAGCTCAAAGCAAACCGCCCGCGCCTGGAAGCGTTGCTGCAATATCTCCATCAGCGCCAGCGGTAGCCGAAGCCGCAGACCGTCTGCTCAAGCAAATGGGTGCCTATATCGGTTCGGCCGAACGCTTCACTTTCCACGCTGACGTAATGTTCGATCATGTGCTGCCTACCGGTCAGAAATTGCAGTTCTCGGCGACCGAGGACGTCGCGTTGCAACGACCGAACGGGCTTTATGTCGAATGGAGCAGCGATCTCGGCAATCGGCAGTTCTGGTACGATGGCAAAAGCGCCACAATCTATGACTCCGAAACATCATTCTATGCGACCGATATTGCTCCGCCGGCCATCGATGGCATGCTGGACAAGCTATTCAGCCAGCTCAATTTCACGCCGCCTCTGGTCGATTTTTTCTATAACGATCCATACAAGAGCCTACGTGGAATGGCGCAATTTGGTTTCCCGACTGGTGAAACCCAAATAGATGGTCGAAGCTGCCGTGGGCTTGCGTTCGTCGAAAAGCATATCGACTGGCAGATCTGGATTGATACCGGGCCGCAGCTCGTACCGTGCAAACTGGTGATCACCTACAAGAACAATCCGTCATTGCCCCAATTTAGTGCGGTCTTCCGCGATTGGGATTTCGCTCCACGGATTGCTGTTTCGATTTTCACGCCTGACATACCAGTAACCGCGCGAAAAATTCCGTTCGCGACGGCCGCCGCCAGCACCGGGTCCAAACAATGAGAGGGAGCGCTGTCATGCGGAGGCTGGCAACCACAACGAACCTGACAACCGGTGCCCTTGTCTGTGCCGCGATTGCTCTGGTTCTCGTGGCAGCGAGTGAACGGGCGGTCGCGCGCTTCGGCGGCTTCCGTGGCGGGGGTGGTGGATTTGGTGGATTCCACGGCGGATTTGGCGGCGGCGGTTTCGGTGGATTCCGGGGCGGTGGTTTTGGCGGCGGCGGTCTTGGCGGCTCGCGCTTTGGCGACGGTGGCTTCTTGGATCGCGGTGCCGACTCAGGCTTCGGCCGAGGTGGCTTCGGCAGCATCCGAAACGGCGGCAATTTTGCCGATCGCAGCAACGCGTTTCAGTCGAGCCACCCGGAATTCGACAACCGCATGCAGCAGCAGAAGCGCTCCAATGAGGCCAACACCCTGCAACAGAATCGTGCCGGTGAAGAAAATACACTGCAACAGAACCGCATGAGCGAGGCGAACAATCTTCAATACAATCATGAAAACAATTGGAATTACTGGGGTGGACACTGGGGCGGATACTATGCCGGGCTCGGACTCGGCGCCGGTATGGCGATTGGCGCCACCTTTGCAACGCTGCCGGCCGCCGCCGCGGCGATATCGGTTGCCAATGCGCAATATTGGTACGCCAGTGGCGTCTACTACGCGCTGCAGAACGGACAGTACGTTATCGTACCGCCACCGCAGGGAGCTGTTGTTAGCACGCCTCCGCCCTCCTGCACGACCGTCTACGTTGGCACCATTCCGCGACTCGATTGCGGTGGTGCGTTCTATGAGCCGGTCTCAGCCGGCTATAAAGTGATTCCGCCGCCCATTGGCGCAACGGTGACCAGCCTCCCCGACGGTGCGGAAAACGAAAATATCAACGGCATCGCGTATTTCCGTTACGGCGGCGCATATTACCGGCCATTCTACAGCGGCAGCAGCGTCATATACGAAGTGGTTGCCAAGCCAACCTAGCGCGTTCCATTTAGGTGCTGAAAAGACGATCCAGGCGCGCGCCGCCAGCGAGCGCAATGTGCTCATGCGGGTGAAATCGGGTCATGCCACACGTTTTTTGGTGCTGCCAACCGGCGCACAGCGCCCCCGATACCGTTCAACGCCTGATCACATTGCTCTTCGCTGTAGTAGTTGCATTGGGTGATGCCTTCTTTGGCTTTGGGTGATGCCTTCTTTGGCTGCTATGGCACACCACGGCGGCGTCTGCGCCTAGAGCGGATAAACCGATGACAGATTTATGACAGTACATGCGCCCGCCAAGAGTACCAAGCGCATTTCGGTCCGCAGGTCGCAGGATAACGCGCATTTTGCATTTTATCACAATACCAAACCTGCTTGAGGCGAGCGTGCGTGAAAAAATTGAATCCCGCCATTGTCTTTAGGGGCAACCTATCGGCGATCGAGGCAATCAATTGTGCGTGAGCACCGTTATTCCCGGCATTTTTCGGGACGCGCCGAGTAAAATAAGGCCGATCTCGGGGTGATGCAATGTGGGTCAGCGCAACGCTACGGCGCGGAATTTCCAAGGCGAACTTAACGCAATCAATGCGCAGCCACCTGCCTGCCTCGGCCTGTCTATCGAGCTGCGATCCGTCGCGACACATGGCAGCAGAGCATGACTAAGCCCCGACCGATCGTTCACGTCGTGGATGACGATGCGTCATTTCGCTCCGCCATTGGCGAGTTGCTAGGCGCCTGTGGCTACCGGGTTTCGCTATACGGATCGGCGAAGCAATTGCTCTCGACAATGCAAGGCAGGGGCATCGCCTGTATCCTTCTGGATGTCAAAATGGCGGGTCTCAGTGGGCCGCAATTACAGGACCATCTTGCCGAGCAGGGATGCCATCTTCCAATTATTTTCCTCAGCGGTCACGGCGATATCCCTACCACCGTCAAAACAATAAAAGCCGGCGCGGAAGACTTTCTAACCAAGCCGGTCAACAAAGAAAAGTTGATCGATGCGATCGAGCGGGCGCTTGCGCGTTGCCATGCGACGCAGGCGCAAGCCGATCGGGTCTCGGATCTTCGGTCACGTTTTGAGTTACTGACACCGCGCGAAAAAGAAGCGTTTGGACTGTTGGTGCAAGGAAAGCCACACAAGCAGATTGCGTACGAAATGGGAATATCGGACCGCACGGTGAAATTGCATCGCCACCAGCTTGTGCAGAAGCTCAAGGTCCGCTCTCTGGCCGAGCTTGCCTTGATTGCCGAGCGCCTGGGAATGCTGTCGGAAGCTAACGGCGTATTGCCCTTTAAAAACGGGAGATTCGATACAGTACGGTCGTTTGATTCCCAAACCACATTATAGCTTCAGAACAACTCCATCCTTCCCAAAGAGGAAGGTCTCCCTGCGCGCGATTTCTGTCAGACTAAGTCAATTGACGGATTCCGACTACGCACGGGGAAAAGATGCAACAGCGACACACGACCGTGGCTGTCGTGGACGACGATGCGAGCATCCTTCAAGCAACTGAGGAATTATTGGTTGCGCAAGGCTTTCGGGCATCGCTCTTTGGCTCGGCAGAAGAATTTCTCGCAAGCGGAGCCGCCGATCAAGCCGATTGTTTACTGCTCGACATCAATCTTGGTGGACTGTCGGGGATTGAATTGCGACGGCTACTGAATTCTACTCATTCCGGGCTTCCGGTTATATTCATGACGGCGCTCGAAGACGACGCTACGTGTCAAACTGCACTTCGGACCGGCTGCATCGCCCTTCTGCACAAGCCTTTCCAGGCTAAACAGTTAGGGGATGCAATCACGAAAGCCTGCACAGCGTGAATTGAAACACCGCAGTGTGTCGAGCGCTGTATTTCGTCGATACCCTAAACGTAGATACTCTAAACATCGGAAATCGCAACTCTTTATGCGGATCGTGAAATCGCGACCTTCCCCTATGTGCAGTTCAACCAGTGCCGCGCCGATGTGAGGATGGCAGGAGGTGACGGACTCTTTACCTCGGGGCAACGCACAACGCTTTTTACCATCTCTGCACTGGGAGAAACCGGCTATGAAAATCCTTCGAACGCTAGCGCTCAGTTTGTTCGCGGCGTTTATTGCCGCGACCGGCACGCCTCAACAGGCGTCCGCACAAGCACAGAGCAAGCCTAACATCCTCTTTGTCATGGGCGATGATATCGGTTGGATGCAGCCGAGCATCTATCATCGCGGGCTACAGGTTGGAGAGACACCGAACATCGACAAAATCGGAAATGAAGGCGCTTTGTTCACCGACTACTACGCCGAGCAGAGCTGCACGGCGGGGCGCAACGCCTTCTTTACCGGGATGCACCCGCTGCGTACCGGTATGATCCCGCCGCAGTTGCCCGGCAGCCCAACCTATCTGAAGCCCGGCACACCGGCACTCGCTAAGTTCCTGTATGATCTCGGCTACACGACCGGCGAGTTCGGCAAGAACCACTTGGGCGATCACACTGACGCCTTGCCGACCGCCCACGGCTTCCAGGAATTCTGGGGCTATCTGTACCACCTCGACGCCATGCAGGGCGTGAGCTTCCCCGACATTAACAAGACTCCAACGCAGCAGACCGTCGCGCCGCCATGCAAGAACACACCGGTCCCCGGGTTGGCCGAGGTTCCTGGCGCTGTGGATCCCAGAACTACCATATGCCTGATGCCTCCACGCCCGGTGATCTGGTGCAAATCCTCCGATGGCTCGTCGAAGAACCAGACCTGCCAGGATCAGGGCCCACTGACCTTGGACCGGTCGAAAACAGTGGACGAGGAGATTTCTGCGAAGGTCATCGATTTCCTCGACCGCAACGATCCCAAGAAGACCAACAAACCGTTCTTCGTCTGGTACAACCCGGCGCGCATGCACATCACCACTGTTTTGTCCGACAAATACCTGGCGATGGTGGGTGAACCCGGCGGCAAGGACTGGGGCGTCAACGAAGCCGGCATGAAGCAGATGGACGACAACATCGGCCTCGTGCTCAAGAAAATCGACGACATGGGACAGACCAACAACACCATCGTCGTCTTCACCACCGACAATGGCGCCGAGACCATCACCTTTCCGGATGGTGGCACCACCCCGTTCAAGGGTGGCAAGCTGACCACCTGGGAGGGCGGCATGCGTGCTCCAATGGTGATCCGGTGGCCGGGCGTCATCAAGCCCGGCACCATCAAAAACGACACTTTTGCTTCGCTCGACTGGCTCCCGACATTCGTCGAGATCGCCGGCGGCCCGAAGGGCAATGCACTGAAGGCCCAGATCGAGGCGGGTCAATATCCGGGGATCGTCAAGACGACGCTCGATGGCGTGAACCAGATCGATTATCTGACCGGAAAGTCGGACAAATCGGCGCGCGATACATTCTTCTACTATTCCGGCAAGGATCCTTCCGCGGTCCGCTACAAGAACTGGAAGATGTACTTCGCGATGGTGTCTGATGCCCCACAGGGTTTTCTAACTGGCGTGGTCCCGTACCACTGGACCCAGGTCGTCAATATCAAACGCGATCCATTCGAGACTTCGATCGGCCAACAGGTCAAGACTTTGTTGGGCCAGGGCGGCGCGATTGCTTCTCCGTCAACCGCCTACATTTATGACTGGAACATGCTGCCGATCGGCCAGGCATTGTGGCTGAAGGAGCTCGAGACTTACATCAAGTTCCCGCCGCTGCAGAACCCGGCCAGTTACAACCTGGAGCAGGTCATGCAGCAGGTGAAGGAAATGAAGTCAGTCAGTCACGCGGGTGAATGACGCGCGAAGTATTGCGGGCGTCCATGAAGGGCGCCCGCAACTAACTGTGACAATGAATTTCCATTCGATGTGACGCGGAGACAATCATGATGCGAGCCGGATTGACGCTCGTTACCGCAATTGTACTCGGGCTTGCTGAAAGTGCCGCCGCGGCTGATCTGCCGCAGCGACCAGCGGCTGCGCCGGTGTTCAGTCCGACGGCTGTCTACAACTGGACAGGCATCTACTTCGGCTTGAACGGCGGCGGCGGCTGGGGACACCAGGACCCACTCAACGTGATTACGAACCGCTTCGACGATGCTTCGCTTAAATTTTCCGGCGGGGTGGCCGGCGGCACGGCCGGCGCACAAATTCAATCAGGCCATGTCGTTCTGGGCTTTGAGGTGGATCTCGATTGGGCCGGCCTGAAAGGTTCCGCCACGTACACTCCCGCCATTCTCGGCGTGCCCGTTGGTGGCGCCATCAACGCGACCACCAAAATCGACTGGGAAGCAACGGCCAGGGGGCGCGTTGGCTATGCCAACGATAATTGGCTGTTCTACGCAACGGGCGGCCTCGCATTGCTCGGCGCCAAAACCACGTTCAACCCGTTGCTTGGCACGTCATGCGGGACATTCGGAATTATCAACTGCTCGGGCACCGACAAGCAAGTGGGCGCAGTCCTCGGGGGTGGCGTTGAATATGGGATCACCCAAAACGTGAGTGCCAAGCTTGAGTATCTCTATTTCACCGCGGCATCACTCGACATCTCACATCACAGCGAGGTGCGCGCCGGCCTGAATTACCGATTTGGCGGACTCTAAACGTTTTCCAGGGAAGAATCCGGAAAGGGAGCCACATGATGTTTCTCGTCCGCTTATTCCTCGCATTGCTTGTTCTCCCTCTGACCTATGTCATTCCGGCACCCGCGCAAGCGCCGGGAAATTGGACGCAAGTCGGTCTGCTCTCATGCAGGGTCAATCCGAGCATCGGTTTCGTCATCGCCGGTCATCAGTCGATGGAGTGCCGCTACAAACCGAATAATTCGAGCCCGCCGCAGATGTATTGGGGCGCACTTAACACGGTCGGGATCGACATCGGGATCACCGCTGCCAGCGTCTTGGGATGGACCGTGCTGGCGCCGACGGTCGGAATTCCCGCCGGCGCGCTCGCCGGGGAATATGTCGGCGTCTCCGCAGATGTCGGCGCCGGATTCGGCGCGGGAGCTAACGTGTTGGTTGGGGGATCGGCCCGCACTTTTGCGCTGCAACCCGTTTCATTGGAAGGCTCAATCGCTGTCAATGTCGCGCTCGGTGTTTCGTCGCTCAAGCTGCAAGCCGCTCCTTGAGGAAAGGATGGGTTGGACTTGCGTGTCCGGAGATGACCATGAGCTTCAAACACACGGTCAGGCTTTATGGCTTTGCCGCATTCCTCGCGGCGAGCACTTTTTGCGGCGTGGCTCCGGCTGATGCCCAGGCGCGAAAGCCAAACATTCTTGTGATCATGGCCGACGACATCGGCTACTGGAACATCAGCGCCTATAACCGCGGTCAGATGGGATACCGCACGCCCAATATTGATCGTATCGCCAACGAAGGCGCGATCTTCACCGACTATTACGGCCAGCAATCATGCACCGCCGGGCGCGCCGCATTCATCACTGGCCAAAGCCCGATGCGTACGGGGCTTCTCAAGGTTGGGCTGCCGGGGGCAAAGGAAGGCTTATCCGACAAGGACCCGACAATGGCCGAGCTGCTCAAGCCGCAAGGCTACGCAACCGGGCAGTTCGGCAAAAATCATCTCGGCGACCGCAACGAATTTCTACCGACGGTTCACGGCTTCGACGTATTCTTTGGCAATCTCTATCATTTGAACGCCGAAGATGAACCGGAGCACCCGGACTATCCCAAGAATCCGGCGTTCAAAGCGCAATTTGGTCCACGCGGCGTTCTCAAGTGTGTTGCAACCAGCACCGACACGCCGGGAGATGATCCGCGTTTTGGGCCCTGGGGCAAGCAGAAATGCGAGGATACCGGACCGCTCACGAAGAAACGGATGGAGACGATCGACGAAGAGTTCCTTAAAGCGACGAACGACTTCATTGACAAAGCGAATCGAGACAAGAAGCCGTTCTTCGTCTGGTTCAATCCGACCCGCATGCACATCTGGACCAGGCTCAAGCCCGAGTCCCAGGGCAAGACAGGACTTGGAATTTATCCCGACGGAATGGTCGAGCATGACGGACAGGTCGGGCAACTTCTGAAAAAGCTCGATGATCTCGGCATCGCCAACAATACGATCGTGATCTACACCACGGACAACGGCGCGGAGACCTTCTCGTGGCCCGACGGTGGCACGACGCCGTTCCGGAGCGAGAAGAATACTAATTGGGAAGGCGGCTACCGCGTGCCTGCTATCATACGTTGGCCCGGCCAAGTGCCCCCGCATACCGAAATCAACGACATTTTCTCCGCCGAGGATTGGGTGACAACGTTGGTTGCGGCTGTCGGCGAGCCGGATATCAAGAACATGCTGTTGCAAGGCTATGTTGCTGCCGGCAAAAACTTCAAAGTGCATCTTGATGGCTATGACCAGCGCGAGCTGATCAATGGCAAAGGTCCCGGCAAGCGCCGCGAGTTCTTCTACTGGACTGACGATGGTGATTTGGCCGGTCTGCGCTATGACCAATACAAGGCTGTGTTTATGGAGCAGCAAGCGCACGGCCTCGAAGTCTGGATGACACCGTTCGTTCCGTTGCGAACGCCGAAACTGTTCAACCTGCGCTCCGACCCGTTTGAACGGGCGAATTATGAGGCGGGCGATTACGTGAAATGGTTTGTGGAGCACGCCTTTGTGTTTGTGCCAGCGCAGGCAATCGTGGCGGAGCATCTGGCAAGCTTCCAGCAGTTCCCGCCGCGCCAGACGCCGGGAAGCTTCACGGTCAATCAGGTCATGGAGAATTTGCGACGGCTCAGCCGCAATCCGCCATCCACCAACTAAGGCAAGTTTGGGAGGCTGATCAAGCAACGACAATGCGCACTGGAGAGGTGGTTTATTGGACGGCAACAGCGATCGCCGGCCTCATCGTGGTGCTGGCGGTGGTGAGCTACGTCTCAAATGCGAGCGAAGGTCAACCCGTGCTCCCGATTGTCCCGTTGCTCCTTGCGGTTGTCATTTGGTTGGCCGGACGTTTCTGCCGCCAAGCGTTCACTAGCCGCTGACCCTGGCGGTTGCGCGAGTGGGAGCGACATTTGAATGGAGGCGCAGATGTTTGACACAGCAATGGCGGCAGTAACGGCGTCATCAGTCCCCCGCTTTCATCGGTCCAGATGCATGGCATTGGCCGTTTTTTGCAGTGTCTCGCTCTGCTGCGCGTCGCCGCCAGCCCGTGCGGCCGGGATCGACTGTCCTGACCTAGGAGGCAAGGCACTTCCCGCTCTTTTTACCGACCTTCAAATCAAGATGGCTGTTTCTGCAAACAACGTCGAACTCGCCAAAGAAATCAACGATGCCGTCAACAAGTTGCAGATGCTGGAACCCAATATTTCTTATGCGGAACTGACCAACATCGCCATTGCAGGGTATTGCCATGTTGTCGCTGCTACGCAGGGGCTGACGCCCTCCGAGAAATGGGCGCGCATGCGGCAGTTCGATACAATCCTCCAACAGCAACTGTCCGCCGATATGCCGTCCGGTACCCTGATCGTTGCGAATGTTCCACTTCCACCGGCCGTCTATCGCGAGCTGCAGAACCAGGCAGGAAAAGCAGGCCAAAGACCAATGCAGTTTATGGCCACTATTCTGACGCGGGCGGCGGGAAACTAGAACGTTCTGCTCGTAACGCACTGCAGCACGATAAAATTCTTCGGATAAGTTTCAAATTTTCTTGTCGCATTGCTGATTCTGCGCGTTCTCTCAGGGTGGGGAGAGGCAGTTATCGCAATGCGAGAGCGCATTTTCTATGTCCTGACGTTTTTTTTGCTGCTGTCTGTCCAATGCTGCGCGGAAACATCCTGCGCCGATGCGGCCCTGCTGGCGCGTTCGACCGTGACGATCACACGACATTTTGATGAAACGGAGCGTCTCAGCCAACGCCCAGGCGTGATTGGCATCCAGGGCGCGGGCTGGTTCCGATCCCCGACCACGATTGTCACAGTTGAACATGTTGCCAACGCGATGGGACTTTCAACCGAGGATTGGAAGTTGCTCAAGATCGGCGACAATCAAACGGTTTCCGTCCGTGTCTATCGTTGGCTAGACGGCCGTGTTGAAAGACTGGCGGTGCTTAAATTGCAAACCGCCATCGCCACCGCACAGAGCATTGCAATCCGTACGGGCCGGCTCGCCCCAGAAGATCGCGTCGTGACGCTCGTTTCTCTCGATCGCAACCCCCGCTCGGTGATTGGGCGGTTCGTGCAATACGTCGATGATGGCAACCTGGCGGGCAGCGCGCTTCTCGAAGTCTTTGAGGGGGAAAACCGTCTCGTGATCGATCACGGCGCGTCTGGTGCGCCGGTGTTCGATTGCGAAGGCCGCATCGTTGCGGTCATAAGTACCGTGATGACTCAGGCCCTCGGCTCCCCATTTGGGGTCATCCGAATTTCAACCGCGTGGGGATCGCCTAACGTCGTTTCGGTGCCGGTCCAGCCGCTAGCAATTGAACTGTCCGAACTTCCCTGAACGGCGGTTGCTTGCAGTAATCTGTGTCGTCCGTTTAACGAGCCAGATTGAGCACCCGATCTAGGGCGGTCAGGAGCTCCTGCTGGCACAGCGGTTTGGTCAGCAAGCCGACCGCGCCTTTTTGCATGACACGAGCACGCAAGGCGTCGGTGGGACATGCCGTCATGATGATAATCGGTGTCCTATGGCCAGCAGCCAAAACGTGCTGCTGAAATTCAACACCGCTCATTCCCGGCATTTGCACGTCTGTTATTAAACAGGATGCGTTTTGAATTGTGTTTGATTTCAAAAATTCTTCGGCCGAGCTGAAAACTGCAACAGAATAACCAAGCGCACGCAAGAGATTGCTCGTCGCATCGCGAACGGAGCCATCGTCATCAATGATGACTATGTGAGGTACCTTTGACACCCAAACATTCCTGATTTTTGAAATTTGACCCGTGTCTAAAGCGCGGCATCACTGCCGTCTTGGCATTTGCGGCCAAAAACTTGACGGCTTTTGCCCATGCGGGGAGCGGCCGGCCGCGACATGCCTCTTTGGGCAATTTGAGGGCCGGATGAAGTGTGGAAAAATGAAGGACGGAAGCCACCAGTCAGCAGGCTTCCTCAGCTATTTTTCAAGATTGCAGGAGGTCGAAATGACATCCGACCGCTGGTCGCCGAACATCAACCGCCGTGCACTGATTTCAGGCCTGGCATTGCTTCCAGCTTTATCCAGGGTGCCGTTCTCAGCCGTTGCCCGAGCCCAAACGAGTCAAGACGGCCAGTTGGGTTCATGGAACGATGGTCCTGCGAAACAGGCAATCCTTGAGTTTGTGCGAGCCACAACGGACCGGTCGAGCCCTAAATTCGTGCCGCCAGAGGACCGCATCGCGGCCTTCGACCAGGACGGCACGCTGTGGGTCGAGCACCCGATTTATTCGCAAATCATCTATTGCCTCGACCGCGTACCTGCCGTCGTAGAGAAGGATCCGAAGCTCAAGAACGTTGAGCCGTTCAAGACCGTTCTCTCAGGTAAACGCGAAGCCATTGCGAGGTTGTCATTGCGCGACCTTGAGAAAATTCTTGTCGCGACCCTGACCGGCATGTCGGTCGAAGATTTTGAGGCTGAAGCCAAGAAATGGCTGACAAGCGCGAAGGATCCACGTTGGAAGCGCCCGTACACCGAACTTATTTTTCAACCCATGCTTGAAGTAATGCAGTATCTGCGAGCCAATGGCTACAAGACCTATATCGTGACCGGAGGCGGCCAAGACTTTGTGCGCATCTACAGCAATCAGGTATACGGCGTACCCGTCGAACAGGTTGTCGGTACTGCCGGAGGCACGAAATACGGCTACCACAAGGACGGAACGCCGTTTCTTACAAAGGAACCAAGACTGCTCCTGAACGACGACAGGGCCGGCAAGCCGGAAGGCATCCACCTGATAATCGGACGTCGGCCACACGCAGCGTTCGGCAATTCGGACGGCGATCGGCAAATGCTTGAATACACCGGAGCAGGCGAGGGTGCGCGCCTGATGATGCTGGTGCTGCACGATGATGCGAAACGCGAATACGCGTATGGTCCGGCGCAAGGACTTCCTGACACGAGAGTTGGCACCTTCCCGCAAGCTCTCTATGACGAAGCCAAGAAAAAGAGTTGGACCGTAATCAGCATGAAAAATGACTGGAAGCGTATCTTTGCCTTCGACCAAGCCGAGAGATAATTCGATGCAGTTCGTCACTAACTATATGAAGGCGATAGACTTTCTTGCCTTGGCGGCGCTGGTCGGCATCGCCGGCGCCTCAGTCTATCGGCGAGGCACTATTTGGCTTCTCGTTGCGGCAATTGTGGTTGTGATTTGGGGCGCGACCCGCTTGCTCGGAATCGTCTGACCGCTCGCTCCCGGCTAAAAGCGACGGTCACGCCGAGGAACGGACCGTAGAGCGTGTTGTCGAATTTGTAGTGTGTCAGCCCACTTCGAGTAATCGACGAACAGCGCCTTGTAACCGGCCATCCAGCTCAGACGACGTCTTTGGACCGGCAAAATTCGTGATCCAGCGTCGCAAGCGCCTGCCACAGGAATTTGCTTCCGGCACCAAACCCGCCAACGTCGCCACTGATATTCAGATTTCAACCAGGCGCGAACTGGTGGCGCAAGCGCGCGCCCACCAAGGGACCAACCCAGCTGACGTCTGCTTTCGCGGACGACGAACTGGATCAAGACCAACCCCGGCAAGGGCTGGTTTCCGTATTTCCGCTTCTATGCTCCGTCTGAGGCCTACTTCGACAAGTCTTGGCAACTTAATGACATTGAAGCGGTCAGTGTTTTGCACTGCGCGTGTCCGCTTTTGATGTTGTGGGCGGCGCCCCCTTCCGCGGCATCAGGAGCGCTATAGGATGGTTGCGTGAAGCGAGAGCGACAAGGAGGTGAGGCAAGGCAACGACGACGGCGTTTGAAACTTTGAGGAAATTGGCGAGGGGCATGACGACGTAATGCAGATACGGTCGTTCCGGGGATCGGGAGAACCCGTTTGAGTCAACGCATCTTTGAATGCGTGTTTTTGATTGGGACCCGATCCGCCCAGAGCATTAGGGCCAGCGGCCTAACGCACAAACAGGCCGGACACATGACCGCACCCGACCAATGCTGCAAAGGGTGAGAAAGTTCTTGCCAAGGCGCCATCCACACATGACCTAAAGCAAATATCATGGCCGGCCCAACGCCCCTTACCGCCGCTTCCTAATCTGTTAGGGTTTGACCCGAACTGGCGTCGTCCTGGGCCTTTTGGGGTGTTACGTGCGCCGGCG
>Ga0335085_10003263_pt1 | contig 28408 bp, 19 predicted proteins | sample Lox_Sample_45_FD_206712 | JGI IMG/M metagenome (GOLD analysis project Ga0335085, IMG submission 206712) | Soil microbial communities from Loxahatchee National Wildlife Refuge, Florida, United States - Lox_Sample_4.5 | ecosystem: Environmental > Terrestrial > Soil > Wetlands | place: USA... | reverse complement strand
GGCGTGTTCAGGCCGACCGGGGCGCGCGGGGTGCCCGGCGGGACCGCGCATTCGGCCAGCCGCGTGGCCCAGGCCGGGAACGGGAACTCGACGGCCAGCGGGACCGGGATCTCCGGCTGGGACACGAACATCGCCCCCGGCTTGGCCAGCGTCGCGCGGGTCCGCTGGGAGGCGGGGAGGAAGCCGTACTCGGGCCGCCCGGCCTCGGCTGGATCGAGGCGGCCGACCACCCGGATGGCCGAGTTGGACACGATGCGCCGCTCGACCTCGCTGGCGGTCTGCTGGGCCCCGATGAGGATGATGCCGAGCGAGCGGCCGCGTTCGGCGATGTCCAGCAGCACTTCCTTGATCGGAGAGTTGCCTTCCCGCGGGGCGTACTTGTTCAGCTCGTCGATCATCGTGAACAGCAGCCCGCCGGGGCCGGCGTCCTCTTTCCTGGCCGTCTCGGCGGCCAGCACCACGCCGACGACGAAGCGCTGGGCCCGCTCGTGCAGGTTGTGCAGGTCGACCACGGTCACCTGCTGATCCTGGGTCGAGATCCGGCGGCGCGCGGCGCCGGTCAGGTCCGACCGGATGATCGGCCGCAGCGGGCGCAGCGAGGACCGCAGCCGCCGCAGGAACGCGTTGATCGTCCCCACCCCGGTCACCGGGCCGGCCCACTGCGGGCGGGTGGCCTCGTCGGTCAGCCGGTCCGCGATGACGTCGATGAGTTCCTCGTAGGTCGCGACCACATCGTCGTCGAGCCGGACGCTGCCGTTGTCGCCGTAGGGCACGGCGTCCAGCCGCAGCCGGGCCGCGACCTGGTGGATCACGCTGGTGTACTGGTTGCGTTCGTCCTCGGCGTCGGCGAACGCGTAGCGCAGCAGGTCCTGGGCGCAGAACTCGGCCGGCGTCCACCAGAACGCCGCCACCCCGCTGGTGCGCCCGGTGACGTTGGGACGGCCGGTCTGGTCCTCCGGGATCGGCGGGGCGTAGAACGCCACCGACGCGAACGGCTCGGCGGGCAGGCCAAGCTGGGCGTAGGCGGCCCGCAGGTCGTCGTTGAGGTGCACGTTCGGCGTGTCCAGGAACAGCAGGTCCTCACCCTTGACGCTGAACACCAGGGCCTTGGCGTTGACCGCGCGGGCGCCCAGCACGCCGGACCGGAAGATCGAGTGCAGCAGGAAGAGCGCGAAGCTGGTCTTGGTGGCCACCCCGGAGATCCCGCTGATCGAGACGTGCGCACCCCGGGTCCCGTCCAGGAACTCCATGTTGATGTAGATGGGCGACCCGTCCCGGCCCAGCCCGACCGGGACCCGGGCGCTCATCTGATCGAAGTACAGCGCCTGGGCGCGCTCGGCGCCGCTGGCCCGGCGCACCATCTCGCCGGGCCGCGGCGGCACGTAGACCTCCGGCTCGACCCGGGTCGTGCTCACTTCGGCGATTTCCTGCACCTGGGCGGGCAGCACGCCCTCGGAGATCAGGAACACGTCCGAGCCGAAGTGCGCCCCCTCGTGCCGGGCCCGGACCTGGGTCACCACCCCGCTGGTGAGGACCGGGCCGACCCCGGGAACCTGCCGCACCGTGACGACCACGTCGTCCAGCTGCAGATAGGCCCCCTCGTCCAGGGCCACGTTGAACTGCAGCGGCGTCGCGTCCTCGGTGCCGATGACCCGTCCCACCACACCGGCGGAAGCCGGGACCTGACCGTCCGTCACGATGCACCTCCCCTCGCTGGCTTGCACACCGGGCTGACCGGAACTCTAGTGACCGCCACCGCCAGAAATCCCCGCCGCTGGCCGGCTGCTGGCCGGTCTCCATGGGGCCACCACATCGATCGCACGCGCAGTGCAGACCGGCGGGCTTTCGTCGGAGTACACCCGGTACAGGGAGGACGATATGCCAGCCACCATCAGCACGTGCCCACTGTGTGGCCTCCGGTATGACAACCCGCGCATGCTGGAACTGCACCTGCGCGAGGATCACCCGCGCCGGCCCGAGCAGGGCAAGCCCAAGGGGTAGCCGCGGGCAGCCGTGACCGAACTGTGTTCGGGTTGGGTCTGGAGGCGCGTGCTACTGGCGGGTTACTTTTCGTTCAGCTGCGGTTCAACATCGGGGTTGCGGCGCTGCGGAGGGTGCGATGAGGCACATGCGGAAGCTCACTGGGACGGCCATCGCGGCACTGCTGCTCAGCGGGTTAACGGCCGGCGCCGGCGCCGCCAGCGCCGCCCCGGGATGTGGCGGCAGCGGCTCAGTGACCACCGTGAACGGCACGCTCGCGGACGGGGCCAGCTACGAGTTCCAGTGCCCGGCCGGGCACTGGAACGGCACCTTGTTCCTGTACAGCCACGGGTACGTCGTGCCCGGCTCGGCCAACCCGGCCCAGGATGTGGGTGACCCGGTCACCGGGGCGTGGCTGCTCGCCAACGGCTACGCGCTAGCGGGCTCGTCCTACGCCACGACCGGCTGGGCGATCGCCTCGGCGCTGCCGGATCAGATCGCCGCGCTGAACGCGTTCGACAGCAGCTACGGCCGGCCGGGCCGCACCATCGCCTGGGGACACTCGCTCGGCGGCATCATCACCGCCGGGCTGATCCAGGACTATCCCCAGCGGTTCAGCGCCGCGCTGCCGATGTGCGGCGTGCTGTCCGGCGGCGTGGCCACCTGGAACACCTCGCTCGACGCCGAGTTCGCGTTCCAGCAGCTCATCGACCCGTCGGTGCAGGTGGTCAACATCACCAACCCGGCCGCCAACCTGGCCTCGGCCGAGGCGGCGGCCGCTGCCGCGCAGCAGACGCCGCAGGGCCGGGCCCGGCTGGCCCTGGTGTCCGCGCTCGGCGACACGCCGGGCTGGTTCACCCCGCTGAGCCCGGAGCCGGCCGCCACCGACTACGCCGCGCAGGAAGCCAACCAGTACGAGTGGGGGTCGCAGGTCACGTTCCCGTTCGCGTTCGACTTCCGGGCCAACCTGGAAGCCGACGCGGGCGGCAACCCGTCCTGGAACATCGGCGTCAACTACTTCCGGGACCTGGCCAAGTCGGCCGACTACCGGGAAGTCGTGGCGCTGTACAAGACGGCCGGCCTGAGCCTGAACGCCGACGTGCACGCGCTGCAGAGCGCGCCGCGGATCACCGCCAGCCCGCAGGCGGTGCGCTACCTGGCCCGCAGCATCGCGTTCAACGGCCGCATCTCGGTTCCGGTGCTGACCATGCACACCACCGGTGACGGCCTGGTCGTGCCGGAGAACGAGCAGGCCTACCGCAGCGTGGTGGACCGGGCCGGCCGCGGCAACCTGCTGCGGCAGGTGTTCGTGGACCGCGCCGGGCACTGCGCGTTCACCCCGGCGGAGACCATCACCGCGGTGCAGGTGCTGCTCAGCCGGCTGCACACCGGGTACTGGAACGTGCCCAGCCCGGGCGCCATGAACGCCCAGGCCACGGCGCTCGGAGCGGGGTACAGCATCTACTCGCTGAACGGGCAGGTGGAGGCGACCGCGCCCGCGTTCACCGCGTACCAGCCGGCTCCGTACCTGCGGCCGTTCGACCTGGCCTCGGGGTGGCTGGGGCAACGGTCCTGACGGGTTATCGGGTTCGCGTGCTGGCGGGCGGATCGTTCACGAATCGCGGGATCTCCTCCAGCCCGGGCTGGTAGCCATCGGTGGTATCGACCTCCATCCAGAGTGCCTGCACCGAGACCGGAGTACCTTCATGCTCGGCAGATGCATCCATGGGGAGGGCCGATGGCGGGTGCTGATGAGATCCGCGACGTTCAGCGAGCGACGTGGGCGGGGCTTTCCGCGGGCTGGGAGAAGTGGGACTCGGTCATCATGGATCAGCTGGGCCCGGTCGGCACGGCGATGATCGAGCATCTGGACATCGCTGCAGATCATCACCATCTCGACATTGCCGCGGGCACGGGTGAGCCGGGTCTGAGCATCGCGAGACTGGCGCCGAAGGGACGCGTCGTACTGACCGACCTCGTACCGGAGATGCTGGGCATAGCGGCGCGGCGCGCCCGCGCGCAGGGGATCGCCAATATCGAGACCACGGTGTGCAGCGCCGATGATCTGCCGTTCAGCGACGCCACATTCGACAGCGTCTCGGTACGTTTCGGGTACATGTTCTTCCCGGACGTGGCCAGGGCGACGGCCGAGTTCGCACGGGTGCTCAAGCCGGGCGGACGTCTCTGCTCGTCGGTATGGGTCAGGCCCGGGGAAAACCCGTGGACGGCGATCGCCATGCGGGCCATCGCGACCGAGGTGGCGGCGGCGCCACCCGACCCGGACGGGCCGAACATGTTCCGGTTCGCTGCCCCGGGATCTGTCGGTGCCCTGTACGCGGCCGTGGGGCTGCGCGACATTGCCGAGTGGGATGTCGGCGTCGAACTGGTGACGCGGTCCCCCGGGCAGTACTGGGAGATGATCAGCGAGCACGTCTCGCTGGCAGTGGTGGCCCTTCAGCAGGCCGGCGAACCAGCACGGGAACGGATTCGGGCCCACGCCATGGCCAAGGTGAGCGCGTTCGAGAAGGACGGCCAGGTCCGGGTTCCTGGCGTGGCGCGGTGCATCGTCGGAACGAAGTGAGCAGGCTCAACGGATGAGGGTGGTGAGAGCCGGGTGAAGCCGGTACTGGAGGGCACGGCCGCACTGGTGACCGGGGCGTCGAGTGGCATCGGTGCGGCTACCGCGGCCGCGCTGGCCGCCCAGGGCGCGGCGGTAGCGCTGGCCGCGCGGCGGCGGGACCGGCTGGACGAACTGGCCGCGCAGATCACCGGCCAGGGCGGCACCGCGCTCGTGCTGGAGTGCGACGTCACCCAGCAGGACCAGGCGGCGGCCGCGGTCGAGCGCACGGTGGCAGAGCTGGGCCGGCTGGACACCCTGGTCAACAACGCCGGGGTGATGCTGCTCGGCCCGGCCGCCGGGGCGCCGCTGGCCGAGTGGCAGCAGATGGTCGACCTCAACGTGCTCGGCCTGCTGTACTGCGCACACGCCGCGCTGCCCCATCTGCTGCGCGCCGCCGCGGATGGCCCGCGCCAGGTCGCGGACATGGTGAACATCAGCTCGGTGGCGGGCCGGCACGCCCGCAACGGGAACGGGGTCTACGCGCTGACCAAGTTCGGGGTGGGCGCGTTCAGCGAGTCGCTGCGCCAGGAACTGGCCGGGCAGTACGTGCGGGTGTCCCTGGTCGAGCCGGGCGCCACCGCGACCGAACTGGCCAGCCATAACCGGCCCGAAATCCTGGAGAGCCTCAGCAGCCAGTTCGGCCAGCGGATGGAAGCCGAAGACATCGCCGACGCCATCAGTTACATCGTCACCCGCCCCCGGCACGTGGCCGTCAACGAGATGCTCATCCGCCCGACGGAGCAACAGCGCTAGCCCACGCCCGGCCCGTAGCCCCGCACGTGGCTCCACCTGGTCCGATGCCTGCCACGGCCAACGACCGCGTTAGGCTCCCCCGGTGGCGGATCTGACCCAGGCGGAGGCGCTTGACCGGGCTCGGGCCATCGAAGTCGATTCGTACGACGTGTTTCTCGACCTGACGGCGGAGCCGGTGCTTTCCAGGACCGAGGTCCGGTTCCGGTGGCTGCGGCCGGACGCGAGCACGTTCGCTGAGCTGCGCACGCAGGGCGTCAGCAGGGTGACGCTCAACGGGGTGCGCCTGCCGCCACCGGAGGACGGCCGGCTGCGGCTGAGCCGGGCCAGCGACGGCGATGAGGCGGTCCTGACCGTTCAGGCCGAGGCCGGGTACTCGCCAGAGGGACGCGGGCTGAGCCGGTTCGCCGACCCGGCGGACGGCGCCAGCTACGTCCCGGCGAGCCGATCAGGATCGCTCTGGCCAGCGCCTCGGGCATCTGGGTACCGGGGCAGGAGGAGCTGATGGCCGGCTATCGCGACCGGTACTTCACCGAGGCCCTCCCGGCGCTCGCCGCCAGAACGGTGTCCTGGACAAGGTCGCGGCTGGGCGGTCTGCTGTTCCCGGTCACGCTCGTTTCCGAGGCAACCATCGAGGCGGCAGATGCCGCGGAGCCGCCGGACAACGTCCTACGGCTCGCCGTGGCCGATCAGGCCACGATCATTCGCCGCCGTCTTGCTGCGCATCACCGGCATTAGGCGACGCCGCCGGCCGTCAGCTAATGATCTTCAAGCGCGGGGGTTACGGCCTGGACTCGCGGTGCTGGCCGGATCCGGCCCGCGGCGGTCGCGTCCCGCCCGCAACACCCGACCTGCCCTCCCCCAGCCGCATGCGCCCATGATCACCTCGCAGCGCTCCATGATCCCGGGCAGTGACCGGCCGCGCTGGATCAGGGACAGCGCGGATGCCCGCCCCGCGTCGCCGTAACGCCCGCCATTGAGGGCAGGCAGCCGACCAGGCGTCTCCTCATCCGTAGGCCGGCCGGCGCTGTCACGCGAATATCACGGGGATGTCACGCCAGCGTGCGACCCTCGACCCGCCATCCTCCTGCAAAGGAGCACACCTGAGGTGAAATTCAAGAAACCCCGTACCAGGATCGCCCGGATCATCGCGGCCGCAGTGTGCGCCTTCGGCATCGCCGTACCAGTATCGGCCGCGATCCCTGCCGCCACGGCCCAGGCGGCGTCCAGCTGCACCCAAGCCCCCTGGCAAGAATCCGGCTGGTGGTACGTGCCGTACGGGTGCACCGGCCTGCTGGCGGCCTCGCATGTCTGTGAACAGTATCCCGGTGTCGGCATGGTGAACGGCACCGCGATCCAGCCCATCCAGTGCGCTGACATCGCCTATACCAACGATGACTACGGCAACGGCTTCGTTGATAACGGCGAACTATGGGGGGAAGGTGAATTCTACTGCCAGAGTTCGGCCGGGTATTACCAGTGCGGCGGGATGAACGTGAACGTCGCCTTCTCCGCCGCCGGGACCAGGAACTACAAATGCAACCCCAACCCCGGCCCTGCTTGCCCGGGCAATGGCCGCGCGATGGTGTCGAGCGACCACGCTGAGGAGTACACGGGGGCCCCAGGCGTGGAGTGTTACACGGTCCAGACCACGCTACCCGCGGGCAACGTCATCGCCATCCTCGGCACCGCGATCCACACTACTGCCGCATTCCAAACACCCCAGCTAAAAGTCTGCTTTGCCGCCCCCGGCCAGACTCCCTCCTGATTCGGTCCGGCCTGTCGTCTCTGTGAAGGAGCAAGCCTAAATGACTATCGTCAACCTCCGCGCAGCGCGTACCCGCATCGTCAGGGCCGTGTTCGCCCTGCTCGGTGCCGCCGCGATGGCGGTACCACTCTCGGCCGCGGCCCCGAGTTCAGCCCATGCGGCGGCGGCAAGTTGCTCTATTACGGTGCAGAACGGGGTATTCGAAATCGCCTACGGCTGTGGCGGCGGCCTGATTTCGGCCTCCCACGCGTGCCAGCAGACGGGCATTGTCGTGAACACCGACGGCACGACCACGACCGATGAATGCGCCGATGTCGCCGTCGCCGACAACGCCGGCGGAGCCCAGGTCTGGGGAGAGGGGGAATTCTACTGCCAGGGAGACGAGACAGAGTGCCAGGGAATGAATGTTAGCGTCTACGTCTACGTCGAGAATTCCTCCGGAACCGACTACACTTCCCCGGCCACCAACTACAAGTGCAATCCGACCATCGGGTTCTGCCCGGATGGAGGTCGGGCAATGGTATCGAGTCCGCATTTTACCGCGACTCGCGGCACGTGCTACTTCTCTTACGCCATTGATCCGGCCGACGGCGAGAACGGGGATCCCCAGGTCATCAGCGCCGAGGAGCACGCGTTCCACGCCGAGTCGGAACTCCGCTCAAATACCGTAGAGTTCTGCTTCAGGTGACACCGTGACACCCGAATGACGCGGTCCGGCCAGGCCCCGGCTGAACCGCCGGGGCCTGGCCGGACGGGCGCTAAGTTGGTGGCGAGCGCTCAGCAAAAGGCCAGCGGCCGCCTACCGCCGGGACGCTGCGCCGGCGGCCACCGGGCGGCACAGCTAGCTGCCTATACACCAGCACCTGAGGTTGGGCGTCCGTGCCCACAGCTGAAACTTGCACCGGATGACCAGACCCTCGGTCAACCACCTGCGTTTCCCGGGCAGCGCGCTCGGTCTCCGCGCCGGGCCTCTCAGCTTGCGGTTATCTCAGGCGGTGCTGGTGGGCCTGAGCCGATTTCGGCCTTGAGCGCGGCGAGTTCCTTGTCCACCTCGGCGGCCTTTCCGGCTTCGTCGAGCTCCTGCTGGATGTCATCGGTGTCACCGCCGACGTCTTCGAGGACTCCCGAGGCGAGCAGTTCGTCTACCGCACCCGCGCGGGCCTGCATCGTGGTGATCTTGTCTTGAGCTCGCTGGAGTTCTGTTCCCGGGTCGCCTGCGGCCTGGGAGATCCCCGCTGCGCTCTCACTCACAGAAGTCTCCGCCTGTGCCGCGGTGTATTGCGCCTTCAGCACTTCCTTCTGCGTCCGGAACTCGTTCACCCTCTTCTGCAGCGCGTCGAGGGTGTGCTCCAGCTTCTCCTCCTGTTCAGTGAGCTGCTGGCGCTGGGGCTCCATGGCGTCGATCTGGGCCTGGGCGGCGGCTTTGCGGGCCAGTGCCTCCCGGGCCAGATCCTCCCGGCCCTGGGCGAGCGCTGACTTAGCCTGGTCCTGGAGATGATCCACCGAATGCTGGAACTGCTGCTCCTGCAGCTCAATCTGCTTGCGTGATGCCGCGATGGCCACCAGCCCCCGGCGGACCTGGGTGATCTGATCGAGCATCTGCTCGTAGGACAGATCGAGCATCTCGTCGGGCTTCTCAGCGGCGTCGAGCGCCTTATTGGTCTTGGCCTGGACGATGTCGTGGGCCCGCTGGAAAAGACTCATGCCAGCCTGCTCCTCGTGATGGTGGGCGGAGCCCACGCCGATTCCGCCAAGCCGGCCCCGGCCGGGTCAGCGCTGCTACCGGTACCGATGCTCACAGGCTACCGCTGGCCACCCCGGCCACGGGATTAGGCTGGTCGCCGTGACGGAGCAGAGCAGCGAGGACGCGGTACCCGGACGCTGGAACGCGGTGGGGCCGACGTCCAACGTGTGGATGGATCCGGCGCAGGACCCGAGGTTCGCGGCAGGCGCAGAGCTGGATGGCGAGCGGGCGACGCTGCTGGACTACCTGCGCGCCTACCGGCTGGCGCTGGAACTGAAGTGCGCTGACCTCGACGCGGAGCAGCTGGCCCGGCGCTCGGTGCCGCCCTCCACCATGTCCCTGCTCGGCCTGGTGCGCCATATGGCCGACGTGGAGCGCAACTGGTTCCGGCGGGTGATGGCGCGGGCCGACGCGCCCCCGCTGTACTGGTCTGATGATGCCGAGGACGCTGACTGGGCCGGGGCGGTGGCTGATCCGGCGGTGGTGGCCGACGCCTGGCGGGCCTGGCGTGAGGAGGTCGCTTTCGCGGAGCAGTTCGTCGCCGGCACGCCCGACCTGGCCATCCGCAGCCCCATGCGGGACGGCACCACCGTCGCGCTGCGCGAGGTGATACTCCACATGGTCGAGGAGTACGCCCGCCACCTGGGCCACGCCGACCTGCTCCGCGAGCGGATCGACGGCCGCGTCGGCCAGTAACCCCGAACGGGCCGGGCGACTGCCCCTCGCACAGACCGCATCCGGATGGCCAGCCAGCGGGCTTCCGGTGCCCGCGGCAGACCGCGGGCACCGGAAACGGCTGATCAAGCCCCTGGCCCGCGCCTCATGATGCGGGCGCCCAGGGATCGGCCACCACCCAGCTCGTGTCGGCTGGCCAGCCGGTGGCGATGTCCCACGGGTTGGAGCCGCCGTTGCTGGCGAGGTAGACGACGTTGCTGAAGTTGCGGATGAATCTGCCTGGATAGTTCACCGACTGGAAGGACGTGCCCTGGCCGCTGTTGCCGGCCTGCGGGCAGAACGTCGCGTCCATGGCGAACAGCGAGCTGCCATCGTTGGGTTGCAGGTGGAACTGGAAATTCTGGTGCCGCAGGTAGCTGCCGGGCTTGTTGACCGACTCGAACGACACGCAGCTCGGGTTGGCCAGGCCGGCCGCCTCCACAAACGTGGCGTCCTGCTTGTCGATGGCCGGACTGCTCGCGGTCACCGGCGCGACGACCACGAGATCATCGGAGTCGTCATGCTTGATGTAGCCCGAGTTGCCACCGGGTGAGGTGGTCTGCAGCGAGACCCGCGGCCCCGGGTCCAGCGCGAAGCCCTGGTTGGCGCCGCCTGGAGTGGGGTCGTTGGTGATCGAGAAATCAGCGCAGTTGCTGTCGGTGTCGGCCCCGTCGGGCAGCCGGATGACACTCCGGCCCGCGACGGGCGCGGGCGCGAAGCAGCCGACCTGTCCCGTACCCGACCCGCCCTGGTAACCCTCGGCGGCCGGTGGGTCGACGATCTCTCCGTAGTTGAGGCTGTCAGCCACCAGGCCCCTGGCGTCGCGCAGCACCATGCTGCCGTCGCTCGGGGACAGCGCGGGGCCCCCGAACCACAGGTCGGGTGCTGGTGATCCCTGGTAGCCCGCGGTCGTGACCGCGGCGTCGCGCACCGGGTCGTTGATCGCGTGGTTGTGGCTGAGCGGGCTGTCGAGGGCAATGCTGCTGCCCAGCGCCACCACGGGCTCGTTGCTCGAATGCGCGAAGCGTGTCGCCGGGCTGAAGGTGATACCGGTGCCCCGGTCACTGAACGGGAGGTTGGACGCGTGGTCGAACTTCAGCGGGGCGTTCAGGGTGAGTCCGGTGCCGGCCGCACCGGGGGTGCCCACCGACGCGACGGTCACGTCCTCGGTCCTGCTGCCGATGTCGAGCCGGATCGTGTCACCGGCGGTGATGTTGCTGGTCGAGGTGACCTTGAGGTTGGTCGAGCCAGCGGACGCCGCAGCCGCGAGATAGTCCTGCACGCCCGCCGTGCCGACCGCGGTCACCGTGGCCGTCTCCAGGGTGCGGCCGTAACCGATGGTGATCTTCTGGCCGACCTTGAAACCTGATGTGCTCGTGACGGGCACGTTGGCCGACCCGGCGGGGACGGTGATCGGACCGTCGGGTACCGGCTGCCACAGAGGTGTCGTGACGTTCCCGACGCCGATGATCGTGGCGTTGTGGCCGTTGCCCGACGAGTCCAGCGCGATTGGCCCGGAATCCTCGTCGAACTTGTACGAGGCGACGTTGCCCGCACCGGGCTGCCCGCCCGCCAGCGCGGCGATGTCGGAAGCCGACAGCGCATGGTCGTAGATCTGGAAGTCGTCCACGGTGGCCGCCAGGTAGGGGTCGGCGGGAAACTGCGACCGGCCGATCCAGTTCTGGTTGGTGGTGCCCAGAGCGGCGGGGTTGAGGGTCATGTTGTTGTTGGTCGCCACCGGCTGGCCGTTGATGTACAGCGTCCCGGTGGTGCCTGACAGCGTCACGGCCACGTGCGACCAGGTGTTCAGCGGCAGGTTGCCGGGCGCGTTGAGTTGCTGTTCAGCACCGTTGCCGCTGGTGGTGATGGCGAAGCGCATCGGGCCGCCGCCGGCGCTGAGTGTGAGGAACATGTAGTCATTGGTGCCGGTGCCGAAGTCGAACACCCGCGACCAGGCGGCGTTGACGGATGGGTTGACCCACGTGGAGATGGTGAAGTCGTGCAGTCCGCTGACGATTCCATTCGGCAGGGCGATGTACTCGCCGTTCCCCGACAACTGGACGGCGTTGCCAATCTTGCCCGGGACGCGGGGCCCGGTCGCGCCCGAGTTGGTGACGTGGGCGATCGTGCGGGTCTCCGCGGCGGGGCCGGTGCCGATCTGGACCTGGTCGCCGGGGGCGAGGCCAGATGTGTTGCTGAGGTAAATGGTGGAGTCGCCCGCGCTGGCGGGGGCCGACAGCCCCGAGTTGGCCAGGCCGAGCAGGTAGAAGCCGTGGCCCGCGAGCTTCGTCCCGGCCGGCACGGTCACCGTCGAGGAGATGGGCTGCTGGGCCGGGTGCTCGGTCAGGGTCCAGTGCGACAGATCGACGGTACTGTCGCCGGCGTTGTACAGCTCGATGAACCCGTCCGTCGCGTCGGTGCTGGTGCCGGCCTGAAACTCGTTGATCTTGATCGGGCTGATGTTCCGCACCGTCTCGGCGGCCGTCTCGGATCGCCTCCCGCCGTGTCCGGGGTTCGTCCACGAGGCGTTCCCGGTCAGGTCGCCATTGAATGGCTCAGGTCCCGAGGTGACCTTGAAAGTCGCACTCACGCTGGCGCCGGGCGCGACCGAACCGAACGTCTTCGACGTGTCGGTGGTGCCATCGACGACAGAACTCCACAGCCTGCCGGGCACGGAGATGCTCAGCTTGACGCCCACCGCTGCCGACCCGGTGGTGTTGGTGTACGTCACGGTGCTGTCCTGCGAGGACCGGGGCGCGAACGTCTGCAGTCCGGGCGGGGTGTCGGTCTGCGAGGCCGGCGTCAGCCTCAGGCTCTGCACGTCGTAGTGGGCGGCCACGATGTTGGCCTGAACCTTCTGGTCGGTGGCGTCACTCGGGTATCCGGAGGTCATCACGCCTTCGTAGAAGGTGCCCTGTGCACCGTTGCTGTTGTCGCCGCCGTTGCCCAGGACGATGGCCCCCTGCTTCCGCATGGGGTCATACGTGGAGTCGACGCGCGGCCCGCTGAACATGGTCGTCAGGTCGCCGTTTTGCGCATCGCCGCCCTCCGACTCCCACTGGTGCGGCTGGCCCTTGGCCATGGCCGTCACGAACCGCGAGGTGATGTTCGGCAGGTTCGGGCAGAGCTTCGAGGTGCTGCCTGGATTGACGCAGCCGACCAGGTTGTTCTCCTGGTCAGTCATGATCCACGGGCCGGGCGGGTTGCCGTGATACCAGGCGGTGGCGTTGCCGAAGTAGGAAGTTTCCATGGTGCCGTCGCCGTCGTCGCGGCTGTCGATCTCGGCGTTGCCGTAGTCGAAGCAGCAGCCGTCGTTGAAGTGATGGCCATCCAGGACCCAGTACATCCCCTCGGGCTGGTCGCCGACCGCGGTGCCGGCCGGGTGGTCGTCGCGCAGGCCCATGCCCGGCTCGATGAAAACGCCGTAAACCTTGTGGCCGCCGACCGTGACCGGCGCCATATCCGCGATCGGGAGGTTGTCGAAACCGCCCATGGCTGGGCCGCTGAATGCGCCACGGGGTGCCTGAGTGAGGTCGTTGTGGTTGGGCGACTGATCGTAGATCTTGGTGATGACGCAGGTTGTGTCGGCGCAGAACGCGTCCTGTGCGGCCGCGTCGGCGTAGCCGCCCGCATCGGGGACGGGCCAGGCGTGCGGCTGGACCACGCCAATGTTCTTGACCGCGTGGTCCGATAGGCGCATGACCTGGTACAGCGGGCCGTTATACGAGGCGTACAGCGCCCGCGTCGTGCTGTGCGCGGCCACGCAGGGCGTGCCTCCGGCGGCGTAGATGTCGCACGGGCCCTGCGGCCGGGGCGGGGCACCCTGCGCCGCGGGCGCCGGCGAGGCCGTGGCGAACATGACGCCAAGCGGCAAGAGCACGAGCGCCGCTGCTGCGGCGAAGGCCCGAATGCGGGTGCGCCGGATAGGGGACCTTAACATCGTCGATAAGCTCCTATCGTTTCATCTGCTGGGCTGAGGCGAGCCTGGCCAGGTCAGGGAGCCAGCTGGTAGCGCGACCATTTCGCGTAATGGAGCTATGTGGCTGGCCCGGCCCTGCGCATGCCACATCGGGCAGTTCCGGGCAGTTCCGGGCACGGCAAAAGCAGGCCAATGAAAGTGGCCCGGGAATTCCTCGGCCTCCGCCCCGCGCAAGCTGACGCCGGATCGCCGCAGCGCACGCGGCGCGGGTGCGCATGGGACAACCCGGCGACGCTCGCCTCCAGCGCAAATCCGCAGGTCACGGTCGCGCCCACCGGTCGCGCTGCTTCCTCGGTGGTGGCCGTCCAGGCCGGTCGGCCAGGATGCGTGCGTTCCACCGGCCTGCCCACCAGGCCGGATCGTCAACGATATTGCCATTGGTGGCCCGCGCGCCCGTCCGCGCAGGCTCGGATTGTTAGCGCGCACACGACGAGCGTTGATCGCATCGGTAATGTTGTCAAGGGGATCGGCGCAATTTTCTGGTCAGGCCAGGCTGCAACGGCGGGCCGTCTTTATCGTCGCCCTTACGAAACGGAATTGGCGGGTGACAGATCAGCGCCGAACGGTGCCGCTGGACTGCGCGGCCCGGCGGACTGGCCGCGACGGCGATGACAACGTCATCGTCGAGTACGGCGACCCGGTCCTCGATCTGAGCCTGCGGATGCGGGTGCACGCACTGCAGGAGGCACTGCAGGCCGAGGGGCTTGACGGAGCCATCGACCTCACTCCCGGAATCCGGTCGCTGCAGGTGCATACCGAGGCGGGCAAGCTCCGCGCCCGGTCGCTGATCCCGCTGCTGCAGCGGGTCGAGAACGAACTGCCGCCGATGCACGAACTGCGCGTCCCGTCCCGCATCGTGCGGCTGCCGCTGTCCTGGGACGACCCAGCGACACGCCTCGCGATCGAGCGGTACATGAACGGGGTGCGCTCCGACGCGCCGTGGACGCCGTGGAACATCGAGTTCATCCGGCGGATCAACGGGCTGGACACCGTCCAGCACGTCCAGGACATCGTGTACTCGGCGAAGTACCTGGTCCTCGGGCTCGGCGACGTGTACCTGGGCGCGCCGGTCGCCACGCCGGTCGACCCCCGGCACCGGCTGGTGACCACCAAGTACAACCCGGCGCGGACCTGGACGGCGGAGAACTCCGTCGGCATCGGCGGCGCGTACCTGTGCGTCTACGGCATGGAGGGCCCCGGCGGATACCAGTTCGTCGGCCGCACCATCCAGGTATGGAACCGGTTCCGGCGTGCCGGGCTGTTCGCCGATCAGCCGTGGAGCCTGCGATTCTTCGACCAGATCGAGTGGTACCAGGTCGGTGCCGAGGAACTGCTCGACCTGCGCGCGGACACCGACGCCGGGCGCGGGCACGTTGAGGTGGCCGATGGGTGGTTCGACTACGGGTCCTACTCGCGGTTCCTGACGGCGAACGCGGGTTCCATCGCGGCATTCCGATCGCGGCCAGCGGCCGCGTTCGAGGAGGAGAAGGAGCGGTGGCGCGCGTCCGGCGAATTCGATCGGGCCAGTCCTGAGCCCGCCGTGAGTGTTTCTGCGGAGCCGGCCGCGGTACCGTCCGGGGCGACGGCCGTGCCGGCGCCGTTCATCGCCAGCGTCTGGCAGGTCGAGGCGCGGCCCGGCAGCCGGGTCGCGGCGGGAGACAAGCTCGTCTGCCTGGAGGCCATGAAGATGGAGACGATCATCACGGCGCCGCACGACGGGACCGTCGCCGGCATCTACGTCACCGTCGGCGCGCAGGTAGCGGCCGGGCAGGTGCTGATCGCGGTGGTCCCCGACGGCGCGGTCCGGTGAGCGCGGCCGGGCGGGTCCGGGCCGCGTACGCGGCGATCGACGCGGCCAGCCGGCCGGAGGCCTGGATCACGCTGCGGCCGGCCGGCGAGTCGCTCGCGGAGGCGGCCGGCATCGACGCCCGCGTGGCAGCGGGTGAATCGCTGCCGCTGGCTGGGCTGGTCGCCGCCGTCAAGGACAACATCGACGTGGCCGGGATGCCCACGACGGCGGCCGCGCCGTCGTTCGCGTACCAGCCCTCACGGGACGCGTCCGCCGTCGCCCGGCTGCGCGCCGCCGGCGTGATCGTGCTCGGCAAGACCAACCTCGACCAGTTCGCCACCGGCCTGGTCGGTACCCGCAGCCCGTACGGCGCGGTCCGCAATGCCTGGGACCCGGCGCGGATCTCCGGCGGATCCAGCTCAGGCTCGGGGGTCGCGGTCGCACTGGGCCTCGTCGACCTGGCTCTCGGAACGGACACGGCCGGCTCGGGTCGCGTGCCCGCCGCCCTGAACGGCGTGGTCGGCGTGAAGCCGACTCGCGGTGTTATCCCGTGCACCGGCGTGGTGCCGGCCTGCCGGACGCTGGACTGCGTAACCGTGTTCGCCCGCTCGCTCGACCTGACCCGGCGCGCCGTCGCGGTGATGGCCGGCCCGGACGGCCTGGACCCGCAGGCTACGCTGCTCGGCGGCCAGCCGCGCGGCGGCTGGCGGCTGCCTGACGGCGGCGGGCCCCGGCTTGCCGTCCCGCTGCCGGACCAGCTCGATGGGCTGGCGGACGGCTGGGGGGAGGCGTTCGCGGCCGCCGTAGCCCGGCTGCGCGCGGCCGGCGTCGAGGTGAGCCCGGCCGACATCGCGCCGCTGCTGGAAGCGGCAGTACTGCTCTACGGCGGATCGTTTGTCGCCGAGCGGTACGCGGCGGTCGGCGCGCACATCGCTGCGAACACCGCCCTGATCGGGCACGGCCTGGACCCGGTCGCCGCCGAGATCATCCTCGATGGTGCCCGCTTCACCGCCGCCGACCTGTTCGCCGACCGGGAACGGCTGGACCAGCTCGCGGCGCTGGCCGCGGGGACGCTGACCGGCTTCGACGCGCTGCTCACCCCGACGACAACCGCACACCCCACACTCGCGGAGGTGACCGCCGACCCGGTCGGCGTCAACTCCCGGCTCGGCCGGTACACCAACTTCGCGAACCTGCTGGACCTTGCCTCGGTGGCGATCCCGGCCGGGACGGTGCACGGGCTGCCGTTCGGGATCATGCTCACCGGCCCGGCGGGCAGCGACGGGCGGCTCGCGGAGATCGCCTCGCTCTACGACCAGGCCCCGGTCGACCTCCTGGTCGTCGGCGCGCACCTGTCCGGCCAGCCACTGAACCATGAGCTCCTAGCGGCTGGCGGTATCTGCGCGGGGACGGCGGCGACGGCGCCGCACTACCGGCTGTTGGCCCTGGACTCCACGCCGCCCAAACCCGGCCTGGTACGGGTGACCGATGATGGCGCCTCGATTGCGGGCGAGGTGTGGCGGCTGCCGGCCATCGGCTTCGCCCGGCTCATGGCCGGGCTGGCCGCGCCGATGGCGATCGGCCGGGTCTGGCTCGACGATGGCCGTGAGGTGCTCGGCTTCCTGTGCGAGCCCGCTGCCGTGCCCGGCGCGGCCGACATCACCAGCTACGGCGGCTGGCCCGCCTGGCGGCAGCGGACGTGACCCCTGGCCGAGCCGGGCGGGCGGGAGCGGGACAGGGCCGACGGCGCGCGGGCCGTCCCCGGCTCCGGCCAGCCAGCGACACCAAGATGGCGCCACGCGAAGAGATCCTCGACTCGGCCGCGGGGCTGTACGCGCTACTGCTGATCGACGTGCGGACCCTCACTCAGGCCCCGCACAACATCGCCACTCTCTACCTGATGCCGGAAGTGCAGGGCGAGAAGTTGCGGTCAGTGGAACGAAGACGTAGCTGGCGGAATGCCAGCCAACGATCTGCCAAGCTATGGCACCGCCAACGAGCCCGGCCGCATACCCGGCTGCGGCCCGCCATCTCCAGTCAGACAGCGGCATCAGTGGCCTGCTCATGGCTGCTCGCGCTGGGCAGCTGGCCGTCCCTCCATGCAACCTCCCTGACCGGGCTATCGATCCGCGCGCCCGGACATGCCTGCAAACGAATGCATATCCCGCCCGGGCCAATCAGGTCAATACTCAGAAGTGATTAGGGGGGCGCTCGGCGACCAGAGGAGCTGACCGAAGAAGGAATCGAGTGCGGCCGCTGCGCCCGGGATCACCGGCGCACGGCCAGGTATCCCGCGAGGCGTCCTATCACCGCACGTGCGTCGTCCTCGATCCCGCATATAAACGTGGATTTGCGCCGTCGCAGCACGGGCAGCCCCAGGGCGTACAGTCCGGGGCGGTCGACCGCGCCGCCCTCGTGGTTCAGTTGGCCCTTCGGGTTGACCACCGGCACGTCGAGCCACCTGTAGTCAGGCCGGAAACCCGTCGCCCACACGATCGTGCGGATCTCGCCACTTCCCAGGTCAAGATGCAACCTCGTCGACTCGGGCACGCGTGTCGCTGGGAAACGCTCCGGAGGGCCGACCTCAGCGCTATCCCCCTCCGTCCCGGCCCACTCATCGAAGGTGTCCAGCAGACGCTCCATCTTGAGGTCTGCGAGCGAGAACACGTTGCGCAGGCCACCGGAGAACAGCGCACGGCCATCGCGTACCGCTGCCCAGCGGCCTACCAGCTCGACGCCCATCGAGGCGAGCACGTTGAGGTCCAGCGTCGCCCGCTCAGGAGTCCCGGCAAGCTGAGGCGACGGCAGCCGCCGGGCACGGATGAGATCCTCAATCTCGTCGTACCGCTGGTCCCACACGCCCGACGCGTCCATCCACCACAGCACATCGCGCCCGCGGTAGGTGCGCGGCAACCGCACATGCTCCCCCACCGAGAGAGTCACCGGCCGGCCCGACTGCCTCAGCTCGGCGGCCAGCTGCACGCCCGTCGCCGACGCTCCCACGACGAGCACGCCACCGTCGGGCAGCTGGGCAGGGTTCCGGTAACTGAACGGCGTCACTTGCCCAACCGACGCCGGCACCGCGTCCCGCAGCTGCGGCACCGCTGGCTGACTGCAGGCGCCGCTCGCGATAACCACGGTCCGGGAGTGCACCACGCCGTGGCTTGTCGTGACGTGGTACCCATCGTCGGCATGCCGCACCGACGTGACGTTCACGCCCGTCCGGATGGGAGCACCCGAGACTTTGGCGAAGTGCTCGATGAACTCGATCACTTCGCCCATGGTCATGTAGCCGTCTGGATCCGGGCCTTCGTAGCGAAGGCCCGGCAAGCGGCTCTGCCAGTTGGGGGTGAGCAGCCGCAGGGAGTCCCAGCGTTCGTGCCGCCAGGAGTTGGCCACCTCCCCGCGCTCTAGAACGATATGGTCGATCGAGCGGTCGCTGAGGAAGCAACTCGCCGCGAGACCCGCGTGCCCCGCGCCGATGACGACCGTGGTGGTGCGCTCGATGGCTTGGCCCTCAGGCGACTTCAACGGTGACGTTCGTAGGATTCGTCAGGGCGTCGAACACGGCGGAGCGCTTCTGGGACTGGGCGACCAGCGCCTCGATCTCCTGCCGCGACGCGTCCGCGTCGATGGTGAACGTCACCTTGATGTCGTTGTAGCCGTTGCGGACGTCGCTATCGGCGCCGAGGATCCCGCGGATGTCATGCCCGCCCTCGACCGTGGATTCGACAGAGCGCAGCTGGATGCCGCGGTTCTCCGCGACGGACGCGATTCCCCCCGTCAGGCAGCTCGCCAGACCGACAAGGAGGTATTCGATCGGCGTGATGCCGTTGTCCTCCGCCGCGAAGACCTCAGGGTGATCTGCTTCGAAGGACCACTCTTCCTTGTGGCTCCGCTCCTCTCCGAGGCCGAAGAAGCTCTGGACCTTGATCGTGCTGTGGACGCCACTCTGCCACTTGGCCGACGCGCGCCACGTGAACTGAGCGGCCTCGGGCGCGCCCTTCAGCACTTCACGTGCGTCGAGCAATGCCTGCACGTTCACGCCGTTGGTTACTTCCGTAGTCATGCCAGGTCCCGCCCCTTCGCTCCCCGGATTTCCTATCAAGACGCTTGACAATATCCTAATCAGGGCAGGTCGCGATAGCCCTCATGGCCGAGCCGGCCTCGACGCCAGCGGCCGGCGCGGCCGGTACAGCCGCAACGCGGTATCTCGACCTGCCGGAACCAGCGTGCTGTACCGGTCCGTGGCAGCAGGACCGCCACTCGCATCGGTGCTGCGGCGGCAGATGAAAGCCGGCATGCTCAATGCCAGGCGTGCCCGCCTCGCCTTGGACGACCTGGCCGCACTGCCAGCCCGCCGCGCACCCCAGCGCCCACTGCTCCCCCGCTGCTGGGAACTACGAGACAACCTCACCATCTACGACGCTGCCTATGTAGCACTCGCCGAAGCCACCAACACCACCCTGCTCACCGCCGACCAGAAACTCGCAAGGGCCCCTGGACCTCAATGCCCCATCGAACTGTTCCGGACTGCACCCTGATGGATACGGAGTGCACCTGATGGATAGCGGCCTCGCCAAGTCTGGCGACGCTAGAGGCTGAGATCCTGAAGCAAAGCGTCGAGGCTGAGTTCCTCCTCGATGCGGATGCCGCGATGCTGCATCAAGGCGGCGAGTTCGGGATCCCACGGCGTCGCCACCGGCTCGCCGAGGAGCGGCGCAAGCGGGCGCGCCCCCGACGCCGCGGCTTCATAGGCCTGGTGGTCAAAGTGCCACGGCCGCCAGCTCATGCGGTGACGCACCGTGCGGGCTATCCGGATACCGCCCCAGTCGAAGTCGCCGTGGTAAGCGAATTCCGCACCGCCGGCCGCGAGCAGTTCCAGCAGCCGCCACCCGGCGGCGGACGGCTGGCCGCCGACGCACACCAGCGGCTGACACCGGGCACCCAGCTCGTCGGCGGCGGCTGCGACCACCACGGGGTTCTCGCATATCCGCACCCGGCCGGCGGGCAGCGACCCCGTGCTGAGCGGCTCCGGATGGCAGCGGAGCTGGCGTAGCGTGACCACGGCCGGCTGTCCTGCTTCCCGGCATGCCGCCAGCGTCCTGCCGAGCGCCGTACGCGGGTCGCCGGGGAGGCCGAGGCAGAGCACCAGGGACGAGAGCTCGTCGAGGTGGACCCCGACGGCGGCCCACGCGGCGCGACGGGAGCCCGCGGTTCCCTCCGCCGCGAAGGGCAGGCCGGCCAGCGCCCGGACCGCCGATAGCACCAGTGTGCCGACCGGGCGCCCCTCGTCCAGGGCATGCGCATCGCCACAGCATTCGGCGGCGAGGCGGCCGAGCGGGACGCCGCGCGAGGGCAGCCGCCGCAGAAGCGCCGCGACCTGAGCGAGGATCAGCCGCGCCTGATCGGGTTCGGGGGCGAGGCGTCGCACCACGCCGGTCGCGCCGAGCCACGCCCGCCACGGGGCCAGCTCGTCGCGGCCGTCCACAACGGCGTCCAGCGGCGCGAACGCGGCCGCCCAGACGGCCGCCAGATCCGCCCGTTCGCGGTTGCGATCCCGGAGCGGGCCGGTCAGGAGCGTCACCGCCTCGGACAGCCCGCCCTGCGCTGCACCGCTGTCCCGCAGGATCCGGTCGACCTCCGCCAGCGACACCGACAGCGACGTGCCGGTACGGCCGCCCCGCCCGGTCAGCCGCTCGACCGCGCGCCGCTGATCGGGCGTGGCGGCGGCCAAGGTGACCGTCCCGGTCAGCGGACGACCGGCTTCCAGCCGGTCCCGTGCCCGCCGCAGCAGCCACGCGACCGGCTCACCGCCGAGCAGCCGGTGCAGCCTGGGGTCGGTCTCGGTCATACTGCCTGTCCCGTCGGCACGCGTTCCCGCCCGTCCCACCGCCACGGCGTGACGAGAACGGCATCGACCCCGTCCTGCCGGGCAAGCTGGCAGATGCCGAGCCCGGGGACCTGCGGGTAGCATCCCCACTCCCGTTCGCTGGTCATGGCCACGTCCATGTCAAACGTGGCCAGCAGTCCGAGGCACTTCGCGCGGGAGTCGTCATCGACGCCGGCGAACGCTTCGTCCAGCGCGATGAGCCGTGGCGCGTTCGGGTTGCCCGCCGACTTGTAGTGCGCCGAGGCTGCGGCGAACAGCGGCACGGAGGCGACCAGTGCCCGCTCGCCGCCCGAGGCTGGGCCGGTAGCCGGGCGCCACTGGCCGTCCTGGTAGCGCTGGATCGCGAACTCATGCCATCGGCGGTAGTCCAGCGCGGCACTCAGAGCCTCGGCCCAGCCGGCTGCGGGGTTGCCCGAGTGCTCGGTGGCGATGCGCTGCTGCAGAAACGATCCGATCGCGGCGCGGTCATCGGCTGACCAGGCATCGATGGTCTGCCGGAACCTGTGCCGCACCTGGTCCAGCCCGTCCGGAGCGTCCCGCGCCTGCTGCCAGATCAGGCGCAGTTTCATGCCGGTCGACGTCGGCCTGGACTCCAGTTCCTCATTCATGGCCCTGACCTCAGCCTCGGCCGCGCTGATGAGTTCATGCAGCGTGCCGGCCACCTCGTTGAGGAGATGGTTCTCCAGGATCTCCCGCTCCCGGGCGGACAGCAGCCGCGCGCGTTGCTCGGCTTCCTCCCGGAGTGCCTCGGCCAGCCCGGGGATGTCATGGCTGTGGCCCTGAAAGACCACGTCCACCACGATGATCCCGTCATGCAGGGTCAGCCCCGCCGAATGGCCGTGCCGGGCCATGGCGTCGGCGAGTAGCTTGTGCTCCTCGGTGACCCGCTTCTGGATCCGGTCCCACGGGCCGTCGGCGTCGTCTACCGGTTCGAGCCCGGCGTTCACGGCGCGGGCCAGGAGCACGGCTGGTGTCGCCGCCCACGGCTGGGTGATATCGGGAACGTCGAGCGAGGGCAGCGCCACCCGCAGCAGCCCGGTGGCCGCGAACGACTGGAACTCCGCCACTGCGGTGTCCCGGGCCGCCGTCGCCTCCTCGATCTCCGCGCGCAGCCTCTCCCGGGTGCCTTCAGCCTTGCCCCGGCCGCCGAGCGCCTGCTGCTCCCGGCCGCGAGCCGACCTTTCCCGGTCGCTGCGCCGCTCCAGCTCGTCACGGACCCCGGCCAGTTGCCGGTACAGCTCGTCAACCGCGGCACCCGCCGTGTCCCGCAGTGCTTCATACATGGCCGCGGCGGACGTCACTGACTCCCTGGCCGCGATGGCCCGTTCCTCGGCCTCCGCCAGTTGCCCCGTGGTCTCGGTCAGATCCTCCTCCGCATCCCGAACGGCCCGTTCGGCCGACTGGAGCAGCGCGATGGCGGGCCACAACCCGGCAAGTGCCAGCCGGTAATCCCGTACCCCCGTCTCGACCTGGGCCAGGTCAACCGGGTCGGCGGGCAGGCCGACGTCGTGCCCGAACTCGGCTGCGCGGGACCGGGCGGCGTCCAGCTCCTGTTGCCGTCGTTCGCATACCTTGACGGCCGCGTCGTGCTGGCCGCGCAGTTCCTGGTGGCGCCTGCGCTGCTCGCTGGCCACTGTGTGCGCATCACGCACCGCGTTGTCGGGCGGCACCGCGTCGTGCTCGGCGGCGAGTCGCTGCTTCCGCCCGGCCAGGGCGGACAGATCGGTGTCAAGCTCCGCGATCATGGCTTGGATGCCGGCCAGCTCGTCGGCCAGCCGGGCGATCCGCACCCGTCGCGCGGATTCGCGTGCCCCCTCGCCAATGAAGGCCGCGGCGTCCTTGTGCCAGCTGCCCGCCAGCACACCGTTCGCCCACTGCCCGCCGGCGGTCACCCAGGTGGAGCCGCTCTCCGCGCCGAGCCCGATCGCGGACAGCGCCGCCCGGACGGCCCCGTCGGGCAGCGCGGTGGACTGCGGATCGTCCCGGTCGACCGCCGGGACGAGCACGCTGGAGCAGGATGGCCCGCCAACCGGGTTGCGCGCGCTGACCAGCACGACGTCGCCATCGACAAGGTCGCCCTCGGGAGTGAGCCAGGCGTCGAGAATCCCGGCCGCTTCCAGCGCGGCTTCGAGCCCAGCCCGCGCCGAGATGGCCAGGTCTGGCGCGAAGTCGGTGACCTTCCACAACGGCGCCCCCGGCCGGCCCGCACGGATCCCGCTGGCCCTGGTGTGCGGAACCGGCGGTACGTCGTGCCCGCCGGCCTGCAGGCGCTCGATCTCGGCGGTCAGTTCGGCCGCGCTCGCGGCGAGGGAATCACGTCGGCCGGCCAGCTCTGTCTCGTGGCCGGCGAACGCGCCTGCCGCCGCCCGGGCCGCATCATCGAGCACCCGGCGGGCCGGGTTCTCCCCATCCCCGTTCACCGCCCACGCCGCCACCATCTCGACGAGTTCGCCCGGGTCGGCGACCGTGAGCTCGGTCAGCGCGCCGAGGTAGGACTGGTAGGCCCGAGCCAGCTCGCGGGCCTGCCCGGTTGCCTCCTGCTCGGCCGCGGCGAGCCGTTCGGCCGCGGCCTGCGCCTCAGCCGTGAGCCGTTCCTCCTCGGTGCGCGCGGCTTGCCGGGCCCGCTGCCGGTCCTCGGCGGCGGCGAGCAGTTCACTGAGCCGCGCCACGGCAGATGCCTGACGATCAGCGACCGCCTGCGCCGCGCGCTGGGCACGGGGCAGATCCTGTGGCCATAGCTCGGTGGCCTGGCGGTGCCCTGCCAGGCACAGCGCCGCGCTCGCCGAGTCCTCGGCCTGACGGTGCGCGGCATGCGCCGAGTCCCGGGCGGCGGCTGACTGCTGGGTGGTCTCGGCAGCCTTGGCAGCCCGCTTCCGCGCTTCGCCGCCCAGCCGGTCACGGTCCTGCTCCCGCAGCCGCGCGGTCTCCGCCTGCCGCTGCACCTCCTCACGCAGGTGCTCCAGGCGCTCAGCGTCCCGCATCTCAGGACTCTGCCTGAGCGCGTCACGTCGCGCCTCAAGCTGGATCCGCTGCTGCTCGAGGCCGGCCAGTTCCTGTTGCGCCGCATCCAGGTCGCGTTGCGCCGCCGCGTAGTCCTCCTCGGCGATCGACAGATCCCGGCCGAGTTGCTCGTACCGGCTGTGCGCCTGCCGCGGTCCCGCGGCCTTGCGCTTCGCCGCGATCATGGCGTACCTGGTGTAGTGGCGGAGGAACTCGTCCGCCGCGGCGCGGGCCTCGTCTAGCGCACGCAGCGCGTCGCGTTCCTCGTCCAGCCCGCGGAACGCCTCGGCCACCGTGGTCACCAGGCCCGGGCTGAGCGGAGGCAGGGCCTCGGTGAGGGCCCGGGACAGCAGCTTCTCGTCGGGCTTCTTGGAAAGCTGCGGCTGCCGGAGCTGGATCAGCAGGTTGATCAGCGCCTCGTAGCGGTGCTCGCCGAGCCCGAACAGGGCCTCGTCGACCGCTCGCCGGTAGTCGGTGGCCCGGTCGTAGACCATGCCCTGGTCCGCGATCTCCTCGCGCAGCTTCTCCCTGGTCAGCGGGACCCGGCTGGCGGGCAGCAGCTGCAAGCCGGCGCCGACCCGCTGGCTGGTGACGAAGAACCAGTGACGGGCGATGCCCCGGCCGGCCACTGCCTTCAGCCCGCAGCCGACGGTGCGGAACTCAGCACCGCCGTCGGCGGTTCGCCGGCCGAACTCCAGCCACGTGTACCCCAGCCGCTCGGAGTGAGGATGCTTGCCGCCGAGCAGCAGGTTCCATTCCATCTTTTTCTGCCGGTCGCCGTCCGGCTCCACCCGGTGCGGCGCCAGTTCCCCATCGAGCAGGAACGGCAGGGTCAGCGCGAGCACCTTGGACTTGCCGGTTCCGTTGTTGCCGCGCAGCAGCAGCCGTCCGTCGTGGAACCAGAACTCTTCGGCGTCGTAGTAGAACAGGTCCACCAGGCCGGCCCGCAGCGGCTTCCACCGCTCAGAAGAGGGTGCTGGCAGCATCGGCTGTCGCCTTTCTCGTCTCCCGGATGGTGGGCTCGTCCAGGGCGAACCGCGCGATCGCCGGCTGGCTGCGGACTACGGACCCGCGCACCTCGACCAGCCGGAGCGCGGACAGCTTCTCCAAGGCGATGGCGAGCAGCCCGGTTTCCGCGCCCGGCTCGGTCACTCCCTTGCGCCAGTACGACGTGTGCTCGGCGGCCGACTGCCGGACGAAGGCGTGCAGTTCGCCGAGAGCGGCCTGGTCCCGGCGGGCGAGGTATTCCGCGACCAGCAGCGTGACATGCCCATCCGTTCGCTGCTCGGGCATCCGCACGTCGGTCAGCTCGTCATCGGGGTCCACCATGGCGATGCCCTCGGCGCGCATTTCGGGGATCAGCCCGGTGGCGTCGGCGATCCGCCGGGCGATGGCGTGCCGCTGGGACAGCAGGTACGCGCGTTCGTCCTCCGCGAGTTCGTCGTAGTACACGACCGGGTCTTCCAGCAGCCGCCGGGTGAGCCGCCTGCGCAGCGCCTGGTTACGCAGTTCGTCACTCTCGGGAACGGGTTCGGCGGTCAGCTCCGCGATCCGCGCGGGCAGGGTCGCGGCCGTCACGGTGGACGGCCCGCTGGTCCCGGACAACAGCACGCCCAGCACCGGCCTGCGCACGTCATACAGCACGTCTGTGCCGGCCGAGAGGTAAGCATCCTCATCGCCGGCGACCCGGCTCAGCACTCCCCAGCCCAGCAGCAGCCGGACCACCGCGACCAGGTCCGACCGGTCCGCCCGGCTGTCGAGGGTCAGCGTGAAGCCCGCTCCGGCCAGTTCCGGTTCGGCGGCGGCCGTCAGCACGTCATCGGCGAGGCTGCCGAGCGTGGTCTGCGAGTCGGCCCGGGCGAGCGCCGACAAGGCCAGGCACAACGTGACGTACCGGCGTCGGCCGAACGGCTCCTTACTGTGCCCACGGGCGGGATGGGAGGAGTCGGACAGCACGGGGGAGGTCTTGAACAGCCGGGCCGTCCCCGAGTCCGCGACCAGGCGCCATCCGGTCTCACGGTTCAGCCACTCGCGCAGCGCGGGCAGGTGCCGCCGGACCAGGACCAGCGCCTCGCTGTCGGTATCGGCGATCAGCAGCGGCTTGGCCAGCAGGGCGCGCAGCGCCGCGCGGCGCTGCGCCTGTTCCTCGGCGGCGATCATGACGACGCCAGGTCGGTGATCTCGATGACGTGCTCCGGGCCGGTGAAGACGCCGTCGGTGGTGCGGACCGTGGCGGTGCCGCCGTCCGGGACCAGCGAGAGACGTACCTCCAGCGTGCCGTCGCTGGTCACGGTCTTCACCTCGGTGTCTCCAGGCTTGCGGGCGGCCAGCGCGTCGCCGAGCAGCGCCAGGAACAGCCGGAACGCGCGCGGGTCCAGCTCGTCCAGGCGGGACAGCAGGGCTGGGCCGGCGGTGTGCAGCCGCCGGCGCGCCGCGGCGGTCTCGGCCGCCTCTCGTTCCGCCTGCCTGCGCAGGAGCTCCCGCTCTGCCGACCGGTCCCGCACCTGGTTGGGCTTACCGCGCCGCTCGTAGCTACCGGTCTTCCTGAGTTGCGGCGAGATGCGGATGGGCGGCGCATCCGGCCACGCCGTCCCCGGGGGCAGGTCCTGCCAAGCGCCAGCAGTCTCGCTGGTCACAGACAGGTGCCGGGCGGGGCACAGGCCGAATGCCGCCCGCCACAGACAGTGCGCGGCCTCGTCGTCCGGCGCCTCAGCGAACCACCGGGCGAGCACGCGGAAGTCCGCCGAGCGATCCGATCGTCCGGAGCGCCGCTCGTTGAGCAGCCCGACCGCGTCGATGAGCTGCTTGATCGCGGTCACGGCAGCCTGCCGCAGCAGCCGGGCCTGCGACGGGTGCCCCGGGTCCCGCGACGTGAACCAGCCGTCCAGCCCACGCCACCGGTTCCGCCACGCGTCGAACGCCTGTTTCTCCGCCTTCGCCAGGGATTCGGCGGCGTCCGTGCCCTCCGGCACCGCGTCGGCTGCCTCTCGTCGCGCGGCCAGTTCCAGCAGCCGCTCGTGGCCGGCCGCTTCCAAGTCCCCCAGCAGGACGGCGATCTGGGCGCCGGAGTTGGCCAGGTCCGCGATGAACCTGTTGATGTAGTCGATCAGCCGTTCCTTGTAGGCGAGGAAGCCATCGACGTTCCCGTCCGAGAAGTCGATTGCGCGCCGCAACGCTGACATGAACGCCTGCGCGTTGTCGGCCAGAGAGGAGAACCGCTCTGCGATGGACAGCAGCAGCAAGTGGGTCTTGGCCGGGTCGGGATCGTGATCGGCGGCGAAGACTCTCAGCGACCGAAGCTGACCGGCGATGTCGGCCAGGGCCACCGACTGGAGTTGGCCGCGCCGCCCGATGGCCTCTTCGTAGAAGACGATCGCCTGCTCGGCAGCCTGCCCAGCCGCGGTGAGCTGGTAAAGCGAACGCTTGCGGTGAAAGTCCTCCACCGTGGTGACACGGCTGGTGTCAACGTCCGCCCGCAGGTTTCCCCACAGTACGAGCTGATCCAGGGCCTGGGTCAGCTGCTCATCGGCTTCGATCCGCAGCTCGGCCGCAACGTCTTCCGGCCGCAGATGCACGATGAAGCGTTCCTTGGCCCGCGCGAAGGTGCGCAGCAGGCTCCGGTAAAGATCGGCGTTCGGGACGCCCATATGCGTGAACGGCTGTGGTTCCCCCTGGCCGTGCGCCACCCGGGATTCTCCGCTAACCACGGAGCACATCCTGCCGTACGCGACCGACAGAACATGCGCGATCAGCCCCTCCTGGCCGCCACGCCTTGGCCTTCAACGAACACGCCGCGTTTCACACGGTGCTGCTGAACGATCCGCCGGGCTCTCGTCCCAGCAGAGCCGGTATGTCACTCGCAACGACGGCTCGCGGGCCTGGGAACTTCGCTGCTGCGACCAGCCTCCTGGACCTGCCATTTCGCTGACGAGCACGTCGTGAAGACAGCCGGATCTGCGGAACGCAGGTTCCGGCGTTGCCTCTCAGGCCACGTCGGTGTCCTCTTCGCGGCTGGTCACCGCGACCGCAGCGCACTGGGGCTTATAGCCGCTGGGCTCGGCGCAGTTTCCCAGGACCGGCAGTTCGCTGTCTTGCCTACGATGGGCATGGCCAGGTCACAGGCCGTGCAAGGTGGGGTCGGGCAGCCGCCCCGCGGGCGCAGTGCCATACA
>Ga0335085_10003261_pt1 | contig 28425 bp, 17 predicted proteins | sample Lox_Sample_45_FD_206712 | JGI IMG/M metagenome (GOLD analysis project Ga0335085, IMG submission 206712) | Soil microbial communities from Loxahatchee National Wildlife Refuge, Florida, United States - Lox_Sample_4.5 | ecosystem: Environmental > Terrestrial > Soil > Wetlands | place: USA... | reverse complement strand
TATTACACCGGAATTTATAAAGTTAAGAACACAAAGATTGGAAGTACATTCGCTTTAATTTATGCAAACGTAAATTCTATTTTCAATATTCATCGGCAGGATTGGGATTCCGTTGCCCAGGTGAGTGATTATTCAGATGTTCAATCAACCAACGCTGTTCGCACAGCGCTTCTTGGAAATGTATCGTTTCTGTTTAAGAATACAACGATTGAGTTCAAGAATTTCCTCAATCAAAACGGCATTGCGCAAACAACTGTACGGAATAGCAATTTGCTTACCGCTCCCAATCAAAAATATTATGTGGAAGATTTTGAAGAGCGGACGACATTTTCTTCTCAGCTTGCCGGCACCTATAAATCTCCCAATGAAAAAACCCAATACAATTGGACCCTTGGTTATGATTATAGCTTTCGCAATGAGCCGGATTTGAGGCGAATTAAGTATAGCAAGCAACAGACTGATCCGGATTCATTGTATAAAGCACAAGTGGCCAATGTGGTAGATCCTGTAAATGGCGGTGGAAGATTTTTTTCTATGCTTAATGAAAACACGGTTTCTTTCGACCACAATCTTAAACAGCAAATCAGAATAGGGACTTATAAATTCGAATTGAACGTCGGTAATTATCTCGAGTATAAATATCGCTGGTTTTGGGCCCGTGTTCTTGGTTACACGATTGCCCCGGGACAACTGGCTTTTGAACTCACACATCTTCCGATTGACCAAATTTTTGATCCTGAAAATGTTGGGATACAGGGCGGATTTCATATGGATGAAATTACCAGCCCGTCAGATAAATACACAGCAGAGAATAAGCTATTTGCTACTTATGCATCCTTCACTTTTCCCATTGGTCAAAAGATTAAGATCGTGACCGGTGCGCGTTACGAATATAATGTGCAAGCACTTCAGAGCTATGTAAATTTAGACAGTGTGAGTCCAAGCATTACGACTAAATTTTTACTTCCGTCATTAAATGCAAGCTATAACATAAACCAAAAATCTTTAGTCAGATTAGCTTACGGAAAAACGTTGAATAGACCTGAATTCCGTGAATGGGCTCCATTTTATTTCTATGATTTTGAGTATAGCGCCGGTACTTATGGATCATTGTTTCCAACTGTACTTAATCCGCAAGGGTCGGTGCTTGATGTTGCGCAAATCCAAAACTTTGATGCCCGGTATGAGTGGTACCCCTCTACAGGAGAAGTTTTCCAATTCGGCCTTTTCTATAAATCGTTTGATAAACCCATTCAGCGGGTAATTTTAAATTCGGGAGGAAGCGATAGCAAAGCTTTCACTTTTGTGAATGCTGAAAACGCTTATGCTAGTGGCATTGAAGTGGATGCAAGAAAAAACCTTTCTTTCATTAGCAAGTCGAGTCAATGGCTCTCATATTTTAATGTCGTAGGCAATGCTTCTCTTATCCGGAGCCAGGTGAAGATTGAAAAGGTCATTAATCAGACGACAGAAACTCCAATGCAAGGACAGTCTCCCTATGTAATAAATGCAGGAGTTTATTTCCAGGATGATTCGATCGGATTCCAGGCATCTCTGCTTTATAATGTTTTTGGACCCAGGATTTATTTAATCGGAACCCTCGATTACGCTAACATTGGCGAAATGCCGCAAGGAACTCTCGATCTCACGATTTCAAAGAATTTTGGAAAGTATTTTTCTCTCAACGTTGCCTTGCAAAATCTTCTCGACCCTGCGATTCAGCTTATCCAGGATACGAATCGTGATAACAAGTTCCAGCGTAACGGCCCCGATAAAGAAATTCAGAACTACAGGAAGGGCAGGTACTACTCAATTGGAGCCAAGATTAAGTTTTAGTTATCTCGCCGCTTACTTTAATTAAGAATTCGGTAACTATCAATAAACATTTCAGTAACCGCGACAAAGGATTTTTGTCGGAACAAAACTCTAAAATCTTCATTATGAAAAAGCTCAACACACGAAAAATTTTATTGCGCTTTTGCCTCATCACCATGGTAACAGTGGCAACTGTAAAGTATGGAAGCGCACAGATGAATGTGATAAATGTTCAGGACAGCATAGCCGCTGATACGCACTGGACTTGCGATAATCAGTATTTGCTTCACGGCTATGTTTATGTTACGAATGGACATACTCTTACGATTGATGCAGGAACAATCATTAAAGGTGATAAAGACTCTAAGGGCGCTCTGATTGTAGAGAGGGGCGCAAAGATTTACGCCGTAGGCACGGTGGATCATCCAATTATTTTTACCTCTAATCAACCCGCTGGCCAGCGCACGTACGGAGACTGGGGCGGAGTGATTCTTTGTGGCTATGCGCCATGCAATTGGGTGAGCGGAGTGGGACAAGTGGAAGGCGGCCCTCGTTCATTATATGGTGGTACCGATCCTCATGATAACTCAGGACAAATGAGCTATTGCAGAGTTGAATTTGGAGGAATCGCATTTTCTCCGAATAATGAGATTAATGGTTTAACTTTTTGCAGTGTCGGCGACGCAACAGTAATTGATCATATCCAGGTTTCTTATAGTGGTGATGATTCTTATGAATTTTTTGGTGGCACTGTGAATACAAAATATATGGTTGCTTATAGAACCTGGGATGATGACTTTGATACCGATAACGGATATGCCGGTTATAATCAATACGGCGTTTGTCTCCGTGATCCATATGCTGCTGATCAATCAGGATCTAAGGGTTTCGAATCCGATAGCTATCAATCGGGAACAGTCAGTGGTCTAACAGATACCACAGAATTGACTAAACCCGTTTTTACTAATTATACTTTAGTAGGACCTTTGGTTAGTCCTACATCTACTTCATATGACCCGCAGTTTGTTGCAGGTGCGCACATAAGGAGAGGAAGTTCCATTAGTATTTTGAACAGCTTAATCATAGGATGGCCGTGCGGAATTCTTATTGATGAATCTTCAGCTTCCTTTGGTTCAACCGTAGCCAACATTCAAGACAATCATTGTGCAGTAAGGAATGATGTTGTCTGCGGAATTCCTACAACGAATGCTCCCGGAAGAAAGGAAGTTTTTTATGTTATAGATGGAGCACGATCGCTTACATCAACTACAGTTTGGGGTGATACCACAACCGGAATGCCTTTTAATCCATTTGCCGGTCCGTTTGACTGGTATAAAAATCCGCCTTATCACAACACGATTTATGCAACAGAGCAATCGGGACTAAAACTTCAGGCACCATTTACATTGGATAATCCGAATTTTATTCCTACCAGTACTTCTCCAATCTGTTATAACTCCAAGGCGTTGCCTTCTTATGTTACCGCCTATTATGGTTCTTCTGATCCATTTGGTAATGGAGGTAAATATCCTTACAACGGAACTCTGCCAATCAACACAGATACATCAAATTTCTTCGCTAATTATAATGCTCCTGATCTGGTACCGGATTTTTCAATCTGGAAGCTGCAGAACTCTTTCTTTACTGTAGAAAATCACATTGGTGCATTTAATTACACTGCCAGCACAACCGATAACTGGACTGCAGGGTGGTGCAACTGGGATCCGGTAAACACTGACTATACTACTTCGAATTGCAACGTCGGAATTAACACTCCGGTTAAGGGAAGTTTTGGTGCAGCGTTTTATCCGAATCCATCCGATGGAAATACAGAATTGGAACTTGATCTCGCTAATGCAGCGATAGTAAACATTTCAATCTATGATTTATCGGGCAAAATGGTTTGGAATGAAAATGCTCTTCACTTCAACGCAGGTATTCACGACATTTCTGTTAATGTAAATCTGGCATCCGGGGTATATATGGCGAAGATTGCAACTCAGGATCTTGCAAAGTCAATTAAAATGGTGGTTTCTAAATAAGATAGTATTCTTAATAGGAAGAAAGACCAGCCTAAGTGCTGGTCTTTCTCTTTAAATGCTGCTTTGAGTAACTAGTAAATCAAAACGGTCACCTCTCATAACAATTAAAATGGGATGGATGGACTGATTCTTTCCTTATACTTGAAAGTGCGATGGTTTGCTTGTGGAAAGTTAAATAATTGGTGTCGTCTTTTCAAGCAAGTCTATAGGCAGGAAAGCTAAAACCTATAGCTAACAGCCAGAGAAAGATTGTAGCCGTTGTGCTGTATTGATATGACTCGATCACCCTTCGTATATTCGGCAGGCTGCGAACTTTGAAAGGTTTGGTTGCGATTGAGGTCATAGTAAAGTACATCATTCCCATGAAGAATATCGCTCCAGGTAATCTCTATGACTCCTTTTTCGAGAAAGGATTTACTTAGCTTTAAGTCTAGGGAAGGATGAATTTTTTCCCAAACAGGTTCATCTGTGATTGTACCCACTTGTTGAAGACGCTGACCGATATAATTTAGGAACAGAGAAACGCCAAGCTTTGATTTAGGCTCAGTATATTGGAGTGAAGCATTAATTACAAACGGTGATTGCCCTTGTAAGGGTCGGGATGTCGAGCTATCCGGAGCCTGATAGCTTGTGGTCTTTACTTTTGAATTAATAAGGGCTAAATTAAAATAAGCATAGAGGTTTTCCCAACCTTTTCCGATAAAATCAAAATCTTTTCGCGCTTCCAGTTCACATCCAATATTTGTGGCCTTGGGAGCATTAAAAAACTGAAGACTTCTCGAATCAGAACCCGGAAAACTATTTTTCTGCTCTATCGGATTAGTAAATTTCTTATAAAATAAACTTACGGAATAATATTGCGCGTTGCTGAAATAATGTTCCCATCGGGTTTCATAATTTGTAATATGCGTTTCCACAAGAGCAGGGTTGCCGTAGTAAGTAACGTTGGTTAGAAAATCATAGAAAACGGCATTCGCCAGCTCGCGATAAGAGGGACGGGCAACCGATTGACTGAAGCATAAGCGCAGATTAGCATTCCTTAATACACTCAAAATAAGATTGGCGGACGGCAGGAAATCATTATAGACAGTATCGATCCTAAGCGAATCATTATTCTGGTCAAACGTATTTAAGATCTGATGGTAACTCTCAAGCCTTAAGCCCCACACCAATCGGATTCTTTCTGCAAACTTGTCGTCGAGCATCACATAACCTCCGGTGTTCGCATTCGATCCATCATAGTGATTTGTCTTATGGTTATCATCAAACATTATCAAGCCACTGGTCACATTAAAGTGCGTCGGATCAAAGATGGAATCCTGACCATAGAATAAATAACTTTGATTGAATCCACCGGGCTCACTAATAATGTTTGATAAAACCCTGACATCGCGGGTACGTTCATCGTGATAATACAGCACGCCAGCACTTATAGTTTGCGTTTGGTGAAAAAGAATGAATGACTCGCTTACGTCAACATCAGCGCCATACGCATGATCAATAATTCTTCCGAAATACTGAACGCCTGCACCTGTGCTCGAGGTCGGACTGGATGAAAGAACGCAGAAATAAGGGCTTGAGGGTTCATAAGTCCAATAAAGATTGCGGCGATAATTTGGCTCGTCTCTTTGCAGCGAAGTATAGTAACCCTGCCATTTGATCTTTAATCTTGCTTTCGAAATAAAATGTTCACCGCTTAACTGGCTGTTATAAATCTGGTTGCTGGCGAAGTAAAATGAATTGGCTTTTGCGTAAGAAGGAATGGTAAAATTGTTTCCGGTTCTCAGGATTGTTTGGTCAGTGGAATTGACTGAGTAGAAATTGTCCAGTGAGAACTTATTATTTGCATTTAGTTTAAAAGAAAAATTTGCCAGAGCGCTTGAGAGCACAGAGTGGGTATATGCAGAATCGACGTAATGATAAATTGAGTCTCCGGGCGCGGCATTATAGCCATAGTAATCGAGACGTTCACCGGGAATTAGTTTTTGCGATGAATTATAAGTTAAGGCGAAGATTCCGCCCAATAAGCGGTCGTTGCTTTTGCCAGCTTTGAATCCACCCGTAAGTTCCAGAGTGGGATTCGGCGCTGCAGAATTCTTTTGGTAGTAAGCCCAATTATTTATGAACAATTGATCTGCCTTGACCTGTTCAGCAGCAGAGAGGTGGCTATAATCATCGTGCGATGGAAAACCGTTTGGAAGTCCTCGGGTACCATCGTCGATTCCAAGCCAATCTGTTTTTCCACCATTATAAGTGAAATAAGATTTGAAAGTTGAGAGCGAATTATAACTCGCACCAGCCTTAACAGATATGAAATTGTTGTCGGGGATATCCTTGGTGGTGATCCGAACTAAGCCACCGCTGAAGTCACCCGGCAAGTCCGCTGAGGAAGTCTTTATAATGGTGATATTATCCACTATGGAAGCAGGAAAAATATCGAAAGCAAACGTTTTTCTATCCGGCTCTGAGCTTGGCAACAAAGACCCATTAAGCATAGCTTCATTGTAGCGGTCATTCATTCCACGGACTATGACAAACTTGTTATCCTGAATAGTAATGCCGCTTACTCGCTTTAGTACCTCACTTGTATTCTTATCAGGAGACTTTTTAATCATATCGGCACTTATAGCATCTGAAACTACAGCACTGTTTTTTCTTGCTATAAGTAAACTGCTGATATTTTCTTTACTCAACTCTGCCTCAACAACAACTTCCTGAAGTGTGTTGGTTTTGATTGTAGAGAGCGCCACATCAAGCGATATCGTTTCTTCAGGTTTTATAACTACAGCAGAAATAAGCTTGGAATCGTAACCAACATAAGAAACCTTGAGTGCATAAGTTTTAGGAGTCAATTGGTCAATTCTAAACTTTCCGTCAAGATCAGTCACAGCTCCTGTACCTAAGCTGTCAACTGATATGGTAGCGCCAATTAATAGCTGCCCATTGTCTGCGTCTCGAACTGTACCCGCCACAGAACCCTTTTGCGCTATTGTGTATGAAGCAAGGACTAAGAAAAAAAATGTTAGAGGAAAAAATCTGAGGTGCATTTTTTTCCTGTAAAGATTAATGGCAATGCTTAGCTAAACATGATCTTAATATTAATTAAGTCTTATCGCATTGTAAGCACCTGTGTCCAATATTCTCAAACTCAAATTTATCTAGTAAACTCCTTTTACATCCATGTTTCTTGCTGCTTACCCTATTTTCTATTCATTCTGAGGATGACTGGAAGTTATCAGCAGGGCAATTAAATTTACATCATGAAGTCGAGCTTGAATGTTTTGATTGCGCCGCTAAACTGGGGATTAGGACATGCCTCGAGGGTGATTCCCATTATTCATGAGTTACATCATCAAGAGGTTAACGTTATTCTTGCTGTTGATGGCCGGCCTTATGAATTGTTGAAAAAGGAATTCCCTAGGCTAAGGATTATTCGTTTGCAGGGTTACGACATTCGTTATCAACAGCAGGGAAGTTTTACAACAACTTTTATTAGGCAATTCCCGAAACTTATTAGATCATATTTTTTTGAGAAAGCTGAATTATCTAAAATAACTGACGCGGAGGATATTGATGTAGTGATTTCTGACAATCGTTATGGACTTAGTGATAAGAGAATTTATTCCGTTTTCATTACTCATCAAACCTGCGTAATGATGCCGGAACGGTGGAAGTGGCTTGAGAAAATTGTTTATCGTATTAACAGAAAGCTGATAGAGCAGTACAATGAATGTTGGATTCCTGATTGGGACACAGACAAAAACCTTAGTGGAAATCTCACACGAAAATATCCCTTGCCATGGAATGCAAAATTTATAGGACCATTATCCCGGATGTCAATTTTAAGCGGCGAAAAGAAATATGATCTGCTTATGTTACTATCGGGGCCTGAACCGCAGCGGACAATACTTGAGGATTTATTGCGAAGTCAGTCCGAAGATTACAATCAAAAGATTTTAATGGTGAGAGGAATTCCAGAAAGCACCGCGCGTCATCGGGTGAATGATGATTTTGAGATAGTTGGCTTTATGGGATCTGAAGAATTAAATAAAGCCATAGCCTCTTCGACTCTGGTTATTTGCAGATCAGGATATAGTACTGTCATGGATTTAGCTTTAATGAAGAAGAAAGCTATGTTTATTCCAACTCCCGGACAAACTGAACAGGAATATCTCGCTTCATATTTTATGAAAAGAAGAATTGCGTATTTTGAACCGCAAGAATCATTTAACTTGAAGCGGGCGATTGAAAGATCAAAGGAATATTCGGGCTTTAATTTTGAATTACCTGCTTCAGATATACGATCGCACCTCGAAAGCTCGCTTAATAACGCGTCACAATTTATTTTAAAACGTGAAAGAACATTAGCAGAAAATGCAACTGCTTAGACTCTTCTTTAAAGGTTGAAAGTACACTTTCAACTTTTTCAAAAAAAGAAAATTTAGTGATAACAAGAGCTTAATGGCGCGAGGATATTTTTGCCAAATGTCGTTTGCGCAGCCAAGGCATTGAGATTTTCTTTCAAAAATTACGATTGACTTCGGCTTGCTGAGGTATCCTGAAGCAAGTGCTTACTGGAATAATTTCTTCTTGCCCTGCCTGTAAATACGTGAGGGATTTTAATGAGGTGAAACAAAAATTTAAAGTTTTCGTCAAAGAATTTCCCTCTCCCAACCAGAATTTGTTGGGAAATTTAGCAGTGGCAGTTTTTGCCTGAGCTGAAACAAGAAAAATAAGACCCTATGACCTTTTTACTCTACTCTGTAACCTTGGTAGCCCTGGTTGTTATTATTTCTCGAGTGAATTTCTTTGGGACTAAGCGATCGAAGCGAAGCCCTCGCCGCACATTCTAATTCGCTCTTAACCGGATAATAATCTTTAGCTGGAGATTCTTATTTTTCTCTGCGCTGCGTGCGCCATTGTTGCAAGTTTGCCCATACAAGAAGAATGAGAAAGCTAAGCGTAATTAAAATGGTGATCATTGGTTTGAGTTTCCCCAAATGTCCCTTGCCCAACCGGCTTTGCTGTGAGAATTTGCCCACTCAGTCCACAACTGAGATATAAAGTGTTCACGGATTGGGGCAATAGTCATCAGATGTCAGCCAATTTCAGGACTTGAAGCTTCCTTTGTTTTTAAATTGATGTTAACCGTTAAGTGAATACTTAATGGAAAGATAACAGGTGAACACACATTGCATAAACAGTTTATCCCTGATCTTGCCGACCGATTTTTTCTAATTTGTGAATGAAGAAGCAAGTTAAGATTCTCATTGTGGATGATGAAATTGATGTGCTTGATTTTATAGCGTACAATCTTCAGCGCGAGGGCTACAAGACGTTAAATGCTAAGGATGGCATTGAAGCCGTTCAAGTGGCCTCTAAAGAAAAACCTGACCTCATAATTTTAGACATTATGATGCCTCGGCTTGACGGCTTTGGAGTTATTGATCATCTGCGACATTTGCCCGAAACGAAATCGACGCTCATTATTTTCCTCACGGCCAAGAACGATGAAGATTCCGAATTGCACGCCTTCAATTCCGGAGCTGATGACTATCTGACAAAACCTATAAAGCCACGCCTTTTAATCAGCAGAATCAAAGCTTTATTGCGCAGGAAGTTTGAATGGTCAAATGAAACAGAGAGGATGGAGGTGGGCAATATTGTTATAGACCCTGAAAGCAGGCTGGTAATAGTAGGGCAGGCAAGGATTTCTCTCGCAAGGAAGGAATTTGATCTTTTGAGCTTGCTCGCCTCAAGACCGGGGCGTGTTTTTCCTCGTCATGAAATTCTAAATGCCATATGGAATGATGATGAAACCATAGGCGACCGCACTATAGATGTACACATTCGTAAAATTCGGCAGAAGGTTGGAGAGGCTAATATTAAGACGGTGAAAGGCGTGGGTTATAAGTTTGACGGATAAGATTACTTCACTCAGCGTTTACTATAATTATTTTCTCATCACTCATTGAGCGATAGTTTCTGAAATATCATTTAAAATTTATTGTGTTATTGCGGTGTAAATAAAATATCACCCTGAAATTAAGTAGGTAACCTCACTTTCATTTCTTCATAAAACCATTTCAATGATGCCGTAATAGTGCACGGATACCTTTGCCTCATTCTAAACTTAAATCCTTAAAACATGCTTCACAAAAAATTACTCCGAACTACGGCATTGATGGCATTAGTGGTTACCCTTGGTCTCATGAATGCCTTCGCGGGCACGGTGATTGTTAACAGCAACATCACCACGAATACCACTTGGACCAACAGCAATGTTTACATTTTAGTTGGTTATATTTATGTGACTAATGGTGCTCAGCTCACTATTAATCCGGGCACTATTATCCAGGGAGACAGTGCAACATTGGGCTCACTAATTATAACGCGCGGCTCAAAGATTCATGCAGTCGGAACCGCGTGTCAACCTATTGTTTTCACTTCAGAAAAACCTGCTGGAGCACGTAAGCGCGGTGACTGGGGTGGTGTGATTCTTCTTGGATATGCGGCGGTAAACTGGCCGGGAGATACGGGACATATTGAAGGAATTGTTCCTAATCCTAATACTCTATATGGCGGTGGAAAGAATCCAAATTTTGGTAACACGGATCATCCGGTTAATACTGACAATTCCGGCATTATGGAATATGTTAGAATTGAATTTGCCGGTGTTGCGCTTTCGCCAAACAATGAAATCAATGGTTTAACCTTTGGCGGCGTTGGGAATGGAACAACAATTGACCACATTCAGGTCAGCTACTCCAATGACGATTCTTACGAGTGGTTTGGAGGTCATGTTGATTGCAAGTATATCATTGCTTATGATGGCATTGATGACGACTTTGATACTGACAACGGTTATTCCGGACGAGTGCAGTTTGCGCTTGGTATGCGTGATCCCAATGTGGCTGACGTGTCAGGATCTAAATCCTTTGAATCGGATAATGACCCTACAGGTGATGCATCTCTACCGGTAACACATGGGATTTTCGCAAACGTAACCGCTCTTGGTGGTTCATCAAATAACAGCGGTAATCCTTTATTTATCGCAAGTGCTCACACGCGTAGAAATTCATTCCTTAAGATATACAATACTATAATGATGGGCTTTCCACTGGGAATTTTAATTGACGGTGATAATCCGGGTGCATCAACCATTTGCAACTATGCTGATACATCAGAAGTTCAAAATTGCTATGTTCAACAGGCCCTTGGTAACTATTATTCTTTTACTCCAACAACTTCAAGCTGTCAAGCACAAGCAACAACAAATCTTACCAGTTCAGGAAACGTGTTCTCTACTCAATACAGTGGAGTGCTGAATAGTCCTGATTTCCCGATCTCTAACGTACAAAGTAACATGACTCCAGCTTCAGGAAATCCGTTGCCTGCTGCGAACAATAGCTTATACGGAGGTGATCCATTTTTTACCAATACTACGTATATAGGCGCATTTAATCCTGACGGAAGCTCAAATTGGGCGGGTGATTGGACAAATTTCGACCCCGTCAATACAGTGTACGGCACTAAAGTTAATTACACACCTTCAGTTGCTGTTACTTCAACAACACCAGTAATTTGCCCCAACTCCGGTGCTGCTGATATCACACCTTCAGGCGGTATCTCTCCTTATGTTTATAGTTGGTCAAATGGAGCAACCACCCAGGATCTTAGTGGTGTTGCAAAAGGTAATTATACAATTACTCTTTATGATGCAGGTCACGCATGTTCAGTTTCAAAGAACGTAAAGATTACTCAAACCCTCCCGATTTTAACGAGTTGCACTCCAACATCTTCTTCTGTAACTGTGTTCTGGTCAGGAAACTTGGCTGGTCATGTTACGGGCTATCAGGTTCGCAGCAAAAAACACTCAGTTAGTAGTTGGGGTGCTTGGGTTTCTGCAGGAAATGGAAACAGCTTTACAGTTAGCGGATTGATTTCAAACACATCCTATGATTTCCAATTGCGTGGAAATTGTACGGGCGGCGCAAAAACGGGAAACTCTGCTACACTCACTTGTTCGACCACACTTAAACTTGCTGGTGAAGAAGGAAGCGATGCACCCTCGGTAGCTGTTTATCCTAACCCAACTTCGGGTGAATTTAAAGTTGAATTGAACGGATTTGCATCCGGTTCTACTTTAGACCTTAAAGTGACCAATGTTTTGGGTCAAGTAGTTTATAACGAGAATGGAATTAGCAGTGATAATTCCACTCTCGAAGTAAATCTAAATGATCAGCCGGAAGGATTATACAGTCTAGAAGTAAGTGATGGAACGAATCGCTACGTGCAAAATGTAATCCTTAACAAATAAGTTTTTAAACAGCTTGATCTAATAACAATAAAATGAGGCGCATTTATATGCGCCTCATTTTCCATTATGAAAAAAATCTAAAATCATGCGAAGCAAAACTCTACTAATAATCATGTTGCTGCCTGCTATAGCAATGGCTCAGCAACCTCATCCAATCGGATTTAATCATTGGCTCACTAACACGCAGCGTAATGAGCAGATAAAATCAAAAACACTAAACACAAGTGACAAACTCCTGAATGATTCCTATTTCCTAAGTGGGACGAGGACCGATACTTTTGACATGGTTAATTCAATTTGGCGTTCAATAGACTCTGCCCAATATCTCTATAGCCAGATTGACTCCACACTGTCCAGTTATAATCGGGTCGTTAACGATCCTGACAGCGGTTGGATCAGTTATTTGGCCACCTATTATTTCTACAACCCTCTAAAGCAGGACACAGGTGAAATCTATCAGTTTTACGATAACATAAATGACGTTTGGGACAATGAGAGCAGAATCACTTATGCATATGATGACGACGGAAATGTTTTGATCAATACTATCTATAATTGGATCGACTCCATAAGCACCTGGGTGAATTCGAGCCAAATTCAAAATGCTTACGATAGTAATTATAACTTAATTCAATCGGCTCTTTTCAGTTGGAATAACTCAACTCTTCAGTGGGATAGCTTAGGAAAATTCGTTTATGCATACGATTCGAGTAACAATCAGATATTAGAAACTGATTATTTCGGTGGGATCCCTTCGTATCAATATTCGCGCTATTACAATTTTGCGGCTTTGGACACAGAAGCAATAGGAAAAATTTGGAGTGGAAATAATTGGAAGAATAACGTTAAGGACACTTTTGCTTACGATGCCAGCAAGAACCTGATCTTGTTTATTCGATACGATTGGAGCAACAGTGCGCATTTGTTTAATAAAACTGATACTAAAACGGAATACGCTTATGATGGCCAAAATCAGGTTGTATCAAGGCTAGATTACAATGGTGATGGGGCAACTACTTTTTATCCGGCTGATAGCTTTGGTTACCAATATAATTTGGATGATAATCTCATTTATAGTTTGTTAAAAAATTACAGCACTGCAACATCTTCCTTTGTAAATTTTCAACAGACATTTTACTACTACACTGATTTTCTTTCGGGTATCAATTCGGTTATGAAAAATAATTCTAGCTTCTCCCTTTATCCATGCCCGGCTCACAATTCTCTTCAATTAAGAGTTACGACCGGCGATGAGACGAAGATAAGGTTGGAGTTGTGGGATGAAAAAGGAAACATCCTTAGCTCTTTTTCGCAAACGCTTGTTCAAGGAGAGAATTCCATAATATTGGATGTATTATCACTGGCACCCGGAGCATATTTTCTTAAGCTTGCAGATGACGAAAATAAAATTCAATCAGTAAGGAAATTCATAAAACAATAACGCCGCTTTTATTCTGATAGCTGGAACCATATAGTTCCGGCTTTTGCTGACTTTTATGAATGATAAGCGTCAATAAGTCGAAGGGCGCCTTACAGGACGCCCCCGAGGAAACAAAACTCAAACTGCTTAGGCAAATGCTTTAATTAATCTAAACAATATTCTTAGAGATTGAACAAAGTTAGATTGGAGATATTACTCCAATATTTTTCAAGTGTTAAAATTAGATGATGAGGGTCTTAACTATGATTTTAGCTTATCCCACGGGAAGAATTTCAGGGGTCTTCTTAGTAATTATTGGGTAAGGGCTAATATTACTTCTTTCGCTCTGTAGTGAAGTGAACTAAATCTTCCAGCGAAGATCGCGAAGGAGAAGATGAAAAAGAGCGAAGAATATCAAGGGCCTCATTGCGATACCTGATCATCTGCTCACTCGCATATTCAATTCCGCCTGATTTTTTTACAAGCGCAATTACCTCGCTGACTTTGCCGGCATCATGATTATGATTTTTTATTGCGCTTTTTATCTTCCGTCTTTCCAAAGCCGATGAGTTGTTTAACATATAGATTACCGGTAGTGTCAGTTTCTTTTCTTTAAGATCAATACCCTTTGGCTTTCCTGTATCGTCAGTTGAAAAATCCAACAGATCATCTTTAATTTGAAACGCAATGCCAGTTTTCTCTCCGAATAATTTCATTTTAGAAACTACGGAATCATCGGTAGCCACTGATGCGACGCCGCAAGCGCAAGCCGAAGAGATGAGCGTGGCAGTTTTCTGTCTAATTATTTCAAAGTAATCCGCTTCACGAATATTCAGCCGTCTAGTTTTTTCTATCTGCAGCAGCTCACCCTCGCTCATTTCTCTTACTGCATCTGAGACGATTTGAAGAAGCCGGTAATCTTGATTTGTAAGACTTAGTAACAAGCCTTTTGAAAGTAAATAATCCCCTACTAACACGGCGATTTTATTTTTCCATAGTGCATTTATGGAAAAGAAACCGCGACGTTCGTAGGAATCATCCACTACATCATCATGCACCAATGTAGCTGTATGAAGCAATTCGATTAGGGCGGCGGCGCGGTGGGTAGAATCATTTACCTCACCAATCATTTTTGCGGATAGAAATACAAACATTGGCCGAACCTGCTTGCCTTTCGTGCGCACAATGTAGCGCGTTATGGCATCCAGGAGTGGGACACGACTCTTCATGGAGTCACGGAATTTTTCTTCGAACTCCAGCAACTCAGGCGCAATTGGTTTTCTGATTTCTTCCAGCGATATCATGAATCGGTGAAAATAGTTTGAAATTAATCATCGGATGAATTGGCTTAACATGCAACAATAAATGTACATGGGGCGTATTGTTCTTAGGTGACGGAGTGATTCCTGAACAGATTGTTAACGGTAACCGGAATCGTTTCCTGAATTCTCCGAATGTCTACCTTGCACTCACACAAACAAATGATGCCGGAAAATTTTCTAAAGAAGCTCAATCGGCAAAGAATTGCAGCGGAAAATAATTTTTTCAGATTCCTCCGCCGCATTAGCATGCCATTGGCACGACTTGCTTTTTTTGTTGTATTCTTTTGGTTTGGGATCCTTAAAATTCTGGAGCTAAGTCCTGCTGATGGCGTTGTTCATACACTTTATGAGCATACAGTTCCCTTTGTTCCCTGGAAGCTCTTCATTTTTTTCTTCGGAGCTTACGAGTGTGTGATAGGAATAATTTTTCTTTTCCCGGGGAAGGAGAAGTGGGCACTTTATCTTTTAATCCCGCATATGATTACTACATTTGGTCCTCTTGTAATTATTCCTAAGCTGACCTGGAAATCTTTCATGGTTCCGAACTTAATAGGCCAATACATAATTAAAAACCTCGTGATTATTGCATTGGCAATTTTTATTGCTGCTTATGTTTGGGAGAGCAATTATAGGAGTAAGAATAGTGAAGTGGGATCTTCTGAAGTAAAAATCAAGAGAGCTTAATTCTAACTCAGCCTTAATGATTAGGTAAACATCTTAGACTGTATGACGCTCTTTCTTAAATTCGGCCGCTCCTTTTAACTGATTGTACCAATCTTGTCCGTATTTTCTAATGAGAGCATCTTTCACGAATTCAAATACAGTAATTCCCAATTCTGCTCCATTCTTACAAGCCGGATCACAGATGTCCCACCGGTCATAATTTACAGCGTCATAAGTTTCATATTTTGTAATTCTTACTGGGTATAAGTGACACGAGACGGGCTTTCTGAAATTAATTTTTCCTTCAAGAAATGCACGTTCAATTGAGCATTTTGCAATTCCATTTTCGAAATATGCATACGCACATTCTTTAACGCCTTTTACAAGTGGAGTTACAAAATCACCTTCACTATCAATGAGCCAGCTTCCGTATTTCTTCACTGATTGCCTGCCTTCATCGCTCATGTAAGGCTCTACATCATTTCGTACTGATTCAAGAATCGAGGTTTCTTCCCAATCTAAGGGTGCTCCAGAATCTCCGGTTACACAGCATGATCCTTTGCAACGATCCAGTGAACACACAAAGTGTTTCTCAATCAGTTCTTCGGAAACTATCGTATTGTCAATGACGATCATTGACGGTAAAGGTAGAGAAAGTGCTTCGCTTTAAATTTCATTTGAACGAAGCGATTCGATAAGGTGAATGGTTTAATTCTAAAAAAGCATTTACTGAACACGCCCGAGCGATGCGCTCCAGTTATGGTTGTTGTCTGTTAGCACTAAATAATTCCTGTTGAACTTGGAAATATCAATACGGCAGTTCAAATTTTCGTTTGGCATAAATGGGTTAGTGTGATCAAAGAGATTGATGTCGTACCCTCCGGTATTCCATCCGGATTGCTGATAAACTAAGACCATGCTGGCATCGTTGGGAGCCTTATCAGAATTGAAAGCTGTGGTCGAATCCGCTTGTTTATAGATGTAGACCATGTCATCTGTAAAAGTCCAGTAGTAAGTGTATCCTGGTGAGTAAATCTCCCACATTTTCCAGGTACCAATCACCATATCCTTATCGAATATAAGCCCCTTTTTACAGGAGGTAAATGCAAGTGCAAGCACAAGCACAAGTAATAACATCTTGGGTCGCATAAGATATTGGGTCTAAAATTTTTTACTGACTTGAGCACTGAGCGATTATATACGTTGGTCAGGAAAGAAAGTGACAAAAAAAATGAAGAAATTTTTTCCTGACTTTAGCGATACTTAAAGAACCAGATCATAAAGTTCTGTCAGGGAATGCCTTATTCATAGCTTCGGCGAGGGAATGAACCTGCAATTTTTCGTAGATCCTTTTTACAAATGTGCGCACGGTGTCGTGTGTTATTCCCATTTCTGAAGCAATCATTTTATAGCTGTTTCCCTTGATGAGAAGCCGTAACACTTGTTGCTCACGCTCAGTGAGCCGATCAAATTCTTCACTGCGTGCAGGCTGTTTGGGAAATAGTTCAAGCACTTTTCTGGCGATCGTTGAAGTCATTGGTGCCCCGCCTTGTGTCACGTCTTCGATTGCTTTAATTATTTCCTGAGGCGGTGTTTTCTTTAGAATGTATCCGTTTGCACCGGCACGGATAGCGTCAAATACTTTATCGTTGTCTTCAAATACAGTTAAGATGAGCACATTCAACGAAGGGAATTTTTTTCTGATAATTTTCAATCCTTCAATGCCGTTTACACCCGTCATTTCGATATCCATGAGCGCAACATCCGGCTTCAGCACTTCCACTTCAGCTTCTACGGTATTGCAATTCTCAAAAGCACCCACCAGTTCGAAACCTTTCGATTTTTCAATTAATAGCGAAAGTGATTGTCGCAGGTACTTGTTGTCTTCGTAAATAATGACTCTGATTGCCATTCAAAAATTCTGTTGATGGTAAGACTAAGTCGAAACAATCGGAAGCTCAAGCTCAATGGCGGTGCCGTGCCCGGGCTTAGAATCGATAGTAAGTTTTGCACCGATAAAGTTAGCCCGTTGCTGCATATTAACCACACCGTTACCTGATCGGTTTTCCTGTACCTGAAATCCTTTGCCGTTATCTTCAATTCGCAATACAAGTTTTCCGTGCACTTTTTGCAGAGTGATTTTTCCTTTTTCTGCTTTGGAATATTTTGCCATGTTATTTATAGCTTCTTTATAGATCAGATAAAAATCTTTTCGCTTTTCCATGGGAATCACAAGGTCTTTGGCATCATCCGCCAACTCAATTTGGAATTCGATGCCAGCCGCTTCAAGCATATTGCCGGCATATTCACGCATGCGCACCAGTATGTTGCTTACTTTGTCATTTTTTGGATTTACTGACCAAACAATATCACTCATCAATTCCATTGCTTCTTTGGAAGCAAAGGAAATTGTTTCGAATAATTCTTTTTCTGATGACTGTTGATCAGAATAATCTTTTGCCATTTGACTCATCAATGAAATGCTACTCAGCGTTGATCCCACATCATCATGAAGATCGCGGGCAATTTTACTGCGTATGGAGAAAAGTTTTTTGATCTGGTTGATTCGGTAGCGATAAAAAAGATAAAGAGCAGAAAGGGCGGTTAATGCTACCAATGCATAGAACCACCATGTTCGGTACCACGGAGGTGTAATAATAATTTGAAGGGAAGTGCTTTTAGGATTTCTTACCCCGTGATTATTTGAGGCAGTAACGATGAAAGTGTAATGGCCGGGCTGAATATTGGTGTAGGAAGCAAAACTTTGATTTCCGGCATGCACCCAATCATTATCGACGCCTTCCAACTTGTAAAAATATTGATTGGATGACGGATCAGCGAAATCAAGAGCGGCAAATGAAATAGAAAAAAAATTCTGATCGTAACGCAGCGTAAGTTTTTCATGCTGGAGAAAATCAATGAGCAACGTGCTGTTACGCTGCGCAAAAATAGACTGGTTATTTAGCTTAAAGTCAGTGAACTTGATTTTTGGAATACGCTCATTGCTTCTAATGCTGTCGGGAAAAAATGAGATGAAGCCCCTTTCATTTCCGAAGACCAGTAACTTATTTGTTGCGCAGGAAGCATTGGCATTGAAACGATTTGTGAGTAATCCGTCGTGCACATTGAATTTAATTTCGGAGTTAGAAGCCGGAAGAATGCGAAGCAATCCTTCATTAGTGCTTACCCACAAAGACCCGTGTGAATCTTCCTCAATTGAATTGATGAGGAGAAAATCTCCTTCATAAGAAATCTTGATTGTTTTAAACTGAGCCATTCGTTCATCATAAAAGCATAAACCCTTCTTCGTACCTATCCAGATGCGATTGTCTCGCGCAGCGTGAATGCACGTGATACCGTTATCGGGGAGCGAGGATGAATCATCAGGTAAATGAAAATAGGAGGTGGCCTTTCCTGAAGAAGGCAAATAACAAAAGAGGCCATTGTCAGTGCCGATCCAGATTTTTCCTGACGGTGCACATGTCAAACACCTGATGATATTGGATGCATCCAAACCACTCTGCTTATTAGTTTTTAAGATGGGTTCTGCTGCTCCTGATTGAGGATGATAAACGAAGAGTCCTTTTCCGCTTCCGGCCCAAATATTTCCTTGCTGATCCTCGGCAAGTGACTGGATGCTCGACATGTTTTCGATTTTCGAGGCAGGCGGCGAGATTGCATGCGGCGTGAAATTTAAAGCCGTTAGAAATTTTTCTTTTTCTTCTTTGGAAATTTCAAACAATCCTGATCCGGCTGTGCCGATGAAGATTTCGCCGGCTTTTGAAACCAGCACTACAAGCAGGCCTTTGATCTCATCTCCGCTTGCTTTGATCATCGAAAATTTCTTAATCTTATGCAAAGCCGGTACATACGCAAATACGGTATCACTTTCAGAAACCATCCACGGCGTTCCATCTTCATCAGCGCTAATGCTTCCGATCACTACCTGAGTCAGATTGAATTGAGGCGTGACGAGTGGATAGAAGTTGAACTGATCTGTCGCGCGAATGAATTTTGATAACGACTTCCGGGTCCCAATCCACAAAATATCACTGGCATCTTCGTAAAACGACCATACAGAATTGTCGGACAAACTTTTTGTATCATTTGCATCATTGATGTAATGCGCAAGAGGTTGAATGCTTAAATCTTCATTCAATTTAAAACGATAAAGGCCATTGTCAACAGTTCCAAGCCAGCATTCATTTTTGCAATCAATAAAAAATGCATTGTTGCTGATAAGTGTTGTTTGGAAGGCTTTATCAATGGCGGGCAGCACGTGATGAAAATGAAATTTATTCTCACTTATGTCTGAGGCACTGAGCAAATCCACGGAAGCCGGATAGGTGAGAATCCAAACGTTTCCATTTCGATCAGGGTAAATTTTGAGAATGCTGCTATTGCTGACGGAAGAAATATCATGCATCGTGTGAGTGAAGTGCTGAAACTTAAAATTCTTACTGCTCACGTCTTCGCTGGTTATAAAGTAGAGACCCTGATCAGTGCCAATCCATCCGTTGCCATGAACATCGAATGCAATTGAGTATATCGAATTGCTGGCTATTGAAGGCATGTTATTTTCATTGTGAACAGGAAAAATCCAGGATGCAGATTTTGAGTTGCCCTGATTTTGCGACGGTAAAATTGCAAGACCTTTATCTAGCGTTCCTACCCACAAGTTGCCTTCTGCATCTTGCGCAATTGAGTAGACATAGTAGTCATTCAGAAAATAATTGAAGCGATCATGCTTGTCATCATATTCGCATAATCCTTTTTTCGTTCCCACCCATATTGATCCATTGGCAGTTTTAAGCACAGCATAAACCTGATTGTCGGGAAGTGAATATTCATCTTCATTTTCCTGCCTGTAAATTTTATAGTTGATTCCGTTATACTTGATTAATCCTTCATCAGTTCCCATCCATAAGAAACCACTTGTGTCTTGCGTAATGGAGAAAATGTCCAGATCCCTTGATTCGATATCCGTTAAATTATTTTCGAACACTGATTGTAAAACCTGAGCATGTGCCTCGCGAATGACGCAGGCAATACTGATCAGGAATAGCTGAAGAAAACGCAAAGCAAATTTTTTCACTCCGGCTCTCTGTTGTTGTAAAGTTAGTCAGGTGATTTCAGAATGCCGGCCCTCGATCTATCGCTGGCTCGTGATTTCAATTGCACAATACGGCGGACAATGCCAGGGTGATGAAGCCGTAGTCACAGGTCCTGCTCCGGGCTGCGCCTGCGCACCCATGTAGTTGGTAAACCAATTTTGCTGATCAGTTCTTTCAGAATGCTGGTAAACAGGTTTGCCGCTTTTTCTCCAGGAAGGATCGAGTTTCCGTAATACCGTATCACCGGCTTGATAGAGCGTATCATTCACATCGAGCAGAGGATACACCCACGTGTTGTCAGTAAGGCCGATCACCAGCGTTCCTTTGTTTTGAATAATGCTGTCCACAGTATTCATTGAAACAATATAAACAGTTTTTATTCCTGCCTGCGGCTTGTTCGAGAGTGTGTAGCAGCAATAGAGGGCAATGGCCAGCGCAACTATTAAGATAATGATGAGAAGGTTTTTCATTGGGTTTGTGTTTAGATGCTGAGAAAGGTAGAAAAGATAATTTAAAGTAGCTGCCGCGGACACCCCAGCCGCGGCAGCGTAAAACCAAACCCTCACCTTACCCAACAATGAGGATTTCAGTGTCGGCTGATCCCGGTGTTTGAAAATCAAATCAACCGATATGTTGAATCACATCTGCCTTCACTGTTTCGTTTGAAGCAGCGTGAGTCCTGCTAATCTTTTATTCATGAAGCCGGATTGTTCAGTCATTCAATTAATGGCCCAGTCGTTTTGCACTTCCTCCAAACCTCCTTGGCTGATGACTGCGAAAGACGGCATCGGGTGGAATGCTCATGACGTGTTTTCTCACCATCATCCACACAACGTTCGCGGTGTTTTCATTACAAAGCAGCACATGAGGGAACTCGGGAGAGCTACTCTGTAATTTGCGCAGCGTAACAGGTTTCAATGACATTGTTTTCATTTTTGAAAATTTTATTTGACGGTGTAAAAGTCCTGCGAATGCCGGTTCCCTGCAATCACATCTTGATGTGACAAACTCAGATCTGAATTGAAACATCTCATCAAGTCTTCAAAAAAAAGAGCCGGCGATTGACTGGCTCTTGGAGTGTTCCCGTGCCCATATCGGGCATTCTGCTTCGAGCAGAAAATGTTTCAAAGATCTGATCGGCTCAATGAAAGAAGAAGAGCAGCATGATCAAAGTGGAAACCGGGATCGCGTGAAATAAAACGATGCCTTTCAATGTCATTTGTTTTAGGTTAACTGAATGAGTCAAAACTATGATTGGCGGTACCCCTCCATCAATCCCCGAAAGCGGTGGTTTTTGAAATGAGACTTGCAGTTCCTTCAGTCTTGGGGATAGTTATCGGACGTTATCTTTGCGCGCTATGGCGGAAAAAGATTTGTTCAAGGAAATTATTTCTCACTGCAAAGAATATGGATTCATTTTTCCATCAAGTGAAATTTATGACGGGCTTAGTGCCGTTTATGATTATGGTCAGAATGGTGTCGAGCTGAAAAATAACATTCGCGAATACTGGTGGCGCTCGATGGTGCAGCTTCATGAAAACATTGTCGGCATCGATGCAGCCATATTCATGCACCCGACAACCTGGAAGGCTTCGGGCCACGTGGATGCGTTTAACGATCCGCTGGTTGATAATAAAGATTCGAAAAAGCGATACCGCGCTGACAATTTGATTGAAGATTACATATCAAAGCTCGATGCGAAAATTGAAAAGGAAGTTGAAAAAGCGAAGAAAAAATTCGGTGACTCTTTCGATAAAACTCTCTATCGATCCACCAATCCGCGCGTGGTAGAAACACAAAAGAAAATTGATGAGATTAATGGCAGAATGAAACGGGCGCTCGAAGAGAATGACATGAATGAAATGAAACAGATCATTCTTGACTGCGAAATAGCCGATCCGATTTCCGGCACGCGCAATTGGACGGATGTTAGACAGTTCAATTTAATGTTTGAAACGCAGCTTGGTGCAGTATCCGAAGAATCCGGTACGATTTATCTGCGTCCTGAAACTGCACAGGGAATCTTTGTAAATTTTTTGAATGTGCAGAAGACGGGAAGAATGAAAATTCCGTTCGGCATTGCACAAACGGGCAAAGCATTCCGAAATGAAATCGTGGCCCGGCAATTCATTTTTCGCATGCGCGAGTTTGAGCAGATGGAAATGCAATTCTTCATCGAGCCCGGAACAGAGGAAGGATGGTATGAAAAGTGGAAAGAAACAAGAATGCAGTGGCACAAGCGACTTGGATTTCCGGAAACGAAATATCGCTTCCACGATCACCTTAAACTTGCTCACTATGCTAAGGCAGCGTGTGACATCGAGTTTGAATTTCCTTTCGGTTTTAAAGAGCTCGAAGGCATTCATTCGCGCGGTGATTTTGATTTGGGCAATCATGAAAAATTTTCGGGAAAGAAGCTGCAATACTTCGACTCTGAAAGCAGCGAAAGTTATGTGCCCTATGTGATTGAAACCTCAATTGGCTTAGATCGAATGTTTCTCGCTATGATTTCTGCTTCTTACACTGAAGAGAAAGTGCCGACGGCTGTTGAAGGTGAAGAAGCAACACGTGTTGTTTTGAAACTTCCCGCGCTCCTTGCACCTGTGAAAGTGGCCGTGCTTCCTCTCGTTGCAAAAGATGGTTTGCCTGAAAAGGCAAAAGAAATTTTTGATCGCCTGAAATTTGTTTGCCGTTGCTTCTACGAGGAGAAAGACACCATCGGTCGCCGATATCGCAGGCAAGATGCCATCGGAACACCCTATGCGCTTACTATCGATCACCAAACCCTGATTGATAACGCGGTGACGATTCGTTATCGCGATTCGATGAAACAGGAAAGAATTTCAATTGACGAAGTGGAAACGATTGTAAAAGAGAAACTGGAATGGAAAAACTTATTGCAGTAACGTGTGCTGCAACTTGAAATAAATTTTTGTCGTATTCAGAGGAACATTTTCGAATCGTAAAATATGTCTTCGAAGAAACGACGGAACAAACCCGTAAAAGCTAAAGCTCCTTCGAAAAAGATCCAGGAAGAGAAAAAGCCGGATCTGCGGAGCTATCTCTTCATTGCAGTCATAGGCCTCATCACATGGTTTAGTTTTTCTCCTTCGCTCGATAATGATTTCGTTAATTGGGATGATCCTGTTTATGTAGAAAATAATCCGCTCGTTAATTCGGGTCACACTGATTTGCCGGCCATTTTCCGCACACCTGTATCCCTCAATTATCATCCGCTCACAGTACTGACGTTGGCCTGGAATTATCAATCATCGAAACTGGATGCTCGAAGTTACCATCTCACCAACCTTTTGCTTCATACAGCGAATACAGCACTGCTATTCATTTTTATTTTGCTCCTCACCAATGGAAGTTTATTGATGGCCTCAACGGCAAGCCTGATTTTCGGCATTCATCCGATGCACGTGGAATCAGTTGCTTGGGTGAGCGAGAGGAAAGATGTGCTTTATGTTTTCTTCTTTTTTCTCGGACTCATTTCTTACCTGAGGTTCATCAAAACCAAAAAAAACCTGTGGCTAATTGTCACCTTTCTTCTCTTCATCGCTTCATGCCTTTCAAAGGCAATGGCTGTGGTTTTCCCGATTTTACTCATGCTCATCGATTATTTTAAGGAAGGAAAACTCGATTTGAAAAAACAGTGGAATAAGCTGCCCTTCTTTGTTGCTTCAGTTATATTTGGAACTGCTGCCATCATCATTCAATCAAAAGGTGCATTGAATGATTTGGCTGTGCTCACCATACCGCAACGAATCGTTGGAGGATGCTATGCAGCCTGTGTATACATCATAAAATTTTTTGTTCCGGTTCAACTGTCCGCATTCTATCCATATCCCGGTGTTCAGGGTCAAATTATTTTTCCCGGTTACTATTACGTTGCACCGATTGCACTTTTGTTCATCGCATTTTTACTATGGAAATACCGTAAGCGACGCTTTTTCTTTTTCGGGATGATGTTTTTTTTCGCCACAGTGATTTTGGTGCTGCAGTTTATCGCGGTAGGAAGTGCGATTGTAGCAGAGAGATACAGCTACCTGAGCTATGCAGGCATCGCCATTGTTATCGCAGACCTGTCGAGAAAATATTTACTGCAGAAGAAAATTTTTCGCGTTACTGAATTCGGTGCAAGCTGCATGATGATGGTCATCATTTCACTTTTGTTTGCACATTCCACATTTGCCCGCTGCAAAGTGTGGAGCAATCCTGAGACACTGTGGACTGACGTGATTCAAAAATATCCGCTACAGGTGGAAACAGCGTACCGAAATCTCGGCAATTACTACGGCAGCCGGAATGAAACTGAAAAAGGATATGCCGCGTACATGAATTTACTTAAAATGAAATCGAAAGATTCGAAAGTGTACAGCAACCTTGGAAACTTGTATGCGATGAAAGACAATCTTGACAGTTCTCTTTGGGCTTACGGTTATTCCATTCAACTCGACAGCACGAACACGGATGCTTATGTGAATCGCGCCGTTACGCTCCTGAACATCGGTCGAGTTCAGGAAGCGATCACCGATTTGCATCACTCGCTGAAAATGCCTGAGCCGAATCCAATAGCCTACAAGCTTCTGGGGTCAGCGTACATTTCCGCTTCTCAATTCGATAATGCTGCGGAAGTTTTGACCATCTATCTGAAATCTTTTCCTGAAGATGGTGAAGCTTATTACAAACGCGGAATCGCTTACAGGCAACTTGGTAAGGAGAGTGAGTCTGAAGCTGATTTGAAGCGAGCGGGTGATCTTGGTGTGAAAAAGTGATCTAAAGTTTTATGAGATCATTTAATTAAGAATGATCTTCTTCGTTATCCAACTTTTTCCGCTTTTCATTTCAATAAAATAAATTCCTCTGCTCAGCGGGCTCAGGTCAAGATTCATCAGGTGGTTTCCAGTCGAAAAATTTTTATCAGCCATTTTCATCACAGTCCTTCCTGTGGCATCTTTCAAATCAAAAACTACATTCTCTGCAGTGGAAACCGAAAATGAAACAGCTAAAAGATCGGTGGCCGGATTTGGAAAAATCACAAATTCATCACCCGCTGAAATGGTGTGAGATGAGGTAGGATAAATGTTTACCGTATCGCACGTTGTGTCGTGACTGCATCCGTCATATGCAACCAGGCAAACGGTGTAGGTTCCGCTATCGCTATAGACGTGGATGGGATTTTGTTCCGTAGAAAAATTTCCGTCGTCGAAATTCCAAAACCATTGTGTTGCGTAGACGGTCTCATCGGTGAATTTAACTGTGTCGGCAGCTTGAGTGAAGGCAAATGCAGCTGTGAATTCCGGACACTCTACATCCAGCAATTGGCAAATGGTGTCGGCAGCGCAACTGTCTTTCGTGATCAGGCATACGAGATATGTGCCGCCCGAATCGAACGTGTGAATTGGATTTTCATCTGAAGAAAAATTACCGTCTCCGAAATTCCAGCTCCACTGAATCGCATTTACGGACTGATCGGTGAACTGAACGATGTTGTCATCAGTGAGAAATGAAAATGCGGCATCGAACGGCGGACATGAAACTGTAATCAACTTACAGATCGTATCTGCAGAACAAATTCCATTTGAAGCAATCAGGCACACGGGATAAACTCCTCCCGAAGTGTATTCATGAACCGGATTTTGTTCCTCTGAAGAAATTCCATCTCCGAAAAACCAGCTCCAGGAAATCGGTGAGCCTTTCGTTGAATCGGAAAATGAAACTATGTTAAAGTTTTCATTGTAGCCAAAATAAGCAAGGAATCCATTGCAGGTATTAATGGTTTGCACGATTGTGTCGCGGCTCAGGTTGCAAGAATCGACCACGATGAGCGATACATTGAAATTTCCGAACTGATTGTAAATGTGCTGCGGATTTTGAATGGTGTCAGTGCTTCCGTCGCCGAAATCCCAAAACCATGTTGCAGCATTTACTGATTGATCATTGAACTGCACAATCGTAGAATCCGGATATTGCTCAGAGAAATTGGCGACAAGATTATCCGTGCACACGTTCAAAGTCACGCATTTAGTTTTTTGTGAACAGGAATCGATTCCGGTAAGGCAAACGTTGTAGTTGCCCTGGTAATCGTAGGTGTGATTAGGATTCATTGCTGCACTTGTATTCCCGTCGCCGAAATCCCAGAGATAGCTTGCAGCATTGTACGATTGATTGGTGAAATCGATTTCCTTTCCGGTTTGTGTGAATGAAAATTGCACAGTGGGAAACACAGGACAATGTTCATTCAGCTTTACGATCCATCCGCCGTTGATCACTCTGCAATCGTTGCTGAAACAACTGTGGTGATGATCGCCGTCGGAAGAAAGTGTTCCTCCCGCAATGATTACATCGCTTGAATCAAGAACGGTTTCGCAATGACTCCAGTCATCCCAGGTTCCTCCTGTACTTTTCTTCCAGACGACTGTTGAATCAATTTTCATTTTCATTGTCCACTGATCATCGCTCAGCCATGTATTGTGATGATCAGTGACGTCGCCATCCTGTGAATATGATGAGCCGGTGATCACCATTGAACTATCTCCCATTAATTCCATTTGTGAAACGAAATCACCGTGACTGCCGCCGAATGATTTATTCCACTTCATGGCTCCCGATGTGTCGACTTTAAAGATCCACTCATCAAAATCATTAATGCTTCCGTGATGCCCGTGAACAGCGCCCGATGCTGATTGACTCATGCCCGCAATGACATAACCATAGGGGAAAGCCACGATCGATCGTGCCTCTTCATTCATGGAATCGCCATAGCAAGTAGCCCAAAGGACGCTAGTTGATTCACTGAGGCGAAGAAGAAAAATATCGCTTCGCCCGTGATTGGATTGAAACAATGAATCGTTGCTTGTTGTGCTCCCCGCGAGCAGATAGCCACCCTGCGGAGAAGAAATGATATCATTCAGATTTTCGAATCCTGACCCGCCAATTACTTTTTGACTGATAACATTGAAATTCTGATCGAGACGAAGCAGGAGCAAATCGCGGAGATTGTTCGTGTACGTTTCTCCGGCAAAGAACAATCCGCCGGTATTGTCAGGAATTATTTTTGAGTATTGCGGAGCGGCCACGGAATCGAAGTAGTACAATTTGACGGCGACTGAATTGCCGATGTTGTCACAGGTCATGATCAAGTTGAAAGCAGACTTCTGTTTTGTCATGCTGCCGGTGATAAAATATTTTCCGGCGTTATTTTGTGCAAGACTGAAGGAATGATAATTTGCACTATCGGGTGGTGAATAAATTTTTTCCCAGAGTAAATCCCCACTGCTGTTGTAGCTTCTCAGTCCGATCGATGTTGAATCATTGCAGCCCATAAGATCATACAGCACAGTGAAAACAGTATCGGAGACGGTGACAGCCGCCGTGACTGATGCATTCGGAATGCATTGCTCCCATTCCACGCCGGGCGCAAATTGCGCCATGCTGGCCGATGAGAGCAGGAGCAGAAAGCCGAACGTGAAAAAAAATCTCATGCGATTCAACTTGATAACGGGAAATTGCCGAAGTGAAAACTGATGATGTTTTTTTTCGGACCCCGTTCAATTACAAAGTACGAGGATTTTTATGAGAGGGAGATTCTGCATCAACATACAGTGAGTTTTGTTACTGCAAATGCCAATTGGTAAACAAGATCATTTCAGAGCGAGGAAATTCTTCACGGCCTCTTCCGCTTCTCTCACCGCTTTGTCAAGATGATCATTCACAATGATCA
>Ga0335085_10003260_pt1 | contig 28433 bp, 25 predicted proteins | sample Lox_Sample_45_FD_206712 | JGI IMG/M metagenome (GOLD analysis project Ga0335085, IMG submission 206712) | Soil microbial communities from Loxahatchee National Wildlife Refuge, Florida, United States - Lox_Sample_4.5 | ecosystem: Environmental > Terrestrial > Soil > Wetlands | place: USA... | reverse complement strand
ATTGATCGATGCGCTCGGACTGGTGCGCGGCGTGTCGCACGCGGAGTTCATCCGCGCCACCAGCGACGGACATTTTTATTTTCTGGAATGTGCGGCCAGGGTGGGCGGGGCTTACATCAGCGAAATGGTGGAAATCGCCACCGGCATCAACCTGTGGCGGGAGTGGGCCCGCATCGAAATCGCTGGCGGCAGGGAGCCTTATCGGCTCCCTGCCGTGCGCAGCGATTATGCCGGATTGATCCTGTCGTTGGCCCGACAGGAAGATCCGGACACTTCGGCCTACAACGATCCTGAAATTGCCTTGCGTCTCAAGAGGCGGTACCACGCCGGCCTGGTCCTGCGCTCATCCGACGCCGCCCGCATCCAGGCTCTGCTGGAAGATTACAGCCGGCGCTTTGCGGAAGAATTCCTCGCCATCGAACCGCCCGGAACGAAACCTGCCGCGTAATCCCCCTCGGGGCCATGTGGCCCTCAGGGGCTGAAGCCCGACTGACGGTCCTCCGCAACAAGGCCCCGGATGCCCGGGCCCGCGCGGTATGGGCGGTCCGGGAGGTCCGGGAGGTCCGGGGGCCGTTGCACATCGGCCCCCCCCGGGACGCTGGTGGGACGACCGGAATTCGTCAAGAAGCTTGGCTTGTCCGAAGACCAGCAAAAGAAGGAAGATGGATGAAATTTTCAACAGCAACCGACTCAAACTGATTGACTAGGTCGCTGCGGTCCAGAAAGAAGAAGCCATCATGGAGCCGCTGGTGTCCGCCGACCCGCCCGATGAGAATAAACTTCTGGCACCAATCGACCGGGTAGCCCAGGCGCGAGCCGAGTTGGAAAAAGCAAATGCGCGGATGCTGCGGGCATTCGCCGCCAGCTGACTCAAGAGCAATGGCTCAAACTGAAAGCGGAGCGCCCACCGATGCATGGACCCGGGCGTGGCCCAGGCCCTGACAGCGAACCGCCGCCGGACAGGCCGTGAGCACAGGGCAGATCTCAGATTTCAGATTGGACATGCTGAGACTGAATGTGAAATCTTCAATCTAAAATCTACAATCTGAAATCTCCCACTCTAGACCGTGACGCTCGCATGACTGACTCGAAGGCGGCTCTCAAGTGTTGACTCCACCAATCGAAACAGCAAAAAGATTGGCTTCCCTGTCTTACAGCCTCTGCGAGCGTCCCTGACGCTGTTCATCTCCGGATGGTCTTTGTTCCCAGCTTCCTCGACATGCGTTTGGTAGATGCGAAACCTCCCCGGCGGGTGGTCGCGGAATCCCAATTTAGGATCTGGAAGCCGTAAAATTCTGTCTGGCCGCCGGTGCCGGTACTTGCATCCATGAAGATTCGCATTCGCCAGGCTGTCGCGGAAGATGTGCCCGTCCTGCGCGAACTGATCGACGCCTCCGTGCGCGGATTGCAGACCCGGGACTACACTCCATCCCAGATTGAAAGCGCGCTGGCGACGGTCTATGGCGTGGACACCCAGCTCATCGCGGACGCAACGTATTTTGTCGCCGAGGCTGAACCCGGCATGGGCGCGGCCCCGCTCATCGTCGGTTGCGGCGGCTGGAGCAAGCGAAAGACCCTCTATGGTGGCGACCAGTGGACTGGTCGTCAGGCCGCCTTACTAGATCCGCAACACGACGCCGCCAAAATTCGCGCTTTCTTCATCCATCCCTCGTGGGCCCGGCACGGCATCGGGAGCATGATCCTCGAAGCCTGCGAAAAGGCTGCCATCGCGGCCGGCTTCACCCGCTTCGAAATGGGGGCCACCCTCACCGGAGTGCCGCTCTACAAGGCTCGCGGTTACGTCGCGCTGGAAGATCTTGAGGTCCCGCTAGCCAACGGAGAGTCGCTGCCCATCGTCCGCATGGAAAAACGGATAGCCAAGCCAGCCTGAGATGGGCGTCCCGCTTCAGCCGCGCGAAGAAGCACTGGCAGATCAATCGGGATGCGGCCTGCTCTGCAAGATTTTGGGGGGGACTGAAGACCGGCGGGAAAATCTACGCAGGAAATAGAAAAGGCCGTGACATTGGTTATGCTCTAGCCGCCAGCTCCTGCGAGGAAGCTTAACAGCGTGGACGCATGCACCATCACGGCCCCTGATGTGATCGCTGCTTTCGCAGTCCCTGACCCCAACTGCCCCTCGCAGAGCCGTCGGTTTTTTCGGGTCTGGTCGCCTTCCAGGTCGCCCCTTCCAGCGGATCACCCGGCCTACTTCGCACTGGCTAAGTTTTAATTTGAGCCAGCCCTTTCGGCCGTCGACGTTCGTGAAGTTAAATGCTTCTCATATAAATGTCAACGCCGTTTTTCAGTGCAATCATAACTTTCCATCCTGTGCAAATTCCAAACTGCAGTTGCTTGAATCGGTGATGCTTATCGCTTTTCACAATTCCGGGGGAGCGGTTTTCCACAGATTATTCCACAGCCGTCCCCCGGCGTTGCAGGCGCTCCAAATAAACAACTTGACGCAACATCGGTTCTGACGCATGTTGATGAGAACGGAAAACGCTGGATGTCGAAACTCGTAGCCTACGTGGATGGCGGCTCTCTGGGAAACCCGGGACCGTCGGGCATTGGAGTTGTGATCGAGGGCTGCGACGGCGGTACTATCCGCATCGCGCGCTGGATTGGCAGCCAGGACAACAACGTCGCCGAATACGTTGCCCTGCTCGAAGCCTTGCAATGTGCGCAAAAACTCAAGGCGCGGGCCTTGCACGTGTATTCCGATTCCCAGGTCGTAGTTCGCCAGATGCAAGGCGAGTACGCCTGCCGCAGTCCGCGTCTCTATTCCCTGCACTGGATCTGCCGCAAGCTGGCCCGCTCCTTCCAATTTTCCATCACCCACGTGCCGCGTGAACGCAACGCGGAGGCCAACAATCTGGCCACGTCCGCGGTGCGCGAACGCATCGCCTCCAAGTTGTCGTCAACCCGACCCACGTAGCGGCCGGTGTCCTCACCCGCCTGGCCGGGCGAAGCCCGGCTGGTTTTCCTGGCGTTGACCTTTAAAAGAGCGAAAGGCGAGCTTCGCTCGCCCGCCCCGGACGAGGGCGTCCGGGCCCACACGGTTTGTGCTAACTTTTCCTTCGCGCCTGATCTGGAGAACGAATGCACTTCCCTTCTCGCACCCGAATGTTTCTGCTGCTGATTGCTGCCCTGGTCATCTCTACGGCCTCCCACGCAGCCGATAAGACCGCCACCCAGGCCCTGCACCAGCTTTTCGATCAGGACTGGGAATATCAGATGGCGCACGATCCGGTCACTGCCTCCGAACTGGGCGACCGGCGCTGGAACGATCAATGGGAAAACCTCAGCCCGGATTCCCTGCACGAGCGGTTCCAGCACGCCCGCGAGATGCTCACGCGGCTGCACGCCATCGACCGCGCCCGGCTTTCCCCTCCGGACCAGGTCAGCTACGACGTCTTCGAATACAACACCGATGACCATCTCGAGGGCGTGCAGTACAAGTGGTATCTGGTGCGCACCGATACGTTCGATGGAATCCAGACGGTCGAAGGCGTGGTCAATTCACTGCGCTTTGAGACCGTCCAAGACTACGACGACTGGCTCGGCCGCATGCACAACTTTCCCGCCTACATGGACCAGAACATCGGGCTGATGCGCGAGGGCATAAAGGACCACATCCTGCTGCCTAAAGTAATAGGCGAAAAAGTTCTCACCCAACTCAACGGCATGGACTGGCAGGACCCGGTCAAGCACGGCTTTTACAAGCCGTTTCTGAAAATGCCGCCGACATTCTCTGACACGGACAAGCAGCGCCTGACCGCGGCGGCGCGGCAAACCATCCAGACCGACGTTCTGCCCGCCTTTCAGCGCTTCCGCGACTTCATGCAAAAGGAGTATGTGCCGGCTTCGTTTGAGCAAGTCGGGGCCTGGCAGGTCCCCAATGGAGAGGCCACCTATGCCTACTTGGCCCGCTCGCGCACCACCACCAATTTCACTCCTGAACAGATCCACGAGATCGGCCTGCAGGAAGTAAAGCGCATCGGCGCGGAGATGGACAAAGTCCGCGAGCAATCCGGATTCAGGGGGACGAGCCAGAACCTCTTTGACTTCCTGCGCACGGACCCGCGCTTTTACGCCAAGACCTCAGGAGAACTTTTGGAATACACGCGGGCACGCGCCAAGGAAGTCGATCCGCTGCTGGTGAAGCTGTTCCGCACATTTCCCCGCTTGCCTTATGGCGTGGAGCCCGTGCCCTCCGGGATTGCCCCCGGAATGCCGGCTGCGTACGCGGATGGTGCGGCGCCCGACGGTTCCCGGCCCGGCTACTTCTATATCAACACATACAAGCCCGAGACCCGGCCGGAGTATGAAATCACTTCGCTGATTCTGCATGAAGCCGTCCCTGGCCACACCTTCCAGGGCGGAATTGCGGTCGAACTGAAAGACCTGCCGAAGTTCCGGCGCTACGGCGGATACAGTGCTTATGCCGAGGGCTGGGCGCTCTATTGCGAATCGCTGGGAGACGAACTCGGATTGTACGGCGATCCCTACGTGCGCTTCGGCAGGCTGAGCAACGAAATGTGGCGCGCCGTCCGCCTGGTGGTCGACACCGGGATGCATTACAAGCACTGGACTCGCCAGCAGGCTATCGATTATTTCCTCGCCCACGTCGCAACCACCGAATACAACGCTACCAGTGAGGTTGACCGCTACATTTCATGGCCGGGACAGGCGCTCGCCTACAAGATGGGTGAACTCAAGATCAAGGAGCTGCGACAACGCGCCGAAAAAGAGTTGGGGCCACGGTTTGATATCCGCGCCTTCCACGATGCCCTGCTGCTGGAAGGACCGCTGCCTCTGACCGTCCTGGAGAAGCAGGTGGACGCCTGGATAGCCGTCCAAAAAACAGGTAACGTAGGAGCGGGTGCCCTCACCCGCCCGGCTGAGCGAAGCTCGGCAACCGCACCGAACTAGACTCCTATGCCCGAAACCGCAACGTTGCTAGTTTCCTGTCCCGACCAGAAAGGCTTGGTCGCAGGAATCTCCAACTTCATTTTTAAAAACGGCGGCAATATTCTGCAGTCGGACCAATATACCGACATTGAAGCCGGGGTCTTCCTGGCGCGCTTCGAATTTCACCTTGCCGGATTCCAGGTTCCCGGCGATCAGATCGCCGATCGCTTTCGCCCGCTCGCTCAAGAATTTGGCATGAAGTTCGAACTTCACTTCAGCGACCACAAGGCCAGGGTCGCACTGTTCGCATCCCGCCTGCCACATTGCCTGGAAGATCTTCTACAACGCCACCTCGCCGGTGAATTCAACGCCGAATTCTCGGTAGTAGTCAGCAATCATCCCGATGCCGGCGTGATTGCCAACCGCTACGAGGTGCCCTTCCTGCACTTTTCTATTACTCCGGAAAACAAGAAGCAGCAGGAAGCTGAGGAACTCCGCGAGCTGCGCTCACGCGGCGTTGAGCTGATTGTGCTGGCGCGCTACATGCAAGTCCTGAGCGAAGATTTCATTGCCAACTATCCCAACCGCATTATCAATATCCATCACTCGTTTCTCCCCGCCTTCGTGGGCGCCAAGCCCTACCACCAGGCCTTTCTGCGGGGAGTAAAGCTGATCGGGGCCACAGGGCATTACGTCACCATGAATCTGGATGAAGGGCCGATCATCGAACAGGAAGTGGTGCGCGTGTCGCACCGCGATTCGATCGAAGACATGATCCGCAAGGGACGCGATCTGGAACGCACGGTCCTGGGCCGCGCGGTGCGGCTGCACCTGTGCCACCGCGTCCTGACTTACGGAAACAAGACAGTCGTTTTTGACTAAGGCTTGCCGGCGCGCAATTGCATGAGGCGGAGTTTGCCGCCTGCCCAGGCGCACGGCAGCGCGGTGGCAACCAGGGCCAAGGGATACCAGTGCGGCCCAAGATCCTTGTTCCACGTCACTACGGCACCTACGACGCTTAAGACGGGACCTATCGCGCCGCCCACCAGCGCATGGCCCATGGGCCGATCGGGCGCGAGGCGTGCCGTAATGAAGCTGCCCACGACCGCGAAAACCGTACGATAGATTGTCGCCAGCAGGAAGAGCGCATTGGACATGGTCTGGCCCAGCGGCGGGAAAATGCCCGCCTTGTGCAGGGCCAAGTCGGTGCCGACGGAAAGGATAACGACGACCACGAAGCCCGCGAACAGGGCCCCGATGCTGCGACCGAGGCTGCGTTTCGCTCATGGATCCGTCCTCTGTTCTGTTTTTTAGATCTATCGGAGAGACTAGGGCGTCCCGCACTCGTCTCTCCGTTCTGTGGAGAGACAGGGCGGGTTAGTCAGTCCAACCAAAGCGCAGAAAAGCTATCACAATAATCCTGCGAAAGGAGAGGTGGTTGGGGCTAAGGTTAACTGCACGGCACAGGCCGAGTGCAGCGATTGCGAAGGTGCTCCGGAAGCGGGGCGGGAAGCCCCGTCCCATTTGATGTCTCAGTGCAGGGCCAAGGCCTTGCTCCACCCTCCATCCACCCTGCTTGGCCGCCGATCCACGCCCCTGCTCCAACCCGTTTCTTGCCGTACTCCCGCCTCTACGACGCCACCACATCGTAGGGCCGCATCATTTCGTTGTCCTCGTGCTCCAGAATGTGGCAGTGCCACACATAGCGGCCGGGATAACCTTCGAAGCGCGCGATGATACGCGTCACCATTCCGGGATGGGCCTGCACCGTGTCCTTCCATCCCGCCTCGTTTGCGGCGGGCGGCACTACCGGTCCGATGTACTTCACTTTTCCCTGGGTGTAGTAGTAGAAGGGCTCAAAGCCCCGCCGATCCAGGATTTGAAAGCGCACCAGGTGGAGATGAATGGGATGGGAATCGTCAGTAAAGTTGAGGAAATTCCAGATCTCCACCGAGTCCAGCGCCGGACTTTCGGTTACCGGCATACCCCAATGGGCGTTGTTGAGCAGCATCATCGTCGGATTCGCGGCCTTGTCGTCTTTTTCTCCCAGAGTCAGGATGCGGTTGTTCACCGCCGCCGATTCCGGGATCCTGGGGACCGGCCGCAGACTCGACGGTAGTGAACTGGTGTCCGGCGTCCCGGTTTTCGCCACCCGAAACTGCATCACGGTAAAAGCATCGTTGGTGACTACGATCTGTTCTCCGGCGTGGCCGGAAAAATCGATGACCAGGTCGGCACGCTCCGCGGGTGCTATCAGCAGGCTTTTCAGCGGCACGGGGGCGGGCAGCAATCCCAGGTCCGTTCCAATCTGGTGGAATTCCTGTCCATTCGAAAGCGCCAGGTGAAAGAAGCGTCCGTTGGCCGCATTGAGAATTCGAAAGCGATATTTCCGCGGCTCCACTTCCAGGTAGGGAAACATCTTGCCATTGACCAGGATCGCGTCGCCAAATACTTCCGGCACCCAGGGCGATTCCGGTTCGGGCGACACCGGATAATAAAGCTGGCCCTCACGATCAAACGCGCGGTCATAGATGGCCAGCGGAATCTCGTACTTGCCCCGCGGCAGGTTCAGGCCATCTTCGTGTTCATCGCGAATGACGAAAGCGCCGAAGAGTCCGGCATACATGTTCAGGCGAGTAATTCCCAGCGCGTGGTCGTGATACCACAGCATGGCCGCGTCCTGATGATTGGGGTAGTAGCAGAGCGTCGATTTGCCGGGGACACTCCAGTCTTCCGGATAGCCGTCGCTGCTCGCGGGAGCTTTGGCTCCATGCAGGTGCGTGACGGCGCGAACACTGGGCTTGTCGGCCTCCGCGCCATGGAGGCTGTGGTCGATGGGAAGAAAATGTGATGTCGGCAATTCGTTCGCCCACTCCACCAGCAGAGGTTCGCCGCTGCGGGTTTCAAAGGTCGGGCCCGGAGAATTTTCGCCAAAACCCCAGAGCTGCGTGGGCTTTACATCGCGATGAACTTTGCTTTCGAGCGCCCGCATCTCGACCCGGTAATAAGGAATTTGAGCGGCGGGAGCATCCGGGCTGGGACGGGTTCCGCTCGGCTTGAGAATCGGTGGAACGGGGAGCGGATCCACGAACCGCTGCAGGGCATTCACATCCAGCAACGGCCGGGCGATGATGCCGGTGCGGTGGGGGTTAGGCTGGCTGGCCGCCATTCCGGCGACAAACATTCCTGATATTTGCAAAAACTCGCGACGAGTAAGGTGGGCAAGTCTTTCTGTCGTCTTCAATCCGGGGCTCCAATAAAACTGACAGGCATGGAGAGACACTTCCCCATGCCTGTTGGCTTACGTCAGGGCTAGTCAAAATTCTACAATCCGCAACCTGACAATCCGGGGCAGTCCTAGCGGATCTGCGGCTCTCCGCTGAGCGGCTCCAGGAACAATCGGCCGTTCCTCCCATGCTTGAAGTCAAGCATCTGCGTGATCGAGTTGGCGTAAGCATCGAACGATCCTCCGCCAATACGTTGTCCGCCCAGCCAGTTGTCCTCTATGAAGCGTAGGACCGAGGTCTGGTCAGTGACCGTGTTGTCCACAAAGTCTTCCCTGGCCCAGGGAGAGATCACGAGCAAAGGTTGCCGTGGACCGTAGCCGCAGCGGCCTTGCGCATGAGGATTGCCGGAATCGATACCGGGCAGAGCAGTGCTGCCGTCGCCGCAGGCGCCGGGGCCGGTAAGCGCGTCGGCCGGGCTGGTCGATTGATTCACAATCGGGCCCAACTGATGATCGTACCAGCCGTCCGAGTCGTCATACAGAATCACGACCGCAGTGCTGTCCCACTCGGGGGCCTTCTGCAGGAAGTTGATCACGTTCACGATGAACACCTGCTCGTCGAGCGGATCGGAGTATCCGGCGTGACCATCCTGATAGGCCTGCGCTTTCAGGAAGCTGACGGCGGGAAAGTCACCATTCTTCACCGCCTTGTAGAAGTCGTTCAGGTCGTACTGATGATTGGCAGCGCCGTCGTGTCCGATCTCAGAGACCGAACCGGGCCGGGCGTGGGTCGGGTTGGCGGTAGAAGCGTAGTACTGAAAGAAAGCGTGGTGCGGAATGTAGTCGGCGCTGGTTCCCGTGAAGGCAGAGGTGGAACTGCGAAAACAGCCGGTGGTGCCGTTGGAATTCTTGACTGTCAAGTCGAAGCCTCCCATGAAGGCGCCCCAGCTCACTCCGGCATCGTTCAGCAGGTCGCCAATGTTGCGCCCGCCCATTTGAACCTGGTTGCGAGTCGGCGCCGAGCAAACGTCTCCCACCGGATCAGGATCGCCAACCACAGTCAAGGTGCCGCTGCCGCCATCGGTTTCGCTTCCGGTCCCGTTCAATACGGTTGTCACTCCGTTGGTCTGACCCGACACCAGGTTCATGAGGCCGGGAGTCGAAGGTCCAAACACAGTGTCATACGAGTTATCGCTCATGGCAAAGTGCTGCGCGTAATTCCACAACGCCGTTACCGTGTTGCCGTCGTAATAGCCTAGGTTGACACCCTTGGTAGTCACAATTTGCGGTGGGGCATTGGGCGGTGGTCCGGCAGCGCCGACGTTCAGCGGGAACAGGTCCATCAAGCCGAAGTGCGCCGCGGCTTGCTCCGGTCCATAGTTATGTCCCTGGTCTGCGGTGGCGGCCTGGGAGCGGTCCAGCCGGAAGGGATTGGTTGCACCGGTCCCGTTTCCGGCGTTCAGCAGGTTTGGATTGTTGTTCAGCAGCACTCCCGCAAGCCCATTCACCGTCGGGGTATCAGGCCGGGCAAAAAACGACGGCTCCCCCTTGGGATTGGCGGCCTTGGGATACGTCCCGAAATAATGATCGAACGAAACGTTCTCCTGAAAGATCACAACCAGATGCTTGATGGGGGTTGTAGTACGTGAAAAAGATGAGTTCGCGTAGGCTGGTGTCGTTCCCAGGATGGTAAGGTACGTCATCACCACGGCCAAAAATCTCCTGGGGGCTTCAGATCTTCTGAGTCGCTTGAACATTCATTGCTCCTTGTAGCTGTTGCGGAATGAACTGCCATCCCAAGACTGCTGTTCCGCACACCGTACGGTGGCCTCGTCAAGCGGTCGTTACTCCCCGATTAAAAGTTTGTAAATTTAGATTGCCGAAGAAGATGCTTTTCCACAGGCATCCATTTCTGTTGTTACTAGGCAGAGGCGTCTCAAGAGAAGGGCGCGAGGGAGCGTTCGCCAGGAAAGTTTATATTTTTGGTTGCCCCCCAGGGATTCGAACCCCGATAAGCAGATCCAGAATCTGCTGTCCTACCATTGAACGAGGGGGCAACTCACGGCGAGAGACGCGAAAGATGCGCTATCTGTGATTCTATGGGCGTGCGGCGTTGAGGTCAATATCGGCGGGGATCTGCACGAACCAGCCTGTTACTCCTTGCGCTTGACCCTGACCACCGTGATCTTGGAGAACCCCTCTTCAAACGTCGGCGGCTTCAGCTTTGCGCTCATGCGCCGCATCACGTCGTCGGCCACCGTGCGCTCGCGCTTGTGATTGCGCTCCAGGCAAACTTCCAGGGGAACGTCGAAGAACACGGCCTGCACTTCGTAGCCATAATCCTGCGCCAGTTTAATCCAGCTCTGCCGTTCGTGTGGGGTCAGGTTGGTCGCGTCCACATAATTCAGCGGACGGCGTGCAATCAGGCGCGCCTTCAACATGGAACGCAAGTTGGAGAAAATTAAGTCCTGAAAGCGTTGCTCGGTGGGATCGTCAAACAGAAGCGCGCGCAACATGTCGCTCGAAAGCGGCGTGATGTTGTGCCGCTTGAACCATGAACTCTTGCCGGATCCGGGCAATCCGATGGCTAGAACCACGGTGCCTTTTGAAACCCGGGGTGCTGTCGCCGGCGACGGCACTGTAGCACCCGCGGCCTCGGTGGCTGGGGCAACGGCTGGCTGGCCACTTGCGGAGGCATCAGCGCGCGGCACCTCGACGGCTGGAGCAGTTCTCGCTCCGCCGCGGCCTCGTCCGCCTCTTCCCCGCCGCCGGCGGCGGCGCGGGTCGCCATTTCCACTGGGGCGTTGCGGTTGAGACGGGCGCGCCTCGGGAGACTCAACCTGCATGGCTGGAATTTCCGGCGCGGGAGGTGCTTGAATTTCTGCTTCGGCGGCGCGGGTTGGTGGCGCTGGGGCGGCAACATCCGCGACATCGTAGTAGGCAGGCTGAAGAGGGGCCTGCGCAGGCTCGTTCTTACCGGCTTCTGCGTTTCTCTTGGGGCGCTTAAGACGATCGCGCATCCACTTGCGCATGTCAGGTTTGTAACACAGCTACATAGCTCAGGCAATCCAACGAACCAAAGCTGCCAGCCTGTGACTGTGTGGGCGGACACTCTTGTACCGCCAATTGTGAAGCCTTTCTTAACTTTTGGCTTCGTCCCTGAGTACCAACTGCCAAAGATTGAGCCAGCGCGATGAACGCAAATTGAACGTCAAAAGCGGCGGACAAGAGTGTCCGCCCCACACGAGCCACGTCATGCTTGCAGCACGCGCACGCCATACGCACCGACCTCGATGGTTCCGGTGTGCTTCTCTCCGCTGAGCAAATCGACAAAAGCTCCGGGCAAATTCAGGGCCTGCGAAGCCGCACTATGGTTCAGAATAAATATCCACTGCTTGTCGCCCGCTTTGCGCACGGTCACTTCCACGCCGGGCGGGACCTCCAGAGGCTGCTTAACTCCAGCCATCCCGGAAAGGGTACGAAGTACCCTGGCCAGGCTCGGCTCATTCAGGTCCGATCCGATGTACACGGCTTTGCCTTTGCCGAAGCTGTTCATGGTGATCGCTGCCTGTCCCGCATGTGCCCCTGCCGTGTAGGAGGCCAGCACCTCAGCTCCCGCGGGTTGAAGGATATCCGTCCACAGAGCGCATTGCGCGTCGGGACCAGCCAGAGCAGGCGAGAACTTCACTCCATTCTTTGCCGAGTAAATCGGAACGTAGTCCTCGACGGTCACTCCCATCACATCCCGCAGCAGCCCGGGAAGCGGAGTGCGGACGATCTGACTGCTCTCGGTTTTCACCCCCAGGCGGAAGTTGGTCACAAACATTCCGCCGCCCTGCACAAAACTCCTGATCCGGGACGCCTGCTTTTCGGACATCACGTACGCGACCGGGGCGAACACAATCTTGTACGCGGAGAGATCAACCTCCGGCCCGATCACATCGATTCCTGAGTGGCTCGCTGAGATGGCGCCGTACCATGACATGATCTGGTCCAGGTAGGTCAGCCGGAAGTGTCCCGGCTGGATACTGAGCGCCCAACTGCAATCGTAGTCAAAGACGAGGGCTGAGTCGGCCACGTAGGTGGAATACAGAACTTCCAGCCCCAGCGCTTTGAGCTCTTTTACTCCCTGCTTGATTTCGTCATAACCCGGACTCCTCGAGCGATCGTGGTTCAGGACGCCGTGCCAATATTCTTCTGCCCCGAAAGTCGCCGTGTCCCAACGAAAGTAGTTAACTCCCATGGCGCCGTGCGCGATGGCCTGATATGTCCACAACCGCACCTGCCCTTTCTCCGGCTGCGGAGAAAAAGTTTTCTGTCCCGCCTTTCCCGATTGCTCTTCCATGATCATGAATGGCTTGCCGCCCTTCACGCTGCGTGCGAGGTCATGTCCCAGGGGGATGGCCGCCGAAACGAAGGCGGAAGGTCCCGCCTTGCCTTGCTGCGCCATCAGCATGTCGAAGAAGCCGGGATAGTTATCGAACGCGGTGAAATCCAGCTTCTCGTAAAGATCGCGCATGTTGATCGTGTCCACCAGGCCGACATTGTTGGTGGTGACGAAATGCCGCGGACACGTCTTGCGCAGCATGTCCAACTGTTCCAGCTGGAAGGACACGTTGGCGTAAGACTGGTAGCGATCGTAATCCAGCGCCAGTCCGGGATTAGGATCTCCACCCGACGGCAGCGGCACCGGGACCTGATTAAAATCGGTGTAAGTCTGGCTCCAGAAGACTGTTCCCCAGGCTCGATTCAGATCTTCCAGCGTGCCGTACTTGGCGCGAAGCCAGGTCTGAAATCCGCCTTGGCAGTAATTGCAGTAGCAACGTTGCGATGAGCCGAGGGTGAATTCGTTGTCGATCTGCCAGCCGATCACGCCCGGCGTCTCGGCGAACGTCTTCGCCATTTCGCTGGCGATGATCAACGAAAGCCGCCGATAGACCTGGTTGGTGGGACAGGTAAATCGCCGTCCCCCTGGATGCAGCCGTTCGCCCTTTTCGTTGACTTCGACGATATCGGGATACTTGGTACTCAACCAGGGTGGAGGCGCCGCCGACGGAGTGCCCAGAATGACTGCGATGCGGTGTTTGTTCAATATGCCGATGGCGCGGCGTAGCCAGGTAAAATCAAATTTGCCCTCCGCCGGTTCCATCAACGCCCAGGCAAACTCGGCAATACGCACGTTGGTGAATCCCACCTCCGCCATCATGCGCGCGTCTTCTTCCCAAAGCGCTTCCGGCGTCTGGTCGGGATAGTAGTCAACTCCCAACAGGAGCGGACCGGCAGCGGGAGCGCCGGCAAGACTCGCGACCGTCTGCGCCCAGATGGGGAGGCGAATGCTAGCCGCGCTCATCAGGGCAAAAGCGCCGCCAAGAAACTCACGCCTGGTTGGAGAGGTCAAAGTAGATCCTCATTTCTATTGTTGACGCGCACATTCTCGACTCAACTCGAAAGCCTGTCAAGAAAGAGTCTGGTTGTGTGGCGCCGGCGCCCTCGCCCGCGTAAGCCACCGGCTGTTTTTTGGATTGGGTGGGCAATTGGCCGGGCCGACTGCCTTCCATGAAGTTTTCTGGTGCTGCCTACCGTGCACGCGGGCGAGGGCGCCCGCGCCACACATTCACAACCCTTCCGCCGTACAATATCTCCATGCCGGTCCCACCTGAAATCAACGGCCAGAAGTACATAGACATGGCCACCTTTCGCAAGGACGGCACTGCCGTTCACACCCCGGTCTGGTTCGGCGAAACGGATGACAAACTTTACGTAATGACTCGCAGTGACTCGGGCAAATACAAGCGTATCCGGAACAATCCCCAGATCCGCATTGCGCCGTGCACCATGCGCGGAAAAATTACCGGCCCCGAGTTCAAGGCAACCGCCCGGATTCTTCCGCCGGAAGAATGGCCGCGGGCCAGCAATACCATCAAGCGTAAGTACTGGCTGGCCCGCATTCCCTTCTTCTGGAGCAAGCTGAACCTCTATCTGCAAATCGAAGTCACGCCATAACCCCATTGCTGATTTTGCGCTTACCTGGCGATCGGGCCCCTGAGGCGATTGCTGTCTGAGCAGATCGTAATTTGGCGCATTCTCTGTTTCCCTGTTAACATTTTCTTTCCACAGAGACTAGACAACTTTCCACCGGTCCTTATAAGTCGACTTTTCGGAGGCAAAATGGCAATCAAAGTAGGAATCAACGGATTCGGGCGCATCGGGCGAAATGTGCTCCGAGCGTCGCTCAATGACAGCAACATCGAATTCGTGGCGGTCAACGATCTCACCGACCCCAAGACTCTGGCTCATCTGCTTAAATACGATTCCATTCTGGGCAATCTGGAGCACAAGATCACGGCCGGCGCGGACAGCATCTCCATCGGCAACAAGACCATCAAGGTGTTCAAGGAAAAAGACCCAGTCAAGTTGCCCTGGGAGTCGGTCGGGGCCCAGGTAGTGCTCGAGTCCACGGGCCACTTCACCGACGCCAACGAGGCCAAGAAGCATTTGCGCGGGCCGGTGAAGAAAGTAATCATTTCGGCACCTGCCAAGAACGAAGATGTCACCGTCGTCCTGGGCGTGAATGAGGGAGTTTACGATCCCGCCAAGCACCACATCATCTCGAACGCTTCCTGCACCACCAACTGCCTGGCGCCGATCGCTAAGGTAGTCAATGACAGCTTCAAAATCATATGCGGGACCATGACCACGATCCACTCTTACACCAATGACCAGGTCATCCTGGATTTTCCTCACAAGGACCTGCGCCGGGCTCGTGCCGCCGCCATCAACATGATCCCGACTTCGACGGGCGCGGCCAAGGCTCTGAAGCTGGTGATTCCGGAGCTGGCGGGCAAGCTCGACGGCTTCGCCATGCGCGTGCCCACACCTAACGTCTCAGTGGTTGACCTGGTGGCGCTGGTGGAAAAAAAGACGACGAAGGAAGAAGTGAATGCTGCTCTCAAGAAAGCCTCCGAGAGCGGCCCTCTGAAGGGCTACCTGGGCTACGAAGAACAGGAACTGGTTTCGGCTGATTACAAAGGTGACGGCCGCTCTTCCATCGTGGACGCGCCCATGACCCTGGTGGTCGCCGGCAATTGTGTCAAAGTGATCTCGTGGTACGACAACGAATGGGGATATTCGTGCCGCGTCCGCGACCTGATCAACTACATCGCAAGCAAGGGCCTGTAAGCGCGTGTGGCGCGGGCGCCCTCGCCCGCGTGGGGCGGCCAACGGCCGCCCCCGGCAGCCGCGAGCGGCTGTGCCATTCCAAAGGACATCCCCTATGTCAAAACTTTCCATTCGCGATCTATCGCTCAACAATCGCCGCGTCCTCATGCGGGTAGACTTCAATGTCCCGCTCGAAGATGGTCGGGTGGTGGACGACACTCGCATTCGCGAAACCCTGCCCACAATTGAGTACGCTCTTCGTCACGGGGCGCGGTTGGTGCTGGTCTCCCATCTCGGCCGTCCCAAGGGAAAGCCCAATCCCGCGATGAGCCTCAAGCCCGCGGCGGAGCGCCTGCGTATGTTGCTGGACAAAGAACTGGCGCGTGGTGAAAACGTGGGCTTCTGCCCCGAATGCATCGGCCCCGAAGCGGAGGAGATGGCAGGAAAGCTGGAACAAGGCCAGACGCTGCTGCTGGAGAACCTGCGCTTCCATCCCGAAGAAGAAGCCAACGATCCCAAGTTCGCCAAGCAACTTGCCGGCATGGCCGACTACTACGTAAACGATGCTTTCGGCACGGCGCATCGTGCCCACGCTTCCACGGTCGGCGTTACCCGCTTCGTGCAGAAGTCCGCGGCGGGGCTGCTCATGGAGAAAGAACTGCAGTACCTGGGCAAAGTGCTGCGCCATCCAGAGCGGCCCTTCATCGCGATCCTGGGCGGCGCCAAGGTGAGCGACAAGATCGGTGTCATTCGCAATCTTCTGGATAGAGTTGACGTCCTCATCATCGGTGGGGGCATGGCCTACACCTTCCTCAAGGCCCAAGGCGAGCCGGTGGGCAAATCTCTGGTGGAGGAGGACAAGGTCGAGCTGGCGCGCCAACTTTTGAAAGAGGCAAAGAGCCACAAGCTGAAATTCCTGTTGCCCACGGACCACGTGGGGGCGGAAAAAATCGATGTCAATGCCATCGTTCAGACGGTGACCAGTATTCCATCCAATCTAATGGCCCTGGATATCGGACCGCAGACCATCGAGACCTTCACGGAGGAAATCGCCCGCGCCCTGACCATCGTCTGGAACGGCCCCATGGGCGTCTTCGAGCTCTCTCCTTTCGCCAAGGGCACGTTCCAGATTGCCCACGCGGTAGCCGAGAATGTGGGCGCTACCTCAATCGTAGGCGGAGGAGATTCAGTCTCCGCGGTGAATGCAGCCGGGGTGGCCGACAAGATCACGCATATCTCCACCGGCGGCGGAGCTTCGCTGGAGTTTCTGGAAGGCAAAAAACTCCCGGGCGTAGAGGCGCTCACCGACAAGAAGTGAAACTAGGAATGAACACCTTGTCCTGTGGAACATCTTGAAATGGATCTGCCAAGAGACAAGCGCTATGCGGTGAGTGTACGAGTCGCTGATCCAGCCGAAGTTCGGGTGGAACTTGGCGATATCACTAAGTCCCGGTGCGACGCAATCGTGAACGCTGCTAACTGTGACTTGCTCCCCGGAGGCGGAGTGTGCGGAGCTATCCATGCTGCTGGAGGTCCCGCGGTCACAGAGGAGTGTCGACGCATTCGCAGGGAGCGAGGGCCGCTCTTGCCCGGTCAGGCAGTCGCAACCACGGCGGGCCGGCTGGGTGCGAAATACGTGATCCACACGGTTGGCCCGGTCTGGCGCGGAGGGAACCATGGAGAAGCGGAAGTACTGTCCTCGTGCTACCGGGAGTCGATCCGCGTCGCCGACGATTTGGGATTGCATAGTATGGCGTTCCCGGCAATTTCCACCGGCATCTATGGGTATCCTGCGGAACTGGCGGCCTGGGTAGCAATCCCCACCGCAATTGAACAACTCAGGACTGCCAAGTGCGTGGTGTACGTATCGATGATGCTGTTCGACAAGACAACTTTAGACGTGTTCGCTTCCGCCGCTATGGCCCAACATAATCCTTTACCGGGTCCTCCCTACGAGATCGGAGTCTGGGAAATCAAATGACGAGAAAAAAACTGATGGCCGCCAACTGGAAGATGTACAAGAACCTCGATCAGACCCGGGCTTTCTTCCGCGATTTCCTCCCGCGGGTGGCCGGCCACGACCGGGATGAAATCGTCGTCTGCCCGCCCTACATCGATCTTTTTGTCGCGGTCGAAGAGAGCAAGGGCTCCAACGTGGCCATCGGTGCGCAAGACCTGTACTGGGAAAAAGAAGGCGCCTACACCGGCGAAATCTGTCCGGGCATGCTCCTCGACGTCGGTTGCACTCATGTGATCATCGGCCACTCCGAACGCCGCCAGCACTTCGGAGAAACCGATGACATCGTGAACTTCAAGCTCAAGGCCGCGCTTGAAGGCGAGCTCACTCCCATCGTGTGTGTGGGTGAGGTCCTCGAAGAACGCGAGGCCAATCTCACCGAGGACGTGTTGCGCCGCCAGTGTCTCCGCGCCTTCCACGCCATCTCCGCAAAGAAGGCGACCAAGTTGGTGGTGGCCTACGAACCGGTGTGGGCCATCGGGACGGGAAAAACCGCCACCCCACAACTCGCCTCCGCCGCTCATCTTCTGATTCGTGGCGAGGCCGCCAAGGCCTTCGGCGAAGACTTCGCCGCCAATCTCCGCATCCTGTACGGCGGTTCGGTCAAGCCGGAAAACGTAAAGGCGTTGATGTCCGAAGAGGAAATCGACGGGGCGCTGGTAGGCGGCGCCAGTCTGGATCCGAAATCCTTTGCCGCCATCGTAAAGTACTGAAACCCGCTTTGCTATAATCGACCCTGCTGCGGAAGTGGTGGAACTGGCAGACACACCATCTTGAGGGGGTGGCGCCGAAAGGCGTGGGGGTTCAAATCCCCCCTTCCGCACCACGTTTTTGCGGTCCGCGATATTTTGCGGATGCGATTATTTACTCCGATTGGGGATAGATGGAAACTGCATGATTTATCTGATTACGACGATTCACGTTGTTGTCTGTTTTTTTCTGATCATCGTGGTGCTGCTACAAAGCGGTAAGAGCGGGGATATTGCGGCTGCCTTTGGCGGCATGGGAAGCCAGACCGCCTTTGGGCCGCGGGGCGCCGCCACTGCCCTGTCCAAGGCGACCACATGGTCAACCATCATCTTTATGATCACCTCGATCACACTGTCGATTATGGCATCGCGCGGAGGCAGTGGCTCGAACTCCGTGCTGCAGGGGATCACGCCGTCACAGACCAAGACGCAGCCGGCAACGCCCGCGCCGGTTCCGGCGCCACCGGCGCAGAAGTAGCTGTTGGTCGTTGGCCCTTGGTCAAGCGGGCTGAAGTAGCTGACAACCGACGACTATCAGCTCATCAGCTGCCATGATTCACGAAATCCTTGCCGTCGGGCCGCTGCAGTGTAACTGTTCTGTGATCGGGGACGAGACTACCCGCGACGCCATGGTGATCGATCCCGGTGACGACATCGCAGATATCCTTGCCTTGATTCAGAAGCACAATCTACAGCTGAGGCAGATCGTCATTACTCATGCCCACATCGATCATGTGGGGGGGGCGATGAAGTTGCGGGCGGCCACCGGCGCGCCGATCCTGCTCAACCAGAACGATTATGCCCTGCTGAAGATGCTGGATGTGCAAGCGGCGTGGATCGGAGTAGAGAACCCGGGCAAGGTTGAAATCGATCGCAGCATCGGACAAGCCGATACCGTCCAGGCGGGTCCGCTCATCGCGAACGTGATTCATACTCCAGGACACACCGAGGGCAGCGTCTGTCTGTACTTTCCCTTAGAACAGAAATTGATTGCCGGCGACACTTTGTTTGCGGGCAGCATTGGCCGCACCGATCTGCCGGGAGGCTCGATGCAGAAAATCATCCGTTCTCTGCACGAGAAAGTGCTGGCCCTGCCCGATGAGACTCTGGTCATTCCCGGCCATGGCCCCTTGACCACCATTGGGGAAGAACGCGAACGCAATCCGTTTCTTGTAAAAACCTAGAAAAGGCGTCCGCCCTGGATCCTCCTACGGCTTGTTTGGACTTTTCTCGTCGCCCTTGTTCTGGATGGAGAGCAGCTCCACTTCAAAAATCAGAGTGGAATCGGGGGCAATTTCGGGGCCGGGAGAGCGTTCGCCGTAGGCCAGGCCAGAGGGCACGAAGAGTTGCCACTTCGATCCCACGGGCATGAGTTGCAGGGCCTCGGTCCAGCCTTTGATGACGCCGCTTACCGGAAAAGTCGCCGGTTCGCCGCGCTTGTAGGAGCTGTCAAATTCCGTGCCATTAATGAGAGTGCCGCGGTAGTTGCAGACGACTGAATCGGCGGCCGTCGGCCTCGGTCCGGTGCCTTGGGTCAGAATCTTGTACTGCAACCCGCTGGGCAAGGTGACGACGCCGTCTTTGGCCCTGTTGGCGGCCAGAAACGCATCGCCTTCCTTTCTGTTTACCTCCCCGGCAGCCTGCATTTGCTCCTGTTGCTTCTTGCGCACTTCATTCTGCACTTCCATGAGGGCGGCTCGCGCCTGATCTTCGGTCAGGGCTGTCTTGCCGCCAGCCAGAGCATCTCTCAAGCCACGCAAGAGAATGTTGGGATCGACGGGAACGGACTGCTTGTGCAAGCTCGTTCCCAGATTCATTCCAAGAGCGTAGCTGAATTTGTCCTTTTGAGTGGTGAGCGCGGGGGCAACCTGAGTCTTTGCCGCGGGCGCTCGCCGAACCCTGGTGGTGGGAGTGGTTGGAGTTTTGGCTGCTGGCGTCTGCTGGCCAAGGGAATAGTGATTCCCCAGCAGCATGATCGCGGCCGCTAAAAGATTTACCGCCGAAGTGAAAGTGTTGTGCATGCAGCTATTGTCACATTGGTCTGAACCACCCGGCAAACCGGGAGCACGTATGAGAACCATCTTTCGGGGATGGATTGATCTCCTGAAGAAGATCTCCTGAATGAAGATCTCGGATCTCCATTCTCAGTTCTCAGTTGATGATACTTACTGTCGATGGTTCAGCAGCTCAAGGATTCGGCTCGCGCCTTCGCGAAATTCGGTGGGTGGAGTAAGCAAGCTGACGATCAGGTAGCCATCGCTGGGGAAATCGTAGAAGTGGCCGGGATGGACCAACACCGAAGCCTGGTGGAGCAGAGCGATCGCGAGGTCTTCGTCGGATTGGATCGCCGGTACGCGTAACAAGGCATACCATCCTCCTTCAACCTGCAAACGCTGCACTGCTTTCTGCTGCGCCAGTTGACGATCGAGCTCGGAGAGATTAATACGCAAGCGGTCGAGGAGCAGCGGCTGGATGTTCTTGCGCTGCTCCAGCAAGACCACTGCGGCCAGCTGGATGGGAGCATTCATGGAAAGATAGGTGTCGGCAACCACTTCCAGGCGATCCATGGCCGCTGTGAATGCGGGGGCGGGGCCACTGGCTGCTACCCACGCCAGTTTCATCTGCGGGAGGCCAGAGATTTTCGAGAGGCCGCTGAGGGTGAAGGTTAGCACGTCCGGGTTGAGCACGAAGCTCGGTCTCGGGGCGCCGTCGTGCGGATAGTCCAGAAATACTTCGTCCACAATCAGGGCCAGTCCATGTTCCCGGCAGAACGCATTCAACTGCGTCCGTTCGCCGGCGCTTACATATGAACCGGTGGGATTATTGGGATGCACCACAACCACCGCGCGCGTGCGAGAGGTCACCGCCCGCGCCAACGACGGGAAGTCGATTTGCCAGCCGTGATCGTAAAGCAGCGGGTAGGGCGCCAACTTCACATCCTGCAGATCGGCGAGGAACTCGAACAGCGGATAACTTGGCTTGGGTACCAGGACTTCATCGTCAGGATTGCACAGCAGGCGAAAGATGTAAGAGTAACCCTCACTGGTGCTGGTGGTAAGCAGCAGCGAATCGGGATCAAGAAACTCGCCGTGCTGCTCACGGTAATACAGCGCTACCGCCTCGCGTGCGCTGTACAAGCCCTTAGGTTGAGGATCGTAATCCATGGCCTTCGGATTTCTCAGGGAGTTGAGAATGGCTTCTGGGTCGTAGTGCAGACCGGCGCGGAAAGGGTTGGAGACGGTCAGGTCGAGCACTTCCCTGCCCGCAGTTGAAACTTCTCGCTGAGCCTGGGTGAAGCGGTTGGGAGTGAGCTTCCAATCGGTGCGGCGCGAAAACATGCGCGATCATGATACAGGGTGTTCGCGGCGGCCGGGGCGCTCGTCCTGCTAGAATCGGGCCATGGCAACACAAGATTCACGACTCACCACCCCGCTGGTCCGGGAAAACGGCCGGCTCCTTCCCGCCACATGGGACGAGGCGCTGGAGCGCGCCGCTCAGGGCTTCCGCAGCGCTGTACAGAAAAGCGGTCCGCAGAGCTTTGGGCTATTCAGTTGCTCGAAGGCGACCAATGAGATGAATTTTCTGGCGCAGAAGTTCGCGCGAGTGGTGATCGGCAGTAACAATATCGACAGTTGCAACCGGACTTGACACGCCCCCAGCGTCGTCGGTCTGGCGACGGTACTCGGGATGGGCGGCGGCACCAGTTCGTACCGCGAAATGGAAGAGACAGATCTCATCATCCTCTGGGGATCGAATGCCCGGGAGACGCATCCCATCTTCTTCCATCACCTGCTCAGGGGCGTGCACAACGGAGCCAAGCTTTTCGTGGTGGATCCGCGGCGGACGAGTTCCGCACAATGGACGGAGAAGTGGCTCGGGTTGCAGGTGGGCACGGACATCGCCCTGGCCAACGCGGTGGGACGGGAGATTCTCGCTGCGGGCCTGGAAAACCGTGATTTTATTGAGCATGCCACCAGCGGTTTTGAGGAATTCGCCAAGCACGTGCAAAAGTTCACGCTGGATTATGCCCAAAGCACCTGCGCTGTTTCAGCAGATTTGATCCGGGAACTGGCGCACTGCTACGCCCGCGCCGAGCGCGCTCAGATTTGCTGGACCCTGGGCATCACCGAGCACCACAACGCTGTGGACAACGTGCTCGCGCTGATCAACCTTGGACTGCTGACCGGCCATGTGGGACGCTACGGCTCCGGACTGAACCCGCTGCGCGGCCAGAACAATGTTCAGGGTGGCGGCGACATGGGCGCTCTGCCCGACCGCTTGCCGGGTTTCCAGTACGTGGAGAACGATGAGCTACGCGCCAAATTCGAGAAGGCCTGGGGAGTGGCCATCCCGCCCAAGCGGGGCTGGCATCTGAGCGGAATGTTTGATGCCATGGAACGGGGCGAACTGAAGGCGTTGTACGTGATCGGTGAGAACCCGGCCAACTCGGAAGCTGACGCGCACCGCACCATCAAACTGCTGCACGGTCTCGACATTCTGGTGGTGCAGGACATGTTGATGACGAAGACGGCGCAGATGGCAGACGTGGTCCTGCCGGCAGCAGCCGGGTGGTGCGAGTCCGAGGGCAGCGTAACCAATAGCGAACGCAGGGTTCAGCGGGTGCGCCGGGCTTTGGCGCCTCCCGCTGGCGTGCGCGACGACATTGAAATTCTTTGCGATCTGGCGTGCCACATGGGCCGTGATCTGGGCCATCCCAATTCCGAAGAAATCTGGAATGAGCTGCGCAGCTTGAGTCCGATCCATGCGGGAATGAGCTATGCGCGCCTGGAAACCATGCATGGCTTGCAATGGCCGTGTTACGACGAGAATCATCCTGGCGAGCAATACCTGCACGGACGCTTGTGGGCGCGGCCGGTGATCGGCCCTCTGGCGCCATTTCACTGTGTAGAACAGGAGCCGGCGGTGGACGCGCTGGACCGTGAGTTCCCCCTACGACTGACCACCGGACGGCGCCTGGATTCATACAACACCGGGGTGCAGAGTTCGCGCTACGCGTCGCCTCTGCGCCACCGGGAGACGCTTGATCTCTCGCCCGAAGACGGCAGGCAGTACGGCTTCGAAGAAGGGGAGATGGTTCGGGTGGTGTCGCGACGCGGAGCGGTTGAAGCCCCGATACGATTTGATCCGGGTCTGCGCCCCGGCCTCGCGTTCATGACTTTGCATTTCCCCGATCAGGTCGCGACGAACGAGTTGACCATTGATGCCGTGGACCCGAAGTCGGGAACCTCGGAGTTCAAAGCAACAGCTGTGCGCATTGAGAAGCTTGGAAGAAAGGAGCCGGCCACTGTTTAGGAATTCAGAGTGCGTCGTTCAACCTGAATCATGGACCTGCATTTTACTGGAGCCAGACCCACGGCGGAAGAGATCGCGGCAGTTGACGGCGTGGCAGTTGCTGCTGATGGCTCGAAGCGGACTTATCTGCTGCCGGTGCTCCACGCCATCCAGGATCGCGTCGGCTGGATCAGCCCGGGGGCGTTGAACTACGCCTGCCGGATACTAGGAGTCCCGCCGGCAGAAGCCTTCGGCGTCGCCGATTTCTACGCCCTCCTGTCCACGCACCCGCAAGCCTCGGCTGTAGCTCACGTTTGCGATGACATCGCTTGCAAGATCAAGGGCGCAGACCAACTCTGCTCTGAGTTGGAGAAGGCGCATGGGCCCGAGGGATCGAATCCAGACGGGAAGCCTGTGTGGCGTCGCAGCCCCTGCCTTGGAATGTGTGAGCGAGCGCCTGCAGCCATGGCGATGGTCGCTGGAGAACGGCACAGCCAGCAGGCGTTGGCGCCGGCGAACATTGGAGACATTACGACCGCATTGCAGGGCACACAGATTTCGCAAGCTGGATTGAGTGCCTCCGTTCCCCAGATGGGTCAGCCCGGGTTGACATTGCTACGCCGAGTCGGACAAATCAACCCGGAAAGCCTCGACGAATATCGTGCGGCCGATGGTTTTCTGGCTCTGCGGCGGGCCCTCGAAATGGGTCCGGCGGCGGTAGTTCGCGAAATGACCGAGTCGAAGGTGGTGGGGCGGGGCGGAGCCGCTTTCCCCTGCGGCCAGAAGTGGCAATCGATGCTCAGCACTGCCCCACCCCGATATCTGGTCTGCAACGCGGATGAGTCCGAGCCGGGCACCTTCAAGGACCGCGTGCTGATGGAAGGCGATCCGTATGCCCTAATCGAGTCCATGATCATCGCCGGCTTTGCTACCGGATGCGAGCAGGGTTACCTGTACATTCGCGGCGAATGTCCGCTGGCCCGGCGCCGCCTCCAGCATGCCATCCGCGATTGCCGAGCGCAATCTCTCCTGGGCGCCAATATTCTGGACGCTGGAGTGAGCTTTGACATTGAGCTGCGGGTCGGGGCCGGGGCCTACATCTGCGGCGAAGAGACGGCGCTCCTGAACTCCATCGAAGGCAAGCGTGGAGAGCCCCGCAACAAGCCTCCGTTCCCCACGCAGGTCGGGTTATTCGGAAAGCCCACAATTATCCAGAATGTGGAGACGTTATTGAACGTCCTACCGATCATCATGCATGGCGGAAAGGCCTTTGCCGCCATGGGTACTGAGCGTTCCACTGGAACCAAGCTCTTCTGTCTCTCCGGCCACGTAGCGAAGCCCGGCGTGTATGAAGTGCCTTTCGGCGCCCCTTTGCGACAGCTGCTCGACTTGGCCGGAGGCATCGCGGGCAGCGGAAACTTGCAGGCTGTACTGATCGGCGGAGCAGCTGGCTCATTCCTGGGCCCGAAAGACCTCGACACCCAGATGACCTTTGAAGGCACGCGCGCGGCCGGTGCCGCGCTGGGCTCGGCGGCGGTCATGGCGTTCGACGACACCGTCGATCTGCGAGAGATCCTGCTGCGCATTGCATCTTTTTTTCGCGACGAATCGTGCGGACAATGTGTTCCGTGCCGCGTGGGCACGGTTCGGCAGGAGGAGATCCTACGGCGGCTGGCTGCTGTCAGGCCCTTGGCGTCACCCGCGACTGAACTTGTGCTGCTGAAGGAAGTCGGACAGGCGATGCGTGACGCCTCCATCTGCGGCCTCGGCCAGACGGCGTCGAGTGCGATTGAATCGGCGCTGGCTCGGTTCCCCGTTTTCCAGGGCGGAGAATTTCAAGCGGAGTCGGGAGGCCCTGAACGATGAGCTCGCAAAGCGCGCCCGACCCGAAGGTTCCTGTGCCCCGCGGCCCACTGCCCCGGCTTCCACAAGCGCGTCCGGCGCGCATGGTCGAGATTACGATGGACGGCAATCCTGTTTCCGTCCCTCAAGGCTCAACGCTTCTGGATGCGGCACGCAGCATCGGCATCGACACGCCCACGCTTTGTTTCCTGGAAAGTCTGACCCCAGTGAACGTTTGCCGCATCTGCATGGTGGAACTTGAAGGATCGCGCACGCTGGTTCCGGCGTGCTCGCGGCAGGTTGAGCCGGGCATGGTGGTCAAGACAGATTCTGAGCGGGTGCGTCTGAGCCGGCGTCTGGTGCTGGAACTGCTGGCATCCTCGGTGGATGTCTCTACTGCACCCCAGTTTCAGGAATACATGCGGCGCTATGACGTCAGGCCCGAGCGCTTCGGGGAGGCCGCAGCCCCGGTGCAGCCTGGCGAGCACGACTCCGTGCAGCCGGGTCATCATCACGTGCAGGAAACTGGCACGGCCACGGTCGCTCAGCCGGTCAAAATCGACAACGAGCTTTATGTGCGCGACTATGGCAAGTGCATCCTGTGCTACAAGTGCGTGGAAGCCTGCGGCATGGATGCGCAAAACACCTTTGCCATCTCGGTCGCGGGGCGCGGTTTCGACACCCGCATTTCGACTGAATACAACACGCCGCTGACCGAGTCGGCGTGCGTTTACTGCGGCAACTGCATCGGGGTGTGTCCCACCGGCGCGCTCATGTTCCGCAGCGAGTATGAGATGCGCCAGGCTGGTACATGGGACGAGTCCAAACAATCCCGCACTGACACCATCTGCCCCTATTGCGGCGTGGGCTGCACCCTGACCGTGCACGTGCAGGATGAGAAGATCGTCAAGGTAACCTCGCCTCTCGATCAGGAAATCACCGAAGGACATCTCTGTATCAAGGGCCGCTTCGGCTGGGAGTGGGTCAACCAGAAGAGGTAACGCTCGCCTGTGTGGCTCCGGCGCCCCCGCCACACAGAGTCGGGGATTGCAGACCTGGGCAGGATATAATGCCTTGTTTTGCCTCGCTATGGAAAAAGCTACGTTGTACCAACTTCGTTTGGCAGAGCGCATGTCGCGGCTGGGCACTGAGACGGCTTTTGAAGTCCTGAACAAGGCGCGTGCCCTGGAGCGCCAGGGCAAGAAGATTATCCATCTGGAAATTGGCGAGCCCGACTTCAACACACCGGCCAATGTGGTCGAAGCTGGAATCGGCGCCCTGCGCCAGGGCTGGACCCATTACGGCCCGTCGGCCGGCCTGCCCGAGCTGCGCCAGGCGATTGCCGAGGAAGTGGGCCGCTCGCGTGGAGTGCAGGTCTCGAGCGACGAAGTCGTGGTTGTTCCCGGCGGCAAGCCGATTATTTTTTTCACTCTGCTGGCTTTGGCAGAGGCCGGTGATGAAGTCATATTTCCCAACCCCGGGTTCCCAATTTACGAGTCGATGATTCACTATGCCGGGGCGCGCCCGGTGCCGATCCGCCTGCGAGAGGAAAAAGATTTCGGCTTTGACGTGGACGAACTGGCCTCCCTGATCAGCGAACGCACCCGGCTCATCATTCTGAATTCGCCGCAAAATCCTACCGGCGGGGTCCTGAGTCAGCAGAATATCCATGACATTGCCGAGGTCATTGGCGATCGGAATATCATGGTGCTTTCGGATGAGATTTACAGCCGGCTCCTGTTCGAGGGTGAGCATTGTTCGATCATGTCGGAGCCTGGTTTTCAGGAACGCACCATCCTGCTCGACGGGTTTTCGAAAACCTACGCCATGACGGGATGGCGCTTGGGCTACGGAGTGATGCGGGCGGACCTGGCGACCCACATCGCCCGGCTCATGACCAATTCCACCTCTTGTACCGCCAGCTTTACCCAGGTCGCTGGAATCGAAGCGGTCCGCGGCGATCAGTCTTCGGTGGAGCGAATGAGAGCTGAGTTTCAGCAGCGGCGAGACGTTTTTGTGGCTGGCCTGAACCGGATCAAGGGCTTCTCCTGCCGACTGCCGAAGGGTGCGTTTTATGCCTTCCCGAATATCACCGAGATGGGCTGGAGTTCGAAGAAGCTGGCCGATGCCCTGCTGGAGCAGGCCGGCGTGGCTTGCTTGTCGGGAACCTCTTTCGGAGATTTCGGCGAAGGCTACTTGCGCTTCAGCGTGGCCAATTCCCTGGAAAACCTGAAACAGGCGCTGGTGCAGATTGACCAGTGGACGAAGCAAAATCTTTAGCAATGCGTTCTTCGCGGACATCGCACACACGAAGAGTCGGGCCTCAGGCGCTAGAGCGCGCTCCCAATCGCGCTCGACACGAGTGAACTCGTGCCCTTCTTTTTTTTTCGTCACGTGGTCTGTGATGACGCGCCGCCGCTACACACTCACTTCTTGAATAGATTCTCGAAGGCCTGACGGGCGTCGTTGGGACGCTGGGCGGCAGGTGTGGACGTCTCCTTCTCCACCATCACGCGCATGGAGTATAAAGTGCAATCGTTGCGCTGGTCCTTACGCGGAATTCGTTCCGGAATGGGTTGGGTGCACTCGAAACGGCTGGAAGGATCGAAGTAGGTACACTGCTTGCAGGAGTGCAGTTCGAAACCGCACTTGGGGCACTGACCCACGGGATCGTTGAGCGACTGCAGCAGCGAACCGCACTGCGAACAACGGGACACGGCGCGCGTGCCCGGCATTTGGATGGGCCGCGGACCAAATGTGTCTTTCTTGACCGGCCGCTCGGTCGATTCTTTCTTCCGCGATTCTTCGCCGCGGTCCTGGTAGCCGTGCTGGCGGTACTTCAAGTTGCTCCCTCCCTGGCTGGTGGCGGGAACATTGTCTCGCTTCAAGGACGCGGCGACAAGTGGTTGTAAGGGCGAATTGTATTTCCCCACTACGGGTGCTACGATCTGATGTGTATGCAAATGGTTGCATGGAGGCTTGATCATGGCAGATGAGAGCAATAGCATCCTGTGGTTCCTAGCGGGGCTTGGTGTAGGGGCGGCGGTGGGAGTGCTGTATGCGCCGCGTTCTGGCAGCGAGATGCGCGAGACCCTGCGGGCCAAAGCGGACGAAGGCCGTGAGTTCGTGGCGCAGCGCGCCCGCAAGGCGCGGGAGCAGGCCTCTGACCTGGTGGACAAGGGGCGCGAAGTCGCCAAGCAGCAAAAAGAACAGTTCAAGTCGGCCTATGAGGCCGGGC